>Ga0172378_10001796_pt1 | contig 19903 bp, 14 predicted proteins | sample GrowelOW332metaG_FD_119755 | JGI IMG/M metagenome (GOLD analysis project Ga0172378, IMG submission 119755) | Groundwater microbial communities from an aquifer near a municipal landfill in Southern Ontario, Canada - Pumphouse #3_1 metaG | ecosystem: Environmental > Aquatic > Deep subsurface >... | reverse complement strand
TGAATGTTCTTTTTCATTTTTTAATATTCGTCTTTTATCTTCTATCCGGAAAATCATCCAGTATCCAACAGGAATCATCGTAATGATAAAGAACATAGAGATTATAGTACCGAAGCAAACAACGATACCCATTGGCCCCCATAGCGGGGTATTGGCGATAACCATCGGTATTACGCCCATTGAAGCAGCAGCGCTTGTTAGGAATATCGGGCGCATCCTTCGCTCTGCGGCTTGTAAGGCAGCATGCTTAGCGCTCATGCGATGTTTGATTCGCAATTCTTCGGCATAATCAATCATTATTATTCCATTACGAACAATAATACCCATTAAGGAGACAATGCCAAGAATACTTGTCAGGCTTATGGCTTGTCCCATAATTGCAACTCCTGTGGCGGCTCCCAATAAAGAAAAAAGTAGCGAGTACATAATAAGCAATGATAGTCGGATATCTTTGAAGTGAAATATCAGGATCATGAAAATAATCATTATTGCGATAATGAGTCCTTCAACAATTTGTGGTTGTGTTTCGTTATCTGATTCACGTTGTCCACCTATAGACATTTTAATTCCGGCAGGAAGTTGGATGTTTGCTTTTAATTCGTTAATTGTTTTATCGGTAATCTGATTCAAGTTTTTGTTTCTCACAATATCCGAAAAGATGGATACGGTACGAACTCCGTTACGTCTTACAATCTGTCCGTAGGTCCAATCGGGCTTGGTTTCTGCTATTTGTCTGAGTGGTACGTTTATTCCCGGAATGATGCCGCTAACTGTGGCATTCTTCAGGTCTTCAGGTGTTTGCATACCGGCATGACTATCTTTTAGCATTACTTTTATCGGATAGTCACCTTCCCAAACCGTGGTCAGAGGTAAACCTGATCCAAACCTCGTAGCTAGATTTATGGATAGTAAGGACTTATTGATGCCGATTTGATTGGCTTCCACATCATTCATCATTACATCAATGCCGGGAGTGTTGCCTTCGAAACTACTGCGAACAAGCAATAGATCAGGATCCTTACGCATGATTCTCATTGCAGAATCTGCTATTTGATGTAATTGTTTCAGATTATCGCCTGAGTAACGGATTTCAATGGGAGAAGTAGCCTCCGAATATTCGAGTTGTTTAAAGCGTACTTTAGCCTCGGAAAAATAGTTTGTATATAGTGGTGTGTATTTATCGAGTAATTCAACTGTCGCGTTTTTGTCGGTCGTATTAACGATGAATTGTGCAAAATTACTTCCTCCGATTTGTGGAGCATAAGAAGTTTGGAATCGGGGAGAGCCCGATCCGTAGAAAGTAGTAATACTGATCACCCGTTTGTCTTTTCGTAATAGTTGTCCTAAACTGTCGGCTACTTGTTCTGTTCGTTCTATTGCTGTTCCTGTAGGAAGATAAATCTCTACGGCAAACTGATCTCGTTCGGCTACGGGTAATAATTTTTGTGGTTGTATGCTGAAAAGCCAAGCTCCGAAAATAATAGATACTACGCCTACAGCTAAAGTGACAAACGGATGTTTGAAACATACGGTGATGAGTTTGTTATAATAGGTTTGAATTATTTCAAGAACTGTTTTTCTCTGTTTTTTGTCAGGTTCTTTTTTCAATCCTTTTTTGATAAAAGTGAACTGCATGATAGGAGTGACGAATACGGCAATAAGCAGTGAAGTGCCTAACACGATGCAGACACTTACAGGAAACCATTTTACAAAGTCTTTAAATATTCCGGTTAGCGTAATGAGGAAAGGGAAGAAAGTGATGGATATGGCCAAAGTAGCACTGAATATAGAGAGGAAAAACTCTTTGGCGGCATAAGAAGCGGCATGCCATCGACTCATTCCGTTGTCTATACATTCAATATAACAATCGATGATGACAATAGAATTATCCACAATCATACCCAATGTGACGATTAGTGCAGCTAATGTAACGGTGTTCAGTTCGATGCCGCATGCATAAAAAATGCCCAAAGATATGAATATCGTAATTGGAATCGTGCTGGCAGCTACACTGGCTACTCTTATCGGCAATAGCAGCATGATGACAATAATGACAGCGACGATGGAGATGAGCAGCTCTTCGAGAAAGTTAATGATGGAATCATTGACCACCTTACTTTGGTCGGTAATAGGATAAATCGTTACATCATTTGGTAATGTATCTTTAAAATCTTTAATTATTTTTTTTACGTCTTTACCGAAATGAACAATATTATTACCGTCATTCATCTCTAGCGACAATACGATGCACTTCTTTCCATTATTTTTGATAAATGATGATGGATCCGGATATTCACGCTTGATAGTGGCAATATCACGTAGGCGAATGGTATTTCCTTTCGGATCGGAATAGACAATTTGATTGGCCACTCCATTTTCCGTGCTCATCGAAGAACGCAAATGAATAGGACGTACGGTATTTTTGTCGTCTACGGAGCCATTGATGATAGTCATTCCCTGAGAGGAGAGTGTGGCTAGTAGAGTGGCTGTGTTCAATCCGTAATTTGCTAATCTGTCACGGTCAATGTAAACACCTATTTGTTCTTTTTGTTCTCCATATACCCGAAGATTTGCCACAGCTGGAATTGTGCGAAGATTGTCTTCGAGGTCCGTCATATAGTTATGGAGTTCGCGGTAAGTTTTGTCCTTACTTTCAAGAGTGATAAGTAGTGCAGAGGTATTGCCGAAATCATCATTGGCTATTAGGGCGAGTACGCCGGTAGGTAATGATGATTTAAACTGATTCATGCGAATTTTGAATTTACTCCAAAATTCATCTTTGTTTTTTACGTTATTGTTCAGTTCCACATAGACAATACATAAGCCGTCTTTGCTTTGTGAATAGGTCTTTTTCTTTTTAATTTCTTTAAATCCCCAAAGGAATGTTTCGAGTGGCTTGGTCAATTGTTCTTCAACTTCGGAAGAATTTGCGCCAGGATAAATGCCGACGACTACTCCCTGGCGGACGGTAAAAGTTGGGAATTCGTTTTTCGGCATTTTAATTAGTGAATATATGCCGAAGATTACAAAACTCACAAGCAGTAACACCATGATGTAACGATGGTGCATCACGCTTTCTATTATTCCCTGATGCCTATTCTTACTCATGATTCTTTGATTTTTGTTCCCTCACTTACTTTATCTTGTCCCTCAATAATGACTTTATCGCCATTGTTAAGTCCGGCAGTTACGATGACGCCTTGTTTGTTGACTTCATTGGTCAAAACTACGCGTTTGGTTGCTTGCGATTTTTGTAAGAGCCATACGAAATGTGAGCCGTCATTATCAAGCATCACCGCTTCTTGGGGTATGATAAAGGTATTGGCTTGGCCATTCGTATTGATGGATGCACTGCAAACCATACCCGGAAGTAAAGCATAATCAGAATTATTCAGTACCAATTTGACTGGATAAGTGTGGCTCAAAGGGTTTGCCTGTACACCTTTTTCTTTAATTTTACCGGTAAATTGTTTTTTGTCAAGGGCCGAAACTGTGAAAGAAACTGCTTGCCCTATTTTTAACTTGGATATTTCTTGTTCGGGAATGGAAAGTTTGACATAAATTTGATTGATTTTTACCAATTTAAAGCAAGGCATAGCTGGTATTACGTAATTTCCGGCATCCACACTGCGTTGGGCGATATATCCTGCAAATGGTGCTCTTAGTACGCAGTCGTTCAATGCTTTTTTTGCTATTTGCTCTGATGCCTGAGCTTGCGCCAGTTTTGTTTGAATCTCTACATATTTGATTTCCGGAAGGCTACCTTTTTTATATAGGGAGCTTAGTCTGTTATAAGCATCTAGTGCTTGTTTTAAGGCTGATTTGGCGATTTCGTAGGTGTTATTGGTAGATGTTTTATCAATTACTGCCAGAGCCTGATTCTTTTTAACCTTTGCTCCCTCATCTACAAGAACTTGTGATACTGTGCCTATGTTTGAGAAACTAAGCATGGATCCATACGATTCCTCAATTGTTCCTACATAACTACGATTGCCCGCTGCTGTAGTAGGTTCAACCGAAAGAGTTTTAACAGCGATGGGTTCGATTTCTGTGTTTGTCTTTTTATTGGAGCAGCCAACTAATATAAGAAGTGCGGTTCCTAAAATAAAACATTTCTTTATTACCATAATCAGATTTTATTTATTTCTTAATTCAACCAATTGTTAATATAAAGATCAATAGGCCTTTTTTTCGCATTGAAAATTATATTTTCTTTTTCTTCTGCAAAGTTCTTGCATTTTTCGGTATGATAAAAGGTTTTTTCGTATTTATAGTTGGTCTAATAGTCGTATTTTGTATGTATCAAAGAAAAGATTGATTATATTTGCGATAACTTGATAAAAAGAACAATGGAACAATTAGAAAAGAAACTTAGTTTATTTAAAAGTTATCAGTTTCTTGGTGATGATTTTGTAATAATTAGGGGATTAAATTACAAAAACATTAAATTGCCTATACCTATAGAAAATAGTGCATTTTGTGTTTGTACGAAAGGAATGGTTAATTTAGATATTAATCAGAAATCTTTTACGGTTTTGCCAAAAGATCTTGTGATAATGCCGGAGAAGTCTATTGTTAAAATGAAGGGCATTTCTGATGATTTTGATGGTTGTTTTATCTCTTTTTCAGAAAAATTCAGTCACGAGGTAGTTTCACAGAATATTCCGCAACTGGTTAATATGATTATTTATGTTAGTGAAAATTTAGTAATTCATCTTGAGGATTCCAATTATCAATATATTTTGAAATATCTCGATTTTATTTGGCAGTTTATGGAACAAAAGGAGACTGTTTTTAAAAGAGAAGAATTGAAGCATATGATTATTGCGATGTCCTTTTGCCTTTATGGGTTGGTTCCTTTAAACATAAAAGGAGGACACCTCAATCAGACGCGGCAAGATGAAATAGTTGAACAATTTCTTAAAGATGCCAATTCTCATTTTCGTAAAGAACGCAAAGTTGGGTACTATGCTGATTTGCAATGTATTACTCCAAAATATTTATCACTCGTTACTAAGCAGATAACAGGAAAAACAGTGACGAATTGGATCGATGGTTTGGTTACTCTCGAAGCCAAGGCTCAATTGAAAACAACGACGAAGACTGTGCAGCAGATTGCTATGGATTTGAATTTTGCTAATCAGTCATTCTTCGGAAAGTTTTTTAAACGGAATGCCGGGATGGGACCAATAGAATATCGTTGTTCGGTTTAGGTAGTAGAATTTATTCCATCTGAAGTTTCGTGTGTTCCGCCGGTCAATTACAACAAGAGTTATTTTACAAACAACAAGAGTTATATGAATAACATCTCTTCTTATTCGGATAACTCTTGTTGTAATTCCATAAAAGCTATAATGTACTTGATTTTGTTAGCTTTTTTAGAAAAACTTTGTATCGCAATTTTTTAAAATCGCGATGCAATTACCTTACGTTTGCAATGCATTTATCTAGCGTTTGCGATGCAAAGTTTATTGCCGGTCGCTGGGGATGGGGATTTCATTAATATATAATAGAGGAATATAGTTATAATACTCCTGAACGTACACGGCTCAACGTTTCCGGTGACATTAATAAGTATGATGCAATATGATTCATCGGAACCCGTTTTATGATTTCAGGATCCTGTTCTATCAAACGGTTATAGCGTTCACTGGCAGTCTCGAATCGTATGCCATCAATTTTCTGTTGTGACATAATGAGCGAGTATTCCAAGATTTTTCTGCAGAATATGTTCATCTCCAAAGATCCTTGAGACAGCTTTAAAGCTTTTGAATAGGGAAATAAATAAACGATAGAAGGTTCAAGTGCCTCAATCATTAAGTGTGTGGGAATTTGTTTGAATAAACTTTCGATGCAGATGACTACGCAACCTTCATAAGAGAAATGTTCGGTTACATCTCTGTTGCTTTTGAAGTAAAATTGTCGTAGCATACCTTTTCCTACAAAGATAAGATCTTGACTTATTTCTCCTTCTTTGAGATATATTTCTCCTTTCTCAATTTCTTTTCGCACTAAAATTTTTTCTAAAAAAGAACGTCCTTCAGTGCTCATTTCTGGAAATCTTGAATCAGCGACAGAATTAATGGTGTCCCTAAGTAGCGTATCCATATTATTATTAGTTTAATTCTTTGTAAAATTAATCATTTGAATTGATAAAATCCAAGAAAAAAGTAGAAAATCATTCTATTTATAATGTTAAATTAAGATTTTCTTAAATGAATTTGTTTTTTTTCTTGTGGTGAAATAGAGTCCCGTTAGAGTAGTGGGTACGAGAATCGAACTCGTATGTCATGCGTGAGAGGCACGTATCCTAAACCATTAGATGAACCCACCATTTAGCTACTCGCAAATACAGATTTTTTCGCTATAGAAGCGGAAGCTGGGGGATTCGAACCCCCGGTACGGAAACCCGTACGTCAGTTTAGCAAACTGGTGGTTTCAGCCACTCACCCAAACTTCCTTATACCTGAATTATTTTTAATTGCGGTGCAAAGATATGTAGTACTTTTGTACTACGCAAATCTTTTGGGTATATTTTTTCGTTAATTTCTAAAAAAATGCGATTAATGGCTGCTCTCAAGATAAATAGTTGTTCGTTTTGAAATATGAATAGATTTTCAAATACTATTTCTTGATAAAGATTGCATTTTATTCTATAATTCAAATCAAAAATTGTTGGGTGACCTTAAAATAGTTTATATCTTTGCACCAAGTTTTGACAAAATGAATTATGGATTGGATTAACAGTCTGTTCGTTGAACAGTCCGCTCTACAGGCAGTCGTTGTGATATCTCTTATCTGTGCTATCGGCTTGGCTTTAGGCAAGATACGTATTTTTAGTATCTCGTTAGGGGTGACTTTCGTCTTTTTTATGGGTATATTTATGGGCCATATAGGAATTACTGTTGATCCTTCTGTCTTAAATTATGTTGAGGCTTTCGGTTTATCGATGTTTGTCTATGCCCTGGGGTTACAAGTTGGGCCCGGTTTCTTTAGCTCATTTAAAATGGGTGGATTGAAATTAAATATGTTATCTATTGTAATCATTCTGCTGGGCACGTTGTTCGCCTTAATTTTTAGCTATTCTCTTTCTGTCTCATTACCTGATATGGTAGGTATTCTTTGTGGTGCAACAACCAATACTCCGGCTTTGGGTGCTGCGCAGCAAACATTGAATCGAATGGGTATGGATAGTAATACGCCTGCTTTAGGATGTGCTGTTACATATCCGTTGGGCGTAGTCGGTGTTATGCTGGCTATTTTAGTGATGAGAAAATTGTTTGTCAAGGACAAAGATGTTGAGATAAAGGAAACAAAAGGCAAAAACAAAACCTATATTGCTGCTTTTCAAGTTTTTAATCCTGCTGTTTTCAACAAAACGATAAAGGATGTTGCTCACATGAATTATCCGAAATTTGTTATCTCTCGTCTTTGGCGTGACGGGCATGTTAGCATACCGACTTCGGATATGATGTTGAAGGAAGGCGATCGCTTGCTTGTTATATCTTCCGAAGAATCATCTTTGCCGCTTACTGTTTTGTTTGGCAAACAGGAAAACACCGACTGGAATAAGGAAGATATAGATTGGAATGCTATTGATAGTCAGCTTGTATCTCAACGTATCCTTGTTACCCGCCCTGAATTGAATGGTAAAAAATTGGGTACCCTCCATTTAAGAAATCATTTTGGAATTAATATCAGTCGTGTATATCGTTCGGGAGTTCAGTTGTTGGCTACTTCAGAACTTGTTCTTCAAATGGGCGATCGCTTGACAGTAGTCGGTGAGGCTGCGGCAATTCAGAATGTAGAAAAGGTGCTGGGTAATACCGTGAAGAATCTGAAAGAGCCGAATCTTGTGGTTATCTTTTTGGGTATGGTTTTGGGGCTGGCCATTGGCTCCATACCTTTATCCGTTCCCGGTATTAGTTCTCCGGTTACGCTCGGTATAGCCGGCGGTCCTATTATCGTCGGTATTTTAATGGGCACTTTCGGACCAAGATTACACATGATTACTTATGTGACATATAGTGCCAATCTGATGCTTCGAGCTTTGGGCCTATCTATGTATCTTTGTTGTTTGGGGTTGCAGGCCGGACCTCGTTTCTTTGAAACGGTAATTCGTCCCGAGGGAGTGTTATGGGTTGCAGTGGGTTTTGTTTTGACTCTTGTTCCGGTGCTTATCGTCGGTATTTTTGCTTTCAAATTCATGAAGATTGATTTTGGATCTGTTGCCGGTGTGCTTTGTGGAAGTATGGCAAATCCAATGGCTCTTGATTATGCCAATGATACGATTCCCGGTGATAATTCTTCTGTAGCTTATGCTACCGTTTATCCGTTGGGAATGTTCCTTCGTGTGATCATTGCGCAGCTTCTTCTTACATTTTTATTGTGATTTCTTTTATTGTATTTTCATAGAGTAAAAAAATGTCGTATATTGCAACCAATCATAATCTTAAAGTATAAATGAAAAATATATCTTCAGAGAGTATAGTCCACGATTTGAGATACTTGCAGCTGCTCTCCCGTAGTTTTCCGACTATCGCCAGTGCCAGTACGGAAATAATTAATTTGGAAGCTATCCTGAATCTACCGAAGGGTACGGAACATTTTATTTCGGATATTCATGGTGAGTATGAAGCTTTTCAGCACGTTTTGAAAAATGCTTCCGGAGCGGTAAAAAGAAAAGTTAACGAAATTTTCGGTAATACTTTGCGAGAATCTACAAAGAAGGAAATTTGCACCTTGATATATTATCCGGAAGAAAAACTTCAACTGGTGAAATCAAAAGAAAAAGACCTTGATGATTGGTACATGATTACCTTAAATCAATTAGTTAAAGTCTGCCAGAATGTTTCTTCTAAATATACACGTTCTAAAGTTCGGAAATCGTTGCCTCGAGAATTTTCTTATATCATTCAGGAATTGTTGCATGAATCATCTATAGATCCCGATAAATATGCCTATATCAATGTTATCATCAGTACGATTATTGAAACAAAGCGGTCTGATGATTTTATTATTGCGATGTGCAACTTGATTCAACGTCTTACCATTGATACCCTTCATATTGTTGGAGATATTTATGATCGTGGTCCGGGTGCGCACATTATAATGGATACCCTGTGTGATTATCATCATTTTGATATTCAGTGGGGTAATCACGATATTCTATGGATGGGGGCCGCATCGGGCAATGACTGTTGCATGGCCAACGTGATTCGTATGGCTATGCGTTATGCTAATCTTTCTACGCTTGAGGATGGTTATGGCATCAATCTTCTTCCGCTAGCTACATTCGCCATGGATGCTTATGCCGATGACTCTTGTGCGGCTTTTGCTCCGAAGTCCAATTATTTTGATACGAACTATAACGAAAAAACTTTGCGACTTATTACACAGATGCATAAGGCGATCGTGGTTATTCAATTTAAATTGGAAGCGGAAATTATTGATCGTCGTCCGGAATTTCATATGGAGAATCGGAAATTGCTTGAAAAAATAGATTTGAAACGTAATATCTTTGTTTATGATGGCAAAGAGTATTCGATGTTGGCTGAGCATTTTCCAACTATTGATCCTCAACACCCATATGCACTCTCTGATGAAGAAAAGGAGTTGATGAAGAAGATTCATAATTCATTTCTTAATAGTGAGAAATTAAAAAAACACATGCTTTGTTTATTCAGACACGGTGGAATGTACCTCGTATGTAACTCGAATCTGCTTTATCATGCTTCTGTTCCGTTGAATGAGGATGGCAGTTTAAAACATGTTAAGATTTGTGGTAAGGATTATTACGGGAAAAGTTTATTTGATAGAATAGATGAATTGATACGTGCTGCATATTTTGAAGATGCCGAAACTAAAGAGAAGCAATTTGCCTGCGACTTTATTTGGTATCTGTGGTGTGGCCCCGATTCTCCTTTATTTGATAAAGATAAGATGGCTACGTTTGAACGATATTTTCTTAAGGATAAGGAGACGCATAAAGAGATAAAAGGTTATTATTATAAGTTTCGTGATGAGGAGGCAACATGTGATAAAATATTGGCTGAATTTGGAGTGGAAGGAAAACATGTGCATATTATCAGCGGACATGTACCTGTTAAGGCAAGCCAGGGCGAGAAACCTATTAAGGCTAATGGTAAGTTGTTGGTAATAGACGGTGGGTTTTCTAAAGCTTATCAACCTGAAACAGGAATTGCAGGATATACCTTGGTCTATCATTCACATGGTCTGCAACTTGTTCAGCACGAGCCTTTTCAATCCCGCCAAAAAGCTATTGAAGACGGCTTGGATATAAAATCAACCACCTTTGTTGTTGAGTTCGAATCGCAGCGTATGATGGTGAAAGATACGGATAAAGGTGAAGAACTGATAACCCAAATCAAGGATTTAAAAAAATTGCTGGTAGCTTATCGTACCGGATTAATCAAGGAAAAGAGTTAATGACCCTGTTCTCAGCAGCATCGAAGATCTTTTGATTTAATTTTGCAACCGATTTAATCGGATGACTTGCTGCTTTTTGTGGCTTGAAATTTTCTTGGAAGGTAAAAAATTATTCCTCCTTCAGCAAATAAGCCTTTATCGTAACTTTTGTGTCTATTGTAATACCTGCTCATGTCATAACCGCCGGTTGCAAACAGTCCCAGTTGCTTTGATAATTTGCATTCTAAGTTAATTCGGGCTTGGAGAGAGTAGAGTCGGTGAGGAATATTTTTGGCATTGCTTTTGTTATCAAAAGTCTCTATATGTCTGTAACCAAGATCTCCACTGATAAATAGACGGTCTTTATACAATGGTAGTTCAAGCCCTGCTCTGTAAATGGCCGAAGCTGAAAAGCCATGGTCAAGATCAAGACAGTATGAACCTAATCCGAGAATAGTATAGAATAATTGATTTTTAAAACGCACGGCGGCAGTGAATTTAGTATCTGTTCCGCCATAGAGCATCAGTTGTACTTTTGTTTGTGGATTGGCATTGATTAATCCTAATTGAAAGCCTTTCAAATTATCTCTGTAATAATTGACAAGACCGATTTGTACTCCTCGGGCTGTAGTAGCATAATTAGTGAGACTTATTTGCATACCATTCAGTTGGCCGCCTGCTATGTTGGCTAGTCCGGAAATCTGAACCCCATAGGTGTTATTGCCCACAATGTTAAGTAATCCAGAAGTCATTACACCTTTAAAGTTCTGCCCGGTGATATTCGCCATTCCTGATAATTGAAGGCCGGAAGACTCATTTCCCGAGATATTTGTTAAGCCGCAAATCAATAGGCCATCAGTATTTTCACCGCTAATATTGGTTAGTCCGGAAACTAATACACCCTTGGTCTGATTACCGGCAATATTGACAAGTCCACTTATAGAAACACCTTCGAGACTATTGCCACAGATATTTGTTATACCGGCCAATTGCATGCCACGTACATTTTTGCCTACAATATTTGCAAAGCTTGATATTTGCATTCCGTTCATATCTTGACGAGCGGTACCGCCCAAAACGTTGATTCCTACACCATATAATTTATTCATCGATGATGAAAAACCAATGTTTAGATAAGTCGTTTGTGTACTGTCAAGAGGTTGTGTCGAGACGCTTTTCCAAATAGAAAGGTTTATACCTGCACTTTTATTTTGTGCCGATAGAGTAGCAGCTATCAGGAGTATTGTTGTGGTGAGTATTATTTTTTTCATTTGTGTTTTTATATAAGTAATTATCCTTTTGCCTCTAAATATAAGAAACGTTTGATACTCTTTTTTGGCGTTTTTTCAAATTCTTCAGGATAAATCTTCATTTTTTGAATGTGACTATAAGAGGGTAGCATGGCATTCAAAGTTGTCCGATTTTCTTCCATCACTTTTTCGATGTCTTCATGAGTTAGCCCATGAGCGTATGCATCGCCGAAGTCGGGATAAACCAAGCCTACTAATTTTTGGTTTTGTTGTACGATGATACTTTCTGAAATATAAGGTAATGCATTTAATTTGTCTTCAATTTCTTCCGGATATATATTTTGTCCGTTTGATCCCAATAACATATTCTTGCTGCGGCCTTTAATTGTAATATTTCCTTCTTTATCAATTAACCCCAAATCGCCGGTGTGCATCCATCCTTCTTTGTCGATCACTTTGGCCGATTCTTCTTCATTTTTGTAATATCCCAACATTACATTTTGTCCCTTGCATATGATTTCACCCGGTATTTTTTCAGGATTTTCAGAATCTATCTTGACTTCCATCCTCGGGACAGCTTTGCCACATGAACCCATTTTGAATTTCTTCCAATCTTCGTAGCAGATAATCGGACCGCATTCAGTCATTCCATAACCTACGGTATATGGGAAATCAATCATTTTAAGAAATTGTTCCACTTCCTGATTGAATGCGGCACCGCCAATGATTATTTCATAGAAATTTCCTCCAAAAGCATTGATCATTTGTTCTCGTATCGTTGCCTTTATCTTATCATTAATGATAGGAACTCTCATTAGAATTTTCATTGTTGGAGTTTCTAACTTAGGTAGGATGGTCTTTTTGATAATTTTTTCAATGATAAGCGGGACCGCTATAATCAAGTTAGGTTTAACGTCTGAGAAAGCTTGAAAGATAATTTTCGGACTTGGCATACGTGTGAGAAAATAGATGCGGCATCCGACTGTGAATTCATAGAGAAATTCAAAAGCCATGCCATACATGTGTGCCATGGGTAACATAGAAACAATCTTGTCGCCTGATTTCATGTCAAGTACTTCGAAAGCGAATTTTAAGTTTGACCACAAACTACGGTAGGATAGCATGACTCCTTTTGAGTAGCTGGTTGTTCCTGATGTATAATTGATAATAGCCAATTCGTCCAGCTTGTCTTTTTTATAATTCACATGCTCGGCACGAAAGTTTTTCGGAAATTTCTTTCCGAACAATTCATTCAGATGTTCACGTGAAAAAGTTAGTTTGTCATTACGTGAAAGAATTAGTGAGAAATCGGTCATGAGAAAGATGCCCTCAAGTGCCGGCATGGCCTGTTCGTTTAAGTTTTCCCATACCATATCTCCAACAAATAACAATTTGGATTCCGAGTGGTTAACGATATTATGTATATTATCGGCTTTGAATTCATGCAAAATGGGTACCGCTATAGCACCAAAAGTCAATGTGGCCAAAAAGGTAACACCCCAATGTGAACTGTTTCTTCCACAAATAGCGATCTTATCACCCTTCTTAATGCCACTTTCTTCAAAGAAGATATGTAATTTCTCAATTTTTCGTGCCACATCTTTATATTGTAGTGTAGCCCCCTTATAATCCGTTAATGAATCTAAGTTCCAGTTGTTTTTTATACTGCTTTCTATATATTCTATAAAACTTTGTTCCATGTTTTTTTTTGCACATTTATTCAATACTTGTGCAAAGATAGACTTTTCTATTTTCTCCGCAAAATAAAAGAAAGGAAAATGAATTCATATAAATGTTATATGCCAAATAGAACAATTCTTTAGTTGAATTTCACAAGATAAATGAGTTCATTTATTATTAATAAGATGTCTTTTTAATATTTATTTGAACTTTAACAATAATTTCCACAGGAAATATTTGTTGTTGTGAAAATAAGTATTTATATTTGCGACATAATTTCCATGCGACAATAAATAAAACGAAAGCAAAGCTGTATATTATATATATAATTAATAATTAAAATATCAGAGAAAATGAAGAATTTATTTATAGCGTTATCCTTTATTTTAGCCTTGTCCGCTTCAAGTTGTCAAGGTCAATCGCAAGTTAATAATAAAAATGTAAAATTTAAAAAAGAAAAAGTTATGAGTGCAATTCATTTAACAAAAAAAGAGTTCTTAGAGAAAGTAGCAAATTACGAAGCAAATCCCAAAGAATGGAAATATCTTGGTGATAAGCCAGCAATTGTAGATTTCTATGCTACTTGGTGTGGTCCATGCAAGATGGTTTCTCCAATCTTGGAAGAATTGGCTGAAGAGTATAAGGGTAAAATTTACGTTTATAAAATTGATACCGATCAGGAACAAGATTTAGCTGCTGCTTTTGGTATTCGCAGCATACCTTCTATTTTATTTATTCCAATGAGTGGTCAACCGCAGATGACTCAAGGAGCTATGCCCAAAGCAACATTCAAAAAAGCGATAGAAGAGGTTCTCTTAAATAATAAAAAGGAGTAGAGCATGAGTTATTTGGTTTCAAAAGATCTCTGTTCTCAGGATCACCGCTGTCCGCTCATTCGTATATGCTCTGTAGGAGCTATATCACAAAATGGCTACGGATTGCCGGTGATTGATAAAGAAAAATGTATTAATTGTGGCAAGTGTTTCAGTCTTTGTCCCATGAGTGCGATAATTAATGAGGAGGATAAACAATGATGAATAAAACTCCATTGTGCAAGATTAGGGATATTTATAGAGCTATTACAAGTTTCGAAAGTCAGATTATTAGTGATTATGGTCTTTCTTTGAACGAGGGTATGTTGCTTTGTTGCCTATCAGAGAAGGGAATTGTCTCATCAACTGATATTGCCAATAATCTCGGTATGACTTGTTCAAATACATCGAAAGTAATAAAATCTGTTGAATCGAAGAAACTTATTCAGCGTTCATTAAATGAAGATGATAAGCGCAGTATGCTTTTTTCACTAACAGAAGAAGGCAAGAAAAAATTAGCGGAATTAATGTCTTGCCAGTTTGATTTGTCTGCAGCTCTCAAAGATTTATTTTAAATTTTTTTTAAATGAAACATGTAATAATAGGAGGTGTAGCTGGTGGTGCTACGGCTGCAGCGAGAATTCGTCGGGCCGATGAGTTTGCTGAAATCATATTGATAGAAAGAGGAAAATATATATCGTATGCCAATTGTGGGTTACCTTATTATATAGGTGGAATTATTACTGATCGTGAGCGATTGTTTGTACAGACGCCGGCTTCTTTTAGCAAAATGTTTAATATTGATGTGCGCGTAGAAAATGAAGTTATTTCTGTAGATACGAAAGCCAAGAATCTTTCTGTTCGTCGTTCTGATAACTCTGTTTATGTAGAAAGTTATGACAAACTTTTATTTTCCACTGGAGCTTCTCCGGTTCGACCTCTTTTGGAAGGTATTGATTCCGAAGGTATATTTACACTTCGGAATGTTGAAGATACAGATAAAATCAAAGACTATATTGCATCTCATGAAGTAAAAAAGGCAGTTGTGGTTGGTGCTGGATTTATCGGTCTGGAGATGGCTGAGAATCTATATCATGCCGATGTTGAGGTCTCAATTGTTGAAATGGATAAACAAGTGATGTCTCCTATTGATTTTTCAATGGCTTCGCTTGTTCATCAACATTTATTGCAGAAGGGAGTGCATCTTCATCTTGGCAAAGGAGTAGAGAAATTTAAACAGCACGATAACGAACTGACGGTATTCTATGGTGGTGGTGAACAACTTGAAGCTGATCTTGTGATTCTTTCAATCGGTGTCCGACCAGAAACGGCTTTGGCTAAGGCTGCCGGATTGAAAATAGGTGAAGCTCGTGGTATCTGGATTGATGAATATCTACAAACCTCTGTAAAAGATGTATATGCAGTTGGTGATGCTGTTGAATTTCCGAATCCATTGACTGGTAAACCTTGGCTTAATTATTTGGCCAATCCAGCCAACCGTCAAGGACGTATTGTTGCCGACAATATGGTTTTTGGTAATACAACAAAATATGAAGGTGCTATCGGTACTGCTATCGCTAAAGTTTTTGATATGACTGTTGCGTCAACAGGTCTTGCAGCGAAGAAGTTGAAAGCACTAGGTATGAAATATTGTAGTTCTGTTACGCATTCTTCTTCACATGCAGGTTATTATCCCGGTGCAATGCCTCTAACTATCAAGTTGACATTTGATCCGGATAACGGAAAATTATATGGTGCTCAGTGTGTCGGCTATGATGGTGTAGATAAGCGCATTGACGAAATTTCACTTCTTATAAAGAAAGGTGGTACGGTTTATGATTTGACAAAACTCGAACATACTTATGCTCCTCCGTTTTCTTCAGCCAAGGATCCGATAGCTATTGCCGGATATGCAGCGTGCAATATACTCAACGGGTCAATGCCGATTATTTCTTGGCGTGATATGCAGTCGGTTGACAGGTCAAAAATTATGATTCTTGATGTAAGAACACGTGATGAATTTTCTCTTGCTGCTATTCCTGGGGCTATAAATATTCCTGTAGAAGAAATCAGGGAACGTCTTGCGGAAATTCCTACGGATAAACAAATCTATGTTTATTGTGCCGTTGGTTTGAGAGGGTATCTGGCTCAAAAAATTTTGATACCTCGTGGATATAAAAATATAAAAAATCTGTCCGGTGGTTATCGAATTTATGCTGCTGCTACAGCACCGGTTGTTGAGACTGCTCCGATATTGGTGCCACTTTATGCTCCTCATATTGATTTGGATACACAAAGAGTGGAAACTGTTTCAACAAAGGGTGAAAAGAAAATGATAAAAGTTATAAAAATTGATGCTTGTGGCTTGTCTTGTCCGGGGCCAATAATGAAAGTTAAACAAGCTATTGATCAAATAAACCAGGGTGAGTGTCTAGAAATCGTATCAACTGATGCGGGTTTTACCCGCGATGCTTCTTCGTGGTGTGATACGACAGGAAATATTTTTATTTCGAAAAATGAAAACAAGGGACGATTTACTGTTATAATTGAAAAGGGTGGTCCGAAAACCTGTAAAACGGTTACTTCTTGCGATCCAAAAGCAAAGACTCTGATTATGTTCAGTGATGATTTGGACAAAGCTCTTGCAACTTTTGTTCTAGCCAATGCTGCGGCTGCTACTGGTGAGAAGGTAACGATTTTCTTTACTTTTTGGGGCTTGAATGTCATTAAGAAAACGAAGAAGCCAAAAGTAAAAAAAGACATTTTTGGTAAGATGTTTAGTTATATGCTGCCATCTGATTCTTTGAAGTTACATTTGTCTAAGATGAGTATGTTTGGTATAGGTGATAAGATGATGCGTCATATCATGAAAAGTAAAGGTATCGAATCTCTCGAGTCACTTCGGGCCCAGGCTTTGGCAAGTCATGTGGAATTTATAGCCTGTCAGATGTCTATGGATGTGATGGGTGTGAAAAAGGAGGAATTGTTAGATGAAGTGACTATTGGTGGGGCCGCAACTTATATAAATCGGGCGGAGAGTGCAAACATGAATTTGTTCATTTAATTTACATCAAGTAAAATTGCTTGTCTAATATTTATCTGACTATTCTTTTATTTTTGTTTATTTATGGCAATTATTTTGCGTATGTCTGGAATTATAACGAATATTGCAGTTTGGTTATTATTTTTTAAAGAATAAAAGAGAGAAAAATGGGAATAGAAGATGATGTTTTACATGGTAGCGTTTTTAAAAAGAAAAGTGAGAAACAGATAGATAATGAAAAAAAAGTAAAAACGAAAGCTTCAAAGTCTAAATATATTCACGGATTGCACGGTTCCGATTCTGCTAAGATGAAAGAAGGGATACGTACGCGCAGAGCCAATAGACATAAAAATAAAAACAATAACTGATTATTATAATTACTTTTATATAATCGTTATTGTTTTTTGAAATCTATAATTGTATTTATTGATTAAAGATAGAAAAATTCAAGTTAGATAAGTTTCTCTATTCCTTAAATAAAATTTCATTAATTTTTCCAACATAAGTCCTTGTCTCTTTTGATTCGATTACCTGATCTTTTAGTTGAGAGCATTTGATAATAGCCGTTGGCTCGGAATGTCCTTCTTCAAAGAGTTTCAAGGTATATGTTTTCGCTTCTCCCATATCTTTAGAAGGTTGGTCGGCAGATAATGAACAATAAGTAACTGGGTTTCCGGCTTGAAAACCTAAAGCACAACCAGTATTGGCTACGATGGCTTTGGTCTTTGATATATAGATTTCGATTTTGCTGTTACCCATTAGTGCATAGATATTACCGGGTATATGTTTCAAATCAATAGTTGTGTAGCCAGTACTGGAAATTGAAGGTTGTGTAACTGTTGTTGTATTAACTTCTTTATTTTGAATGATGATTGGTCCCGAAGGATTGGTATCAATAATATTTTCTTCGTTAGCTTTTTTCTCTTCAGCGATTTTTTCGGGTCTTGTTTCTTTTGCACCTAATGCAACAGCAGCATCAATAAATGTATCATTAGCTAAGTCAATTGTATTTATTCTCCATTTAGCCAATCCTGGAACTATTTTAGTCTTTTTCTTGTTTAATGCATATTTGTCTGATATCCAGTTCTCGGCTACATAATGTTCTTTCTCTTCATAAGTGTAGCGAATCTTAGAAAGAGTTAGCTTACAGTATCCGGTTGAGCAGTAGGCGGTAAGTTGATAATCAATTAAAGTGCGATCAAGTGATAATGCAGTAGAACTAAAGACTATCCATTGTTCAGCCATTCCGGCTATTACACCTTCATCCTTGTTGCTGTAAGCTATTCTGCTTTTTTCGTTTTTCATGGCGTCTAGGTTCTTTCCCATCCAATTGTGAATTCTGTTAAAAATATCGATTTTTGACATACCTGCTATTTTGTATTCCTTTGAGAATACGATCTTACCATTCACTTCGGGTACAGCATTTATCAGATACTTGGGATCATCTCTTTTTGTTTTATTTTTGTCCTCATTTGCATTTATAGACAAAGGTATATTGATAAAAAAAATAAGGAGAAGTAATTGTGTAACTTTATTCATAATGGTATATTCTTGTAATAGTTGATTAAAAAAAATATGTATAATTGATTGCAATGATACATATTTTTTTTGATGTCATCAAAAGAAAACAAAGAAACCTTTAAAATCTGATTTATTTTTTCACCTCGTTTATTAATGGCTTGTGACTAAAATAATCTTTAATATTTTGTAAAGTTGTCTGTGCAATATTATCCATGGCTTCGTGTGTGAAGAATGCTTGATGTGAAGTGACAATTACATTATTGAACGAAAGTAGGCGAGCTAAAACATCATCGGCTATGAAACGGTCAGAACGATCTCTATAAAAATAATTTCCTTCTTCTTCATAAACATCAAGTCCAGCCGAACCGATTTTCTTGCTTTTCAATCCTTCTATAAGAGCCTCGGTTTGTAACAATTGGCCACGCCCTGTATTGATAATCATTACGCCATCTTTCATTTTGCCGATGGTATAGTCGTTAATAAGATATTTGGTTTGCTCGGTAAGTGGACAATGCAAAGAAATTATATCTGCACTATGATAAAGTTCATCCAGCGTGACGTAGACAATATTATTTTCACGGGCAAAATTGTAGTCGGGGTGCAGATCATAAGCTAGAATATTCATACCGAATCCGCGCAGAATTTGCATTAAAATCTTTCCAATTCTTCCGGTACCGATAATACCAGCTGTCTTTCCGTGCATATCAAAGCCCATTAAACCATGGAGGGAAAAATTACCATCACGTGTTCGCCAAGTAGCTCTTGGTATTTTTCTATTTAAAGATAACATCATGGCAACGGTATATTCAGCTACGGCATAAGGAGAGTAGGCGGGAACTCTAACGACTGTTATTTTATTCTTTGCTGCAGCATCGAGATCTACATTGTTGAATCCCGCACAGCGCAATGCTAAGAGTTTAGCTCCATTTTCGGACATCAATTGAAGTGTATCAACGTCTGCCGTATCATTGACAAATATGCAGACAGCATCAATATTCTTTGTCAAGATAATATTGTTTTTGTTGAAGTTTCCCTTGTAGAATCTAAGTTCAAATCCGAAGTTTTTATTTTGTTCTGTAAAAGAATCTTCATCGTAGGGCATAGTGCCGAAAAAAGCAATTTTTTGAGCCATAATATCTTTCTTTTTCTAAAGATAACGAATAATAGTA
>Ga0172378_10001795_pt1 | contig 19910 bp, 26 predicted proteins | sample GrowelOW332metaG_FD_119755 | JGI IMG/M metagenome (GOLD analysis project Ga0172378, IMG submission 119755) | Groundwater microbial communities from an aquifer near a municipal landfill in Southern Ontario, Canada - Pumphouse #3_1 metaG | ecosystem: Environmental > Aquatic > Deep subsurface >... | reverse complement strand
GCTTTAAGTGTGATTTTCATTGTTTATATTTCCTTTCGTTGTTACTTTTGGTACGGTATTTTCGTATCTGTTAACAATATACACCTATCGACATAATATGTCAACGGTTTTTCCGTATTTTTTTATAAAAACATTGACTTTGTGACGATTTTATCGTATTATTGACGTAAAGGTAGGTGGGTAATCATGGCAAAGTATACATTAAAAGACTTAGGAAATAAAAAGATTATGGCAAATAACATACAAAAGCATGTGGAACGTACAGGAAAAACCCCAAAAACGGTTGCAAGCGAAATAGGATTCCCCTACACCACGTTTCGTGATTGGTTAAACGGTAATTGCTACCCAAAAATGAGCGCTATTGAAGTAATGTCCAATTATTTTAATATTAAAAAATCAGATCTCATTGAAGACAAAAGCAACGAACCGGAAACAATCCACACCATAGCCGCACATGCAACACGCGACCTCACCGAAGATGAAATGAAAAAAGTAATGGAGTATGCTGAGTTTTTGAGAGCGCAAAGAAAATAATGTCCTTGTTTTGGTACAGGTATGGTTGTATACTTATGTCGACATCACCATAAGGACATATTATTATGACGAAAATAGAAGCAATAGAACAGCAAATTCAAGAAGCAAGCATACTGTTGTTGCCTTTTGATTTTGAGGATACGCCCCTAAAAGCTCTATATAGTAATGGGGTAATAGGTTTATCCCCCAACATAAAAAACACCGCCGAAAAGCGGTGCATATTAGCGGAGGAGTATTGTCATCATTGTTACAGCGTCGGAAATATCCTTTGTGATTGCAAACAAGAAGCGTTTGCACGGCGCAAATCTTATGAAATGCTGGTGCCGTTATGTTTATTAAGGGAAGCAGAAAAAGACGGTTGCCGTACAGTCTATGAATTTGCAGAGTATCTCGAAGTCACAGAAGAAGTCTTGATATTAGCCTTAGCGCATTATCGCGCTAAAGGTTTAATATAGAGGAGGGAAAAATGAAGAAGTTACTAAGTGTTTTAATGGTGGTTGCTGTAGTTTTTGCTTTTTCAGCGTGCGGAACAAGTGCTACCGACGATCAGGGTTCCACGGAAGCAACCAGCGCAGCGGCAACAACCGGGCATAACCTCGGGGATTATGAGGTAACCTTCGGCGACGCTGCAATCGGCGACGATTACGATGGCACAAAATGTTTTTTCGTTGCTTACGAGTTCGGCAATTACTCTGAGGATACCACCGGGGCATATACCGCAGTTTATGCTCAAGCATTTCAAGATGGAGTGGAACTTGAGTCTGCATTTGCCGTTGATTACCCTGACGGCGATTGGGAAAATGGTGCAAACAATTACATGAAAGACATTAGACCGGACAACACCATTTCCGTGTGCGAATCATTTATCCTCACGAGTGACAGCCCTGTTGAAGTTGAGATTACTGAGCTTATCAGCTTTAGCGAATTGAAAGTTGCGAAAACTTATGATGTAGTAAGCAAATAAAATAAGCCCCTCGCAACGAAGGGCATGGGGCGGGATAATTTATCCTGCCCCTTTTTAGAAAGGAGGTCCCGTGAAAAAAAACGAAAAAGGTTATTATCGCCGAAGTCTTCACATAACCCAAAACGATGGAACAAAAAAGAGAGTCACTGTTTACGGCAAAACAAAAAAAGAGGTCGATGAAAAATACCACAAAACTAAAAGCGATTATAACGCTGGAAAATTAGTTTTTAATAGCAACACCACGTTTGGGGAATGGGTTGATGAGTGGCTCGACGTTTATAAAAAATCAAAAGTAACCTCAAGCACATTTAAAGAGATTAACGGAATCATGCAACGAGTATATCTTGACAACATAAGCACAACAAAACTTTGTGATTTAAAATTATTGCATTTACAAAAATGTCTAAACGGTCTTGAGGGTAAAAGTAAGAGCTATATCCACCGTGCGTATATTTATGCAAAAGCTACCCTCGAAAAGGCTTGCGAAAACGACTTAATCACTAAAAATCCATGTCGGGGCCTCGAAGAACCGACCGCATCAGAACAAATCGAACGTAGACCATTGTCAGACACAGAACGCAAGTATTTTATGGAAGCCATGCAAACACACCATCGAGGTGATTTTTTCGGGATTCTGCTTGCCTGTGGACTTCGTCCCGCGGAGGCTCGGGCGCTAACATGGTTTAATGTCGATATGACAAAACATACAGTCACAATCACTCAATCCATGCAAGATAATTGCAATATTGTTAAAGCTCCCAAAACAGCTGCAGGAAAAAGAACGGTTCCTGTCCCCTCGTGGTACATGGAAATTCTTAAAACCGTCAAGCGAACTGATAGTCCCTATGTTTTTCCAAACGCAAAAGGGAAACCGATGGATGCGCAACGCTATTTAAAATCATGGCACAGCTTATTGCGCATGATGGACATTGCAGCCGGTGCAAAGTTGTACCGTAACAAGATCATCGTCCATGTGTTGGCTCAAGATTTAACGCCGTACAGTTTGCGCCACACGTATGCTACTGATCTTGCCGAAAAGGGCGTTGACTTAAAAACCGCCCAATATCTCCTTGGGCATAATGACATCAGAGTGACTGCGAATATCTACACTCACATCACGCAAAAAATGATTGATACGGCACGTGAATTAATCAACCAATAAAAAGTATCACAAAAGTATCACAATCGATACTGTCAGAAACGTGCAGATTTGACAACTTGACACTTCGCAAAATAAAAAAAGAGACCAACTAAACCCATGTTTAGCTGGTCTTTTCTTTGGCAGGGGCACAACGACTTGAACGCTGAACCAATGGATTTGGAGTCCACTACCACCTCACTTTATGCTGGTGTTTTAATGTCGGGTATCATATTATTATCATATTCGCTTTTTTATTGATGGATTTTCTTTAGGCTTGAGAAGGGTGTATCCTAAAACAGATCTAACGTCCCTAATCTTACACGTGTAATACTCATAATAAAATACGTGCACAGTGTTGTCCCCTTTTTCATACCTAAAGTGTTTCTTGCATCTGCGCAGCTTTGTTCCGTCATCTTTATCAAACGCAAGATTTTCGTATAGGTCCACAATGTTATCGCTAATAATACTACCCGTATAACCATGGCTTTTTAAGCGATATTTCATAAACTCATCTTCACTCATTAATATTTCGTCGTAACGAGATAATAATTTTTTAAAATGACTATCTTCAATCATGTTTAACTCCTTTCCAGGGAATGTATTTCCCCTAATTTCTTGTTTATTATAGCGCACGAACGGTAATAAGACAATCATTCTATTCAATGAACATTAATTTAAAAAAAATAACCCCGACCAATTAAGGCCGGGGTTTTTAGTTATATAGAGTTTTTGTTTGTAGGGTCATTTACGATGCCGAACGCAATTAGAATCGGCAATAGCAAATTCATCGCTGTGTTTACAGTATCGCCAATATCAATACCAATGAACTCCTTTACCATGAACACAATCAAAGCTGCAACTGCAAGCCATAGCGCCCAGCTTTTTAATCTGGTTTGAAATTGAAATTTACTCATAACTTATCCTTTCTTTAATAAGTTTAATGTCTGATTCCACCTCATACATTCTTTCTATAAGGTGATTGTGACAATCTACTTTCTTTTCCAAAACCTTTAAACGTGTTGATAGCGCACCGTACATGCAACCAATAGATACTGCATAGGTTAACATCTGAATCCAAAATTGAGTACTCATATTACACCGCCTTATTTGCTTTAGTCATTCGATATGCGACTATAATCGGCTTTAATTCGCTGTGTGTCATTGCTACATCATGCTTACCGTCACCGAATATAAAGCCTGCGTTTACCATTTCTTCAACATCAGTGAGCCAATAATTGGGAACATCAATGAGGTCTTCGTAGTACGGGTTCATGCGGTCATCGATAACCCAAGTGCGAACCATTGACTCGGTTAAATCTTCGCCCTTAGTTGCTCCTGCTTCGATTCGTCTTTGAACTGCCACCCTGCCCCAAACAGGAACATCGGCAACATCTTTGTATACCATTTCTTCATCCTCCATTAAATATTTTTGCACATCGATCTTACTAAGGCCTGTTTCTTTATACCAGTCATTCCCTGCAATATTATTGCCATAGTTGCCCTTGCGCTCATCCCCGCGATAAATGCGGTTATACATGTCCAAGTGGGCATTGGTTCCGCTACCTCTGCAGATCGCAATACCCTTGAACCCCATGTCCTGGGCATGGCAACATACTACCTCAGTTGGAATAAGCTTGCCATCTTTAATAAAACGAACGTCAGCGGCATAGCCCTTTGTATGTGGGGAACCCGAAGCACCGCCAATGCTTTGATTATAAGCGGTGGTTCTGTAACCCGATTCAATGATAATAGCTTCTGCGCCAAAATCAGAGCGAAGCTTTTCAAGCATCTCGAGTTCCACCGTGTCATACTTAATATAATTGCTCGCCCGACATTTCCACTCAGTGTCTTTGATATGCGGCGAAATAAATTCGCCGACCGCTGTTCCTGTTTTAATACTCATTCTTCTTACGCCTCCGCCCTGAAAGAAATTGAGCTAAGGTCTATCCAAGTTGCACTTGCAACGGTTCCTAACTCGACAATACCTGTTGCTAGTACTTGAATTGCACAATATGCATAATTACTAACTGCGGGGAAAAACATATGTTTGGCTGGTCTATATCCAACTGGAAGTTGTAATAAATCTGTTCCAGCGGTCGTTGTGCCGCCCTTGATTAAACCACGAAGATGAACAATACCAATACTATCTTTATAATATCCAGCGGTATAATATCCTCCACCTACATTTACCCACGAATTTAAAAAAGTAGGCGCAATCCAATTTTTTTGCGCTATATCCGCTTTGGCAGCTAACGCATCATAAACACCATTACTTGTAACAGGGTTTGAACTGCTATCTGTAGGTGCTGAATCAAAAGTTAAAGCTGATTGCTTAGCGTTCCATGTTGATTTCTCTGTATCGGTCACAAAACGATTCGATGAATCTTGTGTAATAACTGAAGCTGTTGTTCCATGCGGATTACCAGTTACTTGACTATGGTCATAGGCTGTTTTGCCTTTGTCGCCATAATAGGCGGTAGTTGACGTTTCACCAAGCTCGAGACCGCCCGGGTCATTTTCGAGCGCGGAAATCCGCGAGTCGATACTATAAAGCATCACCCGGACATCCGTTAAGTTGGAGATCGTGTTACTGGCGATATCGTACTGTGAAAGCGCAAGCTGGAAAACAGTTCCATCAGCGTTGATATCCTCTTGCACGAGCGCAGGCAGGACAGCAGCCGATTGTGTTGTCAAGCGCGCTGGTTCTGCGACGTTTTCGAGGTCGATATTGATCAATGCTCTGCCTTTTGCCGCCGTCGTGACTGCGACAATGACCTCTTCCTCTATTGTAAAAACGCGACCGCAGGCAAAACCCCATCCAGACGAAACTTTGAGTTGATTTGTCGCGTATAATGTCACGGCGCATCCGCTGACAATGCCGGAAATTCCACCGAGAAATTTATATACTTTGGCGTCATCTTCCGGCGAAACGACGGAGCCTTGATATTGTTTAAGAATGGCTGGCATGATGTCACCCCACTTAACTCAAAATAGGTGTAATTAGACTAAATTCGATGTATTGACTCGTTGCAATGCCGCCGTCACCCAAATCTTTGAGATAAACGTCAAGGCTGTTTCTTGCTTCGATCGCAAAAGCCTCCGCCGGTTGTACTAATGTTCTGCCGCTGCCAAATACCCCCGCCTGCATTGCGGCACCGCTAATCGTTGCTATCTTGATTTCTGCGTTTGCTGACAACGCAGATGATAACTTTACACTATTTCCTTTAATATAAATAAATCCATTGTAGGAATAAGCGGAAATAGTTCCGGAGGAAGTTCCCGACGTAGTCACCGAGAGCGCAATTTTTTTACCATAGTTTAAAAAATTCCCCCATTCTCCGCCTGCCTTGATTCGCTCATACACAATTTCGCTATCGCAAAATAGCCGCTGGGCGGCAAAATTTGCATCATAATAAATGTGCTCGAGCAATCCGGAAAATTCGCCGGTTGGCAAACCTACACTTCCGCCATATCCATTAACCTTGTATAGCCCTGATTCCGTAAGCGTGTCTATGCTTGACAGCGTCCCGCCATGTTCGACCGTTCCAATCCTTGGTATAGCAAGGCTTGACCGCGCGGCGGCGGCAGTAGCTCCACCTGTGCCGCCTCTTGCTATTGGCAATGTGCCGCTCGTGATCTTCTCCGCACTATGATTGATCACACCCGCACCAGCAATTATGGTTCGCGCATCTGTCATATTGCTTATTGTAAGAGCGCCGACATTATACAAACAAACCGGGAGCTGGTAAACCGTATCGCCGTGGTTTAGGTCACCTTGTTCTAACGATGGCAAAGTGGCTGCCGCCTGCGACACAAAAGTTCCTGGCGTAGCGTTACCAATGTCAATTTCAATCAGCAGACGGCCAGCTGCGCCGCCTGTCAAAGTAACCGTGACGGTCTCTTCATCAACAGTAAATTGCCGCCCCATAGCAATACCGCGCCCCGCGGACACTTTTATTTGATTTGTGCCGAGCCATGTCGGCTCACATCCTTCAATGATGCCGGATGTTCCCATCATAAGATGGTTAAGGATGGCATCGTCTGTTGGTGTAACCGTGGCGCCATCAAATTGTTTTAGCGTGATTGCCATTATTTTCTCCTTTTTTCAATTACAAGTTTTTTCGTGAGGTCGACCCGCACGTTGCCAAAAATCAACTTCGTATTCAGTTCTGATTTTTGTTTTCCGGTCAGAATGCTTTTATACATGCTCCCATCGTGGCAGATACTCACGACCTGTCCGATTGCCATGCCACTGAGATCAACCAATTTATCGGCGGCATTAAACGTCAGCTCAATCAAATTGTCATGCTCTTGGGGCGTGAGTGCTTCAAGAGCACGGGAATGCGCATCGTCGGCAAATGTTCCGCTTGATTCGATGTATTCCACTGTTTCAAAAACCGGAGTAATGCGGTCAGCGTTGGTCGTACTGATGGTTCCATCTGTATGTAGATAGTAAACGGCGGTTTCGGTTTCGTCGTTTTTATTGATTAACGTCATTTTGTTTGTCGCGCCGTAGTCATCGCCGATGGTGAAGGATGATTTAACGCAGTTTTCGCGGTCGGCTTCTACGGTTTCAATGGAAGTGCCGACCTTCCCGATGGTGACTTCGATCGTATTCGTCGACGGCTTGAGTATCGCATTAATAACGATTCCATATCCCGTCATTGCTGAGATTGCGATATCCCACAACGAATGGACATTATCCTTTAGATTTAAAGCGGTTCCCGTCGTAGATGATGTTGTAAAAACATTCATGCTAATACGCTCTAAAATATCCGCATTACTTATGTATCGGGCAGTAATTATACCGCCCAAAAAGGCTTCTAATGAGCCGCTTAAAAGGGCTGTTCTGTCAAAGGATACTGTTATATCAAAAAGAGATAGTAAAGGCTTTATACCGAGTGTTAAGACGCCATTTTGCACGTTTGGAGCGGTGGCTATGCCTTGATAAATGATATTTCCACTGATATCTGTAATGTGGACAAAGTCTCCTTTGCTGACATTCATTTCCGGTATCTCTATTGATGCCTGTTCGAGTGCTAAATAATCGAATGAAACTTCCGGCCATTGTATTGTCATGGCAGTCTTAAAGACGATATCGCGGTCAAAAATTTCGATTTTACATTGTTTCGGCAATTCTGATCACCTCTGCGTATGCAACGATTTCTTCCGTTCCTTGGTGTGATATAAAAAGTGTACTGTCTCCCGGCGGTATTAAAACAAATCGTTCTGTGTCAAAGTCGCTCACCGCGTAAAGGTTTTGCACGAATTCATTATCAATGGTGTATTCAGCGATCTCGAGATTTAAGGGATCGGCATCAACGACGATTTTATACCCTTCTGGGATCGTTGCATCAACATTGCCAGTAAGTACTGTCAACCCATTATGTACAAGGGACCACGTCGGAGACGATACCGGCCCCATGATATGCAATCTACACTGCGCATCATTCCATCCATTGTTAACGAGGGCAATCGCCCCCGCGGCGACTTCTCTGTATACAAAAGGATAAGTATAAGGATAAACCTTCCCGGTGGCTTCGCTGCCAGCGGCAGAAAACACCGTCGCCTCGCTACGCCATGCGCTTTCCGGCATAAATTCCACCGGACAAAGTAGCTTTGATGTGGTCTTATCAATCTCCGGCTTTTCCAGTTTTTGCAGCATTACTATTCTATGAGCCCAAGTCCCCGTTGTGTTGTAGTAGAGCTTGAGAGGAACCCTCGAACAAAACCGAGCGAACGTCAGATAGTTGTCATAATCTGCAAAATAGAGCGTTCCCGAAATGTTTTGCCGATCAAGTTCGTTCCTAACCGGGATGAAACAAAATCCGGATGTAACCGTTTCAATTGTGCGGCTGATGCCGAGTCCGTTTGTGTCGCCGAAGAATGTCGATTCGTCCATAAGATCGATCACTTCGGCATCTGCGTTTATAAGTTTATATTGTCTAATCATGCGTAGACCTTTCCGAGCGCACGGTTCACCATGTTAACAATGTCGCCCTCATTTAATCCCCCTGACGTGTTGATGGTTAAATTCACGACCGGGCTATTATTAACAACGGAGCTCGATACTGCCGAAGATGAAGATACGCCCGGCGATGCGGACGTAGCGTAAGAGAGCTGCGCTTCAAGATTGGGGCTAATCGCATCAAGCGCCATGTTAGCCGCCTTTCCGATCGACTTCGCCACACTGCCCATGCTGTCGATAAATCCAACGCCAAGACCTTTCGCCAACATTTCCCCAAAATAAGCGGTTTCGGATGAAGGCGAGTGAATGCCGAAAATACCTTTAATCCAGCCAAGAATTTTATCGCCAAGGCCGGTGATTTTATCTTTCAGCCAACCGAGGGCGTCGTCGATGCCGTTCCACAGCCCCTTAATAAGGTTGAGTCCAACGGTTGCCATAGACGTGACGGCAGAGCCAAGTCCATTGACAATGGCGGCGATAATCGACGGCAGAGCCTTGACAAGTACCGGTATTGATTCTGCAAGCCCTTTGGCTAAAGCTACTATGATTTGGAGCGAGCCTTTTAAGAGTTTAGTGATTGAATCCGGATTCGTCAGCGTAGTTGTGATGGATGTAATGAGTTTAGGTAGCATTGCAACGAGAGCAGGCAACGCATCCACTAAACCTTCAATTAAAGCAATCACAATATCAATGCCCGCCTCGATGATCACCGGTAGAGAAGTGGTAAGATAATTAAGCATTGCCTCGATTAACTCCGGCAATGCCTCGATCAAAATGGGAATAGAGTCTATGATACCTTTAACAAATGCCGTTAAAATGTTTAATCCAGCTTCAATGATCGTCGGCAAGTTTTCATCAATTATAGTCAATATTTGCATTACAACGTCGACAATGGTCGGTATTAGCGTCGGGAGTGCACTTGCGATACCGTTCGCGAGCTGACAAGTAGTTGAATGCCAAGCTCCGCGATAGTAGGGAGCTGTTGCAATAAAACATTAACTATGGACGTGATAAGTGATAAAGCGCCGGTAATGAGCACAGGCAAATTCGTCTGCATACCTGAAATCAGTGTCGGTATAATGCCTGCCGCGACCTCACCGATTTTTGGCAATAGCTCATAAAATTTGCCTTGCAATTCCGTAAAAATACCAGCGACAACATCAGCAACGGCAGAAAAACCGCCCTCGTTAAATGCCTTTGTCATGTCGGTCAAGTAACCGGTTAGGGCTTCAACCGCTTTTCCGAGTGGTTCAGCGAATGCCGTTGCAAATAAGGTTCCGGCTCCGCTAATTGTCGCCTTGAAAACGTCGACTTTATCGTTGTAATCGTTCAGCCCGTCAAGTGCTTCTTGAGATAAAATCAATCCTGCATCTTCCGCCTGTTGTCCGAGAGCTTCTAAAGCATCCGCCCCACCTAAAATTAACGGATTGAGATCTTGCGCAGATTTGCCGAAGATCGCCATCGCGTAGGCATCGCGCTGTGTTTCGTTTTCAATGGATCCAAGGGCTGTAATGACATCTGCCATCACATCTTGGTTGTTTCGCAATTCACCGTTGCCATCCGTGACAGATACGCCAAGCGCAGAAAACGCATCGGCCGCATCGCCCGTGCCGCCTTGAGCAATAGACATTTTTTTTGTCAGTTTCGCCATTGACGTTGTGAGTGTTTCAATATCAACGTCGATGATATCCGAAGCGTAAGCAAATTTCTGAATTTCTTCGGTTGACAGCCCGGTCTGCGTTGCCAAAGTATTTATATCGTCGGCGGCAGCACCGGCTTTTGTCGTCATTGCTACAATCGAAGTAGCGCCGGCAGCGGCGGCGGCGGCAATGGCAACAGCGGCTTCTGCCGCCAGCTTCCCTGCACCTTTAACGCCATCACCCAATTTGTTCCAGCCGTCTTTACTTTTTTCGGCATCATCACCGGCTTCTTTTGCTCGATTGCCGGCTTTTTTTATGTCTTCGCCTGCCTCTTCTGCTTCGTTACCTGCGTTTTGTTGGGCGTTTGCTGTTTCTTTCGATTGCGATTCAAGGCTTTGCAAGTTCTGTTCAGCTTTAATGACCTCTCTTTGCAGCGCCCTATATTGATCTTCGCCAATATCACCGTTGGCGAGTTGTTTTGATGCTTGCTCTGCGGCGGTTTTTAGCGTGTTCAGCTTGTTTTTTGCATTTTCAACCGCATCAGCAAGTAGCTTTTGCTTCTGCGTGAGAAGCTCTGTATTTTTGGGGTCAAGTTTTAACAGCTTGTCCACTTGTCGCAGCTCGCTTTGTAGGTCTCTTGATGTCTTATTGACATTAGTTAGAGACTTATCCAGCGACGTTGTATCGCCGTTGATTTCGATTGTTAGTCCTTTTATAGTGCTTGCTGCCATTTTTTACCCTCTTAATTGTAAAGCGCCCCACAATTGGAGCGCTTTAAAATGAATCGATATCCGCTTCGGTTGCCTGTCTGGAATTGGTTTTTGTCTTTTGTTCTTCGTTTTGGCAGGTGATCAAGTAGTCAATCACCATGCCAAGCGTCATTGTTTCAAAGTCGGCGACGGTTAGCCCGCGCTCGATTGCGCGGTGTATAATCGTTTCCGTCGTTAATTCACCGCCGCCGACTTTCAGTTTTTTATTGGTGTAACGTGGGTAGCGGTGGTGCTTGCCATGAGATCAACAACCGCCATTAGTCCATTTTGCAGCACGTCTGCGAGTTCAAATTGATCGAGCCATGTTTCCAAAGGAGGAATATTCGGATTCGCAGATTTTGCGAAAACCCACATGAAACGGAAAAAGATATCAAAGTCAATTTTTTCGATGTCTACTTTCCCATTCTTGGCAACTTTCCGAAACGCAAAAATGTCAGAAAGCCCGTCTCTTCCAAAGTTTGATTTGTACCTAATCAGGCTTGCCGCTGTAGATTTCAGCGGCACGTCCTGATCACCAATTTTTACTATCTTTTCCATGTCGCCACCTCTTACACTAAATCAACAGCAACGGACGCGTTGGCGCTGGTAACGGTTGCGGTCGATACTTCGGCGGTATAACCAGACGCGGAAACGATCACGTCATAAGTCCCGTTCGGCTGCAAAATCCGTGCGATACCGCTGGAATTTGTGATGCCAACTTTACCGCCGACAACAACGAGAGCACCAGCAATCGCAGCGCCGCCAGTTGTTGCGGTAACGGTCACGGTCACGGTGTAGAGCGTGACATAAGATGGGTTGTAATAAACGCTGTCAAACCATGCGTTGTACACGGATTCATTGTCCGATTTTTTGATGCTCGCTTTCACGATTTCGTCGCTGACGGTGGGGTTAGCTGTGATCGGGACTTCGAACATGTTCGGATCGATGGTGTCCTCTTTGGATTTCCCGGCGAGATCGGCGCGACCAGCCGAGCAGTTGTACAATGCAAAACGCTTACCTGTTGCATCTCCAGCTTCGTCGCCCGCAACCTGGAATTCACCAAGCAAGGCAAAATCATAAGGGATAACGTTGGATTTTTCGATGATAACTCCGTTGGTGTCTTTGTATTCGCCAATGTGATTGATTTTAAAATCTTCCGGGATTTGCAGAACTGACAGGCTCCCATCATATCCCTGATTACTTCGCGCTTTGTAAAAAATAACATCGTCTGCATAAATTGGTGTTATTTCACCAATAGGGGACAATGTCATTTCGGACGCGCCTATCCAACTTTTAGGGGTTCCGAATGAAGGAGCACCCATTTCGCTTTCGGTTTTTTGCGCATAGTGCAGGCTTTTCAGCCCGTAGGTTACTTTTTCCATTATTTATTTCTCCTTTTAATGGTTTTTGCAACGGCATCCACCATGTCGGGGATTGCCTTTTCGTATGTTTTTTTAACAAACGGATTTCCTCTGATTTTCGAATATTCTAAGATATTGACGAGAGGAATGTCACCGTTTTTGGAGCTTTTAACAGTTCGCGTGTTGGTGATAGATCGGGAAAGTCCCTTGCCTTTTTTGATTTTCCATGAACGGCGAAACTTGCCGCTATCTTTAGGACTTGCGTTTGCTTCCTCTTCCGAAAGGACTTTCGCAGCAGCTTCGATTCCTTCTTCCGTGGCGATATAAACAGAGTCACCATATTCTCGCAATGTCTCCTCGAGTGCATTCTGAAATTTTGCGGAATTGACTTTGATGGGCATTTATACCACCTCACTAAAATAGCACTCGTAAATCGTCGTTCCATATCCTGCGTCATCAATGTCGCCAACATCAAACGGCCCGTTGAATACAGAAAAACCGCCGTTTTTTAAGGCGGTTAAGATTGTTTGTTCTCTGCTTTTTACTGCCGTTCTGCCGGGCTGCGTGTCGATCAGGTCAAGGTGATAGTAGTAACGCACGACGATATTTGCTGACCGCGCCAATTCCGCATCGTCCGCATATGATGTTGGAGTGTTGCCATCGATGGTATAGACAACATACTCGTCAGGGTCGGCGCTTGTTGTATCGGTCTTTTGCAGCCAAAATACCCTAACGTTTGATGCGCTTAATGCGGTATCAAGGACAGTTTGAACAAGTGTTCTAATATCCGTCATTTTCCTTCATACCTCCTCACCCTGAATTCAAGGCATTGATTGGCTTGCTCGACATTATCAACGCCGCCCCAAAGCTCGTAAACATTTGGATTATTACGGTCCGGAACGCCTGCTGTGAACGCCGCGCTATCTGCGTTTTTAACGACAATTATCTGAGATTGGTTCATGGCGGCGTAAAGGGTCGGGTGATAAAATGTCCTGCATGTTGCCATGTCGGATACACCAACAGCCTGCGCCGCGATTGCGCGATCTCCAAAGCCACCGCGCCATTCACCGAACAACGGTGATGTTAAAATCTGCGTCCATGTCGTTGATTGACCTTGTCCTGCTGTGTATGAGCTTGTCTTTTTCCAAAATGTCACGGGGGTTGTGGGGTTGAATTTAAGCATCTGATACCCTCCCCTGCGCGATGAAGGACAGCAACACGGGATGATTTGTCAGCTGTGCAGGGTCGGTCGATTGTGCCATTTTGCAAAAAAGGGAAACGGCCTCCACTGCCAAGGGAGCGGGGGTGGAAGTATCAATCTCCCACCCTGCTCCTCGGAAATACTCCTGTGCGGCATCGATCATACCCTGGATTTCAGCGTCTTTGTCGGCGTCGGAGTAAAACACTCCTAGCCGAGGCTTTACGTCGTCAATTAGTGCCATACTCCGCTACCTCCTTAAACTATGATGTAGAGGTCGATGTCTACGCCTAAAGTTGTGTCGTTCGGGTCGTATACATTTTTCTCAATGTCTGTAGCATCGGCGGTGATGGTTCCCCCGGTTACTTCCACCGCCTTGTTAAACAGCTTTAAGATAACCAGTTCGTCAGCATAAAGTTTATAGGGAAGTCCGAACTTATCACCCCAACCGACGCTGATCTGGTCGTAAGGGACGCCAGTAGTTCCAGCAGTGGAGCTACCGACAGTCACGCCAGAAGTTCCTACTGTAAAGGCTATTGCAAGAGTGTTGTCGTCGGCAAGCGGTTCGTTGACCGTCAGCGTGATAGTGTCGCTACCTGCTCCGGTTACGCTGGCCGTAAATACTGCGTTGATAACCTCGTTCTCATTCAGGGCATCTGCTACGGCATCAGCAACCAAGGCTGCTGTAGTATGGACTGTGCTGTCGAGTGATACAGTGACACTCTCGCCGCTATCGTCACCAAGCAAGGTTGTCGCAGTCACCGCAACGGCAATATCCTCCGTTGTGGTGCATTCATTTGTCACTTGAATAGTCTCCGTCTGTGCCGCTGGTGTATGGTCTTGAATCGGCAGGTCGATTTTAGTTACGGTTTTAAATGCCACAAGTCCGTCTGCTGCTGTTTGTCCGTTGGCTGTGATATTTTCTGTGATTGCTTCGCCCGCAAAGTTCGTGCCGGTGATTTTTACCACGCCATCAATCCCAGAAACATTTCCGTCAATACGGATATTTCTTGGTACTGCCGGATTTGTGATTCCGGTTGTGATTTCCTGCACCGTTGCTCCTAGGTTCATGGCTGCGTGTACGCCATCGGAGCTGCCTTCCGGCGCGTCTTCTGCAGCGATATGGTAATGCGCGAGAAAAGCGCGGTCAACTGATACGCCACTTGCGTCTGTCTGGATTTTTTGGCCTTTTTTATGATTGTATGGATACATGTTTTTTACCTCCTAAAATGCTGGGAGGGGTGCTTACCCCTCCCCGAATAGCTTTTAGCTTACGCTTTTTTCTTCACGGTAACAAGGCTGTTTTTATCAACAACCTTTCCGTCAACGGACATGACCGCCTTAGTCAACATATCCTCGGTGTCCCAGTCTTGCTTACGCTGTACGCCCATATCATAGATGGTGTTTAAGACATAATCGGCAAAGTTAAAAACAAAGTGGAACAAATCGCCAGCGGTCAACGTGGTTGCGAAGCTCTTTAACGTGTCATTGCCTTCGATGATGATAACAGGTCTGCCAAGCAAAGTACGTTCGGGACGGCCGCCAATTCCGTAATTGGTGCGCGCCACGGGCTGCCCCTCGGAATCGGTCATAGCAACGTAAGCCATGAAGGTTTTTTTGGTCATAACGTGAACCGCGCCGGCTTCATACGCAGAAGGAATTGCCGCCTCAATATCGCAAAGCAGCTCATAAGTAAGCGCGTCAGCGGTAGTGGCCTGACCAGACGCGGGGGTTTCGGAAAAGATGCCCTTCGGCGTGGTTGTGCCGTCATTTGTGGAAATGATAGCATCTTCAATAGCCTTGACCATTGCCTCAGATACCTGACGTACAAACGCGGCCTCAAACGCGGACACAGCCAGCACGGAGGATTCCATAGACATGCTGATCTCGCAGCGCAGTTTGAAGCGGCTAAAGGTAATGGTGCCGGTGGTTTTCTTCTGACGGTCAGAGCCATCTCCCTCAGACACCCACGTTGCAACAGGCTTTACGGTAGAAGTCGGGATGGCAACCCCTGCGGCATAATTGGTGCGGGTAACCAACGGCAGAATAACGCCAAAGGTTTCCATCTTTTCGATGATGCGATTAACGAGCACAGTCGGAATGGCGCTGCCAATGTCCGTGGTCAAGGTGTTCTCATCACCAGCGCGAAGCTCAACGGGAATAGCGGTTCCACGGGTGACATACTGCATGAACGCCTTGCGGTATTCCATTTCCTCTGCATCTTCGGATTTTCTGTGCTGCTGCATAACATTAGAGATAACAACATCAGGGGCTGTTACCGCTGCAGTTCTGCCAACAGGATCGGCTTGCGCGGCGGCTCGTTTTTCTTCCTCTGTAATCTGCATGTCGAGTTTTCTGAGTTCAGTCTGTAAAACGTCGAGTTCAGCATCAGTTTTAGCGGCATCAATTTCTGTAGCGTAAATTGCCGCACGTCTCTCTTTGAGTTCTTTTAAGGTCATTTTATTGTTCCTTTCTGATTTTCAATTTTAATTTGCGTTTTCGTAGTTCCATCTCGCGCAAGCTATCCAGCCGCCTTTTTTCACTGTCCAGTAATTCAAGGCTGCGAGCATATACAGAAGTACCATCGTAAAACGGCGTATCCACAACCGAAACGTCGTACAATCTATCAATTTGAGTTACTACCCTTGTGGTTTCATTTTCACCAAAGCTCCAAATATCGCCATGATCAGCAACAGTAAAGGCGAAACTCATCTTGTCGATAAGCCCCGCCTGAATTGCTTTGTATGCGTCCCTATTTGCCTGTGTGTCAATGAGCTCAGAATGCATTTTAAGCCCAAAGTCATCGACAGATAGGGTCAGTGATTTATTTCTTGTCCGTGCCATGATTAACCACGTGTCGTTATGGTTATATCGCAGCGGGACATCCTTCATGTCGGTTCCGTTTAATGCCCCGCGCTGAATTGTTTCGGTGAATTGCCCGTGCGTTGCCGGTTGGTCAAAAACGATTGCATATCCTTCGATGATCATTTTCCCTTCGTCGTTGTCAACCGCGCGCATATCCATGAGCCTGCGCTCTTGTTTATTTTTGTCCATTGTTTCCTCCGTTTTGTCCGTTCATTTGGTATTGATTCGCAATCGAAACATCGACATAGTTCAATGATTGCACCCTCTTGTCCCCGCCTTCAAACGGTTCAATGCCGAGCATGTCATTGATCTGATTTAAGGTCATATTGCCTACATTTGTGCCGAGATTGGCGATATCGATCTTGTTTTGCATCGACAAATAATTGACTTTGTGATAGAAACATTTGACTTTATGTCCAACATCTTGCTCCCGCGCAGTAAAAACGCAGGCTGTAGATGCCTGCTCAAATTGGACGATAAAGTCCTCAATTTCCGTCTGGTAAAATGCGCTGTGTTGTTCGCCGTTATAGTCGCCGGACAATATCGCGGCAGAAACGCCGTATTTTTCTTCAATGACAGCCTTTAAAAATCGCATTGCCGTATCGGGAATGTCGGGTGGGCTAATATTAACCGGAGTGAATTCACCGCCCAAGTCCGTGGCGATCATGCCGCCTTTAGCGGAAAAGATGTGATTTTCAAAGTCATCGCGCATTTTGCTGAGCTTCGCAGAATCGGCAACAGTCTTGGCGTGATAAACGCCCTTAATTTGTAAACTGGCTTCGATGGATTTTGGCAACCCCTGAATTGTTTTATCCATCGCGTCAATGGTGCGCTTGACGTCGTAGTCGTTGACCATGCCATGATCATCACCACCACCAGTAACAAGATTTTTCCCGCGCCGCCACTTCATATGGATTAGCCATTCATATGGCAATGTGTAGCTCGTTCCGTCCTCAAAGTCCATCTTGATTTCCCAGACCTGGTTGTCCTCGTTTACGCCGATGTTCACAAACGATGGATTAAGCGGGTACATTGCAACATAGCGCCGGAAAGTCATGCCGTTTGCGCCTGTCACCGTTACAAACTGCGGGTAAATAAAGGCATTGCAGTTCTTTCGCCGTAGCCACTCAACAGATGATAAAAAGTCTGATGTCGTCTGCAACGGATTCGGTTTGCTTCGGAATAATCGCGTGATGTCGTCGTTTTGCACTTTCAGTGTGTCGCCGTATTCGACAACTGACTTGACATCAATCTTGCTTATTTCGGTTGCCACCCTGTCAATGGCATTATTCACGGCATCGGAAAGATAAATGTCGTTCCCAAACGATGTAAAAATTGGCTGGCTGTTTGTTAACCATGCCTTGTATTGCGCGGTTCCGTCTTGCCCGAAAACGCCTTTCAAATAGTTAAAAATTGCCATCATTCACCTACCAACGATTTAAATTCGCTCTTGTACCAATCAAAAACGGCGTAACAGCACAATGCCGCCGCCGTTCCGTCTATTCTCTTTGTTGTGTGTTGCTTGCAAGGTATCACCCTGCCGATGCTGTCTGTTTTTACGCCCGTATTTCGGAAACAAACCAAATCGCCGTAACAGTTATTATAATTAACCAGTTTTCCGCGCAAATCAGCTTCCAATCTCCGCATTGGGTTGTTAAGACACTTCGCATCCTGCGGCACGTTAAGCGCGATATCAGATCCGAAAATCTCCTCAAATCTTCTAATGTAATCCTTTGCGAATCGGTTGTCGTAGCCGACCTTGTACGGTTTGATGTCGTATTCTGTGAGCAGATCATACTGCCAATCAGCAACGATTGACGACTCCACGCTGTTGCCTGGAACGATTGTCAAATAACCGTCGCGTTCCCATTGCCGATAGTTAACATCATCCGGAGAACGATCCAATTTTTCGGCTGGAATCCAATAATGCGACCAAAAATAAACCATTTTATCGCCCGGTCTTATCAATAGCAGTTTAGCTGCGCATAAATCGGTAGTTTCCATGAAGTCGTTGCCGCCGATGTAATAAGAACCAGTAAAGTCCTCAATTTTGAATGTTGCCTTATTGATTATTTCGACTTCCTGAAGCCACGCAGCAGCAGAGGATTGCTTAATGTTAAAATCCTTTGACAGCACGAATGCCCTTGTTGCCGAGTTCGTTTTTGATTCTTCGATAAGGCTTTCGAGAAAGTCCCATTGTTTAGCGATGCCGAGATTCGGATTTGACTTTACCCATGTTTTTGGATTCTGCCATATCTCCGTTTCGCTGTCCTGCGTGTAAAGCCATACCAAGGTTCTTTGCTCGCTCGATTCGCCTTTAAGTATCCGCCTTGCGTCCTCGATGCGCTTGTCGAGATAACCGTCTTCGACTTGCCCCTCCGTCGTGATCTCGATCATTAATGGCTCCGGCTTCGTTGACATCGACTGCAAAATCGGCATCACGAGCGAATTGTCTTTCATTTCGTGGACTTCGTCGATGATGGCAAAGTCAATATTTTTACCTTCTTTTGCGCCGGTTTTAATGGAAAGCTTTTTGATTTTCGCTTTATTTTGCGCACTGAATTTGCCTGTTTTCCGCTTCTGCTTCGGGCTTCCCATAAAAATGCCCTTAATATTTTTTCGGGACACTTTGCGGAGGCGTGGGCTTTCTTCGCGCATATTGTTGATCTCGTCAAAGATCATTCCGGCCTGCTCATAGTCGTTGGATGCGCAAAGAATATTTGTTCCAATATTGCCGCAAAAAAACTCTGCATTTCCAAGTGCAGAGCAAAATGTTGTTTTGCCATTTTTGCGGCCGATTAGCAGCAGGCATCTTGTGAATCGGCGCTTCCAAACTCCGCGAATTTCCATTTTGAAACCGTATACAGCCTCGATGAAGGCTTTTTCCCACAACTCAAGGATAAACGGTTCACCTGCAAAAGGTGAAATAGAATGTCTGCACTCACTTTCAATGAATTTGATCCGCTTATGCGCTTCTTCTGTTTCGAATTTAAAAAGCGGATCATTAACATCCTTCGAGAGTATTTCAAGCTGTGCCATGAGTTCGCGCCCGACAATGATTTCACCACTTTTGCATTTTTCGTAGTAGTCAAGTAAAAAACTCATTCATAATCGCCCATTCCATCATCGTCATCTTCGGCAACAGCGCCAAGATGTTTCATCAACTTGTCCATAATGTTGGTTAAAGTAGCTGCGTGTTTTGCTATTTCGCCGCTGACGGGTAGCTTTCGTTGCAAATCTGCGTGTTCGGGGTGGATTTGCACAAGGCCAGTTTCGAGCGCCTGAATGTTCAGCTTTTTAAGAAAAACACGTTCATATGCAGCCTGTTCAATTAACGAGTCAAGTGTTGCTATGCTGTTTTCATCTGCGCCGGGGAAAAGTCCTTTAAGACGTTTAATTTCGGTTTGTATCTCATCTTTTTGCATGGTTTTAAATCACCTCAAAAGTTCTCGACCGAAAAGTCAAAATTTCAGCGTGTATCGTAAACGTG
>Ga0172378_10001794_pt1 | contig 19911 bp, 18 predicted proteins | sample GrowelOW332metaG_FD_119755 | JGI IMG/M metagenome (GOLD analysis project Ga0172378, IMG submission 119755) | Groundwater microbial communities from an aquifer near a municipal landfill in Southern Ontario, Canada - Pumphouse #3_1 metaG | ecosystem: Environmental > Aquatic > Deep subsurface >... | reverse complement strand
TCTTCCGTTCCTGCTCACGTAGAAATGATGGGATTCATCGGTATGGGTAACAACCCTATGGTAGGTGCTACTGTAGCTGTTGCTGTTGCTGTTTCTCAGGCAAAGTAGTTTTTTCATGATATGGTTCATATCATGAAAGACCGAAAGACTCCCGCAAGGGGGTCTTTTTTATGGATACAATCGATGGTATCACTTTTGCTTTGTTCTTGACTAAATAACTCTTTTTTGATTACAGTCACCTTATCATATACAAAGACGTACAATGCTGCATTGCAGTATCTGCGTCTTTTTTTTGTATATACGATGAGGTAAGGCCATGATTACAGAAAAAATGAAAAACAGAGTACATGGATGGAGACTCGGTTATGCACTTGATAAGGGGAATATATGCGTGAAGAAGACATAAAGCTTGTCCACTATGACAAGAGAGGTGAAAAGAATTTGTATCCAGTTGCTCATTTTGGAAAGGAAAATGCTTTCAAAGTGAATGCCTTTCATCGAAGTTTTCCTGAATATTCAGTGACACCTTTGGTTTCCCTTTCCTCTCTTGCTCGTGACTTTGGCGTTGCAAATATTTTTGTGAAAGATGAAAGTTATCGATTTGGTTTGAATGCTTTTAAGGTGTTAGGGGGAAGTTTTTCTATTGGTTCCTATTTGGCTGAAAAACTTGGCATGGACATTGACTCTGTGTCGTATGAAACACTTATCAGTCCTGAAGTCCAAAAGAAAATTGGTCAGCTCACTTTTGTTACGGCAACAGATGGAAATCATGGACGAGGGGTTGCATGGACTGCCAACCGCCTTGGACATAAAAGTGTTGTTTACATGCCAAAGGGAAGTGCTCCCGAGCGCTTAGAAAATATTCGCGCTTTAGGAGCAGAGGCTTCTATTACCGATCTCAATTATGATGATGCTGTCAGACTTGCTAACCAGCATGCAGAAAAATACGGTTGGGTGATGGTACAAGATACCGCATGGGAAGGCTACGAGAAAATTCCTCTTTGGATCATGATGGGGTATACCACTATGGCTTATGAAGCGGTGCAACAGTTGAAAGGAGAAAAACCTACCCATATTTTCTTACAGGCAGGTGTGGGTGCTTTGTCTGGCGGCGTAACGGCATTCTTTGCTGCACTCTTTGGCGATAAGGATCGCCCTATTATTACCATTGTCGAACCGAATAAAGCCGATTGTATTTATCGAACGGCAGAAGCAGATGACGGAAAACTGCATTTTGTGACTGGTGATATGGATACGATTATGGCAGGCCTTGCCTGTGGTGAACCCTGTACCATTGGGTGGAATATCCTCCGTGATCATGCGGACAACTTTATCTCGATGCCTGATTACATTGCTGCTGAAGGAATGCGCGTATTGTCTAATCCTTTAGGAGCAGACCAAAGAATTATATCGGGTGAAAGTGGTGCAGCAACGGTTGGTTTTGTCTCTGAAGTATTACGTAATCCTCAACTTGCTCACCTCAAAAAGGCACTCAAGTTAGATGCCGATGCAAAGATTCTCTGTTTCTCAACCGAAGGTGATACCGATAAAGAAAATTACAGGAAAATCGTGTGGGATGGTCTCTATCCTCGAAATGAAGGGTAGTGCATCTAGGTGTATCGCAGAAAACATAACAAGGCGGTCTTTTTCTTCTGAAAGAAAAGACCGTCTCTTTGTATGTATTGATTCTTTTTTTAGAGCGTGTGTATCAACTGGGTGTAGACAGTACAGGCATCAATAATTTGTTGCACAGCACATCTTTCATTTCGCATATGTGCTCTCTTGTATTCTCCAGGACCAAACCCAATAACAGGAATTCCCATTGCTACGGGAGTGATGGCATTGGTGCCAAAATCCCAAAAATCATAGGAGGATGGAGCCCTGCCAAATGTCGTGGTATAGGCTCTCTCCAGTGCTTTGGTCAACGGATGATTGCGTGCGATTTCCCACGGTTCGTGCATAGGTTGATAGGTGAGTTTTGCACCCTTCCAACTGGTATGAATGAGTGTACCAATTTCCCACACAGCATCTTTTCCCCTTATTAATTCATCCATTTCTTGTTTTACTTGTTGCAGAGACTCTCCTAAGCAGAGGCGACGGTCAAGATAGATACTGCAGGAAGAAGGCACTGCATTTAAGGAAGCGGTGATACAGGAAATATCAGAGAGCACAATCGTTCCATGACTTCCTTCCTTTTGAGAAAGTTTTTTGTTAAGTGATTCAACGCGTGTAATAATTTGGGCCATTGCATAGACAGCATTGACCCCTTTTTCAGGAGCTGAGCCATGTGCAGAGACGCCATGTGTGGTGATTTTGATTTGCGCTTTTCCTTTATGTCCTGTGGTAATGACGTTACCGCTTGGTTCACAAATAATACAATAATCAGGTTTTATCTGGGTTTCTTGATAGAGCATCTTGAGGTTTTCTCCATCACAATATTCTTCACATACTGTGGCGGTTACATAGACCGTTTTCCCTTTGATATCTCCTTTATCTCGAGCTCTTGCAGCTGCATAGATTGAAGCCATGAGCCCTGATTTCATATCAACAGAACCTCGTCCCCAAATCTCTCCATCCACAATTTTTCCCGAAAAAGGCCCTTCTTTCCACTGCGATGCATCATTGACTTCCACGGTATCCATGTGTGAGTCAAACTGAATGATAGTAGGGCCACAACCTATTCTTCCTATTACATTACCGGTGGAATCGATTGTTACTTCATCAAATTTGAGGCGTTGCATGGTCTTTGCCACAAGCTGTGCTAGGTGCTCTTCTTTGTCTGAATAACTGTGTGTTTGGATGGCTTGTACGGTACTTTCAATGAGTGCCTTTTCCCATATGTTGGTGCTTTGTGTCTCTTTCATTGGTGACTCCTTTTGTCTGTAAATGTGGTATAATTATCAGTATATTGACACAAATTCTTTCTGTATATCATAATATTGGTATATAATATCGTAATATTGAGGTAATTATGCAAGTTTTCCATATTCCCATTAATGCATTACAGAAAGAAGAGACCCGTCATGGAACCTATGATTTTCCTCTTGCACTCTATGAAACGTGTGTGCAGAAAAATGTTTTAGGGTTTGTTCATTGGCATTGGCATGATGAACTGCAATTTTGCTATGTAACACAAGGTGTTGTCGAATTTTATTTAAATCAACAGATCTATACCCTTTCAGCAGGTGATGGTATTTTTATCAACAGTACGTTTCTGCACATGGTAAAAGACCAGGGTCAAACCGAAGGCACCTACCTGTGCCTCGATTTTGCGGTGAAGATGCTCTCTTCATTTTCAGGAAGTCTGATTGAGCAAAAATATGTACGTCCTTATGTGGGAAACCCCATGCTTTCTTGTTGTGTCTTTCCCTCCGCTCTTCCACACAATAAACCAATTCTTGATGGTTTTCTCCATCTTGTTTCTTTGCTTGAAACAAAGGATTTTGGCTATGAGATAGACGTGTACACAACTCTTTTGTCTCTTTGGAAAATGATTCTTGCCGAGAGCAAAATAAGAGGAATCCATAAAAAATCAACTCCTTCTGTGACCAATACCAGATTGATAACACTCCTCAGTTATCTTGATCAACATTATGCGGAACAGATTGAGTTAGCGCACCTTGCAACACTGGTAAATCTCAGTACAAGTGAGTGTTGTCGACTCTTCAAAAAAGTGATGAACTGTACGATTTTTGATTATCTGTTTCAATTAAAATTGAAAAAAAGCATGGAGTTGTTGATGGAATCAGATTGTTCAATCGGTCAAATTGCCCTCGATACAGGATTTGGAAGTTCGAGTTATTATATTGATCGCTTTCATCAAACTGTTGGGGTAACACCTAATAATTATCGCACATTACACCACAATAAAGTGAAAGATACAAAGAAAAATACCCCAATTTTAGCATAAAAATACCCATAATAGGGTTCAATCGGCTATTTTTGAATGAGATTTTTTTATTACGAAGGAATCAGTTTTGATATGCAATATAATGATAAAATGTTTTCATATTTATTATGAAATGAAATAAATATTACAAAAGTGATTGACTAAGGCGATTTAAATCAACTATAGTTGGCCTAACAAATACAAAGACGTACGATGTTGCAAAAGCAATGTCCACGTCTTTTTTTATATTCTTATCTAAGGAAGGTACAACAATGAAGAAATTTTTAACACTTGCAGCCATGGTATGTTTAGCAAGTACATTTACATTTGCTAGTGGATCTACCGAAAAAAGTAGTGTCGCAACCCCAACAGAGGAGAAAGTATATAAAGTAGCCATTGATGCTGCATATCCTCCTTTCTCTATTCAGTTAGATGCTGGTGAAACAAGAGAAGGTACGGTGGTAAGTAGCTCAAATGGTATGGGTGACTATTATGGTATTGATGTAGAACTTCTCGATGCCATTGCCAAAGAAGAAGGTTTTTCCTATGACTTAATGCCAATGGATTTCTCCGCTATTATTCCAGCTCTTGTTTCAGGCACTATTGATGCTTCAATTGCCGGTATGAATGCAACCGAAGAAAGAAAAGAAGTCGTTGATTTCTCTGCTGGTTATTATGAAGCAGGTTCTTCCTTGGTCGTCAATGCTGAAGATGATAGTATCAAAACCTTTGCTGATTTGAAGGGCAAGACTGCTGCAAGTAAAGAAGGAACAACAGGAATGCTTTGGAGTCAGGACAATGCTGAGAAATATGGTTTCTCTGTGAGTGTTTATCCAGATTCTGCAAGTATGATGCTTGCTGTATCAAATGGTCAGGCTGATTTCTTATTTGAAGATTATCCTGTTATTAGTTACCAGATTAAAATTGGCGCACAGAAGGATTTGAAAGTTGCTATTGAAGCAGTTGAAGAACCACCACAGGACGCATTTGCAGTAGCCAAAGGTAAAAACCAAGACTTACTCAAAATGTTCAATGACGGTTTAGCTGCAATCAAGGCAAACGGCACATACGATACAATCATTGATCAGTTCAAATAAGAAATGGTTGTCTCACAGAGGGGTGCTGTACAGTACCCCTCTGTTATCATAAGGAGTTAAGAAATGATAGAATATTTAGAGACATTCTGGAAATATCTACCAGTTCTCTTACAAGGGTTGAAACTCACATTAATTATAGCGGTCTTTGCAGTCTTTTTTTCTGTGATTATGGGAATTATTTTAGCTATTCTCTCGATTAGTAAAAATAAAGTACTCGAACGAATTGCAAGCTTTTATATTACTGTTGTTCGCGGTATTCCCTTGATGATTTTGGCATTGTTCTTGTATTTCGGTGTCATTAAGAATTCAATGAGTACCAATAGTGCCGCAATTATTATTTTGGCAATTAATGCTTCAGCTTACATGGCAGAGATTTTTAGAGCAGGTGTTCAGGCTATTGATTATGGACAGACTGAAGCTGCACGAAGTCTTGGATTAAGTTATTTCCAAACAATGCGAAAGATTATTCTTCCTCAAGCAGTTAAGATCATGATTCCTTCTCTGATGAACCAGGGAATATCAAGTTTAAAAGATACGGCAATTTTAAGTGCTATTACCGTGAATGAATTAACGCTTACCGCTAAAGTTATTATTGCAAGAAACTATAAAGCTTTTGAATTGTATTCATATGCAGCAATTATCTATTTAGTTGTTATTGCTATTTTGACGTACCTGTCAAAAATAGTCGAACGTAAATCAAACTACAACCAACGTTAAAAGAGGAGTGTATGGAAACAATTATACAGTGTGAACACATTAATAAGGTATTTGGAGAACTTGTGGTCTTAAAAGACATCTCTTTTACCGTAGAAAAGGGTGAAACCGTCTGCTTGATTGGACCCTCTGGTTCGGGAAAATCAACGCTTCTTCGTTGTCTTAATAAACTCGAAGAGATACAAAAGGGAACGATTACCGTTATCGGTGAAGATTCAAGTCAGGTGAAAAATGTCAATTTATACCGTTCAAATATCGGTATGGTTTTTCAGCATTTCAATCTTTTTCCAAACTATACCGTTATTGAAAATATGACGTTAGCTCCGAGAACCTTAAAGAAACTGAGCAAAAAAGAAGCGATAGAAAAAGCTGAAGTACTCTTGAAACGAGTAGGTCTTTTTGATAAGAGGGATGTGTATCCTGCAACTTTATCAGGTGGACAAAAGCAACGTGTTGCCATTGCCCGTGCCCTTGAAATGAACCCACAAATTTTATTATTTGATGAACCAACCAGTGCACTCGATCCCGAGATGGTTGGAGAAGTATTAGATGTTATGAAAAGTCTTGCAAAAGAAGGCATGACCATGGTCGTGGTTACCCATGAAATGGGATTTGCACGAGATGTGGCCAATCGTATTTTATTCATGGATGATGGATACATTGTGGAAGAGGCAACTCCTCTGGAAATGTTCCAAAACCCTAAGACTGAACGATGTAAAAAGTTTTTATCAAGTCTCAGTCTGATTTAAGGAGGCTCCCTATGCATTCTCCCCTCGTTATTACCATGAGACGTGATTTTGGTGCAGAGGGTCATGAAATTGGCGCTCAGCTTGCAGATCGTCTTGGAATTACTTTATATGATAAGGATATTCTAGGAAAAGCTGCGTTAAAAAAAGGAACTGATGAAGGTTCCTTTACTCAAGCGGATGAAAGTGTGACACGTACCTATTTTGATCCCTTGTTTCCTCAATTTGGTTATACGCGAAAAAGTGATCAACTCTTTACATTAGAAAAGGAGTTTATTCGAGATGTTGCAGCGACAAAGTCGTGTATTATTATCGGACGACTTTCCTCCTATATCTTGCGCAATAATACCAATGTTTTACATGTTTTAATCACGGCTCCGTTTGAGTTTCGTGTGAAAAATATTCAAGAGAAATATCATTCTTCAATGGCCGATGCCAAGAAATTAGTGAAACATGTTGATGCAATGCGACGTGATTATCGTAACTATTATTCCAATGGCAAATGGCAACTTTATGAAAAAAGAGGGATTACACTGAATCGAGAAGTTTTTAGTGTTCTCGACTGTGTCGATATTCTTGAAACCACCGTAGAGGTGATGAAAAAGCAATTTATGAAGGAAAATTAAATGATACATACAAAAAATGAAGAAAGAGTTATTCAACTTTGTCAGGATTTGGTTCGTGCAAAAAGTTATTCTGGTGAAGAAAAAGAAGTTGCTCAGGTACTCCAGAGTTTTTTTAAAGAGCAAGATTTTGATGAAATAACGGTTGATAGTTGTGGTAATTCTATTGGTGTGATGCATGGCAAAAGACCAGGACCTTGTTTGGTCTTTGATGGTCATATTGATACCGTTCCCGTCCCCGATCCATCAAAGTGGAGTGAAGATCCCTTTGGTGCAGAAATTAAGGGAAATCGTATCTATGGAAGAGGTACTTCCGATATGAAGGGTGGTGTTGCCGCAATGGCAATGGCTACTGCAATCTTTGCAAAAAAGACCAATCGAGATTTCCCAGGTACCATTGTTATTGCTGGCATTGTACATGAAGAACTCTTTGAGGGTGTAGCTTCAAAATATGTTTGTGATGCTTATAAGCCTGATTATGTTGTTATTGGTGAAGCTTCAGCATTGAACCTTAAAATTGGTCAACGAGGTCGAGCCGAAATTGCTCTTGAAACTTTTGGCACTCCTGCTCACAGTGCACACCCTGAAAATGGAAATAATGCCGTCTATAGTATGTGTAAAGTGGTTGAGGCAATCAATCAATTACCAATGAAAAAACATCCGCTCTTAAAAGAAGGATTGCTCGTTTTAACCGATATTCAATCTAATCCGTATCCTGGTTCAAGTTGTGTTCCATCTTATTGTCGGGCTACCTATGATCGCCGTACTCTCGTTGGTGAAACAAAAGAAAGTGTTCTGCAACCAATTAAAGCTTGTTTGCAACAACTCTCAGATAAAGACCCGAACGTGAAGGCTCAAGCCACTTATGTGACGAGCAGTAATCCTTGTTATACCGGTCAGGTCGTACACGCTGAAAAATTTTTCCCAGCGTGGTTGTATGATGAGAATGATGCGTTTATCCAGTCCTGTCTTACTGAACTCAAAGCAGATGGTTTTAATCCTGATATTGCTGTGTACGATTTCTGTACCAACGGAAGTTATTACGCGGGAGTTGAAAATATCAAAACAATCGGTCTTGGTCCTTCTCAAGAGAATCTAGCCCATACCATTGATGAGTATATTGAAATTCCTCAGTTAACGGGAGCGGTAACCTGTTATATCTCCATATTGAAGGCCTTGATGAAATAAACATCGAGTAAAGGAAGAGAGGAGTTTGCTATGGCGTATCCCTGTTTAGATATTCACCTGGATATCGTAAAAAACAATGTAAAAACGGTTCACTCTCTTTGTCGTGAACATGGAATTCAAATTACTGGAGTGACTAAAGTCTTTTCAGCAGATCCCCATCTGGTGCAAGCCTATATTGATGGTGGCCTTGAGAGAATTGGAGACGCTCGTATAGAAAATCTCAAAAGAGTTGAGCATCTTTCCCTTGAAAAATGGTTGATTCGCGTTCCTGCTCTTACACAAGTGAAAGAGGTAATTCGCTATGCTGATGTTTCGATGAATAGTGAAATTGAAACGCTCTTTGCTTTGAATGAAGAAGCGAAGAGGCAACATAAAAAACATAAGGTTATTCTTATGGTAGATTGTGGCGATTTGAGAGAGGGCTATGTGAAGGAGGAAGAACTTCTTCATGTTGCCAATCTGATGAAGGATTTGTCTTCTTTGATTTTATATGGTGTTGGAACGAATCTCAGTTGTCTTTCCTTTGTGCTTCCCAGCGAGGAAAAAATGCAATCTCTTTTTCATCTTTCACAATCGTTGCCTCTGAAAAATCCCACTGTCAGTGGTGGAAATTCAGCAACCATCGCCTTAATGATGGAAGGGGGAATTCCGAAAGGAATTAACAATCTGCGACTGGGTGAAAGTCTTTTATTTGGAAAAGAGAGAAAAGGGTATACCTATTTGAAAGGAACGAGAAAAGATGCGTTTATCTTGCAGGCTGAAATTGTTGAACTCAAAGAAAAACCTTCGTTACCTTGGGGTGAAATTGGGGTTGATAGTTATGGTATCAAGCCAGAGTCCCCTTGTGACAATGGCATAGGACTGCGTGCCATTCTTGCTATTGGTAAACAGGATTGTGATATTGAAACCATGACTCCTTTAGATCCAGATATAACGATTCTTGGAGCGAGCAGTGATTATCTTATTGTGCGTCTTTCTGGAAATAAAGAGGCCTATCATGTAGGAAGTATTATACCTTTTGCATTAGGCTATTTTTCTCTGATGCGTGCACAAATGAGCAGTTTTGTCGAAAAGCATTATATTTCTTAGTCTCTTTTTTGGGAAAGAAGAAAAAGAGCACGAGCTTGTATAATATACAACACGGCAAGGTTTTATCTCCCCCTTGCTGTGTTGTTGTATGTAAGAAAAAAGAAATCTCATTGTACTGGGTAATTAGACTGAAAATCATAGGTAGTTTTCGCTTCTCTTTCTCTCTACGAAAAGATCGCGGCTTGAGTACCCCCTCATGCGATGCGACTCATCAAGTTGTGTCTAGGAAAGTTCTGCAATGAGCTGTTTGATATCACCTTCAATTTCTTTGATAATTTTGATGAACTCTTCATCACTTTTTCCTGTTGGGTCTGAAAGGTTCCAGTTCTCATCATATTGATGTGGGAGAGATGGACAACTGATATCACAACCCATGTATATGACGATATCAGGGGTAGGAATATCACTGACAATCTTGTTATGTTGCGTTTTTTCCATATCGATACCATACATATCTTTTACCAGTCGTACTGCATCAGGATTGATCTGACTTTTTATTGCTGTACCTGCAGAGTAGCTTGCAAAAACAGACGATCCCATTTTCTTTCCCAGTGCTTCAGCTATTTGACTTCGGCAAGAGTTGTGTGTGCATACAAAGGCTACTTTGGGAAGACCTGTGTAGGTAATTTCTGTTTTGACGTTATTGTTTTCAATGATTATCTGTGGCATATGTTTTCTCCTCTGTAACGATGTGAAAGATTATTGTTTGTCTCTATGATTGAGCGTATAGGAAAATAAATATTTTATCCATAGTAAATTGATTTCCGTGTGGGAGTTTGGTCCTTTCCTTCTTGTAATCCTGAAGAGTTCAGATTGGCCTATGTACTTGTTTTTGAAAAGAGAAAAGTGGTACGTCCTGGTGAAAGAGTGAAATACCTCGTTTTGTGATAATCGTATCTATTGAATGATATTATGTATATACTTGCCACTTTTGATTCTTTTCAATTCAAAGAGTAATTTTACCGCCTCTTCTGCTCCTGTGAGAAGGTATACCTGTGGAAGGCTTAATCCCCAATACAGTACTCCGATAAAAGCAAGTGGTACGCCAACAATCCACATACTGCCCAGTTCCAAATACATGGCAAACTTGGTGTCACCTCCTGCTCGAATGAGTCCGATAATGGCTGCGATATTAAAAGACTTGAAAGGGAGGAGAAAGGAAATCATAAATAAGGATTTGATTGCAATGGAGCTGACTTCTTTTTCAATATTGAAGAGTGTCACGAACGTAGGTGAGATGAGTATGACGATAAGGGCAACACACAGTCCTGTTACAAGACTAAACACCAGTGAAGAGTTTTCAAATTTTCTTGCTTCTTTTTCTCTTCCTGCTCCAATAAGGTGTCCAATGATGATGGCTACTGCACCGGCATAACCCTGTATAATAACAATGAAGAGGTTGTTGATCGATTCGACAATTTGAACCGCTGCTAAGGCATTGCTTCCAATTTTTGCAAAAGCAATTTTATAAAAGACCAATCCGATAGCCCAAAAGATATCATTGATGATAACAGGGGTTGCATAGGTAAAGAACTTTTTCACAAAGGCTTTATCAAGATGAAAACAAGAGCTCATCTTGCATCTAATGGGGGATAGAGGATTCTTTGAGGTAATGATTATATACAGTAATAATTCAATCGTTCTACTGAGGGCCGTCGATATTGCTGCGCCGGCAATGCCTAATCTTGGGAAAAAACTTATACCAAATATGAGCAAATAATTACCAAGGATATCGATAGTTAATGCTACTATCGATATGATGAGCGGAGTCTTTGTGTCTCCTGTGCTCCTCAATCCTGTGGCATACATGTACGAAATACCGGTACAGACATAGGAAAAACCGACAATCTTGAGGTAGGTATTTCCACCTGCAATAATATCCTGTTCTTGGGTAAATAACCGCATGATGGAAGAGGGAAAAATACTGGAATAGAGGGATACAATTCCTACTACGACGGTGGTAAAGAGGATGGTAATTCCCATAATTTTGTGAATACTTGGTCTATCTTCTGCACCCCAAAATTGTGAGATGAAAATACCACCACCCGACGAGACGCCATACAGGAACATGGTAACCAGGAAAAATACCTGTGCGGCAACACCAACTGCAGCAATATCGGTTGAGCCCAATTGTCCAATCATAAGGGTATCTGCAAAACTGACACTATTTACCAGCAATAGTTGGAGGATGACCGGGATGGCGAGGGCGATGATGCGACCAAACATCTGTCGGTGATTCTTTGTTATTTCTTTCATTGAAGTCTATTATTAATAAATGTTTCTCTTTGTGTCAATGAAGGTAAATAAAATAAATTCAGATAAGAAATTAGATAGATATATAGTAATTTGTTTTATTGCTTAGAGTAGGAGAAAAAATCAAAAAAAAGTATATTTTTGTAATTTGTTTTATTGCTTAGAGTAGGAGAGGCTTGTTGTTTTTTTGCAGAAAAACAAAAAAAAAGGGGACAAAACGATTATTCATCTGTGTTGTCCTGCCTTTTGTGTAACACAAAGAGAGGAAAAGGTTGCATTTCATCTTTTTTTGAACTCTGCGTGTGTGTATTTGAACGATTATGTATCCTTTTTTGGATTTTCTCGAGTTTCAAACAATTCTTTTTTCTTTTTTATCAGATTTTTTGCTTTTGTGAGATGTGCTCTTCTTTTCTTTGTTTCAGACACGAGGTTAGCCGAAAAAATATCATGGATATTGCTCGATTCACTTGGCTTGATACGTAGTATCCATTGGAAAATGCGTTTGGCATTCTGAGGAAAGAAGAGGAACATGACCAGTACATAACTGATAGTTGCAACCGCAACTCCTGCAAGGAAAGTGAAGAATGGTGAAAGATGAAGGGTCCCCATGATGTAATGAGCACAAAGGGAAGAGATGATGAGCAAGGAAAAGTTCTTGATAAAATCAATCCAATACGGTTTCATACTTTCATGGAATCCATATTTATGGACCATATAGGGTTCAATCCAGGTACTGGTGAGTAATTCACTGATGATAATACCAGCAAAGATACCAGCGGCACCATAATAACGACAGAGTAAGAAGGAAAACACAATACTCAAAAGAGTTTGAAGTATGGGTTTAAATCGATCTTGATAAAAAATACCATAGGCACTTTCATAGACTGTGGCAATCATACGTTTATAGACAAGGTATTGCGTCATACAAATGAGGAAGGTTGTTTTAAAGGGAAATATTTCAGCCGAAGCATACACTAAGGAGAAGAAGGTCGAAAAGCTGATAATGAGGAGAATAATACAGTATCCCACTCCTAGGGAAAAGACATGATTAATTTTATTAAACCAGGCGTAACAATAGGAAGGAGCTTCAGTCGTACACAGGTTTCCAATACTCGATTCAAATGATTTTTGGAGAATGGCTATTCCTGTTGCAAGTCCCAATATTACCAATTGGTAGTTGGTAAAACAACCAAGGGTTGCAGCACCGAGCATTGAGGCCAATAAAATACATTCAATGGCCATGGTGATACTAAATCCCATTCGGTGAATGATTAATGCCTTGATATTTTTATGAATTTCATTGGTAAATTTACTGTCTAATATTTTTGCTTTTGAGCCCTTTAAGTAAGGAAACATGGAGAATGCTTTTGATCGTGCTACCAGATAGCGAGTTCCATTTGAAAGTGCATACGCTCCAGCATAGAGATAGAAGTTTTTCGTGAGTAAAAGTATTGCAATTTGAACGAGTAACTGTGCCATTTGTGCAACGGAGATAATCGTGGTGGTAATGTATTGCTTTTGGTCCGCTTGAATGATGATGGCATGCCAGCTGTTGAGCAGATAGGCTACCGTTCCAAGGAGATAAATCAAGAAATAGAGTCTAATCTCATAGGGTGCAATATGGGTTGTGTTGGCCACACTGGGAATAAAGGGTAAAAAGGCCAATCCTAAAAATAAGACAATCAAAGTGATTTGATGATATATCTTTCGAATATATTGGTTGAGCGATTTAATTTTTTCCGTATCTTTATTGACCAGTGGTGCATAGAGATAAAAGGCTAAGGAACTACTAATCCCAAATTCAGTAATTGAGAGTACCATGAGAATACTGGTAATGAGGCCTTTGAGCCCAAGGTATTCACTTGATAAACAGAGAATGAAAAAATAACGTTCGACAAATCCGAGCACTGCAGAGGACAGTTGGAAAATGGTTGCAAACTTAATGTTTCTTTTTGAATTGTCTATCCTGGCTGTATCACTACTCACTTTTCAATCTCCAGTTGCTTATGATATATCACGTGTAATAAATTTATAAGGAATAATAGGTATATTTATCTGTAGTTTTATACATTTTTAGAATTGATTGCTTCAAATTCCTTAACAGCTTTATTATCACCACTTACAACTAAAATATCGCCAGCCTTTAAAACGGTTGTTGGATTAATTGAACCATGAGCCTTTTCATCTCGCACGATTGCAACAATATTAATATTGTATTTTCCTCTAAAGTTGAGTTCCATAATATTTTTATCGGCAAATTTATCATTCATGACTAATTCTATGATTGAGAAGTCTTCGCCAATAGGAAGTACATCAAGCGTGAGTTTTGCCGTGAGTGTCTTTGCCAGTTTCTGTCCCATTTCAACTTCGGGATTGACCGTTTCCGCTCCAATTCTTCTTAACAGTCTGCCATGTTCTTCATTCATTGCTTTTGAAATAACACGAGGCACACCGAGTTCGATTGCATTCATGGTTGCAAGGAGGTTTGCTTCAATATTTTTACCAATACTGACGATAACTGTTGAGCAGTTATCAATACCTGCAGCCTTTAATTCTTCCATGGTGAGATTCTCAATGACGAGTAAGTCATCCACTTGATTCCTCAGTGGTTCGAGACTACTTAATTCACGGTCGATGGCAATAATAGTCTTGCCTTCGCCCAGTAACCCTCTTGCTAAAGAGAGACCGAATCTTCCTATTCCAATAATTCCTATTAAATTCTTATCAGCCATGTAACGCTCCTTAACCTATGAGTATTTCTTCTGGGATATATTGTACGTGTTTCTCACTTCTGCGCCAACTAGTGGTTACGGTGAGTGGACCTAAACGTCCAATAAACATGAGAATCATGATGGTAATTTTACTTGCAATACTGAGATGTGTGGTGACTCCCATAGAAAGTCCAACCGTGGCAAAAGCACTAATACATTCAAACAAAATTTCGAGGAAGGTAAAGTGAGTCCCTTCTATGATGAAAATGACACATGAAGCACACAGTGTGAAAAAGATTCCAAGGACAATAACCATAAATGCTTTGAGAATTGAGTTATCATCGATTGTTCTATGAAAAGCCGTTACCGGGGCATGTTTGCCAATTTTCCTAATGGATTGAATGACGGTAAAAAATGTCGTTGTTTTGACACCACCACCTGTTGATCCAGGTGATGCACCGATGAACATCAAAACCAATGTGAGCATTGATCCTGCATTACTGAGAGATGACATATCGATGGTGTTAAAACCAGCAGTTCTTGTTGTGGTACTTTGGAAGAAAGCTGCAAGCCAACTGATATGTTCCGAAAAATGAAAGGCTATTGTTCCTACAAAAAGCAATGAGAACGTCATAAGGAGCACAATCTGTGTATGCATTTTGAGTCGTTTATTCTTTCTATAAAAAACAAAAATATCTCTGATAACATAAAACCCCAATCCTCCGATAATGATTAAAAAGGACGTGGTCAGATTGAGTAAGACATTATCTTTGTATGCGGTGAGGCCGGTAAAATTACCAAGCAAATCAAAGCCGGCATTGTTGAAAGAAGAAATTGAGTGAAAAAGGGAAAGTCCCAGTGCTCGAGAGGAAGGGTAATCGTGAATAAAGACTTGATAGCTTAAAATGGTACCAATGGTTTCACAAATAACACTGGTGATAATAACCGTTCGAACGATTGATTTAATATCAAAGCCAAGACTTGAGTTGAGGGCTTCACTTGCCAGTTTCATTTCAGAGTAGTTACTGCTTCCAATAAGCATAAGAATGAAAAGAGCAAAGGATGCGAAACCTAAGCCTCCAATCTGTATGAGTGTAGCTAAAACGATACTCCCAAAAGTCGAGAGTGTGTTACCACAATCGATGGTAGAAAGTCCTGTAACACATACAGCACTTGCCGATGTAAAAAAGGAATCAATGAATGAAATAGCTTTGCCAGGTTGATGGCTGATTGGGAGGTATAACAAAATACCACCCAAAGCAATGATTAAAGCAAATCCAATAATTAACCTTAATCCAGGGGCTAAATGCCTTCTTCTTGAAGATTTCATAGACTAAATTATACTCGTGGTGTGAATTATTTGCAACTATTTGCTAAGTATTGAAGGAATAATGAAATACATAAAAGTGTGATTATTTTTCTCTTTTTTTGAGGCGTTTTTGCTCTTTTATTACGCCTGCAATCTTGTGGTTCCTTTCGGAGAAAGGGTGGCTTTGTGCAAAGGGGGTTTGGGGATACAAAAATGCAGGCAAGAAAAATCTTGCCTGCATCGATCACTCTGATAAAAATAAAATTATTTTGTCTGTTCGAGTGCTAATGTTCTGGTTGTAATATCACATACTTCCGCTGGACCGTAGTACTGAATAGCACCAGGGAAGACAAAACTTGTTTTCTCTGCCCATTCTGCTCTATGTGCAGCAAAGTAGGTGAAAGGAGCTCCATCAAGTTCAACTAAAGCCTTTTTAATAACAGGTTTCATTTGACCATTACGTTGTTCCATATTCATCATCATGGTAATTGGAATACCACCAGCAACCCATTCTGCTGCAGGTGCTGCAAGGTTTTTCACACTACTCATGTAGCCTGTCATACCACTTGCAATTAAGAAGAATGCATTGAATCCAAGACTGTAGCAGTAATCTGCATCGAAGTTTGAAGGGAATGCACAACGTCCTTCATAACCGAAGAAGTGATTTTGACCACTAAATTTACCTACATAGGTACCTTCTTTTTTCATCTCAGCAAGTTTGTTACCCGTCATCTCGATGAGCAGTTTATCTGTTTCGATTCTTGAAACTTGAACGTTACCGTGTGGGTCTCTATCCATGAGCAACTGTTTTTTAATTCCTTCAGGAAGAATGGTAAAAACAGTAGCACTTTGAGCAGAAAGATTCTTTGTAATAAAAGCAAACTGTTCTTCTACTCCGGTGCAAAGTGCATAGGCTTCAGCTTTCTGAGAGAGAAGGTCATTAATTTCTTCAATGAGTACTTTTACTTCAGGAATAAATTCTACTAAACCTTCAGGAATTAAGATCACCCCAAAGTTCATGCCTTTTGCTGCACGAGAAGCGATGATATTTGCAATATACTCCACAACCCCAGTCAGGCTTGTTTTGTTTTTTTCAATTTCTTCACTGATTAACGCAATGGATGGTTGTGTTTGGAGAGCACATTCGAGAGCAATGTGACTTGCACTACGACCCATGAGCTTGATGAAATGCCAATACTTCTTTGCTGAGTTTGCATCTCTTTCAATGTTACCAATAAGTTCTGAGTATGTTTTTGTTGCGGTATCAAAACCAAAAGAAACTTCAATGCTTTCGTTCTTGAGATCACCATCGATTGTCTTAGGACAACCAATTACTTGAATTCCTGAATCATTGTTCTTAAAGTATTCAGCAAGGACTGCTGCATTGGTGTTTGAATCATCTCCACCGATGATAACAACGGCTTGAACGCCCCATTTAATACAGGAAGCTTGAGCTTTTTTGAACTGATCTTCTGTTTCGAGTTTTGTTCTTCCTGAGCCAATGATATCGAAACCACCCGTGTTTCTAAATTCAGCAAGGAAATCTGCGGTAATTTCGACAGCATTGTCTTCAATGATACCACTTGGACCACCCTTAAAACCGATAAGTTTATTTTCTGGGTTTGCTTTTTTGAGGGCATCAAAAAGACCACTAATAACATTATGTCCACCAGGGGCTTGTCCGCCAGATAAAATAACGCCAACATTGAGTGGTTTTCGAATGTTTTTGTTACTCCCTTTTTGGAAAGTTACTGTTTCCATACCGTAGGTATGAGGGAACAATTTTTTAATTGCATCTGCGTCAGCTTCAGGCGTGGTTTTTGCACCTAATACTGGAACAATTGTGTCGAAAGGCTGGCAAAGTATAGCCGGTAGTTTGGGCTGGTATGCATACCTTGCTTTTTGTAATGGTGATAAATTCATTTTTGACTCCAATGGTCTGTTTAGTCGTTTTTCGGATTGAAAAATACACTCCGATACGTTAAACATACTTAAACCGTTATATTTTTTCAAGTATAATAATGCTATATAAAGGTAAGGATAAAGAACTAATGAAAATATTAATAGATGCTGACTCAGTTCCAACACAAATTAGAGCCATTATATTGCGAGCAGTGATAAAAAGATCGCTTTCCATTACATTTGTTGCCGATCGCTTTCTCAAAGATGTGGGGAAAGCATATGAAACAGATACTGCTCATTTACGTAAGATTGCCAAGAAAAATGGTGTTACTGATCCAGAAGAAATTCGCTCAATTAAGAGTAAAATTCAATGGGAAATTGTTGCCACTGGTGCAGACAGTGCAGATGATCGTTTGGTAGAAATTGCTGAAGAAGGGGACCTTGCCATTACGCATGATGTTCCTCTTTCTGCGCGTTTGATTGAAAAAAATGTGATTGTTTTAGATGATCGTGGCGGCACCTATGATAAGAATAATATTGCAGTAAAACTGTCCAATAGAAATCTTATGACCGAATTAAGAAGCTATGGTGTCCAATTGGAAAAAACAAGAGGCATGGGAGAAAAACAGGTACGTCTTTTTTCTCAAGCCTTTGTTACACAACTGGATAAGCTTTCTTCTCAAGCATAAAACAGCTGATGCACACATTTAAAATTTGACTTATTTCCTTTTTGCCTTTATTGTTAGACATATACAACAAATATGGAGGAATTATGAATTCAATGATAATGTTTTGGATTATTGTTTGTCTCTCTAGCGTTATAGTTGAACTATTAACCCCAGCCTTTTTTGCCTTGTCTTTGGCTTTTGGTTCAATATTCGCATTAATTGCAACGCTCTTAGGATTTTCTCTTACCGTGCAATTGGTCTTCTTTATTATTGCAATTGTTTTGTTCTTTATCTTCTTGAGACCCCTCCTTTATCATGGGGATAAAAAGAGAGAACATTTTGGAAGTAATGCATTAATTGGTAGTCATGTCATCGCTGAAGAAGAGATTACTCAAAGAAGTGGCAGTGTAAAAATAAATGGTACCGTCTGGCAAGCTCGATGTAAGAGTGGTACAATAGATAAAGGTGAAAACCTCATTATTCGCAATTTCGATAACATTAAAGTTGTCGTTGAAAAGGAGAACATACATGGGTAGCATATTTTTAGGAATTATTATTTTTATCATCCTCTTAGCCATTATTATGGGAATCAGGATTGTCCCAGAAGCTAAAACGATGGTAATTGAAAGACTTGGTAAATACCATAAGACCCTTTCTAGTGGTTTTAATGTGATTATTCCATTTCTTGATAGAGTAAAGATGGTTCCAGAGTTAATCGTTAGTAATGCAATGGATGATTCTGGTAATAAATCAATTTCTGTTAAAAACTCACGATTTATTGATTTGAGAGAACAGGTGTTCGATTATCCAAAACAAAATGTTATCACCAGTGATAATGTTACTGTCGGTATTGATGCTGTTATCTATTTCCAAGTTGTTGAACCACAGAAGAGTGTGTATGAAATTGTCAATTATCCTATAGCCATAAAAAAGATGACACAGACGACGCTTCGTAATGTTATTGGTGAACTTGAACTTGATCAGACTTTGACAAGCCGTGATACCATTAATGGTAAATTACAGGCAATCCTTGATGAAGCCACTGACAAGTGGGGCATTAAGGTTAATAGAGTTGAATTACAGGATATTATTCCACCCGATAATATTCGAGCTCAGATGGAAAAGCAAATGAGTGCTGAAAGAGAAAAAAGAGCAAGAATTTTAACTGCAGAAGGTGAAAAACAGTCTGCTATTCTTACCGCAGAAGGGGTAAAAGCTTCAGAAATCAATAAAGCAGAAGGTGAAAAGCAGGCTGCAATTTTACGAGCTGAAGGTGAAGCGCAGGCTATTACTTGTGTGAAAGATGCACTTGGTTCAGAGAAGAGCTACATCAACTATCTTGTTGCAATCAAATATATTGATGCATTCAAAAAAATGGCTGATGGAAAGGATACCAAAATGGTCTACATGCCATATGAAGCGAGTGGAGTATTAAGCTCTATTGGTGGTATTAAGGATATGTTTAAAGACACTCAGGTGCCAACGATGCCCATGTAATAAAAAGTAGACATCAGGTAAAAATTTGGTAAAAAGAATTTTTGATGATACTCACAATAGCATAACAATTTTATCGTCCCCTCTCTTTACGTGAGAGGGGCCTTTTGTTTGCCTTGCATGGCATATTTCTAGGTGGTGAAAGACCACTGTGAGTAATTGGAATCTGTCCAAAAGTGACAGGTATAATCACTAGCCAATGGCAAGTGCATATTTCGTGAGGATGTG
>Ga0172378_10001792_pt1 | contig 19916 bp, 19 predicted proteins | sample GrowelOW332metaG_FD_119755 | JGI IMG/M metagenome (GOLD analysis project Ga0172378, IMG submission 119755) | Groundwater microbial communities from an aquifer near a municipal landfill in Southern Ontario, Canada - Pumphouse #3_1 metaG | ecosystem: Environmental > Aquatic > Deep subsurface >... | reverse complement strand
GAGATTGGATTCGGGAAACCCTGGAACCTATACAGACAGCAAGATGTTTACGGCACTTGCAAAGTTTTCGGGCGCTAAATTCATTAAGGTACAAACAGGCGAAGTGCTTAAATTTAGAAACGCTGAAATTGAGGTTTTATATACTCATAATGATTTGCTTCCGACACAGCTTACCGTATTTAATGATTCAACCACGCTAACAAGATTATCAGCAGGTGGTCAGACTATGATGTTCCTTGGTGATTTGCAGACAGCTGGATGTAAGGTAGCGGTTGCTATGTATGGGGATTATCTTAAGAGTGATTTTGTACAGGTTGCACATCACGGCTGGAATGGTTCGTCTATGGATATGTACAAAGCAATAGCACCAACACTTGCGTTTTGGCCTACAGATCAGTCAAGTTTTGAAAGTCAAACAAGTAATACATCACTTTCTTATTATAACGTGGATCATTATATTCGTTATAATCTTGGAGTGAAGGAAATTCTTGTTGCAGATGAAACAAACAAAACAATAACTTTACCTTATACTGCAGGGAGTAATTCGTACGTGACTAATTAAAAAATAAGTTTTTTTAGAAAAAACTCTTGACAGATAAAAAAATATGTGATATACTAAGTCAAATTTAAACCAACGAGAAAGAGAAGTAGCAAATTTTATTTTCTTTCAGAGAGTCGCAGGCGGTGTGATTGCGACAGAAGAGTATTTGTGAATGGACTTTCGAGGGCGCATTGAAAGCTTTTAGCGAGTAGACTGCGACGGGGTGTGCTTCCGTTATCAACAGCAACGCATATTTATGTATGTGAATAGAGTGATGTAATGTCATTTGGGTGGTACCACGGATATCAATTATTCGTCCCAAACAATCCATACGGATTGTTTGGGACTTTTTTTATTTGAAAGGGAGAAAATTTTATGTTTAATTTATTAAAACGATGGCGACTTTCATTTTATTTTTAAATCATTAAACACAAATAATAATTAAAAATTGAAAGGTAATATATATCATGAAAAAAATAATTTCTTTAATAATAATTGCAGCTATGTTGCTGACAACGGTCTTAGGACTTGCATCTTGTACTCAGAAAACACCAGACACAGGACTTGAATCTAGTGCTATAAAAATACCAGTTATCGGAATAAACCAATTTGGCGAACATCCTTCACTTGACAATTGCCGTACAGGATTTCTTAAAGGTCTTGAAGAATCTGGACTTGTCGAAGGAGTAGATTTTGAAATAGACTACCAAAACGCAGGTTTTGACACAACAACAGCAGGGCAGATAGCACAAACCTTTGTTTCTAAAAAAGTTAGTCTTATGTGCGGTATTGCAACGCCTTCTGCAACAGCTTGCTTTGCAGCTTCTGATGGAACCGATATTCCAACAGTGTTCAATGCAATTACAGATCCTGCGGCAGCAATGCTTACAGAGGGCAATGTAACCGGTGTTTCCGATAAACTCCCCGTCACAGCACAGCTTGACCTTATTCGCAAAATCCAACCCGATGCGACAAAAATTGGCATTATTTATACAGCAAGCGAACCTAACTCTGTTTCTGCAATTGCTGAATACAAAGCAGCCGCTGCTGATTATGGTTTTGAAATAGTTGATATCAGTATTTCAGAGCAAAGTCAAGTAACACAGGCAGTTGACACACTTATCAGCCGCGAAGTGGATTGCTTCTCAAATTTGACTGATAATACCGTTGTCGGTGTGCTTGCATCAATTCTTGAAAAAACTAACGAAGCAGGTATTCCCGTATATGGCTCAGAGGTTGAGCAGGTTAAAATAGGTTGTGTGGCATCTGCTGGCATAGATTATTACCAGCTTGGCATTAATTGTGGAAAAATTGCCGCAAAAATTCTCAAGGGTGAAGCTGAAGCTAAGGACATCCAATTTGAAACAGTAAGTGATTATGCAATATATATTAATTCAGAAGCAGCTGAGGCACTTGGAATTACTATACCGACAACAATTTCTGAAAACGCAATTGAATCAGGAAATCAAGAATAAAAGAGAGATTTTAAAATGTTTGATCTAATAATCGCTACATTGACGCAAGGCTTAATTTATGCAGTATTAGCCTATGGTGTGTTTATAACTTATAAGATACTTGACTTTCCAGATTTGACTGTTGACGGTAGTTTCCCATTGGGAGCAGCCGTCACAGCAGTTCTTATTACCAAAGGAGTAAACCCGTATCTAACCTTGCCAATAGCGATGATTGCTGGTGCGGCAGCAGGCTTTTGCACAGGCTTTATTCATGTTAAGCTAAAGGTAAGAGATTTGCTTGCAAGTATTATCACAATGACAGCACTTTTCTCAATTAATTTGCAGATAGGCGGTTCAAACTTGAATATTATCGGAACAGATACGATATTCACACTTGCTCCGCTTGGCTCAATGAAGCTGATTTATCGCAAGTTTTTGATTGTTCTGATAATTGCAATAATATTTAAGGTTTTGCTTGATGTATATTTCAAGACTAAAAACGGTTTGATATTACGTGGAGTAGGGGATAACTCGAATTTAGTTACCACGCTTGCTAAGGATAGCGGTAAGATCAAAATTTTAGGGCTTGTTCTCGCAAATTCACTTGTTGCGCTTTGCGGTGCGATAGTGTGTCAGGAGCAACGCTCATTCAACAGCACAATGGGCACAGGTCAGATAGTTTTCGGACTTGCGGCGGTTATTATAGGAATCACAATATTTAAAAAGCTGAGTTTTGTTAAAGGTACAACAGCGGTTATTGTTGGATGTGTGGTTTATAAAGCGTGCGTACAGGTTGCTATATTATTAGGTTTACCAGCCAATCTTTTGAAATTTGTAATGGCTATGCTGTTCCTTGGTATTCTTGTTCTCGGTAATTTCGGAAAGAGGAAGGTGAATAAGAATGCTTGAACTTCAAAATATTAAAAAAATATATAATCCCGGCGAAATTACTGAAATGTGTTTGTTCGATAATTTCAATTTAACAATACCAAACGGACAGTTTGTTTCAGTTGTGGGTTCAAACGGAAGCGGAAAAACCACACTGTTGAACATTATATGCGGTTCAATACCGCTTGACAGTGGCAAAGTACTCATCAACGGTGAGGATATAACTTCAATGTCTGAGTACAGGCGATACCGTAAAATTGGAAGAGTTTATCAGAATCCTTCTGCTGGAAGTTGTCCTAATCTCACTATTGCTGAGAATATGTCGCTTGCAGACAATAAAGGTAAGTTTTTTGGACTTGGTTTTGCAGTTAACAAGAAAAGGCTTGATTATTATAGAGATCAGCTTAAATCTCTTAGTCTCGGTCTTGAAGATAAGCTAAATGTAAAGGTCGGTTCTCTCTCAGGAGGGCAAAGACAGGCATTATCGCTCCTGCTTTCAACTATGACAAAGATAGATTTTCTCATACTTGATGAGCATACGGCGGCGCTTGACCCAAAAATAGCTGAGACGATTATGCAACTTACTGATAAAATAGTTAAAGAAAAAAAGCTCACCGCAATTATGGTTACGCATAATTTGCGTTATGCGGTGGAATATGGAGACAGAATTTTAATGCTTCACAAGGGCGAGTCGGTATTTGACAGATGTGGCGAAGAAAAACAGGAAATGTCTGTTAACGATATTTTAGGCTTGTTTAATAAAATAAGCATTGAATGCGGAAACTAAACAAATAAAAAAATATATTGAATAGGAGTAAAGTTATGAGCAACAAATATAAGAGTTTTGATACTTACTATAAAGAATTTCCGAGTGAAGACGGAAAATTCGGTAAATACGGCGGAGCATATCTCCCCGAACAGCTTGTTCCTGCTTTCAAGGAAATAACTGAAGCATACGAGTCAATTTGCAACAGCTCACAATTTATAAACGAACTTCGCAGAATCCGTAAGGAATTTCAGGGACGCCCTACGCCGGTATATCATTGTGAACGTCTTTCAAATAAATATGGTAGATGTCAGATATATGTTAAGCGTGAGGATCTCAATCATACGGGCGCTCATAAGCTCAATCACTGCATGGGTGAGGGCTTACTTGCAAAATATATGGGCAAGAAAAAAATCATTGCTGAGACTGGCGCAGGTCAACACGGAGTTGCACTTGCAACCGCTGCTGCTTATTTCGGCTTGAAATGCGATATCTATATGGGCGAGGTTGATATTAAAAAGCAAGCCCCAAATGTTATAAGAATGAAAATGCTTGGTGCAAAGGTTATTCCTGTTTCACACGGTCTTAAAACGCTCAAAGAGGCTGTTGACGCTGCTTTTGAGGGATATATGAAAGAATATAAGGATGCTATATATTGTATTGGTTCCGTTGTAGGACCGCATCCGTTTCCAATGATGGTGCGTGATTTTCAGTCTGTTGTTGGAGTTGAAGCAAGAGAGCAGTTTCTTGAAATGACAGGACATTTGCCTGATGCATTAGCAGCTTGTGTTGGTGGTGGTTCAAACTCTATGGGATTGTTCTTTCCATTCCTTGCGGATCCAGTTGAGATGTATGGCGTTGAGCCTATGGGAAGAGGAGAGGCTGTTGGGGATAATGCGGCTTCAATCACTTTCGGTAAAGAGGGAATTATGCATGGATTTAACAGCATTATGCTCCAGGACGAAAACGGCGCGCCTTCACCTGTTTATTCTATTGCAAGTGGACTTGATTACCCATCTGTCGGCCCTGAACACGCTTATCTGCATGATATAGGCAGAGTGAATTATACATATGTTACTGATGACGAGGCAATGGAAGCATTCTTCCTGTTGTGTCGTTATGAGGGAATAATTCCTGCAATTGAAAGTGCTCACGCTGTTGCTTATGCTATAAAATATGCAAAAGAGCACCAGAAAGGCTCAATACTTGTAAATCTTTCGGGTAGAGGCGACAAAGATATTGATTATATTTATGAAAACTATGGTTGTGGTGAAAAATTCAACTTAGATTAATTTAAGTAAAATAAAAAATCCGTGAGAACCGCTTTTAGGGCTCTCACGGGTTTTTCTATCCTATTACCTGTGCTGGTATGTTCGTTGCTTCAACGCCTGTTGTCATTGGCTCTTCGGCGAGACCAAAGCTTACCGCAATAGCTGAGTTGACTGAGGTCATAACGCCCTCATCAAGATGTCCCAGCTTTTCTTTCAGACGTTTTTTGTCAAGTGTGCGTATCTGTTCAAGCAGAATAACCGAATCTTTTGCAAGTCCAACCTGATTTGAGTATACATCAATATGTGTCGGCAAATGGGTTTTGCTCATTCTCGATGTTATTGCCGCTGCGATAACAGTAGGACTGTATCGGTTTCCGGTGTCATTCTGAACTATAAGTACAGGTCGCAGACCACCTTGCTCTGATCCTATCACGGGACTTAAATCCGCATAGAAAATATCGCCTCTTTTAATATCCTGAATCATATCAATCCCTCCAAAACTGTTTACATCTATATTTTGGACGAAAAGGGGTATGTTTTAGTCATTAAAAGGCAAAAAAGTTTATGGAATTTTATGACAAATTATATTTTATAATGCAAAATTTAGGGATTTTTTTTGTTTCTTAAAAATTTAGCTGCTTCAATGCCTGCAACAGCGCCTTCATAAACTGATTTTGATACTTGCATTAAACCTCCGACACAGTCTCCTGCGGCAAAAAGGCCATCAATGCTTGTGGCTGATTTTTCGTTTACTACAATTTTGTTGTTTTCAGTAACAGCACCGATTTTTCTTGCAAGCTCAGTGCTTCCCGCTGTTCCGATAGCTATGAAAACGCCTGAGCAATTAAGTTTTTCACCATCTTCAAATTCAACAAATGAAACTCGTTCATTACCGCCGATAAGAGAAATTTTTTTATCAATTACTTTTACGTTTTCGGGTGTTTTAACTGTGAGTTTAGTTCCATCGGTCAAAAGTGTTATCGACTTAACAACGTCACGCAAGGAAGCAATTTCATGGAGCGCATATGCTCCGTTTCCGATAACGGTCACATTCTTTCCACGATATGCAAAAGCATCACAAATTGCACAATAGCTCACGCCACGCCCCTCAAATTCGGAAATTCCTTTGATTTTTGGGGCGTTTCGTGATGAACCTGTTGCAATTATTATGCTGTCTGCATGATAATCGCCCCTATTAGTTTCAACGATGAAATTATCAAAATAGGTAAGACCTGTAACTTCTGCAGTTATAAAAGAAACGCCGAGTTTTTTAGCCCCTTCAATTCCTCTTGCCTCAAGTTCTGCGCCTGATATTGCTTCGGAAAATCCGTAGTAATTTTCAATACTCTCTGCTTTTTGCAAAGAGCCTTGACCTTTTGTGATAATGGTTGTATCAAATCCCGCACGGACAGTGTAGAGCGCTGCAGAAATACCAGCAGGCCCCGAACCTATAATGATGACTTTTGACATATGTTGTTTCTCCTTAAAGAATTTTTGTGAATTCGGTTGAAATAATAAAGGATTTATGATATCATAGTAATATGTAGTTTATTTATCAAGTACAAGAGCACCCATTGGACAGAAACTTGTACATTTACCGCATGATACGCATTTTTCAAGCACGATAACAGGTGCCGAATATCCTTTTTGCGTTATAGCATTAAAAGGACATACCCTAATAGCAGGGCATTTGTGGTTCTGCGGACATCTTGAAGTAACTACTTTAACACTCATTTTTACGCCTTTTCTAATATATATTTTTGTGGAGGTCTTTCTATGCCAAATCACTGCGCTGAATTATTTAGTAATTATTTTCCGTTTTGGAACAAGCTGACGGATATTCAAAAAGAAAAGCTTTGTAATTCAATCACATTCGTAAAATATAACAAAGGACAGAATGTTCATGGTTCAAGCGGAGAATGCACCGGTGTAATATTTCTTAAAACAGGTATTGTTCGCGCATATCTGCTTTCAGAAGAGGGTAAAGAAGTTACTCTTTACCGTTTATACACCGGCGATGTTTGTATGCTTTCTGCTGCATGTGCAATACAGAATATTACCTTTGACGTATTTATAGATGCTGAGGAGGATTGTGAAGCTTATATAATCAAGTCAGATGCTTTTTCGGCTCTTATGTCCGAAAGCCTTGAGGTTGAAAATTTTGCTTTACGAATAACAACGATGCGCTTTTCAGAGGTAATATGGGCAATGCAACAAATTCTCTTTATGAGCTTTGACAAGCGTCTTGCTGTGTTCCTTATTGACGAACTTGCAAAAAGTGATGGTGACATAGTTAAGATGACTCAGGAACAAATTGCAAAATATGTTGGTTCTGCACGAGAGGTCGTCTCACGTATGCTTAAATATTTTGCTTTTGAAGGAATTGTTGAGGTTTCTCGCGGAGGAGTTAAGGTTATCGATAAAAAGCACCTCAAAGAAATAGCTTTTTAAATTGCGGAATTTATCATTGTAAGAATTGCTTCTTTTGGCTTGACTCCTGATGATTTGTTAACTACTTTGCCATTCTTAATAAGAACAAGCGTGGGTATACTCATGATACCAAAAGCCTGTGCAAGCTCGGGTTGATCATCAACATTGATTTTTCCAACTTTGAAATTTGTTGCTTCATTTGCAATCTCATCAACTGTTGGAGCGAGCATTCTACAAGGCATACACCAACTTGCCCAGAAATCTATGAGCATTGGTTTTTCAGATTCTTTAACTTCGTTGTCAAAGTTTTCTTTTGTAAGTGTAATAATAGACATAATTTTTCTCCTTAATTATATATTGCCGATCGGATTTTGCTCGTTTGAACATATTCTGTTCGGCTTTTTGTATGTTTATATGATATCATATTTTAATTTTGTTTTCTGTGACAGAGTCACAAAAAGTAATAATATATTGTGTGACATAGTCACGGACTATATTAAAAATTTAGTGTAGAATGAATATAATCTCATTACATGAGGCAGTATATTTTTACTGTAAGAATGAGAAATATGTTTAATAAACTATTAGGAGGAAAGAAAAAAATGTGTGAAACAAAGTTTTATATTTGCAAAAAGTGCGGAAATCTTGTAGGCATTATCAAAAACTCAGGTGTACCTCTTGTATGTTGTGGTCAAAACATGGACTTACTTAAACCCAACACAACCGATGGAGCAGTTGAAAAGCATTTGCCTGTTGTTTCGGTAAAAGGCGACACAGTCACTGTTAAGATTGGCTCTGTTCCTCATCCGATGGTCGAAAAGCATTATATTGAATGGGTATATTTGCAGACTGATAAGGGCGGGCAGAGAAAATGTCTTGTTCCCGATGTTGCACCAGAGGTCACTTTTAAGCTTGACGGGGAAAAGCCTGTTGCTGTTTTTGCATACTGTAATTTGCATGGTCTTTGGAAAACAGCTCTTTAATAACGAATATATTTAATATATTGATAGTATAACATAAATTCAGTACTATTTTAAGCAAACACCAAAAGTATTCGCTAGGACGCAGCAAACAGTACTCAAGGTAAGTATAAATAAAATCTGCGTCTAGTATATCATATTTTAAGAACAAAAACAAGAAAGGACAAAGAAAAAAATGAGTGAAGAATTAAATATTAATAGAATGCCCCTTATCGGAGATGAGGCGCCTGCTTTTACAGCGAAAACTACACAAGGAGATATTAATTTTCCAGCAGATTACAAGGGTAAATGGGTAATACTTTTCTCGCATCCCGCGGATTTTACTCCTGTTTGTACAACTGAATTTATGACATTCGGTTCTATGATCGATGAGTTTAAAGCTCTCGATACTGAGCTTGTTGGTCTTTCCGTGGATTCTTTGTATGCGCACATTGCGTGGTTGCGCAGAATCAAAGAACTTGAGTGGAATGGCAAAAAGAATATCAGTATTACATTCCCTCTAATTGTTGATATCAGTATGGATGTTTCAAAGAAATATGGAATGATTCAACCTAAGCAATCTACAACAAGTGCTGTACGTGCGGTGTTTGTAATAGACCCTAAGGGAATTATTCGTACAATTCTGTATTATCCGCAGTCAACAGGCAGAAATTTTGATGAAATTAAGAGAATAGTTCAAGCTTTGCAAAAAGCTGACAAGGATAATTGCGCTACTCCAGCTGACTGGAGACCGGGAGATGATTGTATTGTTCCTCCAGCAGGTTCATGTGGAGTTGCTAAGGAAAGAATGGAAACAAAATCAGAAGACACATATTGCCTTGATTGGTTTTTGTGTTTCAAAAAAGAAAAGAAACAATAAACAAAGTTAGTATACGGGGCAGGGTAATAAAAGTTGCCTTGCCCTTATTTTATACCTTTTTTACAAAATTAATGATAAAAATGAGCAAATTGAACAAAAATATATTTAAATAATATTGTTCACGTGGAGGTGATTTTGTTGGATATCAAGAAAAAAAAATTATACAGACAATTGCAATTCTGTTTATTGCACTTTCAATAATAGGAGTGTTTATATACAAAGAGGTTAAGGACAGTAATTCGGGAACTGACGCTGAAGTGGCTGGATTTGAAGTCACAAGCATTGACCTTGAAGAACTTAAATCATATAATCTTCCGTTTGTGATAGATTTCGGTTCAGATTCCTGTCAGCCATGCAAGGCTTTTGAACCCGTATTGATACAAATTAATGAGGAAATGCAAGGGAAGGCTATCGTTCGCTATGTTGACGTTTGGAAATATACTAGCGCTGCTGATAATTTTCCAGTTCAGGTTATTCCTACACAGGTGTTTTATACAGCGGATGGAAAGCCATTTGTTCCGAGTGAGGAATTAGCAAGTGAAATTGATTTTACGTTATATAGCGACGAAACGACAGAGGAACATTTGTTTACTGTTCATGAAGGCGGATTAACTCTTGAACAGATGTATACCATACTTGCTGAGATGGGGGTTGAGTGATGATTAATGAGTGGCTTGAGGGATTATCGGCACTTATAAAAAACAGTCTATGGCTTGCTCCGCTCCTTGCGTTTCTTGCGGGCGTTTTAACATCTTTCACTCCATGTTCCTTGTCTAGTATTCCACTGATAATTGGTTATGTTGGTGGAACAGGTGAAAAGAACACAAAGCGCGCTTTGAAGATGTCGTTAACTTTTGTTATTGGTTCGGCTGTAACTTTTACGACACTCGGTGTTATTGCGGCATCAGCAGGAAAGCTTATAGGCAGCGGCGGTAAATGGTGGTATATAATTCTCGGAATTCTTATGGTTCTTATGGCTTTGCAGACATGGGGAATTTTTGAAATTATACCGTCAAGTTATCTTGTATCTAAAAATACAAAGAGAGGTTATATCGGTGCGCTGTTTGCTGGGGTTTTAGGTGGAATTTTCTCGTCGCCGTGTTCCACTCCTATGCTTGTGGTTCTACTAGCAGTTGTTGCAGAAAAAGGTAGCATACTTTGGGGAATTATACTTTTGCTTTTTTATTCAATGGGACATGGTGTTTTAGCTATTATTGCCGGAACTTCTGTGGGAGCTGTTCAAAAACTTTCACGCAGTAAAGAATACGGAAAATTTAGCATTGTATTGAAAGTTGTTATGGGTACATTGATATTATTGATAGGCCTCTATATGTTTTATCTTGCGTTCTGACAATTAATTTGAGTATAAGTGCTAATATGCCTTGAAATGACTAAATATATTGGATTTCAACAAGATATGATGTTTATAGACAAATTTAAATATGTCTATAATAAAGTTATTATGCTATTTTAATTATGGATTATAAGCAAAAATATATTATATAATATATTGATAGAAAAGTATAAAAGCATGTATATATATGCAAAATAGCCAAAAGTAACACGAATAAACACCGCAAACATTGTTATAACACACAATTGACATATTTGCATATGTATGTTATACTTAATTAAACTTTTAGCCAAAGGAGAAAAATGATGTTCTATACAGCAGCTTCTATTATTGCCATTATTGAGCTCGTACTAATTATACGAGTCGTTATTGTCATGGTAATTAATAAAGAAGTGTGTGTGCAAACCGAACATTGTTTTTCATAATAAGTGTTTTGCTTAAATAGTGCAAAACCTGAATAGAACAATGAATCTTACAGTACACCATTACTGTAAGATTTTTTTTATACTTTTTTTCAAAATATTTCAGATTTTAAAGAAATGAAAGGAGCAAAATACAATATGAAAATGAATGGTGCGCAAATTATAATTGAAACACTGATTGAACAAGGGTGTGATTGTGTCTTCGGTTATCCTGGTGGAGCGGTTCTTAATATTTATGATGAGCTTTACAAATCTCGGGACCGTATTCGTCATATAATTACCGCTCATGAGCAGGGCGCGGCACACGCAGCAGACGGATATGCGAGAGCATCGGGTAAGGTTGGAGTTGTGTTTGCCACATCAGGTCCAGGAGCTACTAATCTTGTTACTGGAATTGCAACGGCATATCTTGATTCTACTCCTCTTGTTGCAATAACGGGGAATGTTCCAGTGCCTTTACTCGGCAGGGACAGTTTTCAAGAGGTTGACACGCTTGGAATTACAATGCCGATAACAAAACACAATTATATTGTTAAAGATGTATGTGAGCTTGCCGATACGGTAAGGGAAGCCTTCACAATTGCAAAATCAGGTAGACCTGGCCCAGTGCTTATCGATGTACCAAAGGATGTTCAAGCTGCCGTTTGTGAATACACACCAATGCCTAAAACAGAAAAGCAGGCATATAAAAAGCCAAATGAAGCAAAAATAAATGAGGTTGTTGAATTTATAAACAATTCCAAGAAACCTTATATATATAGTGGCGGTGGAGTTGTTATCTCAGAGGCAGGAGACGTAGTCAGAGAATTGGCGGAGAAAATCGATGCTTATATCGGATTTAGCATGATGGGACTTTCAGCCATTTCAAGTGAGAATAGACATTGCCTTGGTATGACGGGAATGCACGGCAGATATGCTTCAACTAAAGCAAATTCCGAAGCGGACCTTATAATAGCGGTGGGCGTTCGTTTCAGCGACAGAGCAACCGGCAACAAGGTTAGATATTCCAAAAACGCAAAGGTCATTCATATTGATATTGACCCTGCAGAAATTGATAAGAATATACCCGCATATATAGGACTCACGGGGGACATCAAGGAAACTCTCACAAAAATAATTGAGAGAGTAAAACCTCTCGAGCATATGGAATGGCGACAGGAAGTTGAAAAAATGAGTGCTGATGAAATTTCATTTTATCCTGAAGATAAAATTTTGCATCCGAAAAAAGTTATTGAAAAAGTTCGTAGTTACACGGACGATGATACAGTAGTAGCAACGGATGTCGGACAGCATCAGATGTGGACGGCGCAGTATTATAGATTTAGAAAAGCACGTACCTTCTTAACCTCTGGAGGACTTGGAACAATGGGCTTTGGCATGGGAGCAGCTATCGGCGGATGTATTGCAAACAATGAAAAAAGAACGGTGTTGTTCACAGGTGACGGCAGTTTTGGAATGAATCTTAATGAGCTTGCAACAGCAGTCTCAAACGAATTACCACTTATAATAGTCATTATGAATAACGGTGTTCTCGGTATGGTAAGGCAGTGGCAGACGTTGTTTTATGAACATAGATATTCAAGTACAACGCTTGGAAGAAAAACCGACTTTGTAAAGCTTGCGGAAGCATTCGGCGCACACGCATTTAGAGTTTCAGACGAAAATGAGCTTGATGAAGCACTTAAAAAAGCATTTACTATCAATGGTCCTGTGCTTATCGATTGCAAAATTGATATGGACGAAAACGTTTTACCGATGGTTCCACCTGGTGGTTCAATTGAAAACATCATTGTTAAATGATTAAAGAAGAAGGGGGTATATATGAATAAAGAACAATTCATTTTAGGCGTTATCGTATCTAATCATTTTGGCGTACTGACAAGGGTATCGGGATTGTTCTCAAGGAGAGGATACAATATCGACAGTCTCAATGTCAGTGAAACTGAGAATCCCAATTTTTCCCGCATGACAATAATAGTTAGTGGGGACGATTATATTAAAAATCAGATTGTCAAACAGCTTGCAAAGCTCCATGATGTCAAAAAAGTTGAACTGATGAATCCTGAGGAAACGGTTATCCGTGAGCATCTTTTGATTAAGATAAGGGTTACGCCCGAATCAAGACCTGAAATATCTGAAGCGGTTAATATATTCCGTGGTAAGGTGGTTGATTTCAATTCCGATACAATGATTATTGAAATTACAGGAGAACCCTCAAAGCTTAGCGCTTTTATAGAATTTGCAAAGAAATCGGGCATTATAGAAATGTGCCGTGCAGGTGCACTTGCTCTCAATCGTGGAGCATTAATTTTACAACAAGAAAATAATTTATAAAAATTTAAAGGAGAAAAACACTATGGCAAAAATGTATTATGAAAAGGATTGTGACTTAAACAATCTTAAGGGAAAAACCGTTGCTGTTATCGGTTACGGAAGTCAGGGACACGCTCATGCGCTGAATCTTAAGGACAGCGGTGTCAATGTTATTGTTGGTTTGTACAATGGTTCAAAATCCGCACCAAAAGCTGTTGAGGCAGGGTTCACGGTTATGAATACAGCTGATGCTGTCAAGGTTGCAGACGTGGTTATGATTCTTGTCAATGACGAAAAGCAGGCGGCTCTTTATAAGAACGATATTGCTCCTAATATGAAAAAAGGCGCAACTCTTGCGTTTGCACATGGTTTCAATATTCATTATAATCAAATCGTTCCTCCAGAGGATATTGATGTTATCATGATTGCCCCTAAAGGTCCTGGACACACTGTAAGAAGTCAGTTTCAGGAGGGCAAAGGAGTTCCTTGTCTTATCGCTGTATATCAGGATTATACAGGTCACGCAAAAGAAACATCTCTTGCTTATGCTATGGGTATTGGCGGTGCGAGAGCAGGTATTCTTGAAACAACATTCAGAGAAGAAACTGAAACAGATCTCTTTGGTGAGCAGGCAGTGCTTTGCGGAGGAGTTACCGCTTTGATGAAAGCTGGTTTTGACACATTGGTTGAAGCTGGTTACCAACCCGAAAACGCTTATTTTGAGTGTATACATGAAATGAAGCTTATTATTGATTTGGTTGTTGCACAGGGTATGTCATTTATGAGATATTCGATAAGCGACACTGCTGAGTACGGCGATTATACAGTTGGAAACAGAATAATCACTGATGAGACTAAAAAAGAGATGAAAAAAGTGCTTACAGAAATTCAGAATGGTGAATTTGCACGCAATTGGGTGCTTGAAAATCAAGCAAACAGACCTTCATTCTTGGCAAAACGCAGAATTGAAAGTCAGCATTTATCGGAAAAGGTTGGTGCAGAGTTGCGCGCAGCAATGAGCTGGAAGAAATAATCGGAAAGGACTTATGAGTATGAACAGCGACAAAATCAAAACGGGTGTTGAAAAAGCTCCACAGCGTTCATTGCTAAAAGCAATGGGGTATTCAGAAAAGCAGATGAGGAAGCCTTTTATAGGTATTGTTAATTCTTTTAATGAAATAGTACCAGGTCATATACATCTAAAAACAATATCACAAGCGGTTCATGACGGCGTGCTTGCCGCAGGCGGTACACCATCGGAATTTAATGTTATCGGTGTTTGCGATGGGCTTGCAATGGGGCATGAGGGAATGAAATATTCGCTAAGCTCCAGAGAGGTTATTGCCGATAGTATTGAATGTATGGTTATGGCACACTGCTATGACGCGTTGGTTTTTATACCAAACTGCGATAAAATTGTGCCTGCTATGTTAATGGCGGCTGCAAGGCTTAATATTCCATCTTTGTTTGTGTCGGGTGGACCTATGTTGTCGCTGTGTGACAGCAAAGGGGCAAATCTTGACCTCAACAGTGCTTTTGAAGCGGTTGGTGCTTATAAGAACAAAACGATGGATGAGTGTGAGCTTGCATCTATTGAGGATAGCTGTTGCCCAAGTTGCGGTTCATGCTCGGGAATGTTTACTGCAAACTCTATGAATTGTCTGACCGAAGCTTTGGGAATGGCTTTAGCGGGAAACGGTACAATACCTGCCGTTTACTCAAAAAGAATAATTCTTGCAAAAAATGCAGGGGAGCAGATAATTGAGACACTGAAGCAGAATATCCGCCCTCGTGACGTAATGACGGATAGAGCATTCCGTAACGCATTGGCTGTTGATATGGCACTGGGATGCTCAACAAATTCGGTATTACACCTTATGGCGATTGCCAATGAAGCAAAGGTAGACGTTAATCTGAAAATGATAAACGAAATCAGCGAGAGGACACCAAACCTTTGTCATTTAGCGCCTGCTGGACATCATCATATGCAGGATTTATACAATGCTGGCGGTGTATATAAAGTTATCGAAAGACTTGCAGAGGCAGGGCTTGTCGACACAAATGCAATGACCGTAACAGGCAAAACAATGGGTGAGAATATTTCTGATGAGAGGTTTTACATCACCGATAATTCTGTTATCCGTACTATTGACAATCCTTATTCAAAAACGGGTGGAATAGCGATTCTGTTTGGTTCACTTGCGCCATGTGGCGGAGTTGTAAAGAGAAGCGCTGTTGCCAAAGAAATGCTTTGCCATAGAGGAAAAGCACGGGTTTATGATTCCGAAGAGGATGCAATAAAGGCGATATACGAAGGTCAGATAAACAAAGGCTATGTGGTGGTTATACGCTATGAAGGCCCGTCTGGCGGACCTGGAATGCGTGAGATGTTAGGTCCAACGTCGGCTATTGCAGGCATGGGACTTGATCGTGACGTTGCGCTTATTACCGATGGACGTTTCTCAGGCGCAACCAGAGGAGCGGCGATAGGACATATATCTCCCGAAGCTGTAAAGGGCGGTCCGATTGCATATATTTGTGAGGGCGATATAATATCAATCAACATAAACGAATATTCCATTGAGCTTGAGGTATCGCAGGAAGAGCTTGAAAAGCGCAAAAAAGAAATGAAAATAAAGCAAAAAGACAATTTGCACGGATATATAGCAAGATATGCAAAACAGGTATCTTCAGCGGATAAGGGTGCAATAGTCAACTATGATTAATTCCATTACAGAATTGAAATTAAAAGATTTCAGCTGTTTTATGGCACAAAACAATTTACTGACAGGAGAATTTTATGGAAAAATTAATTAAAATATTTGATACAACCTTAAGAGACGGCGAGCAAGCGCCTGGTTGCAGCATGAATATTGAGGAAAAAATTGAAATTGCCAAACAGCTTGAAATTTTAGGGGTTGATGTTATAGAAGCGGGTTTTGCCGTGTCATCACAAGGGGATTTCAATTCTGTTATGGAAATATCCAAAGCTGTTAAAAACTGTACTATTGCATCTCTTTCAAGAGCAGTTGAAAAGGATATATTAACCGCTTATGAGGCTGTAAAGTACGCAGCTTCACCGAGAATTCATACGTTCATTGCCACATCACCCGTTCATATGGAGTATAAGCTGAAAATGACTCCCGAACAGGTGCTTGAGCGAGTGGCAGCGTCGGTGTCATACGCTAAGAAACTTTGTAGCGATATAGAGTTTTCAGCAGAGGATGCAATGAGAAGCAATCCTGCTTTTCTTGCAAGGGTTATAGAACTTGCGATAAAATCTGGCGCTACTGTTGTTAATATTCCCGACACTGTGGGTTATACCACACCTGAGGAGATGTTTACAATGATAAAATATCTTTCAGAAAACGTGCCAAACATAGACAGAGCGGATATCTCCGTTCATTGTCACAATGACTTGGGCATGGCAGTGGCAAACTCCCTTGCAGGTGTTAGAGGTGGTGCAACACAGATTGAATGTACTGTTAACGGTCTTGGTGAGCGGGCAGGAAATGCGGCGCTTGAAGAGGTTGTTATGGCACTTAGAACAAGAAAAAATTTGTTCAATTGTTATACTAACATTGACACAAAGCAAATAAACCGCACAAGCAAGCTCATTTACAATATTATCGGTCAAACTGTTGCAATAAACAAGCCTATAGTCGGAACAAATGCTTTTGCTCATGAGGCAGGAATTCACCAGCATGGTGTTATGTCTGAACGAAGCACCTATGAAATAATGACTCCTGAGGATATTGGTATAACAAAGAATAAACTTGTTCTCGGCAAGCATTCAGGCAAACACGCAATTGCAGAGAGATTGACTGAAATGGGATATACATTCAACGAGGGGGAACTTGCGGTTTACTATGATAAAATTAAAGAGCTTTGCGACAAGAAAAAATATATCAGCGACAGTGATCTTGAAACGATAGCCAATAATAAAGAACGTTCTACTTGCACATATCAGCTTGAGTTTTTTGATGTTCATACAATGAAAAATTCACGTTCAACCTGTGTGATTAAGCTCAAAAAAGAAGATGAAATTTTTGAGGAGGTCTCTCTTGGAGACGGCCCTATCAATGCCGCATATAATGCGATAAACAAAATCACAGGGGACTTATGTGATGAGCTTAAGGATTATAGTATTCATTCGGTATCGGGCGGAAACGATGCACTTGGCGAGGTGACTGTTAAATTGCGAGCAGGAGAAAAAATTTATACAGGACGCGGACTTTCCACGGATATTATTGAATCGAGCATTCTTGCATATGTAAATGGTATCAATAAAATTTTGGAAGCTTGATTTGAAGAGAGGAGAGGACAAATTTGAATAAACAAAGAATAGAAATTCTCGACTCAACCCTACGGGATGGAGCACAGGGCGAGGGAATATCTTTTTCAGTGAATGACAAACTAAATATAGTCGCAGCGCTTGACGCTTTCGGAGTTGATTATATTGAGGCAGGAAATCCTGGTTCTAATCCAAAGGATTTGGAGTTTTTCGAAAAAGCGTCAGAGCTTAAACTAAAACATTCAAAATTGTGTGCTTTTGGTAGCACACGGCGTTACAATGTAAACGCTTGTGATGATTCTAATATTAAATCGCTTTTATCCGCAAATACTCCCACGGTTGTAATTTTCGGTAAAACATGGGATTTGCATGTTACCGAAATATTAAAAATCAGCCTTGAAGATAATCTTGAGTTGGTAAAGGATACGGTGACATATCTAAAATCAATGTCCAAAGAGGTTGTTTTTGATGCTGAACACTTCTTTGACGGTTATAAAGCCTCACCTGAATATGCTATGAAAGTGCTTGCTGCGGCGGCAGACGGCGGAGCTGATTCTTTGGCTTTGTGCGACACAAACGGCGGGACAATGCCCATTGATATTTTTGAAATCACTAAAAAGGTTGCAGAAAAATTTTCCAATATAAAAATAGGTATTCACTGTCACAATGATACGGACTGCGCTGTGGCAAACTCTCTTATGGCGGTTTGTGCAGGGGCTGGGCAGGTGCAGGGAACTTTTACGGGAATTGGTGAGCGATGCGGAAACGCAAATCTTAGTTCAATTATACCTGACTTGAAACTGAAAAACGGATATGATTGCAACGGCGATATGGCGATATTATCGGAAACCGCAAGGCGAATTGCTGAAATAGCAAACACGCAGATTGATAACAGTAGACCTTACGTTGGCTCAAGCGCATTTGCTCACAAGGCAGGCATGCACATAGATGGTGTGCTAAAACTATCGCGTTCATTTGAGCATATAGACCCCTCGCTTGTGGGTAATAAACGCAAGTTTTTAATGTCAGAAGTTTCAGGGCGTAGTACTATACTTAACAAAATAAAGAATTTTGCACCGCAACTTGATAAGGATTCAAAGGAAACGGCACAAATTCTTGAAAAGTTAAAGGAACAAGAGCATTTTGGCTATCATTTTGAAGCGGCGGACGCAAGCTTTGAATTGCTTGTTAAAAAAGTGCTTGGAATATATAAGCCATCATTTAACCTAGTGCTGTATAAAACAATGGGTGAGTTCCCAGTACCTGTTGGCGGCATGGCGGCATCTGCAACGATAAAAGTTGAGGTTGGCGGAGAAGAAGAGATAACAGCTGTTATGGGAATAGGCCCTGTAAATGCGCTTGACCTTGCATTGCGGAAAGCTCTTACGGTCTTTTATCCTTCAATACGTGAAATGAGACTTATCGATTACAAGGTGCGTGTGCTTGAACAGAACAGCTCAACAACGGCAAAGGTTCGCGTGCTTATTGAAACAACAGATGAGAAAAAAACATGGACAACAATTGGTGTATCAAACGACATAATAGAAGCAAGTCTAATTGCACTTGTGGATTCAATTGAGTATAAATTATCTTTATCATAAAAAGAGAGGTAGAAAATGAATAAAATGACAATGACTCAAAAAATCCTTGCTGCTCATGCAGGAGTAAAATCAGTCAAAGCAGGGGAGATTGTGCTTGTTGATGTTGATATGGTTCTCGGCAATGATATCACGTCACCCGTTGCAATAAACGAGTTTGCAAAGCTCGGAAAAAATAAGGTTTTTGACAGCGGAAAAGTTTCCATGGTTATGGACCATTTCGCTCCAAACAAGGATATTAAGGCTGCCGAGCAGTGCAAAATGTGTCGTGAATTTGCAAACGATATGGATATAGCAAACTTTTACGACGGAGGACAGATGGGCATTGAGCATGTTCTTCTTCCCGAAAAAGGACTTGTAACGTCAGGCGATATAGTTATCGGAGCGGATTCTCACACTTGCACTTATGGTGCGCTCGGAGCGTTTTCCACAGGTGTCGGTTCAACGGATATGGCTTTCGGTATGGCGATGGGAAAAGCGTGGTTCAAGGTGCCGTCCGCTATTAAGTTCGTGCTTTCTGGCAAGCTCAATAAGTGGGTGACTGGTAAAGATGTAATTCTTCATATTATCGGTAAAATTGGTGTTGATGGTGCGCTTTACAAATCCATGGAATTCTGTGGTGACGGACTTGAAAGTCTCACGGTAAGCGACCGTCTTTGTATGGCTAATATGGCAATTGAAGCAGGCGCTAAGAACGGTATTTTTACTGTTGACGAAAAAACTAAAGCTTTCCTTAAAGAGGCTGG
>Ga0172378_10001791_pt1 | contig 19922 bp, 15 predicted proteins | sample GrowelOW332metaG_FD_119755 | JGI IMG/M metagenome (GOLD analysis project Ga0172378, IMG submission 119755) | Groundwater microbial communities from an aquifer near a municipal landfill in Southern Ontario, Canada - Pumphouse #3_1 metaG | ecosystem: Environmental > Aquatic > Deep subsurface >... | reverse complement strand
TATAAAGGGTCAACCGGTACTGAACCATTGATTATTACAACTGATATTTCGAATACAGCTCCCGGTCTTTACCTGGTCAAATACATAACTGATACGGAAACCGGATCACAGAAAGTGATTATAAAGTAAAACCTGCGGGGCAAAGGGATCAAGCCCAGTATCTGAAAAATTGAAGGCGTTAACGGTGATTCCGTATAACGCCTTCAATTTTTTTTGAAACTAATTCAACCAGGGCCCGGGTTTACTCTTCTCCATATGCTTTAATAATTCGGCTAACCAGTTTATGCCTGATAACATCTGATTCGTCAAGATATATAATGTCAATTCCCTGAATGTTCTTTAATATTTTAGCAGCATGTAAGAGCCCTGATTCCTGGTTTCTGGGCAAATCAATTTGTGTAACATCACCGGTTACAAAAAATTTTGCTGAGCGGCCCATACGGGTAAGGAACATTTTCAACTGATTGGTAGTGGCATTCTGGGCTTCATCCAATATGGCAAAAACATTGTCGAGGGTGCGGCCCCTCATAAAAGCTAAAGGAGCTATCTCAATGGTACCATCTTCAATATAGGTAAGAAGCTTTTGGGGTGGGAGCATGTCGCGCAAAGCATCATACAAAGGTTGCATGTACGGGTCAAGTTTATCCTTCAGGTCACCGGGCAGGAAACCTAAATTCTCTCCTGCTTCTACTGCCGGGCGGGTAAGGATGATTCTTCTAACTTCCCTGTTCTTAAGCGCCCGTACTGCCAGGGCAACTGCGGTATAGGTTTTACCCGTACCTGCCGGTCCTATAGCAAAAACCATATCGTTCTTGTCAATACTCTGTACAATCTTAACCTGGTTGGGTGTTCTTGCTTTTACAACCAGGCCGTTCCTCCCGTGTACCAAAACATCAGGTGATCCTTTGATGAGTGTATCAGCCCCTCCAGGTTCTGCTAACTGCCTGATATCGTTCTCAGTAATCTTTCCGAAATGGTCATAATGTATGAGCATAAGATTAAAGAGTGTTTCAAAGCTCTCTATATCATTCGGATCACCCATGACTTTAATATGCTCACCTCGCGCAATGATTTTTATCTTCGGAATCAGCTCCTTTATTAGATTTAGGTTCTTGTCGCCTACACCGTATAATTCAAGCGGACTATATGATTCTATACTGAATACTTTTTCACTCATAGAGCTTTTTTATGTTCTTTAAATGCTAACCTTTGACTGGTTTATACCGTTCAAAAGTATTACAAAATTAACTATAAGTCATGAAGCAATGTATATTTATAGTAATTTTGACATAACAACTTTATGAACCACCTGTTTGGTGTGCCATATTATGAAGTATGGTAAACCAACATCTCAAATGATTGAATAATGTCGAAAGGTAGAGAAACAAAACCACATATTGGGATATTTGGTCGTCGTAATAATGGTAAGAGTTCCGTAATAAATGTATTGGCAGGTCATGATACCGCCATAGTATCCCCTTTAGCCGGTACTACCACTGACCCGGTTAAGAAATCGATGGAAATACCGGGTATAGGCCCGGCTGTGCTGATTGATACCGCCGGTATTGATGATACAGGTGAACTTGGACTCAAGAGGATTTCCAAATCACTGGAGGTCCTTAAAGTGATTGACCTTGCTGTGCTGGTTATCGTGGATAATGTGTTCGAAGCAGAGGAGGAGAAACTGGTCAACAGATTTATGGAGTATACCATTCCATTTATGATCATTCATAATAAGAGTGATCGGGTACCCCTGAACCAAGAACTGGCGCAATCGCTTGAATCACGTTTCAAGTGTAAGGTGATGGAGTTTAGCGCAACCACTGCTGTTGATAACAATAAGTTACTTGAAGAGCTTAGCAATGCTATGCCTGAAACAGCCTATACGTCAAAAGCCATGGTGGGAGGGCTGTTTGAACCTCACCAGACTGTGATGCTGATAACCCCTGTTGATAATGAAGCACCTGAAGGAAGAATGATCCTGCCACAAGTGCAGGCGATTCGTGATATACTGGATCATGATGGTATTGTGATGATATGTAAGGAAACAGATGTACAGGATTTTATTGCTAAAGCTAACCCCCGTCCATCGCTGGTCATTACTGATAGTCAGGTATTCGGTAAAATAAGTAAATATATACCTGAGGATATACCGTTTACCAGTTTCAGTATTCTGCTCGCACGGCAAAGGGGTGATTTCCTGAATTACCTTAAAGGAACTCCTCACCTTGCAGAACTAAAGGATGGTGATCGGGTGTTGATTCTGGAATCATGTACTCATCATATTACCTGTGATGATATTGGCCGGACCAAGATCCCGGGCTGGATTGAAAAATACAGCCATAAGGACCTGCACTTTGATGTTGTTGCAGGGTTAGGACAATTGCCTCGAAACATTAAAGAGTATTCTTTGGTTGTTCAGTGTGGGGGGTGTGTGCTTACCCGTAAACAAGTGGTCAACAGGGTGAAAGCTGCTGTTGATGCGGGGGTGCCGGTTACCAATTACGGTATGGCAATAGCCTGGATACATGGCATATATGCGCGGGCAGTTGGCCTTTTCAATCCCATCAATCAATGAAAAACATTATCATCACCGGTGCATCAGGGGGTATTGGCCGTGAAACCGCCCTTCAGTTAGCAAAGGACCCTGATAACAGGTTGTTCTTGATCTCAAGAGATAGCGCTAAACTGAATGCCCTGTTAAACGGGATAAATGATTACCATGATCGTGTTTTTACTTATGCTTTCGACCTGATATCAGGTGATTATGCCTTAATGGCTGAAACGATTATGAAACACCTGGGTACAGTTGATGTACTGATCAATAATGCAGGCGTATTGATAAAGAAGCCTTTCGCTCAAATCAGTGAATCAGATTTTGATCTGATTATAAATACAAATTTTAAAGCCCCTTTTCATCTTATCCAACATTTATTACCGCTATTCAATCAGGGGGCTCATATAGTCAACATCAGCAGTATGGGCGGTTTTCAGGGAAGTGCAAAATTCCCTGGTTTGTCACTTTATAGTGCTTCAAAAAGTGCACTGGCTTCCTTAACTGAATGCCTTGCTGTGGAACTTGAACCTATGAAAATATCTGTTAATTGTTTGTCATTAGGTAGTGTACGAACAGATATGTTTGAAAAAGCATTTCCGGGTTATGAAGCACAGACAAGCGTCGATACCATAGCCTCATGGATTGCATACTTTGCTATGAATGGTCATAAATGGATGAATGGCAAGATCTTACCTATTTCTCTCTCAACTCCTTAAAAACTCTTAATCAAAATGGCTGAAAAAGTAGAATGCATTTTAAAAAGCGGTATCGTTGAAGATATTAATGGCAAATATATCCGCGTAAGAATACAGAGTTTTAGTGCTTGTGCAGGTTGCCATTCCAAAGAATCATGTGTATCCTTTGAGAAAGGTGAACGGGTTGTAGATGTGGAGAATGACTTATCACGATCAGTTAATGTGGGTGACCGGGTTGATGTTCAAATGGTTGAGTCGTCAGGCTGGCTGGCAGTATTTTTGGGTTATGTGCTGCCATTTATTCTGCTGATTGCTACCCTGGTCATGGCTAATTACTTTTTAGGCGAAATTTTAGCTGCGGTGCTCGCATTAGGGGTGCTGGTTCCGTATTATTTTGTGTTGTATGCTTTCAGGAACAAAATGAAAAAATATTTCAGGTTCACCCTCAGTTAATGTTTAATTTTTTTTCATCCGGTATCCACATTATGTCCAATTATTAACCAAATAGTGCGCCCATTATGTCTACCTAATGTCCATGTAGTAACCAATTTATGTTCAATTAATGTTCAGACAGAGTCAATATAATAACCACATAATGTTCAATTAACGTTTAGACAGAGTCCAGATAATATCCACATAATGTTCAGATAGAGTTCAGATAATAACCACATAAAGTTCACTTAGTTTCCAGAAAATGTCCAGATAATAACCACATAATGTTCACTTAAACTTTCATCAATGAAAAAAACAATTCTACTATTTGCCTTTATCATTGTAGCTTTATTTTTATCAGCACAAAATGAGGTTTTAAGGCCGGCTGAAGTGAAAAAGCCTGCTTTTTTTGATGTTAGTCGTCCTTTAAAAGAAATGACTATACCGGCAGGTCAACGTGACAGAAGCTGGAAAGACGGAGTGGTTAAAAATAAGCTGAACATGCCTGAATATCGAAACAGGCCACTTCCCCCGGCAAGTGAAAAAGACTTTACACTTCGCCAAAATACCCAGGGTAATCGTACTAGTGAATTGCTGTCGAGCTTTGATGGAGTGAATAATATTTCAGGAGTATTACCTCCTGATACACAAGGTGATGTTGGCTTGACCCATTATATGCAAATGGTTAATTGTGCCTTTGCCATTTATGATAAAAGTGGAGCTTTAGTATATGGCCCTGTTGATAACCAAACTTTATGGAATGGGTTTCCCGGGCCATGGTCAAGTTGCAACGATGGTGACCCTGTTGTAATTTATGATGAACAGGCTGACCGTTTTATAGCCAGCCAGTTTGCTATGCCATACTATCCCAATGGGCCCTTTTATGAAATGATTGCTGTTTCACAGAGTGGTGATCCTACCGGACAGTGGTATCGTTATGCTTATGAATTTGTGGATATGCCTGATTATCCCAAACTCGGAGTATGGCATGACGCCTATTATCTTTCAGTTAATAACTTCCTCTCTGGAACACTTGATTGGGGAGGTGCAGGCGCCGCTGCTCTTGAAAGGACAAAAATGCTCACGGGCGACCCGATCGCTTCGATGATCTTTTTTACTACCTCTCCTTATGCTGATCCTTCCAGCTTTCTTCCTGCTGATTGTGATGGTGATGTCGCACCTGACGGGACACCGGGCTTATTTGCTTACATCCGTGATGCCAGTGACGACAGATTAGTGCTTTATGCCATGCAGGTTGACTGGGCCACACCCGCAAATTCTACTTTTACCCGACTGGCTTCTCTTCCTGTAGCATCATTCAGCAGCGATGTGCCCCAGATTCCTCAACCCGGCACGGACATGACCTTACAAACACTTTCCGACCGACTGATGTATCGTTTGCAGTATCGCAATTTTGGCACATACCAGGCTATGGTTACCAATCATACTGTGAATGTTGCAGATCATGCCGGTGTGCGCTGGTATGAAATACGCAATACCGGTTCAGGCTGGTCAGTTTATCAGCAGGGCACTTACTCTCCTGATAATACTTCTCGCTGGATGGGCTCTCTTGCCATGAACAGCGTGGGTGATATCGGCTTAGGCTTTTCGGTCGGCAGTTCCTCCGTTTACCCATCCATCAGGTTCACCGGGCGCAGGCCAACAGATCCTTTAGGTGAAATGACCTTTGCTGAGCAGAATATGGTTACCGGTGGAGGTTCACAAACTCACACTGCAGAACGCTGGGGTGACTACAGTATGATGTCAGTTGATCCTGCCAATGATAATATTTTCTGGTACACCCAGGAATACTACCTTACCGGTGGTAGTGCTAACTGGCGAACCCGCATTGCTTCTTTTTCGTTAGCTGATCCTGTTTCGGTTACGGCTACTGCTATGCCTGATTCCGTTTGCCCGGGTGGTTCATCACAATTAAGTATAGTGGCTACCGGCAGTCCTTTAACATTTTCATGGACCTCCAATCCTCCGGGTTTTGCTTCTCCTATGCCTGATCCCATCGTTACACCTGCTGAAACTACGGTTTATACCGTAACGGTAACTGACGGAGTTTCTTCAGCCAACTATGATGTTACGGTTGCTGTGAAACAAGTGGCTACGATTAATATGGCTGGCGATGCACAAGTATGTAAAAATGAATCCGCTAACTTGTTCCCTGCCGTTACCAATGCCGACAGTGTGCTTTGGACTACAGCCGGGGATGGTTATTTTGCTGATACTCTGGAGGCCGTAACTACTTATTATCCGGGACCGCTGGATTTACAGAACGGGTCTGTAACGCTTACCCTGACTGCATTTGATCACACAACCTGTGGTACGGTTTCAGCCGTTCATGTGGTTGGTATTACACCCGATGCTGTTTCAAATGCCGGTGAAGATATGATCATTTGCGCTGATGCAAGCGCCCAATTGCTGGGAACTGCTGACCACTATACGCATATAGTCTGGGAAACATCAGGCGATGGAATATTCAGCAGTCCTTCATCTCTATCTACTGATTATATTCCGGGCACTCTGGATGTGCAAAATGGAACTGTTGACCTTGTTTTAGCTGCTACTCCGGCTAATTCCTGCTCCGTTGCCAGGGATACGGCCGTTTTAACCATCAGGCAATTTCCTGTTGCTAATGCCGGCACAGAAGCGGATACATGTAGTAACAGGGTATTTCAACTTAACGGCAGTGCATCGGAATACACTTCGGTGCTATGGACTACATCAGGCGACGGGTTGTTCAGTGATTCACAGGCTCTGTCAACCACCTATACTCCCGGCATCATTGACCTTCAGAACTTGTCAGTGCAGTTCATACTAACTGCTTCCAATGATGTATGTTACTCTGATTCTGATACCCTGAATGCCGTATTGTTTCCAATACCAACAGCCAACGCCGGTAATGACACGCTGATATGTGCATACTCAATGGCTAAGCTACATGGATGGGTTTCCTATGCTGATTCTGTTCAATGGACTACTTCAGGCAACGGATTCTTTGAAAATGCCCACTCACTTCAAACCATATACTACCCCGGTACCGTCGACACAACTGCAGGGAATGTGGTGCTAACACTGATTGCTTACGGTTCACCTGATTGTGATAACGGGATGGATGACCTGGCGGTGGCATTCTCTGAATGCCTGACCAGTGACCCCATGGAGTGGAATCCGAACATTTCAGTCGTTCCTAATCCCACTCATGGGCTTATTACTGTTAAAATCAGCAATATAAACCCGGCTGAAAAACTAATCTTCAACATTACTGACAGTTATGGGAAAGTATTGATTACACAGCAGTTCTTTAATGTTAAGAATGGATTCACCACTCAATTCGATCTATCGAAACATCAAAAAGGATTGTACTTTATAAATATGGATAATGGCACACTTCGTTCCGGTACAAAGGTGATCCTGCAATAGCATTCATATTGAACCGGTTAATCTCTTTGGTATCCCCACTTTTATAGTGAGGATATCCTTTTTGTCCGGTATTTTGTTCAATCAGGCCTTTAATTTATAATAATTCTAAATAACAAAGATAACCATCACACTATCAATAGTGTATTGAAATTCCAAATTTATCAGAATTTAATATTATTCTGATTATCAAATGGTTACATCTCAAAAAAAAGGTTAATAATTTTGAAAAATTACTTGAATAATGCTACTTTTGTGCTGCTTAAAATATTTTAAGTGTTATAAAATTGATCTGTGTGAACACGACAATTCTTTATGCAATACTCACATTAAGCCTCCTCGGAGTATTTTCAGCAGTAATTCTTTACTTTATAGCCCAGAAGTTTAAAGTTATTGAAGACCCGCGGGTAGATATTATTACTGGATTACTTCCCGGTGCAAACTGTGGAGGTTGCGGGTATGCCGGTTGCCATGCATTGGCGGAAACAATTGTTAAAACCGAGGACATATCTAATCATAAATGTCCGGTAGGGGGTAATGATACCATGAAGCAAATTGCCAAGGCTCTGGGCCTGGAAGCCAAAGAGACGGAACCACAGATTGCTGTGGTTCGGTGTAATGGCAGCAGGGTGAATGCACCTTCCAAGATTTTGTATAATGGAGCTGCTTCCTGTACTATTGCTCATTCGCTTTCGGCCGGTGAAACAGGGTGCCCTTATGGCTGCCTGGGCGAAGGTGATTGTGTTAAAGTATGCTTGTTTGATGCTATTTATATGGATCATGAAGCTGCTTTACCACGGGTTATAGAGGATAAATGTGTTGCCTGTGGCGCCTGTGTTACAGCTTGTCCACGCTCTATCATTCAACTAAGGAACAAAGGAGTAAAGGGCCGCCGAGTATATGTGTCATGCATCAATAAAGAAAAGAGAGGCACAGCACGTAAAAACTGTAATGTACCTTGTATCGGGTGCGGTAAATGTGTAAAAGAATGTCCTTTTGACGCTATTACTTTACAGGATAACCTTGCTTATATAGATTTCAACAAATGCAAATTATGCCGTAAATGTGTAACCGTTTGCCCTACGGGAGCCATTTTAGAAGTAAATTTCCCTCCCCGCAAGGAAAAATCGGATAGCACAGAAACCATAGCATCTGCTGAAACAGTATAACAGACCGTATAATAGAATGACTACTTTAACCCATCAGTCAATCAATATAGAATACCGGAGGAAATATAATTGAAGACTTTCAAAATCGGCGGAGTTCATCCTGAAGAGCATAAACTCACAGCCAACAAACCCATCACACAAATTCCCTTACCGGCACAAGTAAGCATACCCTTATCACAGAGTCTGGGAGCCCCTTCAAAGTTGATTGTTGAAAAAGGCGCACAGGTAAAGACAGGTCAGCTTATTGCCCAGGGTGAATCCTTTATTTCAGCCAATGTTCATTCATCAGTATCAGGAAAAATCGTTCGTATTGAAGAGGTCACTGATGCATCCGGATATCGCAAACCTGCTGTTATTATTGAGGTTGAAGGCGATGAATGGGAGGAGTCAATTGACCGTTCCCCTAACGTGGTTACGGAAATTGCCCTGACAAAGGATGAGATAATTGCCCGGATCAAATCACATGGCGTTGTAGGTTTAGGTGGCGCCACATTCCCAACCCATGTTAAGCTAATGGTGCCTCCTGATAAAAAGGCCGAATTGCTGATCATCAATGGCGTGGAATGTGAACCTTACCTTACTGCCGATCACAGGGTCATGCTTGAGAAAGGGGAGGAAGTAGTAACCGGTGTACGCATTCTGATGAAAGCGTTAGGTGTTGACAAAGCTGCTATTGGTATTGAGAATAACAAACCTGATGCAATTGCCCATCTGCAAAAATTATCAGCTAATTACCCGGGAATAAGCGTGGTGCCCCTGAAAATGAAGTACCCGCAGGGAGGTGAAAAACAACTTATTAAAGCGGTTACCGGCAAAGAAGTACCTTCAGGTAAACTGCCTGCTGATACGGGTTGTGTGGTCAATAATATTGGTACCGCACTTGCTGTTTATGAAGCTGTTCAAAAAAACAAACCATTGATTGACCGTGTAGTTACGGTTACCGGCGAGTCACTTACCAATCCTTCCAATTTTATGGTCAGGATAGGTACTTCTGTTGATTACCTGATTAATCAGGCAGGTGGACTACCAACAGATACTGGTAAAGTAATCAGTGGCGGCCCGATGATGGGCAAAGCACTTACCACCATCGACTCCCCTGTTGTTAAGGGTACTTCAGGCATCTTGTTGATGTCAGAAAAGAAGAGCCGCAGGGTAGTAGTACAGAATTGTATACGCTGTGCACGCTGCATTTCAGTTTGCCCCATGGGACTGCAACCGGTGTTTTTGGCACAGTACTCGGAGCATCAAATGTTTGAAGAGGCTGAAAAGGCAAATATCATGGACTGTATGGAATGTGGTTCCTGCCAGTTCACTTGTCCTGCCGGCCGCCCACTGCTTGATTATGTAAGGTTGGGTAAAAATACTGTTGGAACAATAATAAGAAACAGGGTAAAAAAATAATATGAGCGTATTAACTATATCGGGTTCACCCCATGTACATGATCACCAAAACGTGCGATCAATCATGTCAGGGGTAGTGGTTGCAATGCTTCCCGCCATATTTGTATCAATATACTTTTTTGGGATTGATTCGGCCAGGGTCATTTTTATTTCTGTAGCATCATGTTTGCTCTTTGAATGGCTTATTCAGAAATACATGCTTAAAGGTCCGGTAACGATAACTGACGGATCAGCTTTGGTTACGGGAGTGCTGTTGGCTTTTAATGTACCGTCAAACATACCTTCACTAATTATCGTGATCGGGGCATTGGTTTCAATAGGCATCGCCAAAATGACCTTTGGTGGTTTAGGTAAAAATCCATTTAATCCTGCTCTCATAGGCAGGGTTTTCCTTTTAATCTCTTTCCCGGTTCAGATGACTACCTGGCCCATTCCCAAACCCCTTTTCAGCGCATCCCTTACGGATGCCATCACGGGTTCTACAACTTTGGGAATGGTGAAAGAAGGGGTTATGGCAGGTAAATCAATGGATGAAATCATGGCTTCAACAGCCTTCCCGGGTTACCTGAATGATTTCATAGGGGCTCAGGGTGGTTCACTGGGTGAGATATCAGCTATTGCTTTATTGTTAGGCGCTATTTACCTGTTTATTCGTAAAATTATTACCTGGCATATTCCTGTTGCTTATTTGGGCTCAGCCTTTATCTTTTCAGGAATCCTGTATCTGGTTGACCCTCAAACTTATTTGAATCCCGTAATGAGTATTCTGGCAGGGGGTATGTTGCTGGGGGTTTTCTTTATGGCTACTGACATGGTCACCACGCCTATGTCTGCTAAAGGGCAGATTTTGTTCGGGTTGGGTGCCGGTATACTTACCATCACTATCAGAAACTGGGGAGCTTATCCTGAAGGCGTTTCCTTTGCTATTCTGATTATGAATGCATTTACTCCTCTGATTAACAGAGGATTTAAACCTAAGCGTTTCGGATCCGTCCCTCTTAAATCTACTGTTAAAGCGACTCAAAAAATTTAGTAATATGGCAAAGCTTGAATCATCGTTAAAGAATATGGTTTTATCGCTTCTGTTGATATCCCTGGTGATGTCAGCGATCCTGGGGTTCGTATATAACGCTACCAAAGGTCCGATTGCCCAGGCGGGTAAGGCAAAGGAGCTTAATGCCATGAAGGAAGTACTGCCTGATTTTGATAATGACCCGGCAGCAGATCCTAAGGAAATTGACGGGATGGTGTTTTATAAAGCTACCAAAGCCGATCAATTAGTCGGTTATGCTGCTAAAACCTTTACTGAAAAAGGCTATGCAGGCAGGTTTGATCTGATGGTTGGCTTTTTGCCTGACGGAACCATTAATAATGTGGTGATACTTGAGCAAAAGGAAACCCCGGGACTGGGAAGTAATATGACTCAACCTAAGTTTAAAGATCAGTTCAATAGCCTGAATATTTCCACTCTTAAAGACAAAAAGTTACTTGTAAAGAAAGATGGTGGTACTGTTGATGCTATTTCAGCCGCTACCATTTCATCACGTGCTTTTTGCGACGGCCTTCAAAAAGCATATGATGCTTATATGATCAATTTTATCGATCCCGGTTTTAAACCAGCAGATGCTACCTCCGGGAGTACTAAACCTGCTAAAGAATCTGAAGGAGGAAAACAATGAGTAATTTTAAGTATTTCTCAAATGGTATCATAAAGAATAACCCGACTTTTGTTCTGGTACTGGGCACTTGTCCTACACTTGCCATTACTACCGCTGCTGAAAATGGCATCGGTATGGGTTTAGCTACAACCTTTGTACTGGTATGTTCTAACATGATGATTGCCGCACTGAAGAATTTTATACCTGACAAGGTGAGGATAGCAGCTTTCATTTTGATTATTGCTTCATTTGTTACGGTTGTTGACCTTGTGATGAAAGCATATACCCCTGATCTTTACAAAACATTGGGTATCTATATACCGCTTATCGTGGTAAACTGCATCATTTTTGCGCGTGCTGAAGCATTTGCACAAAAGAACGCTGTTGTACCTTCCATACTTGACGGATTAGGTATGGGAATTGGCTTCACGTTAGCTATCACGCTGATTGCCAGTATTAGGGAACTGCTTGGTAATGGTTCTATCTTTGATATCAAAATAGTAAGTGAACAAATATCAACCATTCTGATATTCATCCTGCCTCCGGGTGCATTTATTACCTTCGGATACCTGATTGCTATTATGAACAGACTGAAACAAAAGTACAGCAACTAAAATATTAGGGCTATGGAAATCTTAAATATCATTATAATTGCCATATTAATTAACAATGTTGTCCTGGCTCAGTTCCTTGGAATTTGTCCTTTCCTGGGTGTTTCAGGCAAGGTATCCACTTCCGTGGGAATGGGTGCTGCTGTTGTTTTTGTAATGGCTTTGGCTAACCTGGTTACGTATCTGATACAGTATTTTGTGTTGGTGCCTTTGCATGTTGAATTTATGCAAACTATCACTTTCATCCTTATCATTGCATTTCTGGTGCAGGTGGTGGAAATTATATTAAAAAAGTCGGCTCCTTCATTGTATCAGGCATTAGGTATTTACCTGCCTCTTATTACTACTAATTGTGCTGTTTTAGGAATTGCAATATTGGCAGTTCAGAAGAATTTTACACTGGTTGAAAGTGTTGTTTATTCCAGTGCAACCGCCGTAGGGTTTACTTTTGCTCTTGTTTTAATGGCCGGGATACGTGAACAACTGGATGTATTGGATACTCCTCGCGGAATGAAAGGTTTCCCATTATCACTGATTATTGCCAGTATGCTTTCAATGGCTTTCATGGGGTTTTCAGGACTCGTCAAATAGAATAAACTTTCAACTTTAGGTACTCCGGAATCCGAATTCAACTGTATCTGAATTCGGATTTCGTGCTATAAGGGTTCAAATTCCGTGGTGTAAAAATTCGGATCTGGGTGTAAGGGGTTCCGAATTCCGTGGTATCAGAATTTGAACCTGGGCTTATGTGGTTCCGAATTGTATGGTGTCAGAATTTGAATTTAAGGGTATGTGGTTTCGATCTTGGTATTTAAAGGGTTGGAATTTAGTGGTAAGAGGTTTTAAATTCCGTGGTAAAAGAATTGGAATTTAAGGGTAAAAGAGTTCGAATTCAGTAGCATAAAAATTCGGATCAGGGTGTTAGTGGCTCCGAATTCAGTGTTCTCAGTATTCGAATTTAGTGGTAACTATTCTATAATCTAAACCTGAGTTTAACGGGTTTTGGACTAACGACGTAACATTTGATAATCGAGGTAATATAGAACTTTTACGCTGAGATTATTGACCTGTGGAGAGTTAATCATCCTGTCGAAATTGCTGAAATACCTGGTATTGTAAAACTCATCTTCCCTCTCTATAACATTCTTCCATACCACATTAATCATACTGCCGGGTGAAAACTCCCAACCGAATACCAAATCAATATTGAAGTAGTTGTAGTTATAATTGTGGTTGAACGAATAGTCATCAACCGGTAACAGCCTGCCTTCATTGCTAAGGAGGTAAAAATTCATATAATCACCTTTCTGCCAGTAATGGCGCACGCGCATGCTCAGTGAAATTTTGTTGTTAAACATGTACTCACCCAAAATTGAGTTGATGAAGGTTTGAATATTGCGGTTGCCAAAGTAAACCGACGGAGAAATATAATTAACAAAACCTTTGTCGTTTCTGCCAAGCTGTAATTCACTTGAAGGCGTAACTTTAAATTTATCGCTTAACCTGATGATGGGTGAAAGTCTGAAGTAATTCCAACGGGTTTCTTCTAATTCCTTACTGTACTGGATTTCACCATCGAGTGCAAGCGTTTTCCTATAGTCACTTGAAAAACCCAGGTTTATGGAATAATAACCGGGCAGGATCCATGTTCTGCCGGCAACCCGTGGTTCATAATAGTCGTACCGTTCAAAGGGAGAATAACCTGCGTTACCCCAGAAGCTCAGGTAATTAGTAAAAGTGGTGTTAAACTGATAGGTTATCACTGAGTTAATATTCCTATGGGTAGTAGGCTTGTATTCCCTAAAGAAATTTATGCTATGATAAAAATACCTGAATACTCCAAAGGGTTCAAATATATTGTAACCAAGGGTAAGCCCCCTGTCGAGCCAATCATTGGTGTTGTTCACGCCCAGGTCATTACGGTCATAATATTGATTCATAGCAATCTGGTACAGGCTAAACCTGAATTTCCCCCTGATCTTTTGTAATCCTAAATAATAATAAGTACCCGGTTTGTTCTTACTATCATCGTTATCAGCAACCTTAGCGGGATCTTTAACACTTGTAAGACTCAGGTCAAACTGCAAAAGGTATTTGTTAGATTTCTCACTCAACTTGAACCCACCCCCGGTAACATTTGATCTCCTCCAGCCGTCAGGCCTGGTGACGTTGTTATTAATAAGGTAAACGGATGAGTTGTTTGGCAGGCTCTGATCAAGTACCAGAATATTATAATTAGTGAGCGGATCAGTGAGTATTTTACGCTTGTTGCCTGCTAAATCAGCCACCTCAGCATAAGTATTGGCTGTAATAGCATTAAAAACTCCAATACCCAAGCCTGATGAAGTCCTGCCTGATAGTTTTACGGCATTCAATAATCGTGAAGAATATGGATTGGTAACTATATGCTCATTGGGTTGCTTTAATTGCTCAACTTTATAATATCGGATAGGAATGTGCCCGATGCGCCTTGAGTAAAAGAGATCTCCTTTATGAAAGAGGTCTGTTCCTTCATTAAAAAAAGGCCTGTTTTCATCATACACCAGTTCAAAAGGTGAGAGGTTTTTCTCTACCTCATCTGATTGTACCTGGCTAAAATCGGGCATCAGGATCATATCAAGGGTGAAACTCTCATTCAGCCCCCATTTTAAGTCCATCCCACCGTTGTAATTATAACTGATTTTATCCGATTCAACCTCAGCATCGCCATTATGTTGGATACCGGCCGACAAGTAAGGAAGAACGGAAAGCCGGAGAGGAGGTTCAATATCCGACAGTCCGGTAAGGGTACCCCAGTAGTTCATGATACTCCCCACATCTCTGGGTTCTAACGACCACTGATCTTCTTCGCGGTTTCGCCTGATAGTGCGAACAATCTGTAAACCCCATTCCTGCTCCTTGATGGAAGGAAAACGCAAAGCTGAATATGGAATTCTCAATTCAGCTATCCAGCCGTCCTCAGTAATCCTCACTTCACTGCTCCATACTGCATCGTACGTTGCATCAACCGTCCTTTCATCTATTTGAAAGCCCGAAGCTGATACTCCAAATTTGTATGAATCCTGTTTGTTATGGTAAGTGTCGAACCCGATATAAAAATAGTCCGCGTTCATCCCGTCGCTGTCACGAACAGCCAGTTGCTTCTTAATGCTATCCGGATTTGAATCAAACATATGTGCAGCTACATAAATTGCCTTGTCGTCATACACAATTTTGACCTCCGTGTTGAAGCGGGGTGAAGCATTGTAAACCGGATCTTTTTGTCGGAAACCCTTAGCGACACGGGCTTGCTGCCATGCCACATCATCTAAATACCCGTCGATAGAGGGAGGCTGTATAACACGAACTGCCTCTATAGAAGGTTTTTGATTAGTTGATTGAGCATATGATCCAACACTACCCAATAAAATAATAACGGATAAAAAGAATATTAAGTCACGCATACAAAAGCAAAGATACAATCAATGAAATCACTATTTAAAATAATTTGAAGTTTTATAAACTTTTTTTTTAATCGGGCTATTTATTTCAGACCATAGGTTCTTGGATTAGGGTAAAGAGAAAGTTTAAAGATAAATAAAAGGTAATTTGAAGGTAATTAAAAGACAATTAAAAGTTGTTTACATACTGATTAACCGCTAGTCGAGCCATGGCCAGGTGTGGATCGTGTTAAGGCATGGGGAGGATGGAGTGAAAAATGGTTGAGGACTGTGCTGAGGTAAGGAGAGGATAGAGTGATAATTGGCTGAGGACTATGTTGAGGTATAGAGAGGATAGAGTGATAATTGGCTGAGGACTGTATTAAGGCAAGGCGAGGGTGGAGTTGAGATTGGTAGTGGGTTGATTCGGGGTTGGTACGGGGTTGATTCGGGTTTTGCCGAACCAACCCCGTACCAACCCCGAATCAATACTAAAGGAAGACTGAAGGACAACCTGCGAATGGACTGGCCTCAGGTCTATTTAGCACTCGTTTTCAGGGGTCTGGGATTTTTAAATTGTATCCGGCATATAAACCACGCTTTAAAACAAAAATCGACACTCACTGAAAATTACTTTATAAAAAATGAGGACCTATAACCCACGCTTTAAAGTAAAAGTCGTTTCTGGTTCAGAGTTGTTGAATTACATCAGGGCTGATTTACTGGATAAAAGAAAAGCGTTATCTTAGTATGTTCATAAAATAACGTTCCGGAATTGTTATTATCCTGAAAACAAGTGACTAACAATAATCAACAAAGGCGAGTAAAGCGATCGACAAGAATCAGAAGGATCAGGCGGTTGCCGTTTGTTATAAGTCTGCTGTCTGTTCTTCTCTTTATATATGATGTTGGATTTTTACATCAACTACATGAAGCCGAAGCTTTCAGGTTAGCCTACATCATTACCCTGATTATCGGTACAGCCTCCATCATTGGCAGGTACTTTTCAAAATCAACCCGCCCGGGGTTAGGAGTTGTACCGTATGAAATGATCATGATACTGTTTTTACTGCTTCTGATTTTGCATTATTCGGGATTCGGGTATCTTGGGATACCATTACTGTTCAGTCAACCATTCTGGTTATATTTAGCCATCTTTCTGGTTTTCTTTCGTGAACTCTTTGCAATTAAGCCTGATTTTAAACGTACAATGATTAATCCGGCCCAGTTATTTATACTAAGCTTTTTAGTGGTAATTATTGCAGGTGGATTTTTGTTGATGCTTCCTAATGCTACGTATTCAAACATAACACTCATTGATGCAATGTTCACATCAACCAGTGCGGTGTGCGTAACAGGGTTAACAGTTGTTGATACAGGGACTTTCTTTACTGAATTCGGGCAAATCATTATTGTTCTTTTGATACAAATAGGCGGTATCGGGATTATGACATTTGCCAGTTACTTCAGCTATTTTTTTACCGGAACTTCATCTTATGAACAACAAATTGTGCTCAGTGAATTAACCAATACTGAAAAATTAGGTGAAATATTTACCATTCTGAAGAGGATAATATTATTAACATTTCTGATTGAGGGTATTGGGGCTTTGTCAATATTTCAAAGTATAAATGGTTCCCTGATCCCATCCATATATGACCGGTTATTTTTCTCGATCTTTCATTCGGTTTCAGCTTTTTGTAATGCAGGCTTTTCTACCTTACAGAATAATCTGGCTGATGGGCCTTTTCAATTCAATTATCCCCTTCATTTAACCATAGCATCCCTGATTATCATTGGAGGACTCGGATTCCCTGTAGTCTATAACCTTTTGAAAATTATTTCGGTCAAAATAAAAACCACGTTCTCACGCATTCTGCATAAAAATTATCACATTTATAATCCATGGTTGATCAATATTAATACGCGCATTGTATTGATCACGACCTTTATTTTGCTAGTTTCAGGAACCATACTATTTTATGTATTTGAGTATAATAACACTTTAGCTCATTATGGTTTTGCAGGTAAAATAGTAGAGGCTTTTTTTGGATCAGTCACTACCAGGACTGCCGGATTTAATACAGTCGATACTGCCGCCCTGAGTATACCCACAGCATTGATTTTCATTTTTCTGATGTGGGTTGGTGCTTCACCCGGTTCAACCGGAGGCGGGATTAAAACTAGTTCGTTAGCTATTGCTTTCCTTAACATTTTAAGTATTGCCAAGGGCAAGTCACGGCTTGAGATATACAAGCGTGAAATTTCCAATACATCTGTCAACAGGGCTTTTGCAATCATCATTCTTTCAATAGTCGTGATTTCAACGGCTGTTTTGTGCATCACATTATTTGATCAGGCGACAGGATTGTTAAATATTGTTTTTGAATGCGTATCAGCCTATAGCACCGTAGGGCTCAGCAGAGGAATTACGGCAGGGCTGAGTTCGGCAAGTAAATTAGTGCTGATTCTTACCATGTTTATTGGCAGGGTCAGCATGCTTTCACTATTAATTGCTGTTTTTAAAAAGGTTTCCGGAGGTAAATATCGTTATCCTTCCGAAGACATATTAATCAACTAAATTAAACAACCATGAAATTCATTATTATAGGACTGGGAAATTTTGGCTCCGCATTAGCTGAAAAGCTTACTCAGATGGGGCATGAAGTAATTGGCGTTGATAAGCAATATGATAAAATTCAGGACATTAAGGATAAAATTACCCGGGCAATTTGTTTAGATAGCCGACAGCAGGAAGCTGTTTTAACTTTGCCGTTGAAAAATACTGACGTGGTCATTGTTGCCATTGGTGAAGATGAGAGTGATAATTTGATGACGACCGCCTTGATGAAAAAGATGAATGTGTCAAGACTGATCAGTCGTTCCAATTCTCCACTGCATGAAACCATCCTTGAAGCCATGGGTGTGACAGAAATTGTACGACCTGAGGAAGAAACGGCTGAACGATGGGCTAAAAAACTTACCACTACCGGTGTTATTGATTCCTATGATTTGGTGAATAACTATGGGATCATTGAAGTTAAAGTACCTGAAAAGTTCGTTGGAAGGACTATACAGGAGATAGGCTTTAGCAAAGAATTTAATGTAATTGTGCTTACTATCATTAAGAATGTGAGAGAAAAAAATCTCATTGGAATACTCAGAAACGTATCAAAGCTTCAAATTGAAGGGATTGCCACGGCTGATACTGTTTTAAATGAAGGCGATATTATGGTGCTATACGGCCATAATGATGATATACATAATCTACTTAGTGAGTAAGATATGAAAATATGGTATACTAAGAGCGGTTACAGAATCATTCAGTTACTGGCCGGACGAAGCAATGTTTTCCTGTTGACAAATGGCGCACAGAATATTTTGGTCGATACCGGTATGTATTATATGTGGGGGAAACTGCAAAAGCGGTTGGCAGATTTGCATCTTAAACATCTCGACTATTTGATCATGACCCATTCACACATGGATCATGCCGGCAATTGCCGGAAGATTCAGAACAAATACCATCCGTTGGTGATTATTCACCGTAGCGAGGCTCCTAACCTGGGAGTGGGTGATTTCATCGTACCCTCAGGTACCAATATTTTTACCCGTTTATTTGTGAAACTGTTGGCCAGGCCATTGGCTCCGATGCTCAGTTATGAAGCATGCCAGCCCAATATGGCAATGAATGACCTTTTAGATTTAGATGATTTTGGCTTTCATGCTACCATCATGCATACTCCCGGGCATTCATGCGGATCAGTGAGTGTTATTATTGATGATGAAATTGCATTGGTTGGCGATACCATGGTAGGCACATTCAAATGGTCTGTTTACCCGCCTTTTGCTGATGATACCAAACAGTTGATGGATAGTTGGGAGAAATTACTGGCAACGGGTTGCTCTCTTTTCATTCCCTCGCATGGTACAGCAAACTCAAGAGCGTTGGTTCAACGAAGTTTTAACAAAAGAAAAAGTATTTAGCATTTCGGGTTTCAGGTTCTCATACTGCGCTCCTAATATCAACCAGAGCAAAAAAGACCGTCAGGATAGTTTTATTTCAGACTCTCATGCTGCGCTCCTAATCCTCTTGCATACATCCTGCAATCCTTCAAATCCAAAACACCCTCATCAGTTTAAGCTTATTTTTGTGATTGTTCACTCAGGCTACAATAAGCCCTGGCGGGTAGGAGTGAAGTTCTTTAAAGCATTAAAGGTAATTCATACCATCAGCATTGGAAATAGCCAAAATAAGTGCAAAATGGGCTATTTAGTTTGTTCGTACGAATATTTTTCATACTTATTTTAAAAATATAATCATAAAAACTTGCATTTTCATTATTTACTGAATATATTAGCCTCGAAATAATACATATATTTATGCATCAAGCCTTATATATAGCATTATTAGCAAAGGGAATAGTTCACCCCATTGATCCGAATGTAGATCCGCACAACTATGGCTATTCATACCTGTATTGGAACAGCAGCCAATACCCGGGATTCGATGGCTGTATTTCTCCTCAATACTTGAATTTTTACCTTACT
>Ga0172378_10001790_pt1 | contig 19924 bp, 21 predicted proteins | sample GrowelOW332metaG_FD_119755 | JGI IMG/M metagenome (GOLD analysis project Ga0172378, IMG submission 119755) | Groundwater microbial communities from an aquifer near a municipal landfill in Southern Ontario, Canada - Pumphouse #3_1 metaG | ecosystem: Environmental > Aquatic > Deep subsurface >... | reverse complement strand
TTCAGGCTGAAAGCGATGAACGGCGAAGTTATAGCCGCATCCCAGGGTTACAAGTCGAAAGCCTCATGCCTCAACGGTATCGAGAGTATCGGCAAGAATGCTCCGGGCGCGGAGATCGAGAAAGCCGAGTAAACCATTTAAAGGGATCCGCTGGATGGGAGCGGAGATATTTTTCAACTGCAGAAAGGCCGTTTGCGTTTAGAAAGATCAAAATTAACGATTATCGGTAAACATAACTTTCCTGAGGAAAGTTATGCTTTATCACATCATCAATTGTTGTTTTTCAACAACTCATCCCCGATACAGAATATTATAGCGAAATCTATTGTGGGCCAGATTTGTTCTATGTATGAGAATATATGATTTTATTGGATTCAAATACATAAAATTACTACATCTAAATCCAATAACCTCTAATACATCTCATGGCAGAAGATACGATCCTCCGTTCCGAATACCTTCGTCAACTGGATGATTGCAAAAAGAACAGAGATCTCATCAAGGTCATCACCGGTGTTCGCAGATGCGGCAAATCCGTCCTGATGAAACAGTTTTGCAAAAAACTGGAAGCCGAAAACGAACAGGTGATCTACTTAGATCTCGAAGAGAAAAGATTCGTCATCGACTCGGACAGGATGCTGTATCAATACATCGAAGACGAAATCAAAAGCAACGGACCGTATCTGCTGATCGACGAAGTGCAGATAGTTCCCGGATGGGAAAAGGTCGTCAATTCCATAAGACTGAAACACAACGCAAATATCTACATAACTGGTTCCAACACACAGATATTCTCTTCCGAACTGAGTACTCTGATCGCAGGAAGGTATGTGGAGATATGCGTCCTGCCGTTCTCCTTCAAAGAATTCGTCGAAAGATATCCCGTCTCCGAGGATATGGGATACACGCAGAGATTCGAACAATACCTCCGCTGGGGAGGAATGCCGATAATCGATCTCAATGACGATGAACCGAAGAACCGTGCGATCCTCGGCAGCGTTTACGATTCCATCGTGAACAGGGATATCAGAACGCATATGAGCCTCGAACAGGGGATCTTGGATGATATGACCGTATTCATGATGTCCAACATTGGAAACCTGGTATCCTCCAATGCGATCTCCAAAGGAGCGTTCATAGACGATTCGAGGACGGTGGAAAGGTATCTCACTCAATTGTGCAAATGCCATATCTTCTACAGGGCGGACAAGTATGACATCCTGGGAAAGAAGCATCTCCGTACGAGTGCGAAATTCTATGCTATCAATACCGGGCTGAGGAACTCCGTCCTGTACGGTCGGGAATACAACGAGGCCGCACTTCTGGAGAATGCGGTATATATCGAGCTTATCCGCAGAGGATACAAAGTATCGGTCGGATCGTACAGGGATGTGGAAGTTGATTTCACGGCCTGGAAAGATGATGTTCCGGAGTTCTATCAGGTTGTTCTGACATTGAATTCCGACAGGACGAAGAACAGGGAATACAAAGCATTCAGAACCATGGCCAAGAATAACAGATTTACTATTCTGACCATGGACAGGGAATGTTTCGATGTTCCGAAAGGGGTGAAGGTTGTGAATGCGGTCGATTGGATGCTGTCGGAATGACGATAATAATCGGACAGTTCGATTCTGAAATAATTTTCTTTTGCTTTGCAGGATCCGAATGATCTTGCAAAGGTCTTATGATTTTGAAAATAGAAAAAAGAAGTTAAGTGGGAGGTCCTTTCGGACCTCCGTGTTTTATTATCTGCTCAAGGATGATTCCTTTTCACTACCTGTACAGATCAGCTTCTCATGAGCTTCAGCGCGATGATGATCGCCATGATGACGATCACGATCGTGATGATGATCAGGAGGATGGTGATGAGGTCAAGACCACCGCTTTCGGACTTCTCCTTGATCTTACCGGTGTATTCGGCTGTGATCGCAGAATCGTCGTCGATTGTGAACTTGAAATCATCTCCGACAGTCTTTCCGTCGACGGTCACGACATAATCGCTGAGTTCGTATCCGTTGTCGGCTACGACCTGGATCGTGTATGTTCCGTATGTGAGGGTGACTGTTCCGCTGGATCCGAAGCTCTGACCGTCGACGAGCCAGGTTCCGTTCTGGATGAACGAAAGGGCGACTTCGACTGTCTTGTCTACGAGGTATCCGTAAACTGCTTTGTAGTTGTCATCATCGATGATCGCTCCGGTGTTCGCAGTGATCATGGATTCGCTGAAGTCAGGCGAAGTGTACCATCCGACGAGCTTCTTTCCTTCAACGTTGACCTCGAGAAGATCGAGGGACACATTGGACCCTTTGTCAAATGCGTACTCGGTTGCGAAAACATCGTCTCCGAGATAGAAGACGGTGCTGATATATTTTCCGAACAATGCAGACATGTCGAAATCGCCGTACGCAAGAACATATGCGCTTGGTCCGATAGTGATCGTATTGACAACATCGCCTGCTGTAAGGGCTGCGCCCTCTGCTCCGAATGTTGCTTTCGCATCCACTGTGAAAGTATTTCCTGTTGTGAGAGTTCCGTCGGTCATAACGAGTGTACTAACGACAACCGTTCCTGCTGTGTTATCGAATGTACCGGTTACGGTCATCGTTGTAACCTTGATAGTATTTAAGGCACCATTGGTAATAGTACCTGCTACTGTCATAGTGGTTACAGTGGTTTCAATGGGGTCACTATCACTTCCTGTGAAAGTGATAGCTCCCGTAGAGGAGACCGTAACTTCATCAACCTTGGCGCCAGCGTCAAGTGTCAATGCACCGTCCACTATAATATCTCCCGTTGTGTCTGTGCCTGTGCCGATTGAAACAACAGATTTGAATACGGCTCCTTCAGAGACCTGAAGTGTGCCGGTCAGAATGAAACTGACATCACTACCTACAAATGAACCTGCAGGTGTTGCAATTGTAGTATCGATCTCGGTGGAATCATTGATAACGAGTGTTCCTATGACCTCGAGTGTGAATCCTCCAGTCATCTGGAAGTGACCGTCACAGGTCATTGTGACGCCCTCAGCGATGGTCAGATCATGATTATCGTTGTGGAAAACGACGCCGTCGGCAAGTGTTGCGCTCTTATTGAGCGTTGCATCGTTGAGAAGTGTGATTGTTCCGGTTGTGGTTGCTGTAAGTGCAATGTAGAGGTTGTTGAATGTAGTTGTTCCTGCTGTTGTGTCGGTGACACTTGTGTCAGCAGTGATTGTTCCGAATCCAGTAATTATGGGTGGATTAGTTGTAAGCAGTGATATCTTGACAACGATAAATCCGTTGACATCGATTTTTTCTCCCTCATGATCATGACTTGAGTCGTATGTGATGGTTGCTGCGCTGAGATCCATGGATGCCTCAGATGCGATGATCATGTTCACTACGCTGAGTTTTGTTTTTGTTGCGGTTCCTGCGATCGTCAGAGATCCCTCTCCGTCGAGTGCGAAGAGTGCGTTGGATCCTGCGAAGCAGATCTCCTGTGTGGATGCGACTGTGACGTCTTCACTGCAGTAGTTGTATCCGCCTGCGACGATCATGTCCTTGGTTCCGGTCGCTGCTGCGACTGCATCGGCAAGTGTCGCGTATCCTGTGGTCGTGTATGTTCCGCCCGTGGCCGTGGGTTCGACCTGGACGTAATATCCGCTGACTTCGACTTCACTGAACCACTGGGCTGCGGAAGTTGCTGTGAACGTTCCGTAGTTGATGATGCTTCCGGCGCCGCGGATGGTTGCTTCTGTGGCTTCTGTGATCTGCATATCACCGTTGTTGATGAACACTCCATTGATGAACACTCCCTTGATGTTCACTGTGGCGCCTGCAATGGTAAGCGTACCATTGTTGACAATGGTTGAATTCTTTGCAAGTTTGGTCTCAGTACCAACAGTTGCATCAAGGTTGATAGTGAGTGCACCGGTCAATCCGGAAACTCCAGGTTCGGATGCTGCGGAATCTGAGAGTGTGAGTCCGGAGAAGTCGTATTCAAGACTGTCTATGACCGTCACTTTTCCATCTACAACAGTCGCTGCGTAGAATTCACCATTACAGATGATACCGTATCCATCTTCAGTCAGTGCATTTTTAGTTTTGAGATATGTTCCGATAGCAGATGCTCCATCTACATCGATCTTCGCAAGTGTACCAGAAATGTATTTGGTAGTAGTATCGCTTTCCTGCGTGATCTCGATATCGTTTCCGAGCATCTCGTTAGTGATACCATAGTATGCGCTCTCGAAATCGAAATCGGCTACCGCACTAATGTTTATTCCTGAGAACGAAACGTATTCTTCATCTGTTCCGGATGCGGGCACAATAGTGATAACTGCACCGTATGTGTAGCCGGAATCGATAGTTCCGTACTCGCCGACAGTGAGTATACCGGTGAAGGCTTCCTTATCATTCCCTCCAAGTGTCACTGTTCCTTTGGTGAGCTCGATCGTTCCGGTCGTCTCTCCGTAGACTGTGACAGTAGAACCGCCGTTCATAAATATGACTCCGGAAACGTCCGTACAGTCGATGGTCGACAGAACGGTTGAATCGGTATTGGTGTAGAACGTAATTGTTCCTGTGTAATTTCCTTCGATAATGAGTGTGCTGCCTGCTATAACGCTGATGGCGCCCTCATATCCGTCGGCATCAACAGTTGTACTGTTAGTTTTGACGATAATACCCGCATCGCTCTCGCTTGCAAGCGCAACGCCGGCAACAGATACCATGGCGAGCGCGGCAACGACGATCAATGCGAGCATCGTTTTTTCATTTTTTATGTTCATGTTCATTTGGAATCATCCCCTGCCGTCCATTTCCCGTGACATCTTTGCACCGGGCGGCGAAAGAAAGAAAAAAGGAAAGATCCGGAGAACGGAAAAGAACAGAAAAAGACCCGAAAAGAAAAAAGGAACAGCGAACAAAAAGAAAACAAACGCAAAGGACACCCGTCTTCCGACAGGCATCTCTCCGCCTTCCCGTCCCCTCTGCGCATATCCGCGCGCAGGACCCGTTCCGGCACCCCGTCCGTCCTTCTCTCCTTCTCTCTCCCGTTCCTTATCCGGCCCTTTCCTTTCCTTCCCCTTTCTTCTCCTCTCTCTCCCCTTTCCCTCCTCCCCCATCTGCATTCGATGCATGAATTACATCATCCTAAGATGATGTCCTTCATTCCATAGAGAGATCCTTTCGTCACTCTCCCTCGATCGTTACTGTTCCTTTCGGAACCGGACCGATCTCGGGTTTGGGGTTTGTGTCTGAGGGAACAACGGCATGTAGTTCCTTTCCCGAAAACACGCAACCGGAGAACAAAGAGGAATTCACAAGAAAACGAATCGAATGCAAAACCATCGGTGTTACGGCAAGCCGTAAGATCGACCGTTCTTCATCCATCCCTTCCTGGTCTTTCTGCCTTATTCGATCCGGCCCGTCATCTTCGGGGCCTGCTCACACACCTGGTTAGTATAACCGTAGTATGTGAACGAATTGGTTGTATACTTTGGTAGTATATAATGATGTGGGCAATTATCTTAATTTTATTATAATATTAAAGTGTTTAGCATAAGTTGACCGTGCATGCGCGCATACACATGCGTGCATTATCATTACGTACGCACGCACATCCGTTTCGGTACACATCACACATACGCGTACCTAAAAGCACGGAAGATCATCTTACGATAACGCTCGATACCCCTCTGCAGCCCTTTATGAGAGGTATGACGTAAGCGGGTATCGTCCCGTCCACCACGACGATGAGATGGGATTCCATCCTGTTCCCCGGATCGTCGACGACGGCCTGCCTCACGCTAAGCCCCTGTTTGTAGATCACACCGGTGATCTCCGCGAGTATTCCCGGGATGGTTGCATCCGTGGGGACTATCTCGATCGCGGAACAGCCGATCTCCGATGCCATATCGGACATCAATAATGTCGGCCTCACCCTGGAGAAAATCGCAGACAGTTCCGGAGTGGAATCTATCCTCGATATCGCAGACCTCACCACCCTGTGGTCCACATCCGCCGCCCTAGCTATCGCGGCATCGGATTGCTCTATGCTGCCGCAGTAGGCCTTTCCGTCCTTCACGCTGATGCCGTGGCGGAGCATGACCATCGCCACCTTCTCCTGCGAAGGATACTGTCTGAGCAGTCTGTGGATCCTGTCCATGTATCTCCCGAACAACGTTCACCAATAAAGATTTCACGCCTTCCGCTAAAAAGACGTTCGGATCCTGCCCCGAAGGGGCGGGATGCGGACGTCTCACATATAACATTCAAGATCGTACATTCAAATTATTATTATCTGGTACATATAGAATTCAAACAATAATCAACACTAAAACATCACTCTTTTCCTTACTTCCCGTACATATAATACCCACCCTAATCACTTAATATTAAAACGCATGTAAAGTTAACAGTACGGTGGCACCCATGCCGAATACCAAGGAACTCAGGGAACAGATAGAAGAGATCGACGAGGACATCATCGATCTCATCTCTACGCGTATGGAAATAGCTGACGAACTCGCCAAGGCCAAGAAGCAGGCCGGTCAGAAATATTGGGACGAGGACAAAGAGCGCGAAGTGGTGAACAGGTATCACGAGCTTTGCGAAGAGGTCAGCCTTTCCGAGGAAGAGGCCACGATGATCGCAGAGGTCCTTCTCAAGATCTCCAAGGAGAGACAGAAGCACCTCTTCGAAGAATCGAAGTAATCCATTTTATATATCCCTCTGTTTTTTGCGTGTTCTGAGAACAGAGGTGAAAATTATATTAAGACCGTCATTATTAATCTGTTTTTCATTCTCCTTTCCAAAATCATCGTTCATCTGGCACATATACCTGTCCCCCTAATTATCCTCATTTTTCCGTAATTATCCGTCAGATCGGGTCACCGACGGTTTTATATTATTTGGATGTATCATCCATCCGTACATGAGCGATAACAGCGACGCAGTGATCCCCCCGATCAACAACATTCCGCTGAGCAGTCTCAAGATACCGGAACTGACCATAACGCCCAAAGCGTACCAGAGAAAGATAACAGATACTCTGGCGGATCTGAACGGCGTTTCGGCCTTCTGCTATCTGGACAACGAGACATTTCAGGAGATAAAGAGAAGCGAAGAAGGAGTCGTAGCATCAGGAGGCATGGTCTACGAGAACCGTGCCCTGGACGACTGCTATCTGAAGGACGTGCTCATGTGCATATTCTGCAAAGGACTCGTGGAGGAACAGAAAGAGATCTCCATGGTCATGATGGACGACTTCGGTAACATAACCGGGAACGACGTCCCTCCGTGTCTGAGAAGCGAGTATCAGGGCCGCAAGGACCTCATTTGGATCTCCGACAACTTCGTCATATACACCAGAGCAAAACAGCTCTCGGAATCGAGGATCGTGCTCCTTTCCAGGAAGTTCTACGCCCTGGAATCCGTAGAGGGAGTATCGGACCCCATCTGCTTCTATCCGAACGTCACATCGGACCGCATCCTGAAGGAGAGGTTCATGGACACATACGACCCGCAGATGTGCACCATGATCATCGGATTCAATTACAGCAGGTAATTACAGTTATTACAACGACGTGTTATTATACACATCATACATCCGATTATACGCATGCAACGCAATGCATTTAACGCAATTTGATAGGATGAAACATCGATGATAGAAAAAGACGATGCTTTAGCCCAATTAAGTTCTCTCATAAAACGTATACAAACTGTGTATTATGAAGAAACAGAGGACTGGCTCGCCTATTCTAAAGAAAAAGGATATGCCTGTTATAATCTAAAAAGCAAAAAAAGTATCAGATATTGACGACGATATAAAGGCCAACATAATGGCATATCGTAACTTCATCATCGGAAAATCCCTATCTGTTAGGTTTAAAAAAGATGATGACAAAGATTTCACGATAGACAGTCACATAAAAAATGACAATTCCATCGGTGAAAAGATCGATGCATACCTTAGAAAAGATGAAGAAGAAAAAGTAGAGATAGACAAATGCCTGAATGATATATTCGGATTAAGAGCAATAATCAACTGCCCATTAGATCGTAAAGAGATATGCAGAACTGTTTCCGATAACAAGGGATTAAAATGTATAGACTCCTCAAAACCAAAACACGCTTCGGAATCACAGAAAAGCTATAAAGCTCACATATCTACTTCAAATACAAGAACAATTTAGCTTATCAATGGGAATTGCAAGTTTGGAGCAAGAACGATGAAGCTTCAAACCAAAAGTCCCATGAAGGCCATAGATACCGCTACACAACCTGGGAATCAGAAGATCAGACATGGATGCCGGAGACCAATAAGAAATGATAACTCATTACATAATATTGAGCAGCTCTTACAGCGAAAAAACACGCATTGCCATCCGGTACACTTTCGACAAAGAGACAATAGAAAAGGATACAATCCAAAGTCCATTGGATGCAATCAGCAAAAGCTTCGACGGAAAATATGTCTCATACAGCGTCCATGTTGTCCACACCGATTCCGAAGACTGGGATTCGGTGGTTAAAAAAGACGGATATTTCAAAGATGTCAGACTGATCGAGAGCCTTGACGAATTCATCTCTCTCATCCAGAGGGATCGCGAATTCAAAGGTATCGATGTTGCTGCATACATAGCATCAAAAAAACCATGCACCCATTCACGTTTGGAGAAGTTGACATATTATTGCTATGCAGAGTATCTCTGTAAAACAGGAAAGAAATTGTTCACCGACAAGGTATATGCGTTTGAACACAGACCTGTCATCGAAACTGTATATGCGACATTGAAAGAATTCAGTTCCCAGAAAAAGGGATCATTGCTGCAAACACAGGAGCGTGAACCCGAAAACAAGACAAAGATCGGACCCGGGATCGAACCGATGAGCATCAAAAGTAAACTTCTGTTTGCTGAAGATGGACAGGGAAAAGTATGCTCCATAGATGAAACACTATCAAAATTCGATAAATATCCAACACAAATGCTTGTTGAAATGACCCACCGCGAAAGGACACCTTGGTCTGTGACGAAACGGGATAGACCCTATACCCGCATCAGCGATAGCGATATTCTGAAATATCACGTCAATGAGATCTGAAAGAATCATTGGCACAGGCCTCACCCAAATCTAAAATACAAAGGTTCCGGTTAGGTGTAATAATATGTCCGATGATGTCTACGTTGTCCAAACCGCAACTTCCGGCCCCAACGGCTATCCCTACGACGAGATAATCGAAGTGGGAATCTGCAGAGCGAACCTTGAAACGAGGGAATGGGAACCTGTACTTTCCGAAACGGTGTACATCGACCCCAAAGAGCTCGGCAAAGAGAAATTAGACTATCTTACGGACAATTACGGAATAATGCCGGCACACATCTATGACGGCATCCCCGAGGATAAGGTAGCATCCGATGTCCTTGCCATCATCAAAGGAAAGGATGTTGCATGCTACGACGCAAAACAGGAGTTCGGCAGATACATGATCTGCAAACCCTGGGATGTCACGTACCAGACGCACATCATGCCCTCGATATCCGCCAGGATGCCCATAAGCCTCAGGTGCAAAGTACCTTCCGACGAACCGCAGATAATCCGCAAGGCGTACCGCAGACTTTTGAAGGACGATCCGGCAGGGGTCGGAAGAGGGCGCCGCGCAATAGATCTTGCCAAGATGTCCGTCTTCCTCATGTTCCTCATGAGGGACAAGGGAAAGTACTGAACTTCTCTTTCAGAACTTGAAGACCTTGAACACCGAACCGTACAGAGCGTCCAATACGGATGCCAATGCCGCGGAGAGGTATATCACCGTCAGCAGCAGGTACGAAAGTATCCTGAATATTCCGACGAAGGCACCGTTGTCCCAAACGCCGGTGATGATTATCACCGAGGGTATGAAGAACACCAATCCCACGACAAGGAACACGTAACCTGACCTGTCCCTGAAATCGCGGAACAACTGTGCCAGTCCCAGAATTCCGAAGAATGCGGGCACGACGGACAGCAGCAGCATAACGGTCCTGCTCTTATCCGCTCCGAGACGCGGGGCCTCCTTCTTCGGCTCCGTCCTCTCCCTGGTTACATTTCCGTCCTGGAAGTCCTCCTGTCTCGTCTGCTGTCCTTCCGAAGGAAGTTTCTTGAAGCATTTGGGGCAGGTCTCGCAGTCCGAAGGGACCGCGACACCGCAGTAGGGGCAGAATCTCGTCATATCCTTCACCTGTCGTTATTGAGTTTGAAACCCGTACATGTGGAGGAAACCCTGAGCTTCCCTCCGCCGTATATCCTCACATCGAAGATTATCAGGGACCTGGATTCGTTTATCAGCCTGGCCTCCGCAGTTATCTCCTTGTCCATGCACGGTCTGTGATAGATAATGTTGCAGCTCTGTCCGGTACCGTCGCATTTCAGATTCGCGGCGGTGGCGAAAGTGTGATCGATCAATCCGAACAATGAGGCTCCGTGGACCCTTCCCATGCTGTTCATGTCCTCCGGACGGATGGTCTTCTTCATCCTGGTGCATTCGGGGGTCAGACCGACCAGTTCTATTCCGTTGGCAACAGCGTACGGCGCATTGCACATATCGAGAATGCGGGGCAGGTATTCATGCAGCTCGGGGCTTACGATACCTTTCAGGGTCTCCATGTCCATGGAGGACGGATTGTCTCCTTCGTATTAGAAACTTGATGATTCCATTGTTCGAAGGACAATACAGATACCATACTATCGTGTATCATCATTTGAAGGATATGTATAATCTTTTAGATTCGATTTTTGCAAAATAATTGCAAATATTGATTTTAAAAGATAATTATTGATATTCGTATATCATCTCTGCAGATCATGATCGTAGACGTTTACGTAGAGAACTGTGGTCCGTTCAAAGACCGTACATGCCTCAGTATGCTCAAGATCAAAGGTTCTGAATTATCCGACAATCTGTTCCATTCCGACGCCGTAAACAATGAGCTGATGAGATCGGCCGTGATCTTCGGCCCGAACGCGTCCGGAAAGACCTGGCTTATCAGAGCGATACAGGGAATCAGAATAATGGTAAGTTCCCCCATGCTGCCGAACATGCCTATGTCGACTTACGATCCGTTCAGATTGTTTCCGAAACAAAAAATGCACCCACGTTCTTCGAGATAAGATATGTGCATGAGAACACGCTGTTCGATTATACCGTTTCTTTCGACAGCATATCGATAAAGACCGAATACCTGTACTATTATCCCAATAAAAGAAGGACAAAGAAACGTGAATTGGCACCATTATATGCGATGACGGTCGAGGGCAAAACCGAGCTTGAAGAACAGATCGAATGATGACCAGGATTCGGTCATTTTCAATCACCTCCTACGTTACTTTATAACGTACAGGAACATTCTGCGGAACGATGGAAGACACTATCACCGTCACCCAGCTCAACACCCGCGTGAAATCGCTCATAAGCGATGCTCCCGGAGTATCGGATGTTTGGGTAACAGGGGAGATATCCAATTTCAAGACGTACCCGTCCGGCCACTGTTATTTCACCATGAAGGACAGCGGCAGCGAGATCAGGTGCGTGATGTTCAGGTCCGCACGTGCCAGGATCGATTTTCAGCCTGCCGACAGTATGCAGGTCGCCGTCTTCGGCGGCGTTGACATGTACGTCGAACGCGGATCGTACCAATTCATAGTTCAGACCATGAGGAAAGGCGGCATCGGAGACAGATACGCCGAACTCGAGAAACTCAAAAAGAAGCTCGAAGCGGAAGGTCTTTTCGATATCAAGAAGAAAAGGAAACTTCCGACGTATCCAAAGGTCATCGGAGTGGTCACTTCCGAGGCGGGAGCGGTCATACACGACATCGTGACAACTTCGGGACGCAGATTCCCCGCCGATATCCTCCTGGCGCCCGCTCAGGTGCAGGGAGAAGGCGCTTCCCGCTCGATCGCGGCGGGAATAGACCTGCTGAACCGTGCAGGCGTCGATGTCATCATAGTGGGCAGGGGAGGCGGTTCCATCGAGGACCTCTGGGCCTTCAACGAAGAGGAGACCGTGCGTGCGATAGCGGCATCCAGGGTGCCGACCATATCCGCCGTCGGCCACGAATCGGACTTCACGTTGGCGGACCTTGTTGCGGACGTGCGCGCCGCAACACCTACCGCCGCAGCGGAACTGGCACTCAGGGACGGGAAAGAGGTCCTGAAACAGTTGGACGAGGAGACAAGACGTCTCAACAGATCGCTCAGCTATCTGACGGACAGGATGAGGTCGAGATTTCAGGTCATCGATGCGAAGCTCTCTCCGAAGAGAGCGGAGGAGATGGTGGCCATGAAGAGCATGACCCTGGACCGTCTGTCGGAAAGACTGATAACGGCGCTCAGGGCGCCCATCGAGACCGTCCGCCGCAGACTGACGGTCGCGGAAACAAAGATAGAGAGGATTCCGGAGACGATGATTCCGCCCAGAAAGGCATCATTAGATGCATTGGCGGACCGTCTGGAATCGCTCAATCCCAATAACGTCCTCAGAAGAGGATACAGCATGGTGACCAACGAAAAGGGCAACGCCCTCACATCGGTCTCGACGATAAAGAAAGGTACCGTCATATCCGTGAGGATGAGGGACGGTGTCGCAGACGCAGAGATAAAGGAGGTCAGGAAATATGACAGAGATTGAAGAGATGGGTTTCGAAGAGAGCATCAAGGCCCTCGAGGAAATGGTGAAGAAACTGGAGGCCGGCGGACTGGACCTTGACGAAAGCCTAAAGGTCTACGAAGATGCGGTTAAGCTCAGGGACCATTGCAGGAAGATCTTGGAAGAGAGCGACCGCAAAGTTCAGAAGATAATGGAAACGGCAAACGGCCCCGTGAAAGAAGACCTGGACATCAACGACTGAGCCAGAGGGGATTCTCCGTCTTCCTGCTCCAGTCCGAAGTATCCCTGTACAGCTCGGTATCCGCGAAATCATCGTACGAGAAGGCCAGTCTGAGCGAGCCTCCGAGCTGTCCGTCCTTTATCCCGCGGCTGTTGTAAGAACCGAATATCTCGTCCAGTCCGATCGCCAGGATCGCCACCGCGTCATGGCCTCTCACCGCCAGCCACGGATCTTCCAATTCTTCCATGGCATGACAGAGTTTTGCGTACAGCTCCTTCCTTCCTATCCTGGGTGACCTTGACAGTGCCAGCACCTCGTTTATCATCCTGTTGTAATCGTTGCCGAGACTGCGTTTGCTGATGAACGTCCTGTACTCTAGATCTTTGAAATAAAGCCCCAATCCCTCGGTCTGAGAGATGTACATCAGCATTCCCAACGGGGCCGCCGCCTTTGCGACCGCGTCCCTTACGGGACCCTGAGCCTTCTCGAACTCTTCCAGCTGTTCAGGGTCTGCGTACTCCGCAAGTATGTCGTCCAAGGCCCTGGTGCACATGATCATGCTTTCAAGGTCTCTCTTGTCCGTGGCGAAAATGGGCGGAAGATGCTCCTTCCCCCTCAGCCTGTCAAGATCGGGATCGATTATCCCGATGGTCTTCATATCGCGTCTGTTGTTCCTGCATTCGACGACCGAACGTCTCACGTTGTCCTTGGAATGGGCGATGATTATCTTCACATCGTCCTTCTCCGTGAACTTGCCGTACAGACGGCTGTCTGTCACGCCTTCGACGACTATGTAGGTGCCCTTGAACGCAGACCTCATCATCGAGATCTCGTTAGCCACGTCCGATGCGGTCACATTATCGTACATTTTCCGGCTTCAACTCCACTGCATGGTCCCAACCGTCGTGGATTATCTGCGGCGAGTGCGTCGCAACTATGATGTAGAGCGACCTGAGCTTGGCGACGTCCGTGAACATCTTTCCCATCATCTGCTGCCATGACACGTGCAGGGATATCTCCGGTTCGTCTATTATGGCCAGAGAACCTGCGGGCGTCTGGAAGAGCAGCCTGTAGAATATCACCAGGATCTGCTTCTCTCCGGAGGACAGCTTGGATATCGGGAGCATCGTACCGTTGTCCATCTTGGCGGTAAGGATGCCGCTCTCGTTGACGTAGATGCCTTTGTTCACGAAGAAATTGTTGACTATGTCCATGTAGACTATCAGCGACTCCGCCAGGGTGTAATATCTCTTGACGTAGTCGTCCATCGAGAATGCCAGTTCCGTATAGTCCTCGCGGTACTCCATGATCTCGTACCTTGTGGGCGGGAATCTGTATCCCGGGGGCATATCCGGCTCGAATCCGGCCTGTTTTATGAACTCGAGCTTCGCCTTGAGGTCCTTGCACCAGAACTCCAGCTCATCGTCGGAATACTGCTTCCTTCCCTCTTTCGGGACCTTTTCAAGCTCACAGTTCTCCGTGGCATCCTTCATCTTCGATGTCAGATCGTCCAGATACACTTTCAGGGCGGGTGTAAGGCAGCCGTCCTTCATGATGGTCATCCTCTCCGGAGGCATGTATGTCACATTGAGGACCTTATTCAGGTCATCCTCGGACAGTTCCTCCTCCACCAGGTTCCTCTGCATCTGTATGAGCAGTCCGCTCTCGTTGTTCTCCACGATAAGGAACGTGTCGTCGTCGAACCCGAGGTCCATCCTCTCGAACGGCGTGGAAGCGACCTCTTTGAGATTGCCTTCGAGCACGTTGTATATCAGTCTCATCAGAGTGGACTTTCCGTAGCCGTTCTGAGAGTGGATGAATGTCAGCCTTCCCCCGCACAGCTCTATCGAATAGTCGTACTCCTCGAACAATCCGTATATCTTTATCGATCTAAGCATCATGGACATCTGGTCATCGGCCTGTGAATATACATAACTTCTGATTTGTCCTTGTAAATATGCGGATCTCCCGCCGAAATGAAAGGACCGGGCCGTACAATTCATACGCGATTGCGGTAATGCGGGAAATAAATATTCCGACATTAACGTATGTTGATTCATCTGGTCAAACTTATGAATTTGCTGGCTAAGTTATGTTCAACTGTCCACGATTTCCGAAAATACTACTTTGGACATGTATGAACCGCTTAATCAAACCGACACCTATAATAATGTGAGAACCCCACTATCCACTGTATGTTCTGTCCCAAATGCGGTCACTACCTCAACAGCAACATCAAGGAATGCCCTTATTGCGGCTCCAAGCTGTCCACAAGGTCCAGTGAACGCTCCGACATGATGGAGAAGAAGAAGGAAAGCGTCGAACTTGACCCCGAGAACATTCCCGAGATCAAGGACGAAGGCGTCGAGATCATCGACGATGTCACGGAAGAGCCCGAAGGGAAGCCCCGTTCGAGATACAAGAACAGGTACGCCCTGGTCACCCTGATATCCGGAATCGTCATGGCCGCCTGTCTTATCCTTCCGTGGGTCACATGGATCGCGGAGACCGGTACGGTCTATTACAACGCCATAGATCTCATCTCGTTCAAGTGGGAAGGAGCATTCTCGATGACCAAGTATTTCCCGATCATCTCTTGCATATTGGGAATGATCGTCGTCATCCTGTCCGTGGTGAAGGAAAATGCCACAACATTCTACATCCTTCTGATCATCGGACTTCTCTGCACCATTGATACGGCCTTATTCCTGATAGGTATCATGTACGATACCGGATTGGAAGCATATCTTGCTCTCGGCCTTGTCCTTGTGGCCTCGCTGTTCATCACCTTCTGTACCATCAAAAGGGTGGAGAACATCAACCGTGCCTACAAGAAGAAAAAGAAGGCAGAGGCGAAAAAGAAAAAGACCGAATGAGCAGGACGAAAAAGGATGGATGATGGGATGTCCTGCCCACTCATTTGAGGTCCGGACATCGGGGGATGCTCACCGAACCTCTAATAATATCATCGACGGGACAGTATTTAACCGAATTTCGGGGGGGTGGCCGAAAGTGACCGAATCTCCGAAAGACCGTCACTTAGATTTGTGACGTGTCTTGACCGCGACCCCTCTTTTCAGATCGGTCATCTCTTTTCCGGACATCATTGCGACACCTACTCCCCTGAGCTCTCCGTTGCACATGATGACGGCCTCGTCACCTATACGGATGGCCGGGTCTGCTTTGATGACACCTACCGCGAAAAGACTTCCTTTCATATCGAAGTCGGTCATCTCAACGACGTAACGGTTCGCATCGGCAAGGATCTGCGCACCTTCCGCCGTGAGGGATACCATTCCCCTCTCGGGCGTGAGCATTCCGAGCTGCGTCTTGACCTTCCTGTCCGCGGGGTCTTCCCTCATGAGTTTCCAGTAGGGGAACTTCCCTATGGCGTAGGAGTTCTCGTCCATCAGAAGGTCGGCGACATCCTTTCCGAACTGGTATCTCAGAACGGACCTCATGGCCTCCCTGCGGTCCACGTAGTAATCCACGGGCTCCATGTCCTTGGTCACTCTTCTGAGCGTCTCATCGAGATCCCTCAGGGATGCAGGCGAGGCAGTATCTCCGACCGCGGTGCATTCCATGTCCGCAAGACCTTCGACGAGCTCGTAATCCTCGCCGAGATGGCAGATTATCTTGTCGTAACCCTGTGCGATGACCTTGGAGAGCATCTCCCTGATCATCTGTTTCTCTTCGCATTTCCATTCTCCCGTCACCGGGATGTCATACGAGTTCGCGGGATACATCGCATCGAGTTCCCTGGGAACGATACCCAACGGCGATGTTACGATGATCTCCTGAACAAGGGTATCGTGCTGCGCAGTATGTATCGCGGATGCGAACGCCTTATGCGTCTTGGAAGTGTGATACGGTTTCTTGGCGGAACACGGCAGAAGAACGAGCACACGCTTGTGCGGGGGCTTCTCGTAGTTCTCCATCAGCCTGGTCCTGTATCTTACCAGGTCGGGCCTCTTCAAAGCCTGTGTCGTGTTGCATGAGAATCTGCAGCCGACGGTGGAACACTGCTCTTCCTGGTATTCGTAACCCACGCGGTCGAACACCCTGAGCAGGGCGACGGACGAAGGGGAAGAGAACGACCTCTGGTCGACCAGTTCCCTCAGGCGCTGCGCCATGGTGAATGTTATGATCTTATCCCTCTCGGCCGCGAGCTCCCTGCGGTTCTCTCCGGAGACATCACGGTCTGCGGCGACCTCTCCTTCCGGGATCAATTTCAGGCTGTTGATACCGGCAGCCCTGACCAGGGCATCGTCGAACATATCGACGCCCATGTAGGAATACAATGCCATTGTGGCAGGCTCGGCGAGCCCTGAAACGAAAAGGACCCTGTTATGGCCTATCCTCTCTCTGAGGGCGATGATCGCGTCCACGGCCTTCCTGGGGTCCTTCCTGAGTTCGTAACCGTTGGAAACGACCACTGCTTCGGCATCCTCGGGTATATCTTCCTCACCGGTGAACGGGAGCCTTACGATACAGACCCCGCCCTTCGTCACCGGCTCGGTCTCCGTCCTCGAAGACAGCGTGGTCCTGAGCTTCTGATCTAGATCGACCTCCGTTCCCATGAGGAACAGCTTCCTGGTCTCTCCCTTTTGGATGTAGATCGGCTCGTCGGAGGGTCCGTCCAGTACGGGTACGACATACGGTGTCCTGACCGTGGTCTCCCCTCTCTTGAAATCGCAAACCCTTCCTCTCTGTGACCTGCCGATAACATCCAGCATAGATGTCTTCATTGTGACCGCGTTAATTAACGTTTCTCCATAGAGCGTTCGTCATTCACACCGCAATAACATGTCGCAACATCATCCCATCATATCGGATGATAATGCGTGTACTTGCAATTTTTTCACAAATATATCAGATACTATCACATTTTATGCACACGTAGGTCCCTCCGTAGATCTCAGTTATGTCTATGAACGCCGTCCCACGCGTATATAAAGACACCTTTTTTACCGCCCGGTATCCGTCATACGCAGACTTTCTCCGAACAAACAGTTAAATCGGCGCTGGAAGATAGGGTATACCATGGACTTTTACGACAAGGACCTGGTATCGATTCGCGACCTCGACAGAGATCACATCGAGGCTCTCTTGGACCTTTCAGAAGAGATGATCCCCTACGCCAAAGGCGAAAAGGTCGACCGCATGCTCGACGGAAAGGTCTTGGGCAATCTGTTCTTCGAACCCTCGACACGCACGAAGCTCTCTTTCGAGAGCGCAGCATACAGACTCGGATGCGATGTCATAGACGTATCCGAGATGTCCATGACATCGATATCGAAAGGAGAGACACTGGCGGACACCATCAGAATGGTGGATGCCTACTGCGACGCAATTGTGCTCAGACACCCCCACGAAGGTGCGGCAAGACTTGCGGCGAAATTCTCCATCAACCCTGTCATCAACGCCGGCGACGGAGCCGGATCGCACCCGACGCAGACCCTTCTGGACCTTTTCACGATGAGGAAAGCAAAAGGATCCCTCGACGGTCTGAACGTCGTCCTCGTCGGAGACCTGAAGTACGGAAGGACCGTGCATTCGCTGGCCGACGCGCTTACGATGTTCGGCGCAAAACTCACATTGGTGGCACCCGAGACCCTCCAGATGCCCGACGACATCTACGCCGGACTGAAGGACAAGGGATGCAACATCAGAAAAGAATCCGACCTCAACAACGTCATCGATCAGGCGGATGTTCTCTACGTAACAAGGATCCAGAAGGAAAGGTTCCCGGACCCCGCAGAGTACCAGAAGGTCGCAGGTTCATACAGGATAGACAACGTCATCCTCAGGGAAGCGAAGAGCGACATGATCGTCATGCACCCGCTCCCCAGGGTGAACGAGATCGCATACGAAGTGGATTCCACCCCCCATGCGATGTACTTCGAACAGGCTTTCAACGGAGTTCCGGTCAGAATGGCCATTCTCCGCGCGATAATGAAGGAGGATGATTGAAATGGCAGCAGGAGGACCCAAGATAGTCGAGACCAAGATACCGCCGATCAGGAACGGTACCGTCATCGACCACATATCGAACGGACAGTCGCTGAACGTCCTCAAGATCCTCGGGGTCAACGAGAACAACATCGACTCCGTGATCAGCATCGGAATGCATGTACCGTCGTCAAAGGGAAGCGAATGGAAGGATGTCATCAAGGTCGAGGACCGCGAACTGGACCCCAAGACCGTTGACAAGATCGCCCTCATCGCGCCCGAAGCAACGATATCGATCATCAGGGATTACTACATAGCAGAGAAGTTCCAGGTCAAACTGGAAGACCGCATAGTCGGACTCGCCAGATGCAGCAACCCCAACTGCATCACGAACAAGGGAGAGCCCATCGACCCCGAATTCATCGTCGAGGAGCACTGTCCCCCGAAGCTCAGGTGCGTATACTGCGACAGGATACTCACCAACATCTCCGACAACCTGCTGTGAACCCATGAAGATACTTCTGGTCACCGGAATGCCCGGATCGGGCAAAGAGGAATTCCTCACAGTAGCAAGGAAGACCGGTATTCCCTTCCTCAGGATGGGGGATATCGTCAGGGAGACCTATGCCGCGGATGATGCCGCATCTGCCGGAATGTCCGTCGGGGAGTTCGCCTCTTCAGAGAGGGAACAGCACGGAAAGGACATCTGGGCGAAGAGGGCCATCCAAAGGATGTACGGCAACATCTTCCTCGTCGACGGATGCAGGAGCATGGACGAGGTGATATCCTACAGGAAGCTCAGCGACGACGTCGAGATCCTTGCGGTATTCGCTCCCCCGAAGCTCAGATACGAAAGACTTGTGAAAAGAGCCAGAGATGATGCTCCGAAGAGCATCGGAGAGTTCGACGCTCGCGACAGCAGGGAATTGTCCTGGGGTCTCGGAAGCGTCATCGCGCTTGCGGACAGGACCATAGACAACTCCTCCGACCTGAATGATTTCCGCTCCCGTGCGGATGCGTTCCTGAAGGAGCTGAAATGAGATTCACAACGGCCCGCCTGTGCGGCGGAGAGGCCCTAATGGCCATATCCGCGGACATCCTCGACCTCGATATGCT
>Ga0172378_10001789_pt1 | contig 19934 bp, 21 predicted proteins | sample GrowelOW332metaG_FD_119755 | JGI IMG/M metagenome (GOLD analysis project Ga0172378, IMG submission 119755) | Groundwater microbial communities from an aquifer near a municipal landfill in Southern Ontario, Canada - Pumphouse #3_1 metaG | ecosystem: Environmental > Aquatic > Deep subsurface >... | reverse complement strand
TTATCAATCTGAAGTTCTCCATCATTACAATACTCACAAAGTTCTTTCCATCTTTTGAGCGTGTATGCACATGCTGTGCCTAGCTTTGGTAAGGCTGTTTTTATTTGGCTTAAAATGGAAAGGCTCTTTGATTTACGCAGTTCTTTGATTTGAGCAAAATCAAGATTATTTCAATCGATTCCTTTGACTGTTCACAAACAAAAAGAAAGATCCTTCAAGTACACTTTCATGAAAATAATGTTCTACAAGGTTTGCAAGCCCATCATAAAATTTACGCATATCAACTGGCTCACGACATAGAAAAATTCGCATGTTAGAAAAAATGCCAAACATCATGAATCCAAAATGGAAATAATTTGTTTTAATGAAAGAGGGTCAAACTTTTGTGGAATACGAAGAATGTGACCATTGGAAAGTACGTATTCAAAGTAAATGGTGATCGATCCTGAATTTAATAAATTTGATGAATTTATTTCCAAAAAGTCTATTTTTGGCTTACCTTGTATTTTTTGCTTCTTTTTCCAATAATGATAAGTAGCTCGACAAACAACATTCTCTTTGCAAAAAACAGCTTCGCTCATACCGCTCTTCTCCTGTTTCTGTTGAAGTAATTCAAATTCTCTTAAATTCATTTCTTTCTCTTGTTAAAGTTCAAGAAAAATTGCATGAATCATATTATCTTTACACTATGCAAATCGTCGGACGGGTACAATTCAATCAATATTGAATCGAAACCAATTTATTATACAAAAGGAATGGGAACTTGATTATACTGAAAATGATGGAAGTATTACAAAAGATATAATTATAATGGCACAAAAGTCTAAAAGGAATTAAGATTTAATTAATTTTGAACTTTTATTATGAAGAAAATATACCGAACAGACATTGATGGACTTAGAGCAATTGCGATAATTCCAGTCATTCTTTTTCACTTAGGTTATTTATCAAATGGATACCTTGGTGTTGATATTTTTTTTGTAATAAGTGGCTACTTGATAACAGGTCTTGTATATAATGAAGTTACGGAAAACAAATTTTCCGTACTTAAATTTTATGAAAGAAGAGTAAGACGAATTATTCCATTAGTTTTATTTACAACATTAATAGCATTCATACTTGGATTGATATTTATGTTGCCTGATGACTTAGAGAACTTGTGCCAATCAGTATTCGCTTCTAACTTTTCAGCCAATAATATTCTAATGAGAATTACAAGCTCAGACTACTGGGCGGTTAGAAATGATTACAAGCCATTAATGCATACTTGGAGTTTGGGAATAGAAGAGCAATTTTATCTGCTTTATCCTGTGATATTTTTCTTTTTAAAGGGCGAAAAGAAAAAATTTATTCTCCCATTATTAATATTTTTAACATTTTTTTCATTAACGGCATTTTTTACATCAACTGATATATCCTCGAAATTTTATTTTCTTCAATACAGATTTTTTGAGTTATCAATTGGCGGTATTTGTGCAATATATTTCAGCAAAAGAAACCTTTTTATTAAATCCTCAAAAAGTCCTTTTATATTATACTTTCTTTTATCTGTTTTAGTTTTCTTATTGTTTTCTAATTCGATAAACAGCAATGACATTAAAGTTGTAACAACCACAATAGTAACAGCAGGCATATTAGTACTCGGTGGTTTGCATTTTGAAAGCAATTCTTTATACAGAGTTTTGATTTCAAATAAGCTATTTACAGGCATTGGTAAAATTAGTTTCAGCCTATATATGTGGCATCAAATAGTGTTTGCTTTTTCTCGTTATATTCTATTAAATGAGATTACATTAAAAAACGCTATAGTCCTTTCAATAGTTGTTTTTATATTATCCATATTAACTTATTTCACCATTGAACAGCCTTTCCGAAATAGAAGTATAATAAAGACAAAGCCTCTATTAAGGATTGTTGGCTTTTCATTCCTAATAATTACAAGCGCTTCATTATATGTTTATATGGTTGGTGGGATCATTAAAAATGTTCCTGAACTTGGAATAAACAAATCAAACAAACCAACACAGTTAAACTTTTTTAGTAGTCAAAGCAACATTAACATTCAATATAATGAAGACATTAAAGCTTTGGACAAACCTTTTTCTAACAATAATCAAGGAATCGCACTAAAATCTGATAAAGTCAAAGTCTTGGTCCTTGGGAATAGTTTCGGTCGTGACGTGGCAAACGTCTTATTGGAATCTTCTTTTAAGGATTCTATTGAGGTGCGATATTCTGATTTAGTGTCAACGTCTGACGATGAGTTGAAAAGTAGATTTAAAAAAGCTGATTTTATTTTCTTTGGTAGTGACTACCCTTCTAAAGAGCTAATAGCAAAATATAATATTGATATAAATAAAGTTTGGATTATTGGCACGAAGGATTTTGGAAATAGTAATGGAATCCATTATAACAGAAAAATAGAAGATTATTCAAAATATAGGGCAATCATGAAAACTGGAGTTTTAGAAAACAACCAGAAATTGAAAAATAAATGGGGAAATAAATATATTGACCTAATTAGTTTAATCGCTGACTCTAGAGGAAAAGTCTTAGTTTTTACTCCTGATGGTAAATTTATAAGTCAGGACACGGTGCACTTTACAAAATTTGGAGCAATGTTTTTCGCACAACTTTTAGACTCTAAATTTAGGGAAATAATGAAATTCACAAAGAAAATCAGCCAATAACAAAGTATATCTTTTAAAGCGACTTTAATCTTTTATTTTCGAAGATTTCAATCATATCTTCTGTGAGTTTTATTGTCGCCATTGTCATCGACATTTCTTTATAAGAGCTCACTTTTATTTTTTCTAAAACTTCTAAACGATAATGGTAACGCTCCGTAGGATTGAAGCTTAACATTTTGTCATTTTTGCGTAGTCCAATTTTTTCATTGCCGCCAAAATAAATCGGGATAATATCACAACCAGAATTAAGAGCGATGCGAGCAGCTCCTTTCTTAAAAACAGTTGGTTTATCAGTGACTGTTCGAGTTCCTGATGGGAAAATGATAAAACAATTTCCATCTTGTAATGATTCAGTACTTTCTTTAATGATGTCATCAAAATTTTCTGAGTTATGAATATAAAGTCGGTTTACAATCCCACGCATGATGTTTCGTTTGCCTAATGATGCTTTCACTAAACAATCAGCATTGGGAATAATAGAGATCAACATAACTACATCAAGAAGAGATGGGTGATTGGCAACAATGATTGTGGATTTTAAATCTTTTAATTTTTCTAAGCCATCTACATGAAAAGTAATAATTTGAATGCTTTTCATAAACCAAATAAAACTTTGAAAAGATTTACTTACGGTTAAAAAGCCTAGTCTTTTGAATTGTTTTTTGGAGCCTAAAGTAAATAAAAATATTATGGGAAAAATAGCCGTAACAATGAAAATAGAACCCAATCCAAAAATAAAAAAGGAAAAGAGTTTACCTATGATTCGCCAAATATATTTTAATCGTTGCCCCAAAGTCATTTTTGAACCAAAAGATCTTTAAGGAAAGATAATGCTGTATCGTATTGATTTATACTTGAAGGTAATTCAGCAATAGACTCGTCTTGTTTATTAGTTAAGATCAATGCTAAAGAAAATGGGTATGTCATGTGAGTCACAATACTTCTATATTCTTCTGGAATATATTCGTCAGCATAAATAAAAAGACGTTCGTCATCTGATCCAGATAGAATTGCAGCAGCAGCGTCTAAAAGCCCTAAACGAAAAGCATCTTTACCAGGAAACAGAGCCGTATAGCCAGCTGTATTTTTATCTAAAATGGAAAGCGCTGCCACAGGAGCGTTAAAAACAGAAAGGCTAAATGCTGCTGGAGAAACCTGTTGTGTGTTTAACAATTTTTTAGCAATTTGTAATTGTTGAGAGATTTCGCCATACACCGAAGCAAAGGTGATTTTTAGGGAATCATGATTTTCAGCAACGCTATGCCCTGTTTGAATTACCATGCGAGATAGTTGACTTAAACGTCGCTTAAAAAGCGAAGGAGCAAAAGGAAGTTCTGGAAATTCTGCAGAATCAGAAAGTGACTTATTCTCTTTAAAAAAAGACGTCCACTCTTCTTTTGTTTCTATTCCAGGAGCCCAAGCACTCCAAGCTTTTACGTATACTTTCATTATTTAATTCGAAAACGCAGTAAAGAGTAATTGTTTATTCCAATACGATGATGAGCTTCTTTTAACTCAAAACCAGCTCGTTCTATGGCCTCTTTCAATTCGTTAAAACGATACATTTTACTGTTTCCATTGGCCATACAAGTAAAATAAAGCGACGTAGCTTGTAGTGAATATGCAGCAGCTTCAAATCTTTGTTTATCCCACAAAGGTTCTAAAACGTAGACATCGGTTTCTTTTGAAGCGGATTGATGTATTTTTTGAAGAATAGAAGTAATCTCTTCTAAAGAAAAACAATCTAAAAACTGACTCATCCATACAGCATCAGCACCAACAGGTATTTTTGAATCAGGACTTAATACATTGACGGCTCTAGTAGAAATTCGTTCAGAAAGCCCTGCATTTGCGATATTAGTTTCTGCAACAGCCGTTTGCCCAGGTAAATCTATAATGCTTACATGAACATCAGGGTCAAAACGACAAGAAGCAATGGCCCATTTTGCAGTATTTCCGCCTATATCAAAGAGTTCTTTTGGTTTCTTTTCAAATACTATAGGTAGAGCTTCAGGGAAAGCTAAATCAGAGTAAAAATGATCAAAGCCAAACCAACTTTTTTTTGTTTGATCAGAAAGTTGAGATAGCCCTTCGTAAATTGTTTTCCAAGAACCAAATACCTTTAAACCTTCTGGTTTGCCGTTTTTTATGGATTCAATGAGGTATTGAGCCCCTTGATAGCAGACATCTTCAGAAAAGTCTAAATTAACTTTTGTCATTTCATCTCTTAAAATAAAAAAGCCAACTTTACCTAACGTATAACATAATGGAGATGTTTCATCTTCTTGAGGGACTAATTTTACAATCCCCTGACCTAAACCCATCTCTACGAGAACGCCTACTCCATATTCTGAAAGCGAGAGTTGCTCGGCAAGAGCCTTAACTGTAATACCATGTTTACGATTATTGCTTATTGCTTCTAAAACGCCCAAATCACGCAAAGCTTTCGCTGCCTGAAAAGAAAGAGGGGCAAAAGCAATTTTTTGAGCTTCAAATTTTGCATCTACTGCGGTTATTTTGTCATTAAAATAAAAATCAAACACTAATTTATCCTCTCTATTAGCCCAAAGATAATATAATTTCAAAAAAAATATGTGTATTTAACACATTGTAAAAAAAAAAAATATAATCTATATTTACCCCCAAATTCATCTGTTTTTTGCAACAAATGAATATATCGAATTGGAGACAAAATGAACGAATTGAAAACTCACCTCAAAGAAGTACTAATTCAATCTTTAGAGTTAGAAAACATTAAACCTTCTGATATTCAAGATGATGCTCCTATATTCGGTTCAGGTCTTGGTCTCGATTCCATCGATGCTCTTGAATTAGGAATTGCTATTAAAGAAAACTTTGGTGTGACTTTTTCAACAGCAAATGCAGATACTCGTCAACATTTTGCATCTATAAACGCTCTTGCTTCCTACATTGAGGCGAATTCACCTAAGGAATCAAAATAATGGATAAGCAACAGATTTTTGATCGCTTAAAAAAAGCATTGTCTGAAGATTTTGATATCAATGAAGATCAACTTGTTCCAGAAGCTCGTCTATATGAAGATTTAAATCTTGATAGCATTGATGCCGTTGATTTAATTGTAAAATTAAAATCTTTGTTACCAAAAAACATAGACCCTGAAATGTTTAAGAAAGTAAGAACAATTCAAGATGTTGTGGATGTAATATACGCCACCTTGAATGAGAAATAGACCTGAAATTCAGTAATGTGGAAGTTTTTATCCATATCTATTTCAGTATTATTTCCACCTCTTTTAATTATAGGTGGAGTCTATTTTCATCTCCCACCTCGCCTGCTATCAGTATTATTGGTAGTAATTGCAATAACTCATTTTTTATCATTAAATAAAAAAAAAGATTCCTCTTTTCATTTTAGGAATATTCTTTTTTTTATTGCGTTGGGTTTAATTCTTTCTGGTGTATGGTTTAGCGGAGAATTTTTTGCCTTAAAGCTGTATCCTGTTGCCGTGAGCCTTGCTATCGGTTTTTCTTTTGCTTATACACTGTGGTTTCCACCATCCATGGTGTTTCGTTTAGCGTCTCTTTCTCAAAAAAACATAAAATTCATACCAAGCTACCCCATCGTTGAGCGTTACTGTTATAAAGTTTCTTTAGTATGGGTGTTTTTTTGTTTTACAAATGCCTTTGTTGCATTAGCAACCTCCTTTGCTTCTGACTTTATTTGGTCCATCTATAATGGTTTTATCTCGTATATGCTAATGGGGACTATCTTTATTGGAGAATTTATGATTAGAAAAATTATCCAAAGGAATCAAAGTAAATTTGTTCCTTTTTCAGCTTTACAACGAAACAGTCGCTCCCCTTCTACAATAATATCTTTTAACGGGAATTCTTTTTTTACTGATACCAATACTTGGAATGATTATACAAAAGATGTAGACGTTCTACGGGAATTTATTCAAACAAAACCTTATTCTAAATGGATTCTCCATAGTGAAAATTCATACTATTTTGCTGTTTCTCTTCTTGCACTACTTCAATTAGATAAAGAAGTATTAGTCACAGCAAATATTCAACCTGCTTTTATTTCTGAAATAAAAAATGATGAGACTGGTTTTTTATCTGGGGAATCCTTAGAAGGGGCGTTCTCGATTCAAGAATTGTTACAAGAAATAAAAGAAACATCAAATGAACCGTGGCCAAAAATAGACCCTTCTAAAGCTTTAATTACTCTATATACTTCTGGATCCACAGGTAGACCAAAAAGAGTTCCAAAGCTTTTGTTACAATTTGAAAATGAATTAAATGAATTAATTACATTATGGAAAAAAGAATACGAAGATCGATTCTTTATTTCTACTGTTAATCATCATCATATTTATGGCCTTCTGCTTTCTATTTTTGTTCCACTTAGTTTAGGTCTTCCATTTAGACGTTATCGTATAGATATTCCAGAAGAGCTAAATGAGTTTTCTGATAAAAGATGTGCCATTATTTCTAGCCCTGCATTTTTAAAACGTCTTGAATCAAGAAACCTTCCATCAAGTATTTTCTCTGAAATACCATTTATTCATTCTTCAGGAGGAGTTCTTCCTGTAGAGGCGTCAAGAGAAGCTTTTCGTGTGACATCATTTTGGCCACAAGAAATTTACGGAAGTACAGAAACAGGTGGAATAGCTCATCGTCAGTCAAAAGATGGTTTAGAATGGACTCCTTTTGCTGGGTGTAAAATCACTTTAACAGAAAACCAATGTTTAAATGTCAAATCTTCTTTAATTTTAGATGAAGATGGATTTACTACAGGTGATTTAGCCGAATTTACGACTGATGGGAAATTTATACTAAAAGGCAGAGCAGACTCTATTGTAAAAATAGAAGAAAAACGAATTTCTTTAACCGAGGTAGAAATGAGGCTTAAGGAATCTGGCCTTGTTAAAGAATCTTGCGCTGTAGCCTTAACTCATTATCGTCAGTTTTTAGCTGTTGCTCTTGTACTAAATGAAATAGGCCAAGAAAAATTTAAAAATTCATCTAAACTTGAAATGAACCAATATTTTCATCATTACCTTTCTAACTTTATAGAAGCTACTGTTCTTCCCAAAAAATGGCGTTTTATAGAAGAACTCCCTGTAAATAGCGAAGGGAAATTAAAAAGAGAAGACGTGGAAAAATTATTTGCAAAACCAATTTCAAATTTCGAATTAAGTGCAATTGAAAAAGAAAATGATCAAAAAATAGTATTTCACATTCTGTTTCCAGAAAATAGTGATTATTTTGATGGCCATTTTGAATCGTTCAAATTAATTCCTGCGGTAGTACAAATAGATTTAGTAATGCATTTGTCTTCGCAACATCTTCTTTCTTCAATGAACTTAAACCGTATACCTCGAATTAAATTTTGTAAACCTATTCGCCCTAATCAAAAAATACGTTTAGAAATCGAGTATAAAAATGATTCTTCTAAGATTAACTTTCTGTATTCTAATGAAGAAAAGAACATCACCTACTCTTCTGGGTATATTTTTTTGGAGAGCCATTAATGAATTCCGAATTTAAGCTTTGTGCTGTAATACCCGTTTATAAACACGGTTATGTCATCAAAGAAACGATTCAAAAAATACTCTCCTACAATGTTCCTATAATTGTTATTGATGATGGTAACACAGAACCAGATAAGACTCTGATCAAAAATGCAGTAAAAGATTTTCCTGGCGTTGACTTAATATCTCTCCCAAAAAATCAAGGAAAAGGGTGGGCTGTAATTAAAGGATTAAGTCGAGCAAAAGAATTAGGCTATACTCATGCATTTCAAATTGATGCAGATGGTCAACATGACTTATCCTCTATACCATTCTTTGAAAAAGCTGCTAGAAAAAAGCCTAAAAACGTTATTGCTGGATTCCCAACCTATAATGAAACTGTTCCAAAATCTAGAGAACAAGGAAGGAAAATCACCAATTTTTGGGTCATGATAGAAACACTCTCCCTAGATATACTTGATTCTATGTGTGGATTTAGAATCTACCCTATTCAATTAGTTTCATCTATATTAGATAAAAAATTTATTGATTTTAGAATGGGTTTTGATATCGAGATTCTTGTTCGTTTACATTGGAAAGGGGCAAAATTCAATTTCTATCCGATCAAAGTAGATTATCCAGAAAACGCTGTTTCTAATTTCAATGTGATTCACGATAACATAAAAATCAGTAAAACGCATACCTGTCTTTTTTTCGGAATGCTTTTTAGATTACCTAAAATTCTTTCACACAAAATAAAAAGACAATCGAAAAAATGAATGAGGATTTACACTGGTCACATAAAAAAGAATTTGGAAAAAGCAATTGGCAATTTCTTTTCTTTCGTTCCTTGGTATGCAAAAGCCCTTGGCCAATAACATCTGTTGTTGTTGCTGTTATTACTTTCTTTTATTTTATCACTGCAAAAACAGAACGCGAAATATCAAGAGACTATTTAAATAGAGTTTTTCATAAAGCTAAAAGGAAAAAAGCATCCCTTTGGGATATTTATAAACATTTCGTTTCATTTTCTTTTTCAATGGTTGAAAAAATTTCCTATTCAGATGAATCTAAGCCTTTAGATGTCATTGAAGAAATGAATGATGATCTTCAAAAACTTGTAGAAGAATTAAATCAAGGGAAAGGAGCCTGCTTAGTATGCTCTCATCTTGGTAATATTGAAATATTAAGAGCATTAGCCCATGAGAACCAAACTCATGCTTCTCGTTCTTTTAAGGTGATTCCAGTAATGGATCTTTCTGGAACAGCTCATTTTAATTCTATTCTAAAAGAACTAAATCCTTCTTTAATGTCTGAAATTATTGATGCCAATTCTGTAAGTAGTGATACTATTATTTGGATGAAAGAACAGATACAACAAGGAAATCTAGTCGTTATCGCTGGAGATAGAACTTCTGCTCATACAAGTCATCGATCGATAAAAGTCCCATTTTTAGGAAGTGAAGCCCCATTTCCAATAGGCTCTTTTTTATTAGTGAGCTTATTGAGTTCATCCATTTACTATGCTTTTGCTTTAAGAAAAAAAGATTTAAGGCTTTTTTCCAAGTGTGAAATGCATATACAAAAAACAAATTTGTCTCAGAATTATTCGAGAAAAGAACGAGACGAATATTTAAAAAAAATGATCCAAGAATATGCTGAAATACTAGGCAATCATTGCATTAAACATCCTTATCAATGGTATAATTTTTATAAATTTTGGAAAAAAAAATAATATTATGAAAAAATCAATTATTATAGGTGAAAAAAACCTTACAATCGAAGAAATAGTTGCTGCAACACAAAAAAAATGTGATGTAGAACTCAGCCAAAATCCTGCTTTTATTCAAAAAATTGAAGATGGAGCCAACTTTCTAGACAAAGTTCTTAAAGAATACGGTGGCATCTACGGTGTAACAACAGGTTATGGAGATTCCTGCACACAAACTCTTACTCCAAACCATTATTCTGACTTGCCCGTTCACTTATCTCGCTATCATGGTTGTGGTCTTGGCGAATTTTTTGATTTAGAAACAACAAGAGCCATTATTCTTGTTCGCTTAAATACTTTGGCTCAAGGTTTTTCTGGTGTAAGTTACGAATTATTACAACGACTAACGTTGTTATTAAAGCACGATATTTTACCTTTAATTCCTCAAGAAGGATCTGTTGGAGCGAGTGGCGATTTAACTCCTCTTTCTTATGTAGCAGGTACCTTAATAGGCGAACGAGAAGTCATCTATAAAGGGGAAAAAAGAGAAGCGAAAGATGTTCTAAATGAATTGAATATTCCAATTTATCGATTCCGACCTAAAGAAGCCATTGCAATTATGAACGGGACTGCAGTTATGAATGCAATCGCTATTTTAGCTTATCATCGAGCAGAATATCTTTCTAATTTGGCTTGCCGCATTACATCAATGATGGTAATTGCTCTTAAAGGGAATCATTATCATTATTTCAAAAGGCTTTTTGAAGCCAAACCTCATCCAGGTTTAATGCTTGCTGCAGAAAAAATTAGTAATGACTTAATTACGGTTTCAACAGAAAAAATTGTACCTGAAAAAATTCAAGATGCTTATTCACTGCGTTGTGCCCCTCATGTAATTAGCATGTTCTACGAAGCGGCCCCACTACTTCGTCAAATGATTGAAATCGAAATGAACAGTGCTAATGATAATCCTATCGTAGATCCACAAACTCAATCGATTTATCATGGCGGCCATTTTTATGGCGGGCATATTTGTTTTGCGATGGATTCATTAAAAAATATTATTGCAAACACTGCTGAATTATTAGATCGACAACTCGCTATGGTCGTTGATATTAAGTTCAACCGTGGATTACCTGCTAATCTTACGGGAAGTGGTGATAAAATCGCCTATAATCATGGTTTTAAGGCAATCCAAATCGCCGTGTCTGCTTGGACTGCAGAAGCTCTTCATTTAACAATGCCTATGAGTGTTTTTTCTCGTTCCACAGAATGTCACAATCAAGATAAAGTAAGTATGGGTACGATTGCAGCAAGAGATTGTATTCGCATTATAGAATTAGCCGAACAAGTAACTGTCGCAACCCTATTTGCTGTAACTCAAGCGATTAGACTTAGACTAGCTCAAAACGAAATATCAAAAGAATCTTTAATTAAAGTTCAAAAGACAATTGATCAAACCGATACCGTTTCTCCTTTCTTATTAGAAGATCGTATTATGGATAAAGAACTTCGCCAAGGTCTTAAACTGATACGTGAAAAGTTTTGGGAGTGCTAACTGATGAGTCAAATAATCAGTGTAGACGTTGATTTTCAAGTTGAATTTTATGACGTAGACTCAATGAAAATCGTATGGCATGGAAACTATGTTAAATACATGGAAGTGGCACGCTGTGCTCTTTTATCAAAACTTGAATACGATTATAACGCAATGGAAAAGAGCGGGTACGCTTGGCCAGTAGTTGATATTCACTTAAAATATATTCGCCCGATGCATTTTCGCCAAATAGTTCGAGTCACTGCAACTCTAGTTGAATACGAAAATTGTCTAAAAATAAATTACCTATTTAAGGATGCTGAGACTGGAGTGATTCTAAATAAAGCAGAAAGTATGCAGATGGCTGTAGAAATTAGCACAATGGAATCTTGTTTTGTATCTCCTAAATGCTTTTTAGATTGTGTTCATTCTTATATTGAAAGAAATAAAACCAAATGACTAAAAAATCTGTAATTCTTTTGTTTTTATTTTTATCTATCTCAGAATTGTGGGCTTCTTCTGTAATGCAATACCCGCTTCAACAAGCAGAAAAAGCTTCGTTTGAGAAAAAAATTGTAGAGTGGATAAAAAAGCCAGTCATTCGAGGGCAATTTAAGCAAACAAAATCCATTCCTAAACTGAATCGAAATTTTATTTCAAACGGTACTTTTTTAATCGCTTCTGACAAAGGTCTTATTCTAAATGTACAGAAGCCTTTCATTTCTACAATGATTATCACAAGAGAAATGATTATTCAAAAAAATGCCTCTGGAAAAAAAGAAACATTAAAAGCAAAAGACACACCTTCATTTATTCACTTTTCTGAAATGATGATTTCTTTATTTTCAAAAAAACCAGAAAATCTTTACACTCATTTTTCTGTTTTTTTTAATATGAATAATCAATCATGGGATTTGGGACTAGTTCCTAAAGACCCTTCGGTACGTTCTGTTATACTCTCTATAGAACTTTCTGGTGAAAATGATTTTCCACATAAAATGATTCTAAATAATGCTGATGGATCAAAAACGCAATATGACTTTTTTGATGCCGCTTTTTTTAGTAGCCTAAACTCTGAAGAAACAGGTTTATTTGATGGGCGTTAAGAATAAATTCGGATTTTTTTTTAATTCAAAAAAAACAATTGTTCTTTGGATCGCTATTCATTTTTTTCTAGTAGCTCTCCCCCTTTATTTTTCTCCGATTAAAATAAATACAAGTCTTTTTTCTGTATTGCCAGCAGCAGATGAATTGCAACAAGTGCAAGAAGCAGAACAAATATTTTCTTCTAAAACATCTCAAGGTTTTTATATACTCATCGGTCATGCAGAACTAGATTCGGCACTTTTTTTTGCAGAATCCTTGTATAACGCTCTTCAAACTGATTCTCTGCAAGCATCTTTTAATTTATATATAGATAGTTCTGCCACACGTGATCTAGAAAAATTCTTTTATACCTATCGCTATGTACTTCAAGATGAATACACTAGAAATCTGCTCTTAAATGAAAACATCAATGAGATTCAAGAGAGAGCTCTGCAATCAGTGTACGGATCATTTTCAATCGTTTCATTAGAACATCTTTCTGAAGACCCGTTCCTCCTTGGTGGAAATTACTTAAAATCATACATTAATTCACCTTGGCTCTCAGGAAACTCCTTTGCTCCTCAAAAAGGAGTTCTTGTCGCTACATATCAAAATGAACATTACATCATGTTAAGGGGAATGCTTTCTAAAAACACCTCAGGAATAGCAGTCGAAGATCACTTTTTAGAACGTTTATTTTCAATTTATGATCAAAAAAAACAAAACAATCCAGAGATGAAAATCGTTTTTTCTGGTGTTCCTTTTCATAGCTTCGAAAGTTCTAAAAATGCTCAAAAAGAAGTCTCTCTTATAACTATTATTTCATTACTTCTCATTATATTACTCTTCATATTAATTTTTAAGTCTCCATTTCCTTTATTCATTATTTGCAGCTATATTTTTGTAGCCTTTTTAGTCGCTTTTTCCATAACTCTCTTTTTCTTCAAAGAAGTCCATCTATTAACGTTTGTTTTTGGAACAAGTATCATTGGTGTCTGTATTGATTATGCCTCTCACTTCTTTATTGATTGGAAAGGTTCCAAAGAGAATAAATCGTCTCTAAATGTTCGTTCCAATATTTTAAAAAGTATTAGCATAGGCTTTTTAACGACACAAGCAGGATATGCTGCGATCATGCTAACGCCGTTTCCACTTTTGCGACAAATGGCTTTATTTACTTTTGTAGGATTAGCAAGTTCCTTCCTTTCTATCGTGTTGATTTTTCCTCATTTCCCCTTACCACCTGTAAATAAAAGAAAACTCCCTTTAGCTATTGCCGATTTCTTTATTTCCATTTATCGAAACATATTCTCATGGAAAAAATCTATTAAAATTGCTTTCTTCTTTATTATAATTGTCTTTGTAGGCATTGGTTTCTATCAATTAAAACTTGGTAATGATATTCGTAGTCTCTATACCATGTCCGAATCTTTAATGCAATCAGAAATAACAGCCTCTAAACTCTTAAACATGGGTTCTTCTGGTTATTTCTATATCGTTTCAGGTTCCTCTGAAGAAGAAGTTCATCAAAAAGAAGAGGCGTTCACCAAACGCTTAGATTCTCTTAAAAATCAGGATACTTCTTTTTCTTATATTTCAAGTAGTTTAATCGTTCCATCAATCAAAAAACAAAATGAAACATATCAGGCGATTGGAAAAACTATTTTACCATCAATAAAAAAACAGCTAGAGCTGTTAAATTTGAATCCTGAAGATTCTTCAATTATCAAAAGTTATCAACTTGCTTCAGAAGAACACCTTACCGTTCACTCTGACATTCCATCTACCCTAGATGAACTCTTACAATCATTTTGGATAGGCAAAATAAATGATCGTTACTATAGCGTGATTATTCCTTTTCACGCCCCTTCAAAAAGCGTCTTAAAAGAGATTGCTCAAAATAATCCATCCGTATTTTTTGTAGATAAAATGCATTCGGTTGGGGAAGCCTTAACGAAACTTTCACATATCGCACTAGGGCTTATTGCACTCATATACGTCTTGGTTTTTCTTTTACTTTCCTATATTTACAACTTGAAAGCAAGCTTTAAAATCATTATGACTCCCGTATCGGCGTGTATTTTATCAACTGCAACACTTGGCATATTAAATGTGCCATTTAATTTTTTTGCTATCGTTGGGCTTATCTTAACATTGAGTATAGGAATAGATTATGCTCTCTTTTTCAAAGAACGTTATAAAACCATACGTAATACTATGCTAGGAGTTCTTTTATGCTTCATTACTACGGTTTTATCATTTGGTTTTTTATCACTTAGTTCTTTTGCTCCTGTTTCCACATTTGGTTTATCTGTATTTTTTGGAATTTTATATTCTTTCTTATTATCGCCCTTCAACGGACAAATAGGTAGATCTCATGAATAACTATTCCTTTATTCTAAAGAGTGGCATTTCATTAATGCTTTCTATTTTTTTGTTCGCCTGTTCCTCTACGATCAGAACAACTACAGAGGTTCCTGTTTACATCACTAATTCTCGGGCTATTTATCCATTACCACCTTCTGATATCAAAACACCTTTAGATGAAGCGCAATTATTAGAAGGCACTTATGGAAATCAATCGTTCTCTTTAGAAAGCTGGACTATTGCAAATGATAGCCTCATTTCTATTTCACTTTTTAATTCCATTGGTGCTAGTTTTGGTTCATTATTCTATTCAAAAGACTCTATTTTTTTTAATAGCTCTTTTATTAAATCGAAGCAAATCAAGCCTCAATATATTGTCACTGACTTTCAACTCTGTTTTTATAAAACAGAACCACTCCAAAAAATGTATTCAAAACATGGATTACTCTTTTTTGAAAAAATCCAAAAAGATACTATTATTCGTGGTGTAATCGATCAAAAAGACACTATTATTAAAATAACCAACAATCCAGAAATGACCTTATTTAAAAATCATTTAAGAAATTATGAATATCGTATTCATCATATAAAGGAGAATAAATGATAAGGCCCCTTTATATAGAAGATTTTTCTTTCGCTTGTTCTTTAGGCCAATCCAAAGAAACGGTATGGTCTAAATTGATCAATGGTCAAAGAGAATGTTTTAATCAAAAAGATTTTTTTGAAACCCCCTATTATATTGCTGAATTAAATCCTGAAATTAAACTGCCACAAATAACAGATCCTTTTTTTGATGGTTCAATTAATCGCATATCTCAAGCGATATTAAACCCAATGCAAGATTCAATTCAAAGATGCATTAATCATTACGGAAAAGATCGAATAGCGATTGTAATAGGCTCTTGTGATAATGGTTCAGAAGCTTCTCTTAATGCTCTTTCTTATTATAAAGAACATAATCAATTTCCAAAAGGCTATACACTAGATCAACAACGCGCCGACTCCCCTTGCGTTTATATTGCAAAAACTTACGGCATTACTGGAATTAAAATGAGCGTATCTACCGCTTGTTCATCAGGAGGCAGTGCTTTTGCAACCGCTAGAAACTTGATTTATGCAGGTCTTTGCGATGCCGCCATTGTTGGAGGCATTGATATTACCTCTTTGCCTGTTGTTCTTGGATTTGCTTCTTTAGAAGCTGTTTCTCCAGAACCATGTAATCCTTTTAGTAAAAACAGAAAAGGAATTACCTTAGGAAATGGTGGTGCTTATTTTATAGTTACAAAAGATATTTCTGACAACACTCTTCTACGGATACGAGGTATCGGAGAAAGTGCAGATGCTGATCATTTAACGCACCCACAACCAGAAGGAATCGGAGCAAAAAAAGCAATGTTAAACGCTTTAACCGATGCCGATCTTTCCTCAGAAGATATCGATTATTTGAATTTACATGGAACAGGAACTCCACTCAATGATTCAATGGAAAGTATTGCTGTAAATGATGTGTTTCCAAAATCCATTCCAGTCAGTTCCACAAAAGCTCTTACAGGTCATACTCTTGGCGGAGCCGCTGCTTTAGAACTTGCTTTTGCAGCTTTAACCCTTTCTCAAAAAAATGACAATTCTTTTTTACCTGTTCATCTATGGGATAAAGAATATGATTCAAATCTTCCTAAGCTTCATTTTGTGGAAAAGGGTTTTAAAGCCACTCGTCTTAACACAATAATGAGTAATTCTTTTGGTTTTGGCGGCTGTAATGTTAGTCTAATCATGGATAAAATCAATAGTTAAAAATATGAATATATCTTTACCCATTAAAAAAGAAGATTTAACAAAATATGTTCCCCATTCAGGGAAAATGTTATTTCTTTCTCGTATTGTCTCTTGTGACATTCCAAAAAAAACAATCATTTCAGAAGTGGATATTACCACAAATGATCTTCTTTATGATGAAAAAATAAATGGCGTACCCGTTTGGGTTGGATTTGAATATATGGCTCAAAGCATATCTGCTCTTTCAGGTATTTATGACTCCTCATTCGGAATAAATCCACAAATTGGTTTTATTGTCAGCATTACTAATTTTGAAGCTTTTACCCCTTTTTATAAGCTTGGTACCACCATTTCTATTGAGGTAGAAGAAATGATGCGCGTTGAATCCGCTATCACATTTAAGGGTTCTGTAAAAGAAAACGGAAACCTACTAGCAAGTAGCACACTAAACGTTGTTAAAGTCGAAGACCCAAATCAAATTACTTAGGAACTATTATGAATCAACAAGTACTTATTACTGGAGCGAACGGCGGTTTAGGATTAGCATTTGTAAAAGCCGTAGCAGAAGCTGGTTATTCTGTTGTGGCTCATTATCGTAGAAATGCTTCTGAATTAAATACTCTCGCAGAAGAACTCAGAAAAAATGGCGCTCAGATTAGATTGCTCTGTTTTGATATCACCGATCGAGAAACTACAAAAGAAGTATTAGAGAAAGATATTCAAGAAAACGGCATGTATTATGGCATTATCTGCAATGCAGGAATCTGTAGTGACAATACCTTTGCAGCAATGACAGATCAAGACTGGGATAGCGTTTTAGATACAAACTTGAACGGATTTTATAATGTTCTTCGTCCTTTAATTCTTCCTATGTGCCATCGTCGCGCTCCTGGACGCATTATTACCATTGCCTCTGTTTCTGGAATCATTGGAAACCGTGGGCAAGTCAATTACAGTGCGACCAAAGCAGGTATTATTGCTGCCACAAAAGCTCTCGCCACCGAATTAGCTACACGTAAAATCACGGTGAATGCTGTTGCTCCTGGCATTATTGAAACAGATATGATTAAGGATGCTCCACTAGACCATATATTACAAGCTATCCCAATGGGACGTGTTGGCAAACCTGAAGAAGTGGCGTCTGCTGTTCTCTTTCTACTTTCTTCACAGGCATCTTATATCACAAGACAAGTTATTTCGGTAAACGGAGGAATCGTATAATGAGACGTGTTGTTGTTACAGGTGGTTCAAGTATTTCTGCTCTTGGTATCAATACTGATTTAGTTTTTGAGAATTTGTATTCTCTAAAAAATAAAATTGTTCGAATAAAAGACTGGGATAAATATGAACAAATGAATACTCGCCTTGCATGCCCTGTTGAATTTAGCTTACCAGATTATCCAAGAAAAAAAACTCGTGGTATGGGACGAGTCGCATTACTTGCCGTTTCTTCAGCAGATGAAGCAATGAAAATAGCTGGAATATCAAGTGATGATCCTTTTTTACGTTCAGGTCGTTGCGGCGTAGCTTATGGATCGTCTACTGGTAACGTAGATGCTCTTTTAGATTTTTATTCCATGTTAACCACAAATACTCTTAGTGGCATTACTGCAACCACTTATATTAAATCCATGCCTCAAACGAGTGCCGTAAATATCGGCATCTTTTTTGGACTTACTGGTCGCCTCATCACAACAAATACCGCTTGTACTTCAGGAAGTCAAGCTATTGGCTATTCTTACGAAGCAATTAAATATGGAATGCAAGATCTGATGATTGCAGGTGGTGCAGAAGAACTTAATCCAACAGAATCTGCCACTTTTGATACGTTATTTGCTACAAGCACAAAAAATGACACGCCAGAATTAACTCCAAAACCTTACGATAGAGACAGAGACGGATTAGTTATTGGTGAAGGAGCTGGCACCTTAATTTTAGAAGAATATGAACACGCCAAAGCAAGAGGAGCTCATATTTATGCTGAAATTGTTGGCTTTGGAACAAATACTGATGGAGATCATATTACTCAACCAAGTAAAACAACCATGCAAATTGCCTTAGAAACTGCCATTCGAGATGCAGGCATCCCAAAAGACGCGATTGGTTATGTTAATGGGCATGGGACAGCTACCAAAGCAGGAGATTTGGCCGAAAGTTGGGCTACATATAATGCGTTAGGCAAATCTGTTCCTATCAGTACAATTAAAAGTTATATAGGTCATACTCTTGGAGCCTGTGGAAGTATTGAAGCATGGCTAGCCATCAACATGATGAATCGTCAATGGTTTGCGCCAAACCTCAATCTAAACAACGTTGACCCAGAATGTGCTCCATTAGATTATATTCAAGGTTCTGGTCAAAAATTAGATATAGAATATATTATGTCCAATAATTTTGCTTTTGGTGGAATTAATTCTTCCTTAGTTTTTAAGCGCGTATAATCTTTAAAAAGCTATAAGTATAAAAAGAGACCCACCAATTCAGCAGGTCTCTTTTTTATACCTATTCAAATATAATTTGCTAGAAAATTAAAATTGTAAAGCTAAGTTAATAGAGGTCTGTTTTTCAACAGGATTATAACCAGGAAGTATGGTAAAAGAAATATTATTTCGAACCTTATAGTTATCTAAATTTCTTTGTTGAGTTTTTGCTCTTTTAAGTTTTGAACTTCCGATAATTTTCAATGGAATACTTACTGTTATAGCCGCAATGCCAAGACTCATGAAAGTATAACCTGAGATAAACATTAATTCAGAAGATCCATCAGATTCTTCTTCATCATCATAATAATAATAACCATCATCATCAGATTCTTCTTCAACAAGATTTACAAAACCTACTGTATATAATACCAAACCCACAATAGTAACAGGAATACCAACTCCTAAAAGAATGTTACCTGTTTTACGTAATTTATTACCGCTCGAAGTATAGCGACTAACTAGATTTTGATAATAAGCAACACTATCCACACCTATATTGTATGTTAAATCCAGAGCGGCAGGATCTTGATTTTGTACTACTGTATTTAGATCATCACCACTTTCAACAGGAGCACCTTCTGCTGTTTTATAGACCACTTTGTAATAATTACCAGCCTCATCTTGATACAAAGTATCTGGAGATTGAGCGAAAGCAAATGAAATTGTAATAAAAGCAAAAAATAATATTTTCTTAATCATGAAGACAAATATAAATAAACGTTAAAAGTAATCAACTATTTTTTTAGTTTTCCAATATTTCTACCGCTTCTTTGTCTATAAAAAT
>Ga0172378_10001787_pt1 | contig 19942 bp, 28 predicted proteins | sample GrowelOW332metaG_FD_119755 | JGI IMG/M metagenome (GOLD analysis project Ga0172378, IMG submission 119755) | Groundwater microbial communities from an aquifer near a municipal landfill in Southern Ontario, Canada - Pumphouse #3_1 metaG | ecosystem: Environmental > Aquatic > Deep subsurface >... | reverse complement strand
GACCAGTTTTTTATGCCGACAACGGTTGCCGGCGTATCTGTTCCTATTGTAACTTTCCCGTTTTTACCTGCTATAGCCATTTGTAACCTCCTTATTTTTCATTGAAGTGAACCTCCACTTCTATTACCGCCATATACTCCTCTGTCGAGTATTTCTCTGACGTATTTCCATTTCCCATAAAATCTGACTTGATAAAAACAGCCTGCACATCCAGCCCGGACATAAGTCCTTTGTAGTCCTGCAAGCTGGATTTTACAAGCCTTGACAGCCTTCTTGCTCCTTTAAAGGTTTTATCGTGGCAGTTTAGCTGTATTGTTTGCCTTGTATAACCTGTATCGTGCTGCAAGGCTGTATCGTATTTGCCTAAAGTAGGTGAATAAACTATTGCCGGCATAACACTGTTTTGAGGCATTATAATCGGATAAATTCTATCACCCACCATCTCTGTAATCGCAAAATCCTCAGTTAAATGATTGAATACCGCCATACATATATCCATCTACATTTTCCTCCCGACCATATTTGCTATTGTTTCTGTGATTTCCTTGTCAATTTTTTGAATATTGTTATCAACAGCATTCCGCATGAAGGGATTAGGTGGACGACCTCTAGTGCCAAGCTCTACAAAAGTGCCATACTTCAAGGATTTATCGTAATCTACCTTTACATCTGCACGTACTGGTGTTTCCTTAACCTCGGATAACTTCAAGCTCTCTTTTAATGCGCCCGTATCTGTGGGGCAATTGTTCCGTGCATCTTCAAGAGCAATAGCGCCTCCTGCCTTAGCGCCCGTCATTAGAACCGAGCTTGCACCCTCCTCCATTGCCTTAAGCCGTTTAATCAATTTGTCCGCACCCTCAAATGTTACTTTAACTTTTTTCTGTTTCGCTGAGTACGTTCCCATCAATTACCTCCTTACATAGCAGCACCGTTGCCTTATGTAGCGTGTCCTCGTCCATTACTGCCTTTATCTCGTAAAGCTTATCTTGATAACCTATTCTGTGCATAACATTTATCGTAGGGTGATATCGCATTGTTATTTTATTAGTTACCTCCGCCGACACATGTTGGTTGCCAAAGTTCTCTGTTCCACTTATAGGCTCTATACTTGCCCAAATAAACCCGACGTTCGCCCACTCAAGCTTGACAGCGCCAAACTCGTCCCGTTGCTCAACAAATTGCATAAGCCGCACACGGCGCCTTAGGTCGCCTATATTCATATCAGTACTTATCCTCCCTGTACGCAAATAGCATTCGCCTCACAAGATCTAGCGTTTCCACTATATCCATTTTGTTTTTGTTATCTCCCGACACCTGTCTTTCTTCATACAAGGAGGCTATAATGATAAGCATCGCCTGCTTTATTGTCGCAGGCAAAACCTCATATTCATCTAAGCTCTTTCTGAGAACTGCTTGCGTTAATTCCTTTGCTGTTCCGATAAGAGAAGTTAAGAGGACATCCTCACTCTCATCATCAATTCTTAAAAACAGCTTTGCTTCCTCAAGAGTAACCATGCCCTCTCCTCCTCCTTTTAATTGTTATCGCTGTAACGCGGATAACGCTGTATTGATATTATTGCGCCGACAACGTTGCTTTCAGCTACCGCCGTCAAGTTAAGATTGACTCTATCAAACCCTGCTTTGGCAAGCATATCTGCGGTAATTCGGTAAATAGCTTTTCCTGAGCTTCCTTCCTCACCACCAATGCTTAGCGTATCCTCAGTCACCTCAGCAAAATCCTCGTCGCTTTCATTTTTCTTTTGAAATGCAATATTTACTGTTTCACCAGTCCCGCCAAGTTTACCTTTAACCGTAACAATGGTTTGTCCGGCTGAACCAGCGCCAGTGGTAATTTGGAACTGCAACTCCTTAAAGTTACTAAGCTCAACAAAATCGGTTGCAATATTAGCTCCGAAAATTGCTCCGGCTTCCTTAACTGTTGTAATGTTTATTATTTCGTTGTTTATCATATAGCGCCTCCTTAGTTTCGCTTAGCAAGCGCCAAGAAAGGCGACACGGTTGCGCTTCCCTTAAACGGTGTCAAAGGCTTGCTCCATACAGGCTGACCGTCAACGCGATAAATGAAGCGAAAGACCTGTTCGTCGTACAAGAAACGAACATGTACAGATGTCGCTTGGTTTATACCACCCTTGTCAATAAGCAGATATTGAGAAAGATCTGCAAGGATAATATCACCTAGCTCGCCTGCTGCATTGCATTGTTCAAGCGGCAATACCGGACGACCAAACAAGGTAGCGTAAGGCTTCTCTGAAAGCCCGCCGGCAGGAATATAGACAGGCTTATCGCCCAAGGTCAAGGTATACAAATACGCCTCAAGTTCTTGATTAATATACCATACCGAGTTAGCACGGCTTCTTGCCCATAGCCTATTCCACATCTTAACAAGGTTTGACACCGTAATCTTTTCTGTTTGACCGTTTTCTTTAGGTATGGCTACCAGCGAACCACTGTTTAGGATACCTAAAGGTTCTCCTGCACCATTACCATTAAGTATTGCATCATCGATTTTGAAGCCAAATTCCTCGGAAAATGCCTCCTTAAGCACAGCCTCCAGCGCCGACGCATCTTGCAAAAGTTCATCTGTTGCATAGCAAAGACCTGTCAACTTTTTGAGTGATAAATCCATAGTGCGGAATTTTGGCTTGCTGGCTGCAATTTGGTCTGCTTCATTTTCCCAATAGGTTTGAACTCCGCCCCATCTGCTTCCGTTTGCTCTCGAATCCTCATCCACAGCTTTTATCTTTAAGCCATTGCTGTTAGAAGAAATAGGTATCTTGCGGACACGAGAAGCGAGAATGCCCGTTTCGTATGTACGCTTTAAAATGTCTGCTACAAAATCCTGCTGAACAAGGAAGCCACCGTCTGTCGGGTTGCTTTCATTCAAACCGCTTGCCGCGCGAGTAGTGAGCCTTGCATCCACCTTACCCGCCGGACAAACAGCTCTGTAAACCGCTAGCATCTGCTCGCCGAAAGTAGCAAACCTATTTTCATTTTTGCTTGGACTGGATTTAACCTCAATTTCCTCATCGGTCATTCTTGACTCCGGCGCAGCTTCCGGAGTAAGAGATAGCATTTTTTCTGCCTTTCTGATATTTTCGTCCCACCCTCTAATTTCTGTTTCAAGTTCCTCAAGCTGTTTGGTTTCCTCGTCGTTTATAAATCTGGTTTCGCCTTCCGCCTTATTTAAGATTGCCATTGCCTTTAAGCGACAATCCTCTCTTTTTGCTCTCATTTCCTGTATCTTTTTGATATTCATCTGATATCCTCCTATATAATTTTAAATTTTGTTTTGACTGCATTTAGTCGTTGTTTTGTTTGCGCTTTTTCTTTTGCATCCTCATCTGCAGTAGCCTGTCTGCGTTCCGCTATCAGTTTGTTGTAGCTCTCCATTCCACGAAGTCCAACATCTGTTTGAGTGTACGCAGGAAAGGTAACTGGACTAACATCATAAAGCTTGACCTTTATTAAATCTCGTATATCCACTCCATTCTCAGTAGCCCATTTATCCTCCAACACCTCAAAGCCAATGCTCATTTGGGTGATATCACCCCTTCCTATACTTACCTGCAAATCTCTTGCCCATTGCGTATCAGGCGGAAGTATTCTAACAAGTAGGCCCTGCTCTGTTTCCTCTAACTCCAAAGTTCCTGCTTTATTTCTGCCAAGCACATAGTCAGGATTATGGTTAAATAACGCACGAATATCATCCTTACCTATCGTCTCAGAAAATGCCCCATGTCGCACTTTTTCCTTAAAAGGAAACATACTGCCAAGCAATTCCGACCATTCGTCAAAAACTGCGGCATGCCCTTCAATAACAGACGCATTGCTATCAGCGCTAGATCGCACTCTAAGCTCTTTTAATTCAACGCACCTGTTTTCCAATTTCTTTTGATTCACTCTAGCCTCCTTCTGATTTTCTGTTCCCGGCATAAACAGCTGAAACCATATTGCCGTTAACCAAATACAAATCTCCGCCCTCTGCTGTTGATAGCGGATTCATGTCCTCTAATTTACGGATATCATTAGCCGATAACCATCCGTTCTGTCTACCAATGGAGTAACCCTCCATTCTTGATTTATAATCGCCACGAAGTAGTCCATCAACATTAAAGCGGATAAAATAAAGTCGCCTCTCATCTTCATTGAGAAGCGACTTGTACATTGCCTGTTCCCACCGTACAAGCCAAGGTCTAATTGTATGCACCACAAAATCAATACTTTGATGCTCAATGTTGCTAAAGGTGCTATGCTCCAAATCCGCCACCAAATGCGGAGGCACTCTGAATATCCTACAAATTTCATTAAGCTGGTACTTCCTTGTTTCCAAGAACTGCGCATCCTCTGGCGGTATACCTATCTGATGATATTTCATGCCCTCTTCAAGCACAACCACCTTGTTGCTGTTCCTTGCGCCTTGATAAACCTTGTTCCAGCTATCTCGCAATTTTTCTGGATCTCTTACAAGTCCGGGGTGCTCCAAAACCCCGCCGGGCTTTGCTCCGTTACAAAAAAATCTTGCCCCGAACTCCTCTGTAGCTAAAGCTAGACCTATAGCCTCACGTGCCTCAGTTATCGGCGACATGCCTTTTATGCCGTCATACGATAACCCTAAAATGTGCAATATCTGTTCCGGCTTATATATTACGGTTTTTCCAGAGTCTGAATCAGAATAGGTATATTTGATTTTCTTTGTCTGATAATCTCGCTCAACCACCATATTCTGAGGCTTTAAAAACCAAAGCTCTTTGACATGCTTTTGCCCGTCCCGAATAATTCTTGCATAAGCGTTACCCCATAATAAAAGGGAGGTCATCATTGCCTCCCTTAAAGTAAAACTTGTCATTTCATAATTGGGTATATCGTGCAGCACCTCGTATAATGGATGCTCGGTTGCATTAACCGTTTTTCCTTTTTCTTCTTTTTTAAGATTACATGGAAGTGAAGCAATGGTTTCTGCAAGTATCTTAACGCACGCATACACGGCGCTTGTCTGCATTGACCTGTGCTCATCTACGGGAACACCGCTTTGGCTTCCGCCACCAAAATCACAATCTATACCCTTAATAAAATCCGCCGCCTTATTATCAATATCTCGCTTCTCACTTATAGGCTTATCTCTGCTATGCTTTGTAAATAGCCCCATTTACCCTCCTTTTTTACATAAAAAACCGCACTCTTTTGAATGCGGCTACCAATTGATAAATATATTTTTATCTTATAAAATAAATATCTTTGCTATATATTTGAAATAACCATTCTCTTTACTCCAATCATCATCTGGCAAACTTACTACAATAACAGCTGAACCAATATTGACCTCTTTAGAAAAAAAATTAGGATCCGTTACTGAAACATATCTATAACAATGATTGTTATAATGAAACTCTGCTTTTGTTTTATTTTTTTCATTAATAGATAAGTTTAAATTAGATACTTTAACTATTGATAAAGACTTTTTTATAATTGCTACTTCATCATAATTTAATTTATAATTTGCATTTCCTAAAATAAATGGAGTATTTTCAAGAGGATGTAGCTTCAAAACATCATTAAGATTAACTCTCTTTAGAAATTTAAATCTCTTTGTTTCATCAATATAAACATTCTCTGGTTGAAATAATGATGCTAATCCGTCTTTTACATATATCTCAACTTCTTCCAATATGTCACATTCTTTGCCATCTGTTGTGATAAGATATTTCCTATCAAGTTCACCTGCTTTAGTATCAGTTGTGCAACACAATCTTATCCAAGATCCATTTTCGACATCTATTCCTGCGACACATAATTTTCCATATTTAGATGATTTCGTTAATATAACAATTGTTTTCTTTTGCATAATTCCACCCTAATACATTCATTATAGATTTACTATTACAATATCATTTTGCATTTTTTTAAATCTATTTGCAATTAGTCGTCTATGGCATTTTTCTGCCGTTGCTTCTGAACATAGCAAGCAAATATTTTCTAACATAATATATTTTTTGATGATATATTCATTAATTTTTCTATCATCACAAAGTTTATTAAATAAAATTTCATATTCTTTCCAATCAATTTCTTTTTTCTTATATTTTTTCAATATCTCTTCTGTCGGCGATAAGTTGGTATCATGAATGTATTTCATTCCAAAAGATTCAATGAAAAACCTTAAGTCTTCACCTTTTGCAAATCCAGCTAATTGTGAGGTATTGTTTAACCGAATGTCTAATAACAACTCAACACCATTATCCTTCAACTTTTTAAAAAACTCTCTTGCAGATTTTTGAGTAAAGCCTATAGTAAATAATTTCATTCTTCCTCCTTAATTTTAAATCCAATTTCTTTGTTTTTCAACTTATATGCTGCTCTAACATAATCGTCATAGGAAAGATTCTCGTTTTCAAAAATTGATAGTTGCTCCCTGTTGGGAAAATACTCGTTAACTAACTCTTTGTCTATATAACCCTGATCAATGGTTTTAACTTCACCATTATCAAAAACAATATGTTCAACATCAAATTCCTTTAGAAATAATTGTCTTCCAATTAGAATTGCGCGATGACAATTAATTGGATCCTTTTCTGCACACATTAAAACAAAACTCTGATTTAGTTCTAAGCCCTTATTAATTTTTTTAATCCCTTCTAAAAAAATGTCAGAATGTGCAAATTTTTCAAAATCTAAATATCCTTCTTTAACATAAAAAGCTTTGTTTGTTTGTCTGGCTCCAAATTCTTTATCATAATTCCTATAGATTATTTCATTTTCTTTCAGTACTCTCGCCAAATTTTCTTTGTTATAATTAACATAGAATTTGGATAACGGAATACTTCGTACATCTATTAAACAAGATATATTATATTTCTTCAGTATTGATATAAATCTATCAATCTCAACTGCAGTATATCCAATTGTATATATCTTTTTTTTCATATCTCCCTTTTTACCTATCTAATTTATATATAATTGTATAACAATAATGAAATAAAAGCAACAAAACTATATAATCAATAACCCTCTTTCATTATACACGCTTTCATTTCCGATGTTTGCGTTTCTAGTCGCTCTATCTAATGCCATTATTGTTGCGACAGCCCCGTCAATTCTCTCCGTTGACTTTTCTTTATCGGGTTTGATGTTTCCAGCAGGATCTGTACGGACGAATATGTTATCCATCATCCAACGCAGTACTGCATTTCCACTATGAGCGATTTTTTGATCCATAGTAAGTCGCATAAGCTCCTTTGTTGCTGGCGACATATCCTTGAAGCCTTGCCCGAACGGAACAACAGTAAAACCTAAACCCTCAAGATTTTGAGTCATTTGAACTGCTCCCCACCTGTCATACGCAATTTCTTTTATATTATACTTTTTGCCAAGTTCCTCAATAAACTTTTCAATAAAATCATAATGCAGAACATTACCTTCTGTAGTTTGTAAAATGCCTTTTACTTTCCAAATATCGTAAGGCACATGATCTCGTCTTACCCTTAAATCTATATTATCCTCTGGCATCCAAAAGAAAGGCAATATCTGATATTTGTCATTTTCATCTATAGGCGGAAACACCAGCACAAAAGCTGTTATATCTGTGGTGGAAGAAAGGTCTAGACCTCCATAACATTCTCTACCAATAAGCGTATCTGGATTAACCATGAACTCGCACTTATCCCAAATATCCATAGGCATCCACCGCACAGACTGTTTAACCCATTGGTTTAATCGCAACTGTCTGAACAGATTTTCCTCTGCCGGATTATCCCTTGCCGATTGATATGCCTGTCTTAGCTTTTCTATTTCCACCGTAACACCAAGACTGGGATTAGCCTTATGCCAATTTGCCTCATCTGTCCAATCATCCTCATCCTTTATCCCATAAATACAAGGATAAAAAGTGTTATCTATTTTTCTGCCTTCCATAATATCGATTGCTTTTTGATGCACCTCATAGCAAATGCTATTTCTATCAGTGCCGGCAGTCGTTATCAAAAAGAATAATGGCTGTTTTCTGGCATCACCCGAACCATGCAACATAACATCATATAACGCCCTATTCGGTTGCGCATGCAATTCATCAAAAACCACGCCGTGAACATTCAAGCCATGCTTGGTATAACTTTCTGAGGAAAGCACTTGATAATAGCTGTTTAAAGGTAAATATACAATTCTCTTTTGGCTAGCAATAATTTTTGTTCTTTTCTTTAAGGATGGACATTGATTTATCATTTCCACTGCCACATCAAAAACAATTGAAGCCTGTTGCCTGTCCGAAGCGCATCCATACACCTCCGCACCCCATTCGCTATCGCCACAGGTTAGATATAATGCAATGGCCGCCGCTAGTTCCGACTTACCCATTTTTTTAGGTATTTCAACATAGGCTGTATTATATTGCCGATACCCGTCCTCTTTTATTGTACCAAAAACCTCACTTACGATTTTATCCTGCCACGGTAATAAATCAAAGCATTTGCCGTGCCACTCTCCTTTAGTGTGTTTTAACATCCGAATAAAGGATACCGCATGCTCAGCGAGGGCGCTATCATATTGCTTTAGCTCGCTCAAACTGCTACCTCCCTTAAATTACGCACAAAAAAAGAAGCCGTTACCGACTTCCATTTTGCTTGTTTTGTTACTTCTTAACACTCTCCGCTTGTATCAATAAGGTTAATGTATTCTCTTATTATTGAAAGCGCCTCGGCATAACTGCCTGCTTTGTAAACACGTTCTTGCAAATCATTATAACCGCTTATTAAGCGCTCCTTTGCCATTTCCCTGCGAACCCTTCCTAATATGTAATAAATATTACCCGTTTCGCCCTTGCTGTCAAATTCAACTTTTGCCTTTGCTCGTATAATCATATATATAACCTCCAATATTTTTACCTTCCGGGGCGACAGAAGCCGCCCCATCCGGCTTACCAAAAAACATCGGGAGTTCCCGATGACCTGTTAGTATTCCTCCGCAAACAGTACGGTTGTTATCGTCCTATCAATTTCGGTAATGATATAAATATTGCCTTTACTTGTGCCGTAAGCCGCAAATATGCGGTCACCTGTTTCTAGCGCCTGTTTGTTCGTATCTATATCTTCCTCACAAAGGTCGCCCCAATCCTGCCGTGAGAAACGCTCTAACGCATTAGCTACCTCAAGGGCAACAGCGGCGGACAATGCCACCGCCTCGTTAATGCCCCGTGTAAAATATATACTTGTTTCTTTAGCAATCATATCTTAACCCCACCGCCTGCAATCTTTTTAAAAGCTCGCTGTATCTCGTTATTCTTTCCGCAAACGTTGCCGCCTCTGCGCTATCGCCAAAGGTATGACTATCAACCCAAAGCGTCCAAAGCGCCTTGCGCTGCTCGTCCCAAGCCAGTTTTATTTGAATGTCGTTATACCCCTTTTGGTTGACCTTTATTGCTGCTCTTGAGGGAGCAAGGTCACATTCTATTTCCTTCAAAAGCTCTAGCGTTTCCTCAATACCTGTATAACTCAATGTCGTTTGTCCTTTAATTGTAACCTTTCTCTTGTCAACCACCGCCGTGTACCTTGCGTAATCGTAACCTTCGCTCTCTACCAATATTCCTATATCGTTGCCCTCGGTTACCACCATAATTGTGTGCCAAATGCTGTTCTCGTCCGTATACATCAAATCAATGTTTTCCGTTATAAACTCTTTATCTTCAAAAAAGTCCTCGGTGAACTTTGTGAAGTCCTCGTTTGAAAGTTCAATCACCTTTTCAATTACGCAATTCTCTTTTTCGTCCTTGTTCCTTGTGGTTAAGCTCTGAAGCTCTTTAAGCCCATCTACCTTTCTAAAAAATCCTGCTTTGTTTGTTGTCATTTTAACGACCTCCTATGTTTTTTGGTAGGGTGATGATATACTAATTATCCACTAATAGCAAGGGTAATTTGCTAGTATTTTTAAGGTTTTAAGACAATTTTTCAACCCAAAAAAGACACTAAAAATAGTGCCTTTATAATGAATATTTATAGACCTTTTATCTCAATTTGTGCCTATAAGTACGACCGCTTTTACTAAATCCTTGACTGCTATCTTCTTCCCATAAAAATCCTCAACAAATTCTCCAGAAATATCTTCCTTCAGAAAATATGAATCCTGCCCGCCCAATTCGCTTTTCAACAGAACCTCGTCAATCACATATTGACTGTTCATCATAATGCTGTATGCATTACCCTCAGTATCTGCCGATAGCGCAACATAAGCTTCTTGGTCGAGCGTACTCAACCCTTTAATTAAGTCTTTAACCTTTAGCATCCTTTTTTCATCTGACATATCTATGCCCTCCTGTGTTTTTTGGTAGTGTGGATGATAAAGCTATTGTCAGTATTAGTCAAGTCAAATCTCAATAATAAATAATGACACAACCATTGCCTCCCTTGCCACTTGAGGTAGTTCCAAAAGCCTTAAAATTACCTCCGCTGCCACCGCCTGTAATGCCACCCGCATTTCCACCACTACCAGCGCCGGAAGGTCCGTTACCTCCCTTTCCCAAAGGTCCGTTGCCACCTCCACCACCTCTGCCATCAGCCGAATTGGAAAATCCGCCATAAAAAATACTGCTGTTTTCGCCCTCAGGCGCATAGTTTTGAGTTCCTGTTATTGGCACTGCTTTACCAGAGCTATCTTCGCCTCCGCCAGCTGCTCCGTTAGTCACGCCTAATGGAATAAGAAAAGAAATGCCCTCGTTGACACTCGCCCGAGGTTGCCCGACATTGCCACTGTCCGCCCCGTTTCCGCCTGCTCCTATAAATGAACCACTGCCGACAATAAGTCCGCTGTCTCCGCCATTACCGCCTGTGTTGTGCCCTGTTACCGAGTTGCCTACCGCACCTATTGTAAAAGGAATAGCATTTATAGGTAAGTTGCTATTGTTATGCTCCAAGGCTAAGCAACCAAATACCGCTCCGCCCGAAGCTCCGCCTACTCCAGAGGTAATTGCATTGCCTCCGCTGCCACCTCCGCCTGCTCCAAAACACCCAACAAACATATACTGAATATTCTCATCAGAAGCTCCTATTACTACACCAGTCCTTAAAGGTATCGGCGTATCATAAGCGAGAGCTTCTGAACATATTCTTACCTCTCCATCTGCAAAGCGAATCAAATAAATAATTGCGGGCGAGGTTGAGCGATATCTTTCATTGCAATTAGGTCTTGTACCTTTCTCCGCCAAAACTGCATTCCCATGTATGTTGAAATATCCTTTTGCTTTGCTGTACAAATAGCCGGGAGCGAAAGCAACAAAACGATTGTTTTCCTTACCCTTGTAAAAATCCATAAAAGCACTCGCTGTTCGATTATCACCGCTTGCCTTCAATACTTCGCAAAGTTTTGTGGCATCCACCATATTTATAGCAAATTCCATAAGCTATTCTCCAATATTAAACATGGTGGCGGTTACAGTGCCAGCAACCTCTACCGGCTTATCAAACTTAACCGTATTATCCTCAACTACCAGTGTTTCTGATATGGTGCTTATCTGTGATTGAAGACTGTTTACTTTATTATCTATTTCATCAAAATTGTTTATTAGTTTTGCAACGGCTGTTTCCAAACCATTAACAGCATCCTGTAATTTGGTTGTTTGATCTGATGACCTTGCAAGCTCAGCAAAAATAAACTGTGAAACCTCTGATGCCGACATTTCTGCAATATTATCTGTTTTGGACACGAGAACAGACGCACTCTTTGTCTCTTCTCCACTGTCCAATAATACAGCAAGCTTAAAGCTAGGAACATCAATAATATCAAATGGAACTTTACACGCACCTTCTGAAATGTTTACTAAATGCCTAATTCCTTTTTGATAAAATACTGCTTTGCTTTCTGATATACCTTCCAAATTTACAAAAGAAAATCGAGCAATAATGCCCGATTCCTTGCCTTTTACTATAAAATTCTTATCAATTCGGGCGATTATCTGTCCATTTACCTCAAATTTAAGCTCCATATTCCTTATTCCTCCTTATCCACTGCTTTTAGCTCGTCAAACGCAAGCTTTACTCCGTTTCTCACTACATATGCTTCCATATTTGGATTATTATCAAGATATCTTTTGACAATGACGTCAGCGTATTTTTCATCAAGTTCCATCATATAACACAGTCTTTCTGTCTGCTCGCTGGCGATAAGAGTTGTACCTGAGCCTCCAAATAAATCAATACAAAGTTCACCCTTGTGACTGCTATTTAAAATTGCCCTTGCTACCAGTTCCACAGGCTTGGTGGTGGGGTGCAATTCACTGCGTTTTGGCCGTGCAATATCCCAAACATCCGACTGTTTTCTATCAGTAAGAGGACATAGCCTAGTGCCATCTATCCATCCGTACCATATAGGCTCAAACTGAGTGTGATAATCCTTGCGAGATAGTACCAAGGTATCTTTTTTCCATATAATTGTTGAAGACCAATGAAAGCTCAAAGCCTCCATAACCCGCATTATGTTGCCCCATTCCTGTCCGGACATTACGACATAAGTCATTCCGCCAGTTTCCATAACCTCTTTTGCGCAACTAAAAGCTTTAGTTAGGAATTCCGCAAACTGCTCACTAGTCATTTTGTCATTAAGTATTGACCTCTGTTTCCAGCTTGGATGCGCTGCGCCGCCGTAGTCTACATTCCACGGCGGATCTGTGAACATAAATTTTGCTTTATTGCCGTCCATCAATACCTTTACATCTTCAAGACTAGTACTGTCACCGCACATAATCCTGTGTTTACCGCCTAAAACCCAAACATCACCACGTTTCGTGATTGGAATTTTAATTTTCTCTATCTCTTTATCGAGATCAAAATCATCTTCCTTGACCTTCTCAGAGAGAGTTTCCTTAAATAGAGAATCCAGCTCGCTTATCTCAAAACCCGTAAGCGACACCTCAAACCCACTGCTATCCAAATCCCTCAATAATTCCGTCAATAAAGGCATATCCCATTCGCCAGAAATCTTATTGAGTGCTATATTCAAAGCCTTTTCCTTAGAAGCATCAACATCCAGCACCACACATTCGACCTCTGTATAGCCAAGTTGCGATAATACCTTGAGTCTTTGATGCCCGCCGACAACATTACCTGTGCGTTTATTCCAGATAATAGGCTCGACATATCCAAATTCCTCAATAGAGCGTTTGAGCTTTTCAAACTCCTTATCTCCGGGCTTTAAGTCCTTGCGAGGATTATATGTAGCCGCCTTAAGCTCGCCTATTTTTATCTTTTCAATTTGCATTTTCTCTCCTTTTTGACATGAAAAAGCCACATCCAAATATAGATGTGGCTATTTCTTAACTCGATTTTTACGATAATTTTATCTTAATTTTTGCACTATATAACCTTCGCCTTTCATAAGCTTCACTGTTGCTATATTAAAATAACTACCGTCTTTGGTTTTAATCTGCACTGCTTTGCCATTTTGCATTTTATGACTAATCGATATAATGCCCTTTTGATCTAAAGCGTCGACTATTAAATTTATAAGCTCTTGTTGTTCCATAAATAATCCTTTGTATGGTAGAATAATTTTATTATTCTATTGCTTTCAATGTTAATTCATAACGCTTGCCGTCTTCCATTAAAACATATAATGAATTTATTGCATTGCCTTTCGGATAGTTAATGTCTTTAACATTGTCAACCTCCAGCATAATCGCTTCGCCAATCGAATAAATCAATTCGTGTTCCATACATATCTCCTATTGTTTTTAATTACATTATACCTACCTCGTTTGGGAATAGCAATTAAAATTCGCAAGTAAGGTAGATAATAAATTAGGAGGCTTGGATATTTATGTTTAATTTGTCGCTTTTTTCCGAAAGACTTAACGAACTATTCTTTGATTACCATACTAATGTTATTGATGTTGAGAAACTCACTGGCATACCTAAATCCACGCTTTATCGTTATCTTAAATCAGAAACTATCCCCAGCGTAGAAATGCTTATTAAAATAGCTGACCACTTTAAGTGTTCCATAGATTATCTTATCGGAATCGATATTGATAATTATAATTCTAATAACACAATTTGTCCTCCATTTTCCGAAAGATTTCGTTTCTTATTGAATAAATTTGAGGTAAGCAAGTATAAGCTCAATAAAGAACTAGGATTGCCTGACACTTCTCTTTATAATTGGCAAAACGGCAAACGAGAGCCTAGTATTGAAAGTATAATGAAACTTGCTGAATACTTTAATTGTTCTGTTGACTATATCGTTGGACGTGAAAATTAATCGTTTAAAATGGCTTTTTTTAACTCATCAACTTTATCAAGAAGTTCCCACATAAAGAAATCTTTGCCGAAATGACCGCCTACCGCCGTTTGCGCATAAACAGGCTGTTTCAAATCTAGAGTTTCTATAATTTCTGCCGGTCTAAGGTCAAATACCTTGAGAACGGCTTTTTTTATGAGCTCTTCGCTTACCGTGCTCGTATAAAAAGTGTTTATATCAACGCTTGTAGGTTCGGCTTTACCTATCGCATAGCTTATTGCTACCTCACATTTTTCCGCTAAACCCGCCGCCACAATATTTTTAGCAATATACCTTGCCATATATGCACCGCTACGGTCTACCTTTGAAGCGTCTTTACCAGAGTACGCACCGCCACCGTGATGAGAGATACCACCATAGCTATCTACCATAAGTTTTCTGCCAGTAAGTCCGGTATCTGCCTCATATCCACCCAGCACAAATCGACCAGATGGATTTATAAGAACCTCTGTGTTATCATCAAGCATAATACCTCTAAATATATGGTCAATAACCTTTACTTTAATTTCCTTGCGTAGCTTGTTAATATCCGCAGACTCTTTATGCTGTGCAGAAATAAGCACTGATTTTATTTTTGATAATCTATCATTCTTATACTCAATACTGACCTGAGATTTTCCATCCGGCAACAACTCTTTGATGATGCCTTCCTCTCTGCAAAATGTAAGCCTTGCGGTTAGTCTATTTGCAAGTTCTACAGCAAGAGGCATAAATGTTAAGGTTTCCTCTGTCGCATAACCATAAACTATACCTTGATCTCCTGCGCCTTGAAAGACTGGCATACTTCCGTTTCCACCACAAACTGCGGTAGAGATATCTTGGCTTTGCTCATGAATGCGCACTTCTATTTCAAGGTTTGAGCCATCATAACCAACATCTTTAATAACTTGTTTAACTATTTCTTTATATTCAACGGTGGCGGCGGTGGTTATCTCGCCTGCGATAAAAGCCTTTCCTGCGGTCAATAACACTTCACACGCAACTCTGCTATTTCTGTCCTGTTGCAAGCACGCATCCAATATGCTGTCCGCAATTAGATCTGCCAATTTATCAGGGTGTCCGCTCGTAACCGATTCTGCTGTAATAATTCTTATCTCCATCAATCCTTGTCCTCCAACATAAAGTTTTCATATGGAATGCCTATAAGTTCCAAAACCTCTCGCATACCTAAGCCACCATGCTCCTTATCTTTTATGCAATACCTCCAAAGCTGTGGATGCGTTTTTTGCAGAAGTTGAAACCTTGTTGGCTGTTTTTCCAAGTGCGCTCCAAACATACAAAAAATACATCCTGTTCTCTTGTAACCCATATCGTAAATTTTGCAATAAGGAACGTTCTTTTGTTTTATATATTCCCAAATATCCGCCTCCGTCCAAAAGGCAAGCGGCATGGAAACCTGTTTATTGTTATCAGAAGCGTTGCATCCTGAATGCAACCACTGAGTTGTTCTCAGAGCCGATTCTTCCGCCATCGTGCCGACAAACGGTACTCTGCCAGTTTCTTTATGATAGATAGCAAGCGGTTTCTTCTTCATTTCGTTGCAACAACCTGCTCCAATTTTAAAAGGTGCGTTTAATAAAAACTTCCATTGCTCGCTCAGCTTGTATTGTGTTTTACTGCCGTCTCGCATAGTGCCATTCATTATGCGATTAAATTCAACCTCGTTAGAACCACCCCTAATTCTTTCTATCCATTGGGCTTGTTCTTTGCTGACAACAGGATAACCACACTTATCAAGCACCTGCTTAAAGGTAAGCTTTGGTTTTACCCAAGTGACATTATCAATCGACCTTACAAAATCTCTAATCTCAGGAAATTCCAACCCCGTGTCACTGAACACCGCCGGAACTTCTTGATAGACACTTCGTACTAAATCCAAAAGCACTGTAGAATCCTTTCCACCGCTAAATGATATATAAACACCATCTATACCAAAGTGCTCCACCCATTCTCTTATTCTTTGCTGAGATTTAAGTATCTTTACTTCCAATGGCAACGCTTGAAACTGTCTAAGCTGCCACATCTCCATTTTATTTTCGCCTCTACTCATTGACCACTCCATCGAGAATAGCTTTTTTTCCAGTAAATTCTTCCCAGCGTTTTACTGCTAAATCGCAATATTCAGGCTCTTTTTCCATTGCATAACAAACTCTATCTGTCTGCTCTGCTGCGATAATTGTTGTACCGCTTCCGTTAAACGGCTCAAGCACAATACCCCCACGGTCGCTGTGCATTTTGATACACCTCCAAGGAAGCTCAACAGGATACATTGCCGGATGATCTTTGTTTGCTGTTACTGTGTTCATATCCCATATGCCGGCATAACCCCACTTCTTACGTTCCTCTTTGGTTAATCTTTTTACGAACTTATAGCTGTGTCCAGCAAAAGCCGACAACCAAACATACTCTTGGTCGTTGTATTCTGGTTCTGCATTCTTGCCAAAAGCTGTGATATACTCGTATTGCTGAACAGGCTTATTTGTCACCAAGTGATAAGGTCCTACGCCAAAATTCATGCCTTGCTTTTTCCAAATGCGAATCCAAATCGGACGAAAACCGCAGTCTTTGAACATATCTGCCGAATATACATTCGTTGGTTCAATAAACTGCGTACCTGTGGCATATAAATCGACCAAATTCCAACACACAATATTTGCGTACTTTGTGATGTTTTTGATGACAGGGCGTATTGTGTCAAACCATGGGTCTATTCCCTTTTCCTCGTAATCCTTTCCCACTCCATACGGTGGCGAGGTTACACACATCTGTGCGGTTTTTCCATCCATTAGTTTTTGCATATCCTCGGCGGCAGTTGAATCGCCACACATCAAACGGTGTTTACCCAGCAACCAAATATCGCCCGGCTTGGTGCTAGCACCCTTTGCTTTTATCTCGTCGTGTTCCTTTTCTATGTCAAAGTCGTCTTGAACAGCCTCTTTCGAATAAAACTGATTCATAAGCTCGTCCACTTCTGCGGTATCGAAACCAGTAACCGAAACATCAAAACTACTGCTGTCTAAGTCTGTTAACAGAGCTGCCAATTTATCTTCATCCCATTTACCTTGAATTTTGTTAAGCGCCACATTTAGTGCCTTCTCTTTTTGTTCATCAAGCTCCACAATCACACAGTCAATCTCGGTTATGCCCATATCCTTCATGACGGTTAATCTTTGATGCCCACCTACTACATTACCAGTTTTGGAGTTCCAAATAATTGGCTCTACGTACCCAAACTGCTCAATAGAGCGTTTAAGCTTTTCATATTCCTTGTCGCCAGCCTTAAGCGCTACTCTCGGATTATATTCCGCCGCTTTCAGCTCATTTATGTTTATCTTTCTTATTTCCATCAATTACCTCTCCTTGGGTTTGTATTCAACAATTGCTCCATAATATCGTCATTTGGCGTTTTGCCATTAACCGCAAAGGTGCAGTTTTCCTTTACAATTTGGAATATCTGCAACCAAATGTTGTTTGCTTGCCTCATAAAATTCATACCCATACTCACATATGGACTTGCTATAGGAACTCCTGTTGTCGGATGCTTTGCAAGTAAGCCAAACTGATTTATTCCTTCCTCACATTGTATCCAGCGAGCTATGTTCAAAGCGTATTGCTCGATTAGTTCTTTCTTAACGAACCTGTCGCATTCTCGCTCCTTGAGCCATTTCCAAGTTTCCTCATAAATCCTAGGCGCCAGATTATCGTTTGTATTCTTTGTATTCTGTTTCAAAAACTCGTTTGGGTCTGGCATGATTTCTCCTATAAGTTCCTCATTATTTTCAGGAAACTCCAATCTACTATGGGGAACTTTGCTTCTGTTTCCCTCTAATATCTTCTCGGCAAGAGGCTTCTTCGGTCTGCCTGCACCTGCTCGAACTCCGCCTCTACCATTAGCCATATTTACCTCACTTTCGTTTGATTTTTAGATTTTATTTTGAATATTTTTTGAATTATATTTGATTAAGAGATACATTCCACTGCCATAAAACAATGTTTAAACATTAAAACTTGCCATTAACGACTATTTTTGCACTAAAAAAGGAGAGTGCAATACCCCCCTTTGAATTACCGAAAATTTGCGTGAAACCCGCAACCCGCTCACCAAACAAATAACTGTAGAGATTTGACTCCCCCTTGGACACGCAAAAGCCGAATAGCTACTTTTTACCCCACCTGCTGCCTTCCGTAGCAGATTTTTGGCTATGACAACTCCAGCAGAGGCATTGCAGGTTGGTAAGTGATAGCGGTGCTCCGCCTTGCTTTATAGGTACGATATGATCGACCGTAGTAGCCTTTGTTACTTTACCAACCTTCAAACACTCCTCGCAGAACGGTTGCTCAGCAAGCTTTCTCTTTCGTAAAGCAACCCACTCTCTGCTTTTGTAAAACTTCTTTGAAAATTCGTCTCTACCGTAAATATTGTATTCCTTATCGCGTAGTTTTTTATGTTCCTCACAATATGTGCCTGCTGTAAGTTTAGGACAGCCGGGATAAGCACAAGGCTTTAACGGTTTATACGGCATGACTTCCTCCTCAAATGAAAAACCTCACCAATAATATGGCGAGGTCTCCTGTTCACAAGCTCATTATATACCTGTCCTAAGGCTTTTTTGTCCTAAATCGTACGGTGATTGTCCTAAACTGTCCTAAATTTTTATTGTGCATATCTTTCCTTAAATAGCATATCCAATAATGCAATTGCTCTATCTCTTTTATATGCAAGTCCTGTTTTGCAATAGCCGAGTTTAATACCAGCTTTTCTTAAAGAAACGCCTTGTATGTAAATAATATTTATAAGCTCCATTGCCTCATCATCAAGAGTATCTATGCATTTATCAAGAAAATTAAGCTTATCAATTAATCCGATTAACTCGACATCATCTTTACTTCCTACGGCAATTCTTGCCTTATTCAATTTATAATTCTTTAATAATTCCTTTACCATTTTGTTATAATCCTCACCGTAGTTTTCGTTGTTTGCCAACTCCTGCAATTTTTTTTGTTTGGTCTGATATAGCCTATAGTCCAACACCCAATCCGTCTTATCGCCTTCATCGAATTTTGTGTTTAACCAATTTCGTATTGCTCCATCATCTTCTAGTTCCTCTGTCCATGCACAACTTTCGCATATACCTTTTAGATCCCAAAGTTGCATTGTCCTTATTCTTTCTCCCATATAAACGAACAGCATCAATTCCTTGTCCGTCCGTTCATCTAAGTACTTCACATGAAAATACCTGTCAAAAATCAGTCGGCCACAGCTTTGCATATTGGTTATGTACAACTCGACTTCAGCTTTTATATCATATTTAGGCATCAACCCTGTGCCAAAGTCTGACTCATAATCATAAACAGCCTCTGGCGTGATGACTAATTTATTAACGGTATCTTCCATTGCTACTCCTTTTTGAAAGCCTCTATAATTTGCTTTACTTCCTCCAACGACCTTACAACTAACGCATAGCCTCCAGCCTTTATTATTTGCCTTATCGTTATCGCCTGCAATACTGTCGGCTTATTATTTCCTGCTTTGCATTCAAATGCAATAAATCTTCCTCTATAACAAACAATAATATCGGGAATTCCTGCTGTTCCAAATTGACCACCATGCTCTTTCCAATAGAAACAGTCCTTTACGGTCTTAAGATAT
>Ga0172378_10001786_pt1 | contig 19953 bp, 15 predicted proteins | sample GrowelOW332metaG_FD_119755 | JGI IMG/M metagenome (GOLD analysis project Ga0172378, IMG submission 119755) | Groundwater microbial communities from an aquifer near a municipal landfill in Southern Ontario, Canada - Pumphouse #3_1 metaG | ecosystem: Environmental > Aquatic > Deep subsurface >... | reverse complement strand
GTTTTTCAAAGTGAGAAAGAATTTATCCCTTAACATCTGATTTTATCAATTGAACCGAGACACCTTGGGATATGTTTCAATTTGTCCGGGTTTTGAGGGTAAGATCAGTTTCGTAATTCAAAGTAACTTAATAAAAAACCTAACGCCATAAACAAAATGCCTATCAAAATCAAGGAGGTCAAGCCGTTAATCTGGAATTTTCAGGTAGTGGGAGGACAAGACGCCTGGAAAGAAATCGCCTATTCCGCGCGTATGAGCGGGGTGCCGCCGCATGTTACGGAAGAAGCCATTTTTAAGATGATTCTTCGCAACGATTACACTTCCGCTTTTGAACACATCATCATCAAGTTTGACATCAAGATTGCAAAAAGCATCGCCCCCGAGATGCTGGAGCATCGAATGTCGTCACACTCCGGTTTCTCCACCCGCTACGTCCATCCCAATAAGAGCGCGGTCGAATTAGCCGGCAAAGAGGAAGACGTCTACGAAATCATCATCCCCTGGCATCTTATCAAGACCGACAATATGGATGAAATAAAGCAACAGCAAAGAGAATTGTTCTTCAAAAATATCGAGAGCAACCTGCTGGCTTACGAAGAGCTTTTAGCCAAAGGTCTTCCCCGCGAATCCGCGCGCTATATACTGCCGTTTTGCCAGGCGGTCGGCATCTACCATTTCACGATGAATCTGCGCTCGTTGCTGAATTTCCTCTCGCTTCGGCTCTGCGTACGCGTCGCGCCCGAAATGAGATCCGTAGCCAGCCAGCTATATTTCAATCTTGCCGAAGACCTGCCCATCATCAAAGGGATGGTCGGCTGCCGCGGCTACATGAAGCGCACTTGCCCCGAGAGCGGCGTAACAGGGGTACGCGAAGGCGAGCAGCACCCGTTCTATCCGCCTTGCCTTTTCAAAACCCCCGAATCGGAAATTTATATCCCGACACAGAAAGACCTTGCCAAGGGCGGAACTTTCAAGAAATTTGATCGGGGAAAAGCCGTACTCGCTCAAGAATTCAATTTCAAAAAATGGGCAGATTGGACGGGAGCGTAAAAACGACCGAACATGTGTCATTCTGAACGAAGGTAATCCGCAGTGAAGAATCCCGTCACTACGCGAGATAATTAGGGATCCTTCGGAGTACCTCAGGATGACGAAACAAACAGTATATAATTATAATTAATGCAAATGGAAAAACTAATTGAGCTTTTAGAAGAACACAACTCTTGGCGAAAAAAATGTATCAACCTTATCGCTTCGGAAAATGTAATGTCTCCTTACTGCGAGCAATATTATGTCTCCGATCTGATGCACCGCTATGCCGAAGGGCTGCCCTTCAACCGTTATTATCAGGGACTCAAATATGTCGACCGGATCGAAGATCTCGTCACTCAGGCTTTCAAAGACCACTTCGACGCGGACTTTGTCGACATTCGTCCCATCTCAGGCACGCTGGCCAATTTCGCCGTCTTCTCCGCACTGGCTGAAAGAGGTGACACGATCATGAACCTGGGCATCCAGGGAGGTTCGCATGTTTCCCACGAGCAAGCCGGAGCCGTCGGAATGCTGGGACTGAAATCTTATGCTCTCCCTTTTGACGAAACCAATCTGACGCTCGACCTTCCTCAGATTGAAAAAAAGATACTGGAACTAAAGCCCAAGTTTATCGTAATGGGCGGATCTGTCATTACTTTCCCGCAGCCTATCCAAGAAATCCGGACCATCTGTGACAAAACCGGCACCAAAATAATCTACGATGCCGCCCATGTTTTCGGTCTCATTGCCGCTGGCAAATTTCAGGGCCCGCTACAAGAAGGCGCGGACATCATCACTGCCTCCACGCACAAGACTTTCCCCGGACCGCAGGGAGGCATTATTCTGGGGAAGGATCTGGACGAGAAGCTGGTAAAAAGAATTCAGAATAAAGTTTTCCCCGGTGTCCTCTCCAACCACCACCTCCACCGCATACCGCCACTCTACCTGGCACTGCGAGAGATGCAAGAATTCGGCCCTGCCTATGCCGACCAAATTATCAAAAACGCCCAGGCATTGGCCCAAGCGCTTGATGCCGCCGGATTCGATGTCCTCTACAAAGACCGCGGCTTTACCCGAAGCCATCAGGTGGTGGTCAATGTGGAGAAGCAGGGAGGCGGAGATCCTATTGCCAAAAAATTGGAAGAAGCCAACATAATTCTCAACAAAAATATCATCCCCACCGACACCGACAACCCCACAAAACCCAAAGGACTCCGCATCGGGGTGCAGGAGATGACCCGTTTTGGGATGAAAGAGGAAGAAATGAGAGAAATTGCCCGACTTATCGCCGAAGTGGTCATGAAAAACGAGGACACGGAAAAAGTGAAAAAAGAGGTGGAAAGTTTTAGGGCAAAATTCTCCAAGACCGTTTATTGTTTCGAGTAAAATCCGCCCCGAAAGTCGCAAATACCGCTAAACAAGCGGTATTTTTCTTTGCAATCAAGAACCCGCCACCGGCTTTTCCACTCAAATGCCTCTTTCCTAATGCCCCTAAAATTTTGTCAAGTTTTTGCCGCTCGATTATTGACACTTTTCCAATAAAATGATAAACTAATTGCATTAGTTCCCTCAGAGGGAATTTTTTAATTGGTTAAAAATCAATATGAATAAAATACTATCCGCCACCGAAATGGATGTTCCTCCCTTATTACTGCTAACCTTAGCCGTGATAAGTCTCGTTTTCAATCTTTGTTTTCCCCAATACACGGCTTACGCCAGTACGGAGAACCAAGAATTTGTCTATGAAAGCGAGCTGAAAGAAAACGTCATTGCCTTAAACAGGCTCAAGCAGGAGATAGAAGAGAAAAAGATTGCTTCCAGCCGAAGCGTCCAAAACACGGAAGTTTACTCGGAACCGACTCCGGCAAAGAAAGCGACCGTCAAAAAGACGGTAAAAGTTGCAGCCGGAACCAAGACTAAACCGACAGTTGCCGCGACAAGCACTGCCACAAGCAACGTTTCCGGTCGTTGGGTAACAGTAACGGCATATTCTTCCACGGTTGGACAATGCGATTCCAGCCCGTTCATTACCGCCAGCGGAAGCAGCGTCAGAGACGGGATTATTGCCACCAACCTATTGGCTTTCGGAACCAAAGTGAAATTCCCCGGTGTTTACGGAGACAAAATCTTCACGGTAGAGGACCGTATGAACGCGAGATACTCCAATAGAGCCGATATCTGGTTTGCTTCCCAAGCGGAAGCCAAACAATTCGGCATCAAAAAACTGGAAATGATTATTGTTTCATAATTACGCATAAAAAAGCAGCGCCCCGTTAAAGGCGCTGTTTTTTATTGTCATTTTCTTTTGGATCCGGACAAGCTCTTGTGAATTTTCATCAGAAGGGGAGGCGTTTCCAAAGAAAAATTGCGGGAAGCGGTTTTTATCGCAAAATGCAAAAAGGCCAGTATTCCCAAGATGCAAAACACGATATTTATGGCGCGAAAAATAAGGCTGAATACCAAACCGACGTCTTTTCCCGCACCCAGCAGATTGAAAACGAAAGAAAGAGCCAGCTCGGAGCTCCCCAAAGCGCCCGGGATAGGAACCAGATTTGCCAATGACCAGAAAGCGAAAATGCTTAAAGATTCGGTTATACCCAGCCAATGCCCCAAATAAAAGCAGGCGACCGCGACCGCTAAAACATTCAGCAGAATATCCAAAAAAGCCAGACCGACTACAGCCGCAAAGGTGCTCCGGCTTTTTCGGAAGAAAGCCTCTATAACTTCCTCCGTTCTCTCAACGGCAGGAAGTTTGTCTTTCACATAGTTAAACCGAGCCAACCCGATTTTGTATATGACGGACGTGAAAAAAGCATGCTCGCCGTCTCGACGTTTGAAAGTTTTTTTGTAAAAAAGATAAAGAGTAAACGCGACAAGAGCAAACACGCCCCAAAATCCGTATATCACATCCCACGGCAGAGAAAACTTTTCCGCCAGAAAAATAAAACCGAAGATAATGGTAAAAAAAAGAACTATCAAGTATATCATCTGGTCCAAAATAACGGAGGCCGAAGATTTTTCCCAGCCGCAGTTGCCTTCCTCTTTAATCATATAGGCCCGAATCGGCTCGCCGGCGATGAGAGCGGAGGGCGTGATATAGCTGAAAGCGAAGCCGGCCAGCTTGGCGCGCACCACTTTCCAGAAGCGCACGGGACAGCCTTGGGAGTCGAGAATAAGTTGCCAGCGATAAGAACCCACCATAAAAAGAGCCAGAAAATTGATGACAAAAACCAAAAACAACGCTTTCTTGGGAAAAAGCACAATAGCCGTCTCGATTTGAATCCAATCCACTTGCCCGAAGGCGAGAGCAAAGAGCGCCACGCCGATGACAAAAGAGAGGACGATAAGAAGAGATTTTTTCATTTTACAACGATAGCCATTCTCAAACAATAAGTACCGGGAGAGGGAATCGAACCCTCAAGGATTTGCATCCAACGGATTTTAAGTCCGCCGCGTCTACCAATTCCGCCACCCCGGCAAAACCAACGGATAACAAAGAACTTACAACTCGTAACAAATATCCGATCCGTTATTAGTTATAAGTTTGTCAGTTGCAAGTTATTTTGAGGCCTGGATCGGATTTGCACCGATCTACGCGGTTTTGCAGACCGCTACCTAACTACTCGGTCACCAGGCCGGATGAATTCCAAACACTAATAAAACTAACATAAAAAAAGGGCTTGGTCAATAAAAGCAGCGTCTGACCCACCTAAACTTTGAATCGCTTATTTGCCAAATGGATTTCGGATCACACCAGAAATGGTATGAGCCACGCAGGACAGAACGTTCTTGTGTAATATTTCACACCATTTCTGGTGTGGTCCGAATACAAAGCCGGGACCCCAAGCTGAAAATACGATGCCTAAATTTTATGATTACTGCATTGGACAGCAGCGCAGGCTAAAGCCGTGCTACTCCACTTGGTATAACTTTCAAAAAAACGTCTCAAGACCGGTCTTTTTCTTTCTCGATTATTTCGATAATTTTAGGGATCTTCTTGAAATCCTTCTCCAGCGTTTCCAACAAACTTCGCTGGTATATCGTTGCCGCCGGATGATAAATAGGAAAATATACTTGCCCGTCCTTGCGTTTGGGCCGACCGTGGTCCAGAGAGATCTTGAGTCCCGGCAAAAAACGGTCCATCGCGTGCCGACCCAAAAGAATAATAATTTTGGGCTGAATAAGCGCCACCTGTCTTGCCAGAAAATCCGCACAAGCGCTCACCTCTTCCGGCAGGGGATCGCGATTCATGGGCGGACGGCATTTGACCACATTGGCAATAAAAACATCTTCGCGTTTGAGATTTATACTCTCCAGCAGACTGTCCAAGACTTTTCCCGCCGCACCCACAAAAGGTTTGCCCTGCAAATCTTCATTTCTCCCCGGCCCTTCGCCGACAAACATTATATCCGCCTGGGGACTTCCGCAGCCGGGAACGGTATTGGTGCGAGTTTTGCAAAGCTGGCACTTCTCGCACGCCGCGACTTCTTTTTCTATTTTCAAAAGAGAATCTTTCATATTCTTGCGCCTAATTTCTGCCCGTCCGAACCGGCAGTAAAGAGAGTGGACTCCGCCTTGAGCGAAAAACTGAACAGCAGCCCGTTTTCATAAAGCGGGTCTTCCGAACGATTATTGTCCTCCATGGAGCAGACGCCAAAACACACGAAATTGTTTTGATTGTTCCAGATGTCGTTGAAACTCAACTTCACATCCTTGCTGTTTTCGTCGGCATAAACACCGCTGCAAATCTCGCAAGTGCCGTTGTCCGTAATAATATTGTTTGTAATAACCGCGCCGGATTTTGCCAGATAGATGCCGAAAGTCGCCCCCGCTTCAAAATCATAAGAGCCGTTGAAACTGACGGTGTTGTGATCTATGGAAGCCTTGCTGTTGTAGAGGTTAATTCCTTTCTTATTGGCGTAAATAAGGTTATCGGCAATCGACGGATTGGAATCCTCGACCTTGTCCAGATTGAATATCTGCACCCCCACTTTGCTCTGCTCGAGAACGTTGCGCTGCACGATAGGGGAGGAATGACCTTTGATATAGATGTCATAATCGTTGGAAAAGATGATGTTGCGATTAATGATCGGAGAAGAATTCTCCACCAGCACCCCGCTTAAACTTTCCTGCGCATTTTTGATGCTGAAATTCTCCAAACGGGTTTCTCCGTCATTCAGGTCTTTGAAAGTAACAACGTTTCCTTTTTTGTCGCCGTCCAAAATCGTCGTCTCCGCCCTCTCGCCAACCACGCTCACACCGTCTTTCATCACGAGATTTTCCTTGTATTCCCCGGCCGCAACTTCCACCACGTCTCCAGCCATCGCCATATCGATTGCTTTCTGGATAGTGTCAAATTCAGCCGGCACTTTCAAAACGATGCCCTCGTGCTCCGCCTCGCCGCTTTGGCGAAAAGATGACAACGCTCCGCCGCCTCCGGCCAAATTTGCGAACATCCCGGCAAAATCAAAAGACTCACCGCTCGCCTCCGCCGGCACATTATCGCTCAAATTCGCTTGCTCCGCAGGAAGAACCCGACCGGTATCATTTTCAGCACTCACGCCGACGGCATTATTTTTCCTGCCGTCCATAAGAACAACGCCAAAAATTATCACAGCAACCAGAAACAAGACAGTGACCCTATTCCTCCGCCACATATCTATCACTCTCTCTATCTTCAAAACGATTTCAATCGCCTTGCTTTTCTCTATTTTTATCATCACCGAAACTTTTTAATTCGTAAAAGAAACTGACTGTATTTTAGCACAAAACTCCGCATACGCGAAGTTTTTATGGCGATAAAAGGACATACGCAATATATGGCTCCAATCATACGCCTAAATAGCATACAATCCCTGACATATCCGATGTATTTTGAATCACGAATTTGGATCACACCGGAAATGACGTGAACTGCCACGCAAGAACGTTCTGTCCCGCATGGTTCACATCATTTCTGGTGTGATCCGTAATACAAAAAAGGGGGAATACTTAAAAATATGGTTTCCAAAAAAGGAAAAATAATACCCTGGTTCAGAACCAACGAGGAAGCTCTTGAATTTGTTTTTTCAGACTTTCTATTTCCATTTCTACTTCCATTTCGTTGCGTTTAATGGCTTGGTATGATACTTCGTCTACGGCTATCTTCCTTGGCTGAATCGCCTTTGGGTCGTATGTGGTTATCATATCAATGATTTTTTGCTGAGAAACAAAAGAATTATACTTTTCAATCCTTTGCAACGCTTCTCTGTGCGTCTTCTCAATCTCTTGAGATATTTCTTCCTCTCTTTCTTCAAACTTTCTTTTCTCTTCTTCATAGACCCCCTTAGAGACACCGTGGTATCCGTGATCTTCATTTATTGCATCAAAATTTGTTACGTTAAATTCATCTTCGCCGGTACTGTTAGCGCCTTCATCGGCAAAAGTAGGATCTACCATTGAAAATTGAATATGTCCATCTTTATAGGTAGCCAGCAACAAATACATATGTTCATTTTGTTTCGTCGTTGCCCAAACAGCCAAGTTATCCCCAAATATCCCCATTTTGTTTAAAACATCTATGCCGGCAGCCATCGTGATAGCGTAATCATGGCATATGCCGGCACGAGTCCCTAAAGTTGCCGCAGGAATACTTTTGTGCTTTATTCCCAACTTAGTGATCTCCGGATGATTTGAAATTATAATATTTTTTGCTTCGACTTCATCATAATCCATATTATTAACTACCGTCCTTGCAACTATCTCTATTCTCTTTTTTGGATCAATAGTCTCCAAATCAGCTAAGCTATACCCTTCTTTTTTCAAATCTTTTATAAACATGTCCTTGAATTCTTCGCTGTAATTGTAGCTATCGGTATGAACCACGTTCATACCCAATCCGGATATTTTTTGTCCCAGTCTACAATTATCAGCTTCCGTAACTGCCTGCTCCATTGCTTGGTTATAATCACCGACACCATAACCGTTATCTTCCAGCCAAATTTTTAGCTCTCCGTCAGCATCAAGACCTCTCTGCTTTTCGTTAATTTTTATAAAACTATCCCGCGCTTCCTGTGTCTTCAAATCTACTAATCCGTCATCATTTGTAACGATCTCATCGATTTGCTTTTGCAAAGACTCATCAATAATCAACTGTCCGAAAGCATCAAGTCCGTGCTCCTTGTAGATTTCTTTCTTGGCATTTTTTAATTTTGTAATTTCCGGCGTATCTTTGTCTACAGGCACTTGAAAATCTTCAAATCTCACAACATCAATCTGGGAAGTCTCCGGCAATAAAACCCTCTCAAAATAAGACTCCAGTTTTTTCTCCGAAGCGCCCGTACTGTCGGCAATTGCCCTTGCAATCGTATCTTTGTTTTCCAAAAAAAGTTTCAAAGAGCCACCACAACTCCCTATCAAGTCGTAAAAAGACAAATTGTTTTTACAAAAAGTTTCTTCAATCCCAGAAGTATTATCCGCCGAAAAATCCTCGATATATACTGTTTCTCCTTTCACCAGCAAAGAAAACCTCACGTCTCCATCAACAAATTCACCGGCATTGCCAATTTGTTCCAAAACATTTACAGGCGAGTTCAAATCTTTATTTTTATCTATCAGAGCAATCAACTCGGGATGTTCCATGAGTTGTTGCGTAGTAATAAGTCCAATTGAATCTTTATCTTCGGGGTCAAGACGACGGTCTTTTTCAAATTCTTCCAATACATCCAGAGCCTGCGAAATATTTTCGCCCCTCACACCGCTCATAGAGTTCAGCGTATCCGCATTATCAGTACTGTCCTTTGCGTCCTCTTTGATGCCATCAGAGTCCATTATTATTTTAGCTCCGTCCCCGCTTAATGCTTTCAGTACCCCTGAACCGAAGGTGGAAAGATATAAAGCCAAAACGCCAAGATTTAAGACTTTTTTGTGCTCACCGACAAACTCGATAGCAGCTTTCACCTTGGGAAAACGACTGTCTGTCGTTATCTTGCCTTTACGGCTCAAGTATATCTCATCAAGAGTATCGTCAATCGTGCCTTTAATAAAATCCAGATCACCGTTAGTAACGTGTATAGAATCCAGATATTGGGCAAACTTTTGATCATCCAGATTTTTAAAATCAAGTTTCGCCAACCAAAAAACCTTCTGCCGAAAAAATTCAATCTCCTGATCTCCCTCAATCTTTAATTCTTCAGCCCTGGCACAAATGCTATTGTCAACTTCCTGCAAAAACTCTTTAATATCTTTCTCTTCTGCCAATGCCTCATAGGACTTTTTTATTTCATATTCCTCATCATACTCCTCAATGTCTTTTTCGACAGTTTTTGCTGCCGGCTCTTTCGCCACATCTTTTCTTTCTGAAGGAACTATGAGATTCCGTTCAGAATCAAATCTAAAATTTTCTGCCATAATCTTCTTACTAAGGATATTAAATAATTTAGGACTTACGGATTCCAAATTTTCTCAATCTTCAATACTTTCTTTTTCACGATAGAACTTACATTTTGTCATTCTTGTAAGAATCCCTTGATTACTTGTTTAACTGTATGCAAGGGATCTTTACAAAGATGACAAAAGGAATGTATCAATGTGGGAATTGTAAAAAAGGGATTTTATATGGTTTAATCGCGTAAGTCCTATGAGTATTATAATCCAAGTCTCATCTCTCTCAGCATCTCCAAATCCTTTCCGCTCCCCGCCGGTGGGGTCTCCAGCACAAAATCCAAATCCCGCTCTTGCAGCTCGCGCAATATTGCCATAATGCCTACGATGCCGATTTTTCCCTGACCGATATTGGCATGACGGTCAACATGCGAATCCAGAGCCGCTGCCGAGTCATTGAGATGGACTAACTTTATTTTATCAATTCCTACAATTTTATCAAATTTTGCAAAGGTCTTTTTGACCGCCTCCTCCGTACGCAAATCATAGCCGGAGGCGAAAGCGTGGGCGGTATCGAAACACACTCCCAATACGTTTTTGCCGACGGCCTTTTCCGTCTCCTTGATGAAATAGGCGATTTCCTCGAAAGTGTCGCCCATGATATTTCCCGAACCGGCGGTTATTTCCAATAGTAGTTTCGCTTGAAATTTTTTGTGTTTCGGTTTCACTTCTGACGCGGAAGACGGCGCCTCAAACACTTTTACCAGTCCCGCTATTAACTTCCGCTTGGCTTCCTCTCCGTCCATATCTTTGGAACTTCCCAAATGCGTCACCACGCCCCGCGCGCCCAGCAGGTCGGCGACTTCCAATTCGCTGCGGATGGCTGAAATTGAGCCGTAATAAACACGATTGTTCTCCGACGCGAAATTAATATAATAGGGCGAGTGAATAAAAAAATCTTCCACCTCACCTTTCGCCAAGTTTTCTTTGAAAGCGGCCGCCACAGTCGCATCTATTGGGCGCATCTTGCCGCCGTGCGGAGAACGCGAAAACATTTGGAAGCACTCGCATCCCGCCTCCTTCGCCCGCAGCGGAGCGTTTTCGACACCTCCCGCGATAGAAATATGCAATCCGAATTTCATATAAATACGCTTAAATGCTTATGCTTACAGTATAAGCGAAGCGGGGGAAAGAGCAAATTTGTCGCGCGCAATAAAAAAGCAACCTCTGGCGGTTGCTTCAATCGGCCCGTGCCGCGATTCTTTCTTCCTCCTGAAGATTCAGAACCAGCCTGGTAATGCGCTCCACGCTCTTTTTCAGATCGCCTTCCACTTCAAACCCGGATGCCAGCTTGTGTCCGCCGCCGCCCAGCTGCTGCGCTATTTTGGAAACATCCACGCCTTTGTATTCCTCGCTGCGCAAGCTGCCTTTTATTTTCCGGTCGTCGTATTCCGTCAAAAGTAGAGAGAATTTGGCGTCCGAAACGGTGTTGATAACACTGACCAGACCCGCCAAATCGTCCTGATTGGCGCCCGCTTCTTCGATATCGAACAAGTTTACATACGACACCGCCATTCCGGTCTCCGCGTCCGTCTCAATCCGGCTCAATGCCGTACCCCACAATTTAATCGCCGCAATATTTTTGCTGTTAAAAATACCCTTGGCGATTTTTTCAATGCGCGGACCTTTTTTCATCAGCTGCGCCGCCGCCTGCATCGCCACTTCGTCGGTATTATTATGCTGGAATCCTCCCGTGTCGGTAAATATGCCGGTCAAAAGGCAAGTGGCAATCCGCTTGTCGATTTCAATATCCATCTTGTCCAACAGCTCGTAAATCATCACCGCCGTTGCCGCCTTCTTCTCGTCAATCCAATTTTGCGAATTGATAAAGTTCTCCGTTTCCGTAAGAGGATGATGGTCGATAACCACCAGCCTGTCGAAAGATGCAACAAGGCTGAAAATATTTTCGATGCCCGTCCGACGAAAAACCGCGCAATCCAATAAAATTACCAAATCGTAATTTGCAAATCCCGTCTCTTTCTTAAACATCTCCACTCCGGGCAGAAAACCAAACACCGGGGGAATTTCGTTGACGGAAAAACAACTGACCTTTTTGCCGATTTTTTCCAACGCCAAAGCCAGTCCCAGCGAAGATCCCAGCGCGTCGCCGTCGGGATTCTTGTGACTGAGTATCAATATATTTTCGCTCTCCCTGATAGTGTCTGTGATTTCTTGCATATTTTTATAAAAAAGAACGCCGGCAACAAGCTAACGGCATCTCTCCTCGTTTTCCTTGATTATTTCATTGATTCGATCCGCCTTGTCGCCGCTCAAGTCCAAACGAAAACGAACCATCGGCACCGGTTTCATGTGCAGTTTCTTGTTTATCTTTTGCTGCATCGCATAAATGCCCTCTTCAAGGACGGATAAAGCCTCCTCTTCTTTCTCCCGCGGCATCACGCTGATATAGATATCGCCGTAATGCAAATCTGCGGAAGTGTCCGCCTTGATAACGGTCACCACCATACCGGCGGGGAAGTCCACGTCCTCCAGAATGAGCTTCCCCACTTCCTGTTTGAAAAGTTTGTTTACTTTTGCTATTCGATCACTCATATTATTTAACAATTCTTTTAACTTTTTCCTCCTTGTAAGCCACAATTTCGTCGCCTTCTTCCACCAGCACGTTCCCCTTGAAAGTAACGCCGGCATTGTTTCCGGACTTCAATTCTCCGACCGCTTTTTTGTTGTGCTGCAACTCTGTCAGCATTCCCGTCCCGGCTTTCTCGCCATTTCTCATAATTTCCAGTTGGGCGCCTTTTTCCATTTTGCCGTGCTCAATTTTTGCGCCGAAAATCATATCGACCGTCTTGGCGGATTTCTTCGGCAATTTGAAAATCGCGATCACTTTCATCTTGCCCAAATCCGTGCGCACCGTTTCCGCTTCCAGCATATCGGAAAGCTCTTCTTTGACATAAGCCACCATCTCGTAAATTATATTGAAAAGCTTGAAGCCGATTCCTTCTTTTTCACCGATTCTTTTGGCATTGGTATCGGCGCCGTTATTGAATCCGATAATCCGGGCATCGGAAGATTGCGCCAGCTTGACATCCGACTCGGTAATATCGCCGACCCCGGTCTTGAGAATCTGCACGGCAACACCGCTCACTTTTATCGTGTCCAAAATTTGCACAATCGCCTCCAAAGAGCCTTTGGTGTCCGCCTTGATGACAAGATTTAATTTTTTGACTTTGCCGTTTTCCGCCATCTCTTGGATTTTGGAAACGCTGAGCACCTTGCCCTCGGTAAGAACGCCAACGGATTTTTCTTTGAATGCCTGCGCCGCCGCTTCCGCCGCACTTCGCGTCGGATAGGCCTTGATAACCATTCCGGCACGCGGCACTTCATTCAGGCCCAATATCCTGACCGGCATGGAAGGCGTCGCATCCTCAATTGATTCTCCCAAAAAATTTTTTATAATTTTCACCCTACCGGAAATCATGCCCGCTGCCACAAAATCGCCTTCGCTAAGCGTGCCGTTTTGGATAAGCACCGTGGCCATCGGTCCGACTTTGGGATTGAGATGCGACTCGATAATAAATCCTTCCGCAAACGTTCCGTATTCCGCCTTGAGTTCCTCCATATCGGAATAAAGAATAATCATATCCAAAAGATTGTCCACGCCCTCGCCGGTCTTGGCGCTGATATTGACGCACACCGTCTTGCCCCCCCATTCTTCGGGCATCAGATCGATATCGCTCAATTCCTTTTTCACGCGCTCGATATTCGCTTCCGGCTTGTCAATCTTGTTGATGGCCACGATAATCGGCAGCCCCGCGTTCTTGGCAAAAGCCACCGCCTCTTTGGTCTGCGGCTTCACGCCGTCGTCGGCCGCCACTACGATTACCGCCAAGTCCGTGATATATGCCCCGCGCTCACGCATCGAGTGAAACGCCTCGTGTCCCGGAGTATCCATAAAAGTGATAGTCTCGCCTTTCTTTTTCACCTGATAGGCGCTGACGTTTTGGGTAATGCCGCCATGCTCTCCCGCCACCACATTCGTGGAAAGAATTTTGTCGAGCAAAGTGGTTTTTCCGTGGTCGACATGCCCCATCACCACTACCACCGGCGGACGCTTCTTGGCCCCTTTTCCAAAAGTCCGCGACTTCAACAAATTCCGATTCTTTTCCAAATCGGATTTTTTGCGAGCAATTTCAAAGCCGAGATCGTCGCCCACGATAGCCGCCGTCTCAAAATCAATCTTCTCGTTGAGCGTGGCAAAAATTTTGTTTTTCATCAACTCCGCGATCAAGTCGGTGACTTTAAGCCCCATTTTCGCCGCCAAATCCTTCACCACGACGGTTTCGTCGATTTCAATCAATACTTTTTTGTTTTCTTCTGTTTTAGCCATCTATATTAAACTTACGAATATTATATATAAAATCAATTTATCTCCCGTCGAGAAAGCCGAAAACAAAAGGAAATAAGCGTCTTCTGCTCCGGTCTCTAAAAACGCGTCCGGCTAATTCGGCGTCGGTAAACATTAAAAAGGCATTGCTGCCTTTATCTTTTCATAGCCATATCGAGAGCCTCCGCTTCTTCTTTGCTCAGCTGATATTCCGATTTTCCGTCCTTAACGGGCTTGGCATAAATCCGCACTCCGTCTCGGGAATAAAGACTAAGTATAATAACACCTGAGTTATAATTGTCAAGTAGCGCCACCGCGAAACTTTGGTTGCCGCCCACTTCGCCGAAAGGATTGAAACGAATCATACCGACCTTCTGCACCGCATAGGAAAGCTGTTGCAGTATCCGCTGATCGGCATCCCGAAGCGCAAGAATCGCGTTTTCGATTTTCTCGCTCTTTTCAATTTGCCCCATAATCACTTCCTCCAAATCAACGGCTTTCTTGCCGGAAAACAGCACCGTCGCATTTTTCTTAAGCCGGGAAACTTCCCGATACAGATATGCGCTCAGCATTAAAAGCAAAAAGGTGATTGCCATTAAAGACAAAACGATGGCATCTTGATTATCGGTTATGAATCCCAAAGACGAAGACATAGGCGAAAAATTAGCAATAAAAAAAGAAAATCCCCTCAAAGACTATGTTCATAATAGCCTGTTTCGGGGAGTTGGTCAACAAAAAGCGATTTGCCTGAGCTTTCTGTTTTTTATTTTTAACATGAGGCCGCATCGCTTCGTGCAAGCGCGCGCGCCAAACCAATCGCAATCCAGAAAATCATCGCCAAATCATTCTTCCAATAAAGCGTATCGACCAAGCCATGGACGAGAAAATAGACCAGAAACAGAAAAATAATATCGCCGGTTCGCGCGCGTTTGACAAGCCACAACAAAATTATTATCAACCCGGACAGCCCGATCACGCCCGACTGCAAATAAAAAGCCAGCAGCGTATTGTGCGGTTCAGCCACCGCCCACTCGAGATAAGGAGTGGAAAAACGGCTCTGATAATTCAGATAGGTTTTCTGAAAAGTTCCCGGACCGATGCCGAAAACAGGGCTGTCTTTGAGCATCTCTTTCGACGCCTCCCAAATCATCAAACGCGAGTGGAGAGACGACCTTTCGTTGGAATTCACAATCTGTTCGTATTTTTGAAAAGTCAGAAAAGAAAAAGACACAAGCACGATGGCCGCCAGAATCAGAAGCGCTTTTTGATTTTTTTGGGGTAACCGGCGATTGCCGTTTTTATATTTTTTCAGAAAAAAGAAGAAAAGCGCCGCCATAATTCCCAGCACCGCGCCATAAGACTTGGTTAAAAAAATGACAATTACGAATGAAAATAATATTACAACCTGCGCCCTCTCGTCATTCCGAAGTACTTCAAAAAGTCCCTTCAAGCTCACCGAACCGACTTTATTCAGTTTGGACACAGAAGAGGGGCTTCTTCCGTTCGTCCGAAATGACGAAAAAATATCTCCACTCTTTTTTAGAGTAAAAAGATAAACAGCAAACAAAAACGCCGGCGCCAAATACATTGCCAGATAGTTGGGAGACTCGTAGAAAGCGCGCAACCTGCCATCGAAAGTGAAAATATTATTCAATGCGTAGCCGACAGAGATCGAGGCTACCGCGAATCCTGACAATACGAAGCTCCAAATCGCGTCGACAATTTGCTTGCGCGTTTTTATTTCACTCGTAAAAATTATGAAAAATAAAAACGGATCCGCAAACCAGCCTTTTAAAATACCGAGGCTCGCGCGCAAATCGGAAGAATGAAACATCGACAATATCGCTCCGAGAAAAAGAAGACCGGTTCCCGCAGCCAAAATTTTGTCGCTCCGATAAAACTTTCCAATACTTTCAGAAATCTTGAGATGCTTTTTGTTTTTTAATGCCCACAAGATAAACAATATATAAATCATAATCTCCAGCGCCGTCGTCGGAATGCCGCACAAAGAGAAGCGGACGAGATACAGCGGCAACAAAAAGAGCACGGCATATATGCCGTTTTTTGCGTCCTTGGCACAAAGCCGCGCAAAGACAAGAAAGAATACAGTTAAGATAATTTGAAAAATAAACGTCATAAATTAAGTACTATGGATATTTGTCGAACATAACATTACGCGGAGTAGCATGGCTTTAGCCTGCGCAGTTGTCCAATGTGGAAAAAACATATGCGGACATTTTGCAGCTTGGGGCAAACCCAAAGAATGAACCCCTAAAATCAACCGTTTCCTCTTTCCATTTTAACACATCTTATCGACAGCACCGCCAAGGCCAGGACGACCGCAAATATCGCGAGGATATTGGGCGCATAGATACTCGTATCAAAAAAGGAATGAACCGAATACCAAACAAGCGAGCCGATCAGTCCCAACGAAAGATAGGAAAGCGTCTTGTCCAAAGTGCGACGGCTTGCGACATAAAGCTCAATGACGGTTGCGCCGATCAGCAGCACCCAAGCGAGAAGAGCGAAAACGCCCATCTCCGCCCCCAAGTCCAAATAAAGATTATGCGCGTAAATGGGAGTGCGATAAGCCGTCGTGGGATCAAGATAAAAAGAATAGTTGCCGATGCCCACGCCTGTAAAAAAATTCTCCGAAAAAGCGTCGAGTCCCTGCTGCCAATTTTTCATCCGTTCCATATTCGAACCTTCCGCAAAATCAAAACTGGAGAGAAAGCGCGTGAGAATTGAGCTGCTGATAAAAGTTGCAAAAATAATTCCAAAAACGACAAAATAAAATATGATTTTTTTCTGCGCCGCCGTAAAAAATTTCCTGAATAAAACAATCAGAGCGAAAAACCCCGCCGCCATTCCCAGATAACCGCCGCGCGAAAAAGTGAGAAGCTCCGCCAATACGAGAAACAAAAAGGTCGGATAGACAAATTTCTTATTCCCCAAGACGCCTGCCTTTTTCAAATCCTCCCCGGGCAGCATCGCAACGGCAAAAGCAATCGGAGTAATCAGCCCCAAGTAAAAAGAAAAAATATGCGGATCGGAAAAAATGGCAAAGGCGCGCAGCAGCGTCGTACCGCCGACATTTACCAGCCAGCTGGGGTTAGCCACCACTTCCGCGGCAAAAGTATTGCCGTAAAAAACCGGCGCGATGATCTTCGCAAAAAAATCAAAAAGGGGATTGATGCCAAAAATAAATTGCGCGAAAAATTGCGCCGCACCGCACAAAGAGATGATGAGACCGCCCCCCAACAGAGCCTTCGTTATTTTTAAAATAAAATCTTTCCTGTCCGCAAAAGAGGTAAGGACAAAATAAAGCGGAAAGACGGAAAGAAAAACCAGAATTTTTCTGACCGCCCGATCCATCTCAACAGATTGCAGCAGTGAAAACACAGCGCAGAATAAAAACAGAATCAAAAGCAAGGTCGTCAGCGAAAAATCTATTTCCAATTTTTTGTTTTTGAGCGATCGAAAGATCCACACCGCGAAAAAAAGCAAAATAAAAACCCGCCCGGAAGCGAGATCGAAACCGGAAGCGACGTTAAGCGCGATTTGGAAGGGGAGATAAAAAACCAGTAGTACGAGAGAGCTTTCAAACTTTTCCAAAACAAGCCACAACGCCGCAAGAGAAAATAAAATAAAGAAAACGGACAGGTGATTCACCGCAACCAAAAATCCGGCGATAAGAGCAAGAGAAAGAATAAGTGCGTTGCTTTTTATAAAATCCACCGGCATCGTTTTTTTGATAGAGAAGTTAATAGCTCACCTTAACACAGAAACATATTTCGAAAGATAAAATCAATTTTTATTTGTCATTCCGGAATTTCGGTACTCCGAAATATCCGGAATCCCGCAGCTATGCAAGACAAGCATTATATTTCATTTTTACCGGCTTAGTAACGGGATCCCGGATATTTGCTGCGCAAATTCCGGGATGACAACTTTTAGTCGGCACAGCCTCGTGCATTTCTCAGATCTCTCAGTCGAGTACTCCTTCGAGATGACAAAAAATAGGGTTAGTCAAACTCCGGTATCGGGATTGCGGAGGCGCCCGGAGTACCGGTATAACAAAAGCCTGACAAAAATTACCGCGCGACCCTTACGCCCTTTTTTGCAGCAGTTTTTTCATCTCCTCCTTGGACACCGCGCCCAATAGATAAGAGGCGGAAATATAAACCGCTGCGCCTATTATCATCATAGAAAAAATATCCAAAAAAGGAAAGACTGACAAAATTGCAAACATCAGAAGCCCCGGCACGCCGGCACGCCATAAGTTGCCGAAAGAGGGAAGAAATTTTATTTCTCGATAAACGACGACCATCATCAGTATCGTAACCAAAAATTCCGTCGCCAAGGTGGAATAGGCTGCGCCGAAATAAGAATAGCGGGGAATAACGACGAGATTTACCGCCACATTGAAGACCGCGCCGCAAAGATAAATATAAGCCAAATCTTTCTGGCGTTTGAGCGCAATAATAACGTTGCTGAAAAGCGCGCCCAAGAAAATGAAAGCAAGCGCCACGATAAGGATGTCCAGCACCGGTGCCGCATCATGGAATGCCGGCTCGGAAAAAAGCGTAATGAGTTTATCGGATACCGCGAAAATGCCAAGCACGATAGGCACGATAGCGACCAAAAGAAAGTTAAGCGTGCGCTGCATAATCGACTTGAACTGCGCGCGATCCGTAAAAGCACTCCGGCTCATCAGAGGCATTGTCAGCCCCACCAGCATCGAAGGAAAAAAGATAAGATTCTCCATAACCTTGTAGGCAACGCTGTAAATTCCCACCGCTTCACGCCCCTTGATTACGGAAAGGAAAATTGTATCCAGCTTGAAATAGATCATCACCAGTACGGCCGACACCGCCAAAGGAAAAGCGCGCCTCAGCATATCCTTCCAAAGATTCCAATCGAGATTAAGACGGATATTAACCAGCTTGCGCGCATAGAATATCACCATAAGAAAATTAAAAACCGAGCCCCAAAAGACGGTGCCGATGATAAATAAAAATCCCAAATCATATTTTACCGCAACAAACACTCCCGCAAGCTGTACTACCCGCCCCAGCACCTCCGCCACCGACACCCGATCCATCCAAAGATGCTTCTGAAAAAGACCTACCAAAACCTGCACGCCGTTCAGAAACCAATATCCCGCCGCCGCAATCAAAATACCCGAACGCACCGGGTCGGAATACGGAAAGAGCAACGAGAAAAAATAAGCCGAACCCAAGACGACCGCACCCAGAAAAAGTCGAATGGAAAGCGCGCCGGAAACGATACGGCTTTCGTCCGCGCCCGGCAAAGAAATATCCCGCACCACTATCGAATAGAGACCAAAATCCCCCAGGACGGAAAATATATATACAAAAGCCAGCACCGTGCCATAATCCCCAAACCCGCCTACCCCCAAATAAGTGGTGGTAAGCTTGATGGTCAGAAAAACGACGGCTATCTCCAACACGCGCGCAAACGTGGAAAAAGCGGCATTATAGGCGATCTTCTGCGTCAGATTAAATTTATCCAATTTGAGCATAGCATTTTAAAAATTACACGGTTACATCGCAACGGTAAATGTTTCAAACATACAAAACTTAATCCGTACCACAATCTGCTTATAAAGTATTCGGATTTTCTCCCTCTCCTATCGGGAGAGGGTCGGGGTGAGGGGGAATAAATGTAAAATCATTATGTTAGGACTTACGCGATTGATACTGTTTGCCATTGCGAGGAGCCGATACTCCGACGACGCGGTAATCCCGATACCGGGGCTTGACTAACTTCTATTTGTCATCTCGAAGGAGTACTCGACTGAGAGATCTGGGAAATGCACGAAGACTTTGTTGATATTATTTTTACAATAGGATTATATTTGCATAGTATTGTTCCTAGATTTCTCAATCGGAGTACCTCATTTCGAAATGACAGATTGTGCATAACCCCATTAAGTTTTTCACAAAAAAATAAATTGCAGCTCTAGAAGGGGAAAAGCGCCGTCCCATATCTAAAAATTGCAATCTATGATTTGTAATTGATTTTATTGTCCTTCCACGTATTTGATAATCACGCGGCGCATTAGGTTTTCGCCCACGCTCTCCGTCACCAGATTTATGCGATCCGCCAACTCCAGATGGATAACCTTGCGC
>Ga0172378_10001785_pt1 | contig 19963 bp, 17 predicted proteins | sample GrowelOW332metaG_FD_119755 | JGI IMG/M metagenome (GOLD analysis project Ga0172378, IMG submission 119755) | Groundwater microbial communities from an aquifer near a municipal landfill in Southern Ontario, Canada - Pumphouse #3_1 metaG | ecosystem: Environmental > Aquatic > Deep subsurface >... | reverse complement strand
GTGAGGTATTTCTTGTTGACAACGACTTGGTAGACATATTCATCAAACCAAGCACCATCCATAGCATACATTCCCTTATCACCGGTGGTTTCACCCCAGGAATTCTCAACCTTCCAGGCTAATGGCTTTCCCTGTTCGTCGAGGTTGACACCAACTAAAGTCATGGCATGAGTCATCTTAGACTGACCAAAATCAAGTCTTTCAGCTTTATTCATACCAAAGTGAGTGGAGAAAAGGTCTTCAACCTTATAGGAATCAAGTGAAAGATATCCAGTATCACGGGTAGAGAACTGACCGACATCTGAACCAAACCAGACAGCATCACCGTCTTTCATTTGACTGATGCAGGCTTTCTTCAGCTCATTGATAGGGAGATTGAGGTATTTGACTGGCTTGCCCCCGACAACATTTCCGAGGAATTTAACAGTAAAGCTTTTATCATAGGGCTTGTCACTAGTGGGAGCATTGATAACTGAAATATAATCGTCAAGATTGATTCCGACATATTTAGCATAGAAATCCTGAGGAGTGATATCCGCAATCCTAATGAATTTCTTATCTTTGGTTTTAGCTTCGAAAGTGAAGGTCTTGGGAGGAACACCCAAAGAAATGACCAACATTCGGTAGATAATATCAAGCATTTCATCCTTTTTGCCTCTTAAGTAGGCGGGATTCATGCCTTTTTCATGCATAGCACGAAGGGAACAGGCAAATTCTCTTAACTTCAGAGTCAGATATTTGTCCATTAAGGCTGAATTGCTGGAAGAGAAGGTTTCAGGCATGGCTGATTTTGGGCAGACACCATACTTTTTAACCAAATCCACAAACATATCCCATTGTCCGCCATCGCCTAAAGGATCAGTAAGAAGGAATGAAACTAAACGGCCATTGACCGGTTCTTTCAGGGTTCTGAGAATGGATTCCAGGAAATAATTGGACTTTTCCAATTTGTCATAGAAAAACGGATAAGCCTGTGACAGCTCCATATTTTCCAAATTGAGATGCTTCATGACTTCAAAACGCATGACATTGGTAGCGGCAAACATCCAACAGCGTCCGCTTCTCAGCTGATTAGTGACTTTGCCAGGCTCAACTTCTAAAGAATAGTTGTAGGTAAGCTTGCGCTTAAGTTCAGCATTGACACTGGCTTCATGGATGCCAACCGAGTTGACAGCATTCTTGGCTATATTATTTCCGGAATTTTCGTTAAAATTCTTCAAAAAGACATCTAAATCATCTAATTCAATACATTCTTTCATGTTTTATCTCCTATATTGACTGACTGAAACAGGCGAAATATGGTTCGGTTTCAATCGGATTCTTAATTGCTTCATCGTAGGCAGCAAGGATATCGGCAGGCAGATATTCTCTCTTAATGATAGCCTGATAAACATATTCGTCAAACCATTGATTTGACATGGTGAAGAAACCATTGTCACCGACTTCTTTGCCCCAGGAATTCTCAACCTTGAAACGGTTAGGACGTCCGGAAACCAAATTGACACCAGTGAAGGTCATAGCATGATTGCTGAAAGAAGTCTGATAAGCCATTCTATTTCCTTTGTTGAGAGAGAATTTCACATCAAATAATTCATCCTGTCTGAGAACATCACAGGCCAAAGTGCCATCCTTTCTCAGAGACTGGGCTGAGACATCGCTGGCAAACCAAACTAAGTCACCACCTTTGAGAGACTTGATGATGGCTCTCTTCATGCTAGCCAAAGGAATGTTGAAGACAACCTCAGGCTTTTTTCCTTCAACCGACTGAACCAAATGTGAGAAATAGGCTTTGTTCTCTTCAAATCCCGGCAAGGGGACATTGGAAAGAGAAATATAATCATCTAAATTTTCTCCAATATACTTTTCATAGAATTCCTGTGGAGTGATATTGATGTCCTGAATGAATTTCTTTGGAGTGTCTTTGGTATAGCATTCAAAAGCGAAGGTAGTCGGAGGAACGCCTAGCGAAATGGCTAAGACACGGTAAATTTCTTCCAGCATCTTTTTCTTTAAAGGAATCAAGGCCTGCTTATCTTTGTTCTTTTCATAACGGACACGCAGAACGGAGGCATCCTGATTAACTAAGGCAACTAAGACCTTATTGAGTTCATCAGTGGCATCAGAAACAGCGGTGGTAGGCATGGCATCAAGCGGAACGACGCCGTATTTCTGAACAAGGTTTGCAAAATTCGACCAATAGCCGCCATCCATGACTAAAGTAGAAATGACAAACATATTGTCACGTGAATTAATCGGCTCATCAGCTAATTCAATGATTCTATCAAGGAAAGCATTACATTTCTCCAGTTTGTCAAAGAACTGAAGATATGTCTGGGAAAGTTCCAAAGTCTTCAGATTTGCTTTATCCATGGCTTTCTTTCTTAAAACATTAAGACCGGCAAACATCCAGCAACGTCCGCTTCTTTTTTGATTAGTTATATCACCGGCATCAACATCCACAGAAAAAGTATTCTTGCAAGAAGCCATGATGGTTCTGTCGATAGCTGATTCATTAATTCCATTTCTTAAAACAGTTCTTTGACTGACTTTATAAGCAGGGTTCTTTTCAAAACTCTCTTTAAAAGTCTCCAAAGCTTTAACAGTCAATAATTCATTCATTCAGTAATCCTCCAAATATAGATTTCTTAAATATAATAAACCAAATTCAGTAATAAATGAATAAACCCTGGTTTTCTTTAATTGTAAAAGCCATGATAGCGCTAACAACGCCCATCATTTGGGAAGATATATTTTTATTTTAACGGATGAAATCCCCTTTCTCTTTGCTATAATAGAGGAAGAGTTTAACAGAATTCTGAGAGGCAACCAATAATGAATATTATTAATGAAATTTCCAAGCAGTTAAATTTGAGAGTCGAGAATATTCAGTCGGCAGTTCAGCTGATGGATGAGGGATCTACCGTTCCTTTTATCGCCCGATACCGTAAAGAAGTCACTGGCGGCCTAACTGACGAAAATCTCCGTGATATCGAAGCAAAGTTAGTGTATCTCAGGAATCTGGAAGACCGAAAGAAAACAATTTTTGCCTCTTTGGCTGATCAGAATATCACCGATGAAGAGCTTCTTCAGAAAATCGAAAACAGCCTTTCTATGGCTGAAATCGAAGACTACTACCGTCCGTATAAACCTAAAAAGAAGACCCGTGCTTCCAAAGCTAAGGCTGCCGGACTAGAACCCTTAAGCAAATTTATTATTGAGGATAAGACCGGGACTTTAGAAATAGAAAGCCAAAAATATCTTTGTGATGAATTTCCGACAAAAGAAAAATGCATCCAGGGAGCCTTGGATATTTTAGCCGAAAAAATTTCCGATAACGCCGATTACCGTCTTTACATTAAAGCCGGTGCCTTAAAGAATGGTGTAATCCAGACCACTAAAAATAAGGACGCCAATGATCAGACTTTCGATAATTACCAAGAATATTCCCGTCCAATCAGAAGTCTGAAAGGATATAACACCCTGGCTATCAACCGCGGTACTGAAAAAGATGTCCTTTCCCGGAAATTCGTATATGATGATGAAACCATTCTTTACTATATTTCTAAAAAAGAAATCCCCTCTGGCAGTCCATATAAAGAATTGCTTCTTTCAATGGTTAAAGATAGCTATACACGTTTAATTAAGCCAAGTGTCGATAATGACATCTTTTCTGATTTGATGGATAAGGCAAGTGATGAAGCTGTCGAAGAATTCAAGACCAGTCTCAAAGCCACCTTGCTTCAGCCTCCGCTTAAGGAACGTAGAATTCTTGGATTTGATCCAGGTTTCTCGCATGGCTGTAAACTGGCTTTCATTGATACCGAAGGAAAAGTACTTGATACTTTTGTCCTCAACAATCCCTTCATGAATGAAAGAAGCCTTTCGATTGCTAAAAGCAATGTTATTTCTTTGCTAAAGAAAAACAAAACTAATACCATCGCCTTAGGAAACGGCACTGCTTCCCGTGAAAGTGAAAAGCTTCTCAAGGAAATCAAGGCCCAATATCCTGAATTTGCTTCCTTAGAAATTGTCATCGTTTCTGAATCCGGCGCCTCTATTTGGTCAGCAACTGCTGATGCTCAGAAAGAATTCCCAAATTTCGAACCAAATCTCCGTAGTGCTATTTCTATCGCCAGACGTCTGGAAGATCCTTTAGCTGAATTAGTCAAGATTCCTCCGGAATCAATTGGTGTTGGCCAGTATCAGTATGATATCGATAAATCCAAGCTTAGCTTAGCACTTGACGGCGTGGTGGAAGACTGTGTCAACTTTGTTGGCGTCAACCTGAACACTGCCAGTGCTGCTCTCTTAAGCCATGTTTCCGGTATTTCTTCTAAGATTGCCCTTTCTATTGTGGCTTTTAGAGAAGAAAACGGAGTTATTTCCTCAAGAAAAGCTTTGCTGAAGGTTCCCTATCTTGGACCTAAAGCTTTCCAGAACTGCGCCGGTTTCTTAAGAATACCGGAAAGCAAAGAACCATTGGATAATACTGCCGTCCATCCGGAATCATATCCGATTGCTAAAGCTATTCTTTCTTCGCTTAAAACTAATGACGAAAAGGAAAGAATCGAGCTTCTTAAAGCTTATGATGAAATGAAAATTTCCGAAATGGCCAAAGAACTTAACATCGGTGTTCCCACATTAAGAGATATTATCAATGAATTAATCAAGCCGTCACGTGATCCCCGAGATGCCGGAAAAGTTGCTAAACTTAATGAATCAGTAACTGATATCAAAGATCTGACTGTTGGTATGATTCTTGAAGGAACTGTCAGAAATGTCACAGGTTTTGGTTTCTTTGTGGATTTAGGCATTGAAATCAATGGCTTAGTACATATTTCTCAGTTAGCCGATCATTACGTTTCTGATCCTCATACAGTTGGAAAACCGGGTGACATCATCAAGGTCAAAGTCATTGAGCTGGATCTGAACCGTAAAAGAATTTCTTTATCAATGAAGGGTATTAAACAAAATTAGCTATAATTACTCTAATATATGCTAAAATAAATAATATATTATAAGGAGAAATAAAAATGTCTAATTATCTCAATATAAGCTCTTCTGCTCATGGAAAAATTGCCATCTCAGCATTTGTTTTTCAGGAAATAGCTACTGAATGTCTCGAAAATCTTGCCAAAGGTGAATTAAAAGATTCACTTTGTCTGAAGAATGGCAAGCGTGAAGGAAAGGTTTCCGTCAATATTGACAGTGATGGAAAAACTATCATCCAAACCGAGATTCTCGGCTACAAGGGAGCTGATATGGCTTCCTGCAGCAAAGCTATTCAGACTGATATATATGAAGCTGTCTATAATATGCTGGAAATCTCTCAGGTGAAAGTTAACGTTTCCGTAATTGGAATTGTTTCTCAAGACTAAGATGGAATATAACGATACTCAATACGAAAAAGACCGCAAGGTCTATGGTTATTTAGCTAGCCTTCCAATTGTTATTGCCCTTGTTCATTTGGCTGGCTTCATTGCCCTTCAGTCTTTAATTTCATATGATGCAGCCACCCAGTCCTTTTCCGGAACCGGAGCCTTGGGTGTAGTCTTCTCTTTCTCATCTTTTTCCGCCATTCTTGCCTCCGCTAGCGAAAATATTGGCCTGATCAAGGCTTTGCCTGCCGTTATTTCAATTGTTGAAGGACTTATGCTGATGTTTCTTTCGTCTCAGGCGGTGAAAGGCAAACATCTCATGGTGAGTATTTCCTTTTATTTATATTTGGCAGATACTATTGTCCTGATTCCGACTATCATCCTCTCGTTGCTCCACAGCTATCCTTTAGCTATGTCAGTCACCGATATAATTGTCTCTGTCCTCATCCACGCTCTGCTGTTAGCTGCCTTCATCTATCTTTACATCATTTCCGAACGTCTGAAAAAGTTTGAAACTGTTTCAAAGGAAGAAAATTCCGGCGAAAGTGTCTATCGAAAATAGGAGAATTATCATGACTGAATATACTAGAACTGCTGAACGCGAAAAAACTATGCAATGCCTTTATCAGGTTTTTCTGAATCTTGAAAACAAAGTTGAATTTGATGCAACTGAGGTTCTTCTTAACCAATATGGTGTTCAGGATATTGATGATGTTCCTGTCTTTTCTAAAGTTGTTTATTCCATGGCTTTAGATAATTTAGATGATATTGAAGCCTTGGTTTCCAAGTATCTGAGAAATTGGGTTTTTGATCGTATTGATAACGTTGCTAAGGCAATCTTAGTGGAAGCTATCAGTGAAGGAAATTACGGACATCTATCTCCTCGCAACGTCATTATTTCCCAGTCCGTCACTTTAGCTAAAAATTATCTCTCGGATGGCCAGCATAAATTTATCAATGCTATTTCAGACAAGGCATTGGAAAAATATGACTTCAAGCAAGAATAAATCCTATTCCGTAAAAGAAATATCAGATATTTTAAAGGCCTGCTTTGAAAACCCTGCTTTCAGTGATATCAGGGTTTATGGTGAAATTTATTCCATCAAGCTGGGCCGTTTTTCATATGTGGAATTAGGTGATCAAGGAAATAAGCAAACCACTTCCCCAATCATCAAATGCGCTTTTTCAGTTTTCTATGGCAATGACTACCATTTAGAAGAACTTAAAGTAGGTGATGTTATTGAAGTCAGAGGCTCTCTTAGCTATTATCCTCATGGCAGTTCTTTGACTCTGTGGGGCAAAGAAGTTTCAATGCTTCAAAGCCAGTTAGGTAAGAATCTTTTATTGAAAAGGAAGACTCTGGAAAAACTGGAGAAATTAGGTTATCTTGATGAATCCCGTAAAAAACAAATTCCTCAATACTGCCAGAAGGTGGCAATTCTTACCGCTGAAACCGGAGCTGCCTATCAAGATATATTGAAGACTCTTCATGACCGCTTTCCGGTCAATACCGTCCTATTTCCGATTGTGGTCCAAGGCCCTTCTGCCAGTTCATCAATAGTTAAGGCTTTCCAACGGGTACAGACCATGGATTTTGATGCCGTGATTCTCGGAAGAGGTGGCGGAAGCAAGACTGATTTAGCTTGCTTCGATGATGAAAAAGTTGCTTTGGCCATTGCCCAAAGCCCGATTCCGGTTATTACCTGTATCGGTCATACCATCGATACGGCTATTGCTGACCGGGTCTCTGATAAGATGGCGATAACTCCGACTGAAGGTGCCTCACTGATTAATCCTTCTCTTGATGATATCAAAAGCCGGAATGCTTTATTCCTTGAAAGTCTTGGTCAAGGTTTGGAAGATAGAATACAGCAGGCAGCCTTGAATCTGGATAGTTTCAAAAGAACACTTGAATCTCTCTCTCCAATGAAGAAAGTCACTGATAGTCAGCAAAAAATTGTCGCTTTCAATCAACAGCTGTCATTAGCTCTTAATCATGTCCTAACTTTAAAATACAACCAGAATCAGCAGTTTACCAGTTTACTTGATAATTTCATCCGCTCTTCTGTAAGAATGGCTGATAGCCGACTTCTGGCTTTCTCTCAGGTCTTAGGAAATTATAATCCTGAAAGCCTCAAAGCCAAGGGCTACAGCTACATTTATAGAGACGGAGTTAAAATTAATAGTATCAGTCAATTAGAAAAAGGCGATTTGATAACAATTGTCTATACGGATGGCCGAAAAGAAGCTAAAATTATCTAGGAAGGAGATTATTTATGGCAACAAAGAAAGACTTAACTAAGCTCTCATATCAGGAATTGGAAAAGGAATCCGAAGTAATCATTCAGTCTCTTTCAAAAGATGATCTCTCCCTTGATGAGGCTTCTAAAATCTATTTCTACGGAAAAGAAGTTTCGGCAGAGATGGAAAAAAGACTTGCTGAATTAACAAAAAAGGTTTCTGATACCGTAAGCAATATTTAATGAAGCATAATGATCAAAAGAAAATAGACTATAATGCTCTGAAAGGTCTTGAAAACCCTCAGCTTAAAGTCTTAGCCAGCGATATCCGTTCAACCATTCTTTCTGCAACGCTCAGAAATGGTGGCCATCTTTCTAGTAACCTGGGAACCGTAGAACTGACAATGAGCCTTTTAAGGCATTTTGATCCTTTGGAAAGCGACATTCTTTTTGATGTCGGTCATCAGGAATATACTTATAAGATTCTTACCGGACGTGATCTTTATTCTTTACGTCAGACTGGCGGAATAGCACCTTTTTCCTCAATTGATGAATCCAAATACGATAAATTCAACAACGGACATGCCGGAACCGCCTTAGGCTGTGCTCATGGCATGGCTATTGCCAAGAATCTTCAGCTCGATAATTCTTACACAATTGCGGTGATTGGCGATGGTTCCATGACTAATGGACTGACACTGGAATCACTAAATCTTTTAGTGACTGATAAACCTAAAAGACTTATAGTCGTCATCAATGACAATGGTATGTCAATTGGCAAAAACGTTGGTTTTATGACTAAAAAATTTCAAAACCTCCGAAATTCCCGTCTTTATTTCCGAACCAGTTCCTTTTTAGGACGAAAAATGGCAAAAAACCGTTTCTCCTGGCGCTTATTCGTCATTATGAGAAACCTGAAGGATAAGTTCAAAAGTTTTGTTCTTAAGCCCACTGTCTTTGAAGCTATGGGTCTCAAATATCTTGGACCTTATGACGGACATGATTTTGATTCACTGGATTTGGCTTTCGACAAAGCCAAATACGTCTCCGCCAATGGTCCGGTTGTTCTTCATATCCTGACCAAAAAAGGATACGGGTATCCGCCGGCGACCGAAGATACTTCCGGAGACTTCCATGGCGTTAAACCGAATTTTGATTGCAACGAAAATATCAGTCCGGAAGATTTTACCGAAATCAAATGCAATTATTTTCTTAACCGAATGTCAACTGACCGCTCCCTTTTCTTCCTTACGGCGGCCATGGAGAAAGGCTGCGGATTAGAAAAAATCTTTTCTTCCTATCCATCCAGATGTTTAGACGTCGGTATTGCTGAAGAAAATGCTGTTACCTTAGCCAGTGGTTTAGCCTTAAAAGGATATAATCCGATAATTGACATTTATTCTTCTTTCCTCCAAAGAGGCTATGACCAGATCATGGAAGATATCTCCCGGAATAAGGTGAAGGCTACCTTTATTGTCGAAAGAGCTGGATTAGTCGGACAGGACGGAGCTTCGCATCACGGTCTTTATGATGTCTCAATGGCCCGCTCCATCCCTAATGCCCAAGTCTTTATGCCGTTTGACAAAAATACCACTGAATACATTTTAGATAATTTACATAATTCCGGTCCTTTATTCATCCGTTTTCCTAAAGATGACCCGATTGTAAATCCATTAGATTATTCCATCAGTCAGGGATTAGTAATTTTCAAAAGCAATCCTAATAATACAAAGATGGTTTTTGCTACCGGTCCTTTGGGCTACCGACTAATTGAAAAACTGTATTCCCGAAATGATGTAAATTTAATTCTTCTCTGTGATCTGCTTCCGTCCAAAGAAAATCTTGATACGATGCCAATGGACCATATTCAGGAAATATATGGTTATGATCCTTATGGCATAAAAGAAGGAACCGGTGATTATTTATCTTCCTATCTATATCATTCATCTTTCCGTGGCTCCTTTAATTTCTTTTCTTTTAAAGATGAATTCGTCACTTTCGGAAAGAATTCGGACCTACTGAAAATGCATTCCTTAGATGTGGAATCCGTTTATAATTCAATCATTAATTCATTGGATAAAAAAGCGAAAGCTGACTAATATTTATTGGGAGGTATACTATGCTTCAGGAACTTCATATTTCGAATCTAGCGGTAATCGAGGATACGACACTGAGTATCGATTCACCCTACATCGCCCTGGTTGGCGAAACCGGTGCCGTAAAATCACTGATTGTCGTTTCCTTATGCCTTCTCCGTGGTGATAAGGCTGACTATTCTTTAGTCCGTGATTCTTCTAAAAAAGCAATGGTTTCGGCCCTTTTTTCCTTATCAAAAGATTTTATTATTCTCCATCCCGAAGTTAGTGAATATTTAGATAGTGAAAATTCACTTCTTTTAAAAAGAACCATCAATACTGATCGGACCAGTCGTTATTATCTTAACGATGAACCCGTCACCCTTGCCAACTATAGGAATGCTGTTTCTCATCTGATTGATATTCATTCCCAAGGCGAAAACTGGGAACTTTTGGATGAAAAGAATCATCTCTTTTATTTAGACCGTTTTGCCGCTAAAAAACTGGCCTCTCTTAAAGCTAAATACTCCCTGGCTTATCAGAATCTCTTAAACCAGAAAAAGAAGCTTTCGGATCTGATTGAAGGAAATAAGGAGCTAGATTCTGAATATCTGAAATTCCAGATAAGTGAAATTGAAAAATATCATCTGAAAGAAAATGAAATCGAAAATCTAAATGCTGAATATGATTCCCTGAAAGATTTTGCCCGACTTAACAATAAATATCAGGATTTTCAGGAAGCCGGAAGTTATGCTGACGGAGATATTTCCACTCTTCTTGGACATCTCTTACCTAAAATCAATCCTTTTATGGACACTAGCTTAGCCGCGGAAGCTAAAACCCTCCATGATTCTCTCAATCAGTTTTTAGATAGTCTTGCTGATTTTGACAGTGCCTTCAAGAAAATCGATAATGACCCGAGAAGGATTGATCAAATCAATGAAAGACTTTTTGAATTAAAAGGACTGCAACGAAAATACGGTAAGACAACTGCTGAAATAAGGGCAAAACTGGCTGACTATCAAAACAAAATGGATTCTCTGAAAAATTTCAATTCCTTAAAAGAAGACCTTGAAAACGAGATTGCTAAAGCCAATGATGATTGTCTGAAATTAGCTAAGGAAATATCGCTTATACGTCATCAGGCTAAAAATGAATTAGAGAAAGAAATCGGGGTTCAGATGAGCCAGGTTGGCCTTCCAAAAGATGGATTCCAGGTATTTCTTAAAGATGAACCACTATCCTCTACGGGAACTGATTCCTGCGTTTTCCTGACCGCTCTTAATGCCGGTTTAGACTACACTTCCCTCAAGAAAGCCGCCAGTGGTGGAGAAAGCTCCCGCTTAATGCTTTCACTGAAGGTTGTGTTAAATGCTCTGAATCCTTATGATCTGCTGATTTTTGATGAAATCGATTCCGGTATTTCTGGCCGAATTGCTTCCCTGGTTGCCAAGAAAATATCCGCTGTTTCTTCTTCAAGCCAAGTTTTGGTTATTTCACATCTAGCCCAGGTGGTTTCTTCTTGCCAAAAGGCCTACCGAGTAATCAAGAACACCAAAGACGGCAAGACCTTTACTACCGCCAAAGGACTTAACGAAGAAGAATTTGTTCAGGAAGTCGCCAAGATTCTCAGTGGTGAACATGTTACTGAGGCTGCCTTGAATCAGGCTCGCCAGTTAATCAGCGAAAATAGGGAAAATATTTAAATTTGTTTAAGATGAAGAAAATAGCCCATATTGACATAAACGCTTTTTTCGCTCAGGCGGAAGTCCTGCGAAACCCTTCTTTAAAAGGAAAACCGATTGCTATCGGAAATGATTCCCGGAGAAGTGTTCTTTCGACTGCCTCATACGAAGCCAGAAAATTTCACGTAAATTCAGCTATGCCGATTGCCCAAGCAAAAATCCTCTGTCCGAATCTGATTATCATTCCCGGAGATTATCATTATTATTTCCAGCTTTCACATTCCTTAATGCATTATCTAAAAAAACGTTTTGGTGGTATTGAACAGGTCAGCGTTGATGAATGCTATATTGATCTGACCGATTACTTGACTGAGGGGCATGAAGCCGAAGACCTTTTTGATATTCAGATGGATATCTTTAAGGCTGTCAAATTGAAAGTGTCCATCGGTCTGGGTTCGAATAAATTCCTGGCAAAGATGGGAAGCGACTATAAAAAGCCTTTAGGAATAACTGTTTTTACCAAAGAGAATCTGCCCGAAATACTTTGGCCGATTTCCATAGAAAAAATGTATGGAATTGGGAAAAAGACAGCTCCGAAACTTATTGAAAATGGTATTGCCACCATTGGTGATTTAGCCAAATGCCAGAATCCCCAAATTAGAAAAATACTCGGAAATCTTTTCGAGTATTTCCAAGGCCAAGCCAATGGCTTTGGTGATGATGTCATTAATACTTCGGCCTTTGATCCCAAATCAATCTCCGCTGAGAGGACCTTTCCTGTTGATGCTTTGACTTATGAAGAAATCTCAGCCATGATTGAAAGCTGCTGCCATGAAATTCATAAGGAATTATCCTACTATAATAAAGAAGCAAATGTAGTGTTTATCAAACTAAGAACACCTGATTTCAAAACCAAGAGTAAGCAAAAAAGCCTACCTTTTCCAATTCATACGGAAAAAGATATCATTGCTTCAATAATGGATCTTTTCGACCATTTCTACCAGGGCGAACCCCTAAGACTAATTGGTGTTGGATTATCGAAAGTTGCCCCTAGAAAAGACAATGAGGAAAAACAATCGGAAATCAAGAATTTAAACTCAATGCTCAACCTGGGAGGTAAAGTTTTCTTAGGTTCTGACCTGAAAGGCAATAAAAAATGACAGTTTCAGAATCTATTTCTCAATATTTGGTTTATCTTTCAGCTGAAAAAGGTGATAGCCTGAAAACACTTGAAGCCTATAAAACAGATTTATTTCAATTTTCCCATTTTGTAAATGATAAAGAAAGTTTTACATTGACTAGCGATGATTTCACTGATTTCCTGATCTATCTGAATAGCGAAAAACACTTTCAGAAGAAAACCTTAATCAGAAAAGGAATGGCTATCCGAGGATTTTATTTTTATCTGAAAAATGAAGAAATTATAAATGTAAATATGTGTGATATCGAACTTCCTAAAGATAACATCCGGATTCCTGAAGTCCTGACTGAGGATGAAATCAATCGGCTTTTCCAAATGCCGGATATTGATTCCTCCCGTGGCCTAATGGATTTAGCCATGATGGAATTAGCCTATGGATGTGGTTTAAGAGTAAGCGAACTGGTTTCTTTGAAAACTACCTCCATGAGTTTGAAATCCGGCTATTTGAAAATCAAGGGCAAAGGATCCAAAGAACGAATTGTTCCTTTTGGCAGAGAAGCTATGGAAGCTGTTCTTGACTATCAGGAAAAAGTCAGAAACGGAATCCCCAATGCCCAGAAATCCAAGTTTCTCTTTCTCCACAAAGATGGCCGAAATGTCACCCGACAATACTTTTTTCTGCGATTGAAAAAATACTGCCAGGAAGCTGGAATCAATAAGAAAATTTCACCTCATACCTTACGTCATTCTTTTGCCACCCGACTTCTAGAAAATGGCGCACAATTTTCCCAAATTCAGATGCTATTAGGACATAGCCGGATAGAGACAACTCAGATTTATGCTCATGTTTCTAATGCTAAGGTTCTTTCTGAGTATGAAAAAGCTGTTAAAAGGTAATCATTTGATTTGCTAAACCTAGCTAGTAAAGCTATAATTTTTAGAAGAGGATTATTATATGAAATTTAAACGTATGTTCGTTCTGGTCATGGATTCGGTTGGCATTGGTGCTGAACCGGATGCAGCCTTATTTGGTGACGAAGGATCCAATACCTGGGTTCACACTGCTAGTTTCTGCCACGGACTGAAAGTACCTAATCTGAATTCTTTAGGACTTCGTGATTTAGCTGAGGTTGAAGGTACTTCCTTTGTCCCACATGCTCATAGCTATATTCAGACTCTCCGTGAAGCTTCTAATGGAAAAGATACCCTTACCGGTCATTGGGAAATGATGGGAATGCTTACTCCTAATCCCTTAGTCACTTTTACAGATACTGGATTTCCTAAGGAATTAATTGACGAATTAAGCAAGAGAATCGGTCGTAAACTGATTGGAAACTATTCCGAAAGCGGCACTGTCATTCTTCAGAAATTAGGTAAACAGGCCATGGATGAAGGTTCACTCATCATTTATACTTCCGCTGATTCAGTTCTTCAGTTGGCAGGCCATGTCGGTGTTATCCCACTTGAAGAATTATATAAAGCCTGCGAAATTGCCCGTGACTTGACTCAAAAGCCCCAGTGGCGTGTAGGACGTGTAATAGCCAGACCATATTTGGGTGATGATGCCTCCAATTTCTATCGTACTACTGACAGAAGAGACTATGCTTTGTCTCCTGCTGGAAGAACTACCCTCAATGATTTATGTGATAGCGGAAAGAACGTTATTGCAATCGGCAAAATACATGATATTTTCAATGGTTCCGGATGCCAAGAAAGTCTTCATATCACTTCTAACCATGATGGTATGGAAAAGACGATTGAGGTCGCTAAGAATCGTGATTTCGAAGGTCTTTGCTTCATCAATTTAGTTGAATTTGATTCATCATACGGACATAGAAGAGATCCATTAGGCTATGGACGCTGCATCGAGGAGTTTGATCAGGATTTAGGAAAACTCTTACCACTGCTCCATGATGATGATCTTTTAATGATTACTGCTGATCATGGAAATGACCCGACCTGGACTGGATCTGATCATACCCGTGAAAGAGTTCCTCTCTTCAGCTATTCTCCTAGCTATAAAAACGGAAGACTTATTGACGAAAGATCAACCTTTGCCGATATTGGTAAAACCATTCTGAAAAACTTTGCTATTGATCCTAGCAAAGAACAGATCGGTACTGCAATTGATGAATTGTTAGAGGATTAAAAAATACAGCTCCGGTTTTCCGAAGCTTTTTTGAAAGGAATTATTATGAACATTGAAGAAAAAAGTGCTTTGTTAGAAGGAAAGAAAAGCTGGTATACCCATAAAATACCTAGCATCGGACTGGAATCCATTATTCTGACTGATGGTCCCCATGGCTTAAGAATGGCTAGTGCAACCGATGGTGGTTTTTCTTTGGGTCAGGCTTTACCTTCTACCTGCTTTCCCACAGCTGTGAATTTAGCTTCATCCTTTGATAAGACCTTAGCTCAGGAAGAAGGAAAAACCATTGCTGAGGAATGCCTTCACTATGGCGTCAGCGTTATTTTAGGACCGGGAGCCTGTTTAAAAAGAAATCCTTTATGTGGTCGAAATTTTGAGTATTTTTCCGAAGATCCTTTTTTATCAGGCGTGATGGCCGGAAACTGGATCAAAGGAGCTGAGGAACAGGGTATTTCTACCTCACTTAAGCATTATGTAACCAACAACTGCGAGAATTACCGTGTCATGTCTGACTCAATAGTCGATGAAAGAGCGTTAAACGAACTCTATCTCAGAAATTTCAAAATCGCTATCGATATTGGTTCACCTTCAACTATCATGTGTTCTTATAACTCCTGCAATGGACAGTATTTAGCTGAAAATGAATATCTTCTAAAGAATAAGCTTCGTGAGGAATATGCCTATAAAGGTGTCGTAATGACTGACTGGGGAGCCTGTCATGACCGAGTCAAAGCTATCAAAGTCGGCTGTGACCTAGATATGCCAGGCGGTGTCGATAGTAATCGTCAGTCTCTCATTGATGCCTATGGAAAAGATGAAGAATTTACAAAATGCTTAGATATCTCAACGGAAAGGGTCCTAAAGCTCGTAAACAAAGGCCTAGCCAACAGGAAAGAGTATCACCTTAATAAAGAGACCTAAATAGTGAAAGAGCCCTTAAAATCGCCCTTTCTAGCTCTGTTCTCCTTAAAAACGAAAACCATATTCTTCCTTTAGCCAGTGATGATAAAGATTTGTGCATTATTGGTAACGCCTTTGACTGCATGCGTTATCAAGGTGCCGGTTCATCATTGATTAATCCTCTTGAATTACTTTCCCCAATGGAAAGCTTCGAAAAACACCATGTAAAATTCAGTTTTGCCCGTGGCTATGATCCTTTTGATCTGAAAAAAGATCAAAAATATTTTCAGGAAGCCATGACCTTAGCCAAGAACTATGAAACTGTCATCCTGTTTTTGGAATTGGACGAACTGACCGAGATGGAAGGTTTTGACCGTAGCAACATGAGACTTCCTGATAATCAGATTGCCTTGATTGAAGCTTTAGCCAAAGAAGGAAAGAAAATTATTGCTGTCTTTTCTGGCGGTGCTTCAATCGAGGTTCCTTTTATAGGCTCACTTGATGCTTTCCTGAATATGGGCTTAGCCGGACAGATGGCTGGAGAAGCTATGTATCAGCTTCTTTTTGGCCAAGTCTCTCCAAGCGGAAAATTGGCTGAAACTTGGGTTAAGGAATATGAGAATGTCCCATTCAATAAAGAGTATTCCTGTTCAAGACAGGAATTCTATAAAGAAGGAATATTTGTCGGCTACCGTTACTACCTCTCACATCCCGAATTAGTCAGATTCCCCTTTGGATACGGACTTTCTTATACTCAGTTCAAATACTCGGATTTGGAGACCGAATTAAAGGAAGACAAAATTATTGTCTCCTATAAAATTAAAAACACTGGCAAAATGGAAGCCAGTGAAGTTTCTCAGGTATATTTCTCCAAAAAGGATTCCCGCACCTATCGTCCCTTACGGGAATTAAAAGGGTTCGATAAAACCTTCTTACAACCGAATGAAGAAAAAACCATCCAGATTGAAGTTCCGATTGAAATTCTCAAATATTATGAAACAAACCTTCATAAGTTTGTCCTAGAAGACGGAAGATACGATATTCAGATAGGAAGTTCATCAATTGACATTAAGCTAACCACTTCCCTGACTCTCCAAGGCGAAAAGATTGTTAACCCACTTATTGTAACTAGTTATAAGAATGTTGATTTAGATTCACTGAGCGATGAAGAATTTAAAATAATCTACCAGAATAAAGAATACCCGGAAGTAGTCAATCTCCTCGAGCATCCTGAAGAAGTGGTTATCGATGATTATCATGGCTTCTGGGGTACCCTAGTCAAAAATATCATTTACTCAATTAGTAGGAAACCAATTAAGAAAGCCAAGAGAATCAAAGATAGGACTAAGCGAAACAATACGATCAAGGATGCTTATTTCTTCTATCGTTCAATTGCCAATTCTTGTGTCAGGTTCTTATATATGAGTGGATCATCGACAATATCAAAGAATACTGCCTTGGGGTTAGGATACTTATGCAATGGTCATTTCTTCCATGGTCTCAAATTAATAATGACCAAAGAAAAGCAGATTCCTTTCCCAGATGATGAAAAATAATAATTAGTAAATTTATAGTACTAATTATTAACTAATACTAATTTTATAATAATAGTCATATTTTAGTACTAAAATATGACTATTATTTTTTATTTGTTTTTCTTTCGTTTTTTATTAACATAATACTTATTATACGAACTAAACATAAATATCTGATCTACTCTAAAATTACTTTAAATAAAAAATAGGGCTGATACCCTATTTAACATCTTTGTACTATTTTAGTACTATATTTCTACTAATTGTAATCAAGCCTGAGCTGAACAAATATACTATTTCTTATTTGTCAGCGTTGATTTCATTTTTATACTAATTTAGTACTATATTAGTAGAAAACACCATTTTACAACTTTGGTTAATTTTTAGTACTATTTATTAACTAATACCTATTGTATAAGTTTAGCAACCACTTCGCCTGCGATTTTACAGGCTTCTTCTAGATTACCATCATAGATAGCTTTATTGCCTTCTTCCGAAGTATCATCACTGATGCTTCGGATAATCAGGAAAGGAATGTTAAGAGTATGGCAGACCTGACCGACAGCAGCACTTTCCATGTCGCAGGCAATCGGGTTATCGAAATTCTTAAACCAGCTTTGATTGATTTTGTTTTTTGAAACAAAGCTATCACCGGAAATGATCAATCCGGAAACAATTCTTTTTGAATCAATAACCAAGGCTTTTTTTACTAATTCGGAGTCACACTCATAATATAAAGGCATTGAACACATTTGACCGATGCTATAACCAAACTCAGTGACATCGACATCATGGTAGCAGCATCTCTCACCGACAAATATTTGCATCTTCTTAAGCTTCGATGATATCGATCCGGCTACACCGACATTGATAACTTCATCCACCTCATGGGTGGCTAAGAAAGAAGACATAGTCATAGCCATGGCTACTTTTCCGATTCCGGACTGCATGGCATAAACGCGAATGGAATCATTTTCAAAAAAAGAATAGGAAAACTTTCCTTCGTTTTTACTCACCAAAGGGAGATGGACACAAAGGCCGTCCAATTCTTCCTTCATAGCTGAAAGAATAAGGTATGTCTTCTTTTTCATTATTTGTTGAAAACCGGCTTCTTCTTTCTTCTGAAGACAGGCTCCTTCTCAGCTTTGACAATCTTATGAGGGACATTTCTGTAAAGGGCATCAAACTGGACACGTTCTCTTTCTTCCTTAGTGAAAAGCTGAAGGACAAAAGCCCCGGCATCGATAAGAATCCATTTAGAATCATTTCTGCCTTCAGTATGCTTAACTTCCTGATAGTTATCAAAGATTGTGTCTTTGGCACTGGTCTGAAGAATACCAAGACGGTGATCGTTAGCAGCTGAGGCAACAATGTAATAGGAAACAAAAGGTGATTGTTCACGGACATCATAGATAACGACATCTTCGCCGTAATTCCAGCTAAGATCTTCGGCCATATGCAAGGCACGTTTTGAAGTAATGCTTCCCTTATTTTCAATCTTAAACTTCTTTTTAGCAGTTAAGCTATTTTTGTTATTCATCATTTTCCACCTCCAATGGGATATATGTTTTATATAAATCATGAGTATACTTACAGGTTAAGAACCTGATATTATTTTCATGAAAATACCTTACTTGGTCTTTCAGCACGGCTTTAAAGCTAGCATCGAGATCTTTGATTGCTTCCTGACGCATCGAATAAGTCTCAAATTCACGCCCCGGTTCGACTTTATCAGCAGTATAGATGCATTTATCAAGCTTCGACATGTTGCCAGTTCCGGTACAATGTGATTCAATAGCCTGAAGAATTTCTTTGTCTTTTATTTTGAAGACAGCAGAAGCTAAATAAGAAGAAGCAAACTGATGATAGGCAAATGGTTCCACTGGATAAATATTGGGAAAGTGCTGGTCTAGGATATCCTTCTGCTTGGCTTTGACTAAGTCTTTAGCACAATCATGGAAGATTCCAGCTGTGAAGGCTTTAAGAGGATCAAGTCCGTTGCTTAAGGCAATATCATAAGCCGTCAGAGCAACCCGCAGTGAATGCTGATAACGGAGTTCCGTCAGAAAATAACTCAGATTAGAAGCAAAAAAGAGTTTCTGTTGAACGATGTATTCAAGAATTGGCCGTGGACAGTCAATTAAAGTGCCTTCCAGGGCCTTCTCTTTGGTTTGGGGAAGATTGCCCACGTAAACCGGAATTACCCCTGGCTGAGGCCTTTGGGCCATCGAGGGGTCATCGAAAATCACTGCGAGAGTCTCGTTTTCAGAAAAAACGATGTCATCATCAAATTCGGAAAGCAAATCATGATGAATCAGAAGCGTAACATGTGAGAAATCATGCTGTCTTTTGAAATCTTCAAGAATAGTAAGTATATCAGTATTCCCTTTGGTTTCAAAGATTTTATATCTTAAATCATTTTTTGCGAGCGCTTTGAGCATTTCAGTCGGCAATTGATAGTCTCCTTGGCGCAAAACCCCGAAGAAAACCTCAGTCTCGGAATTATCTTTCACCAAAAAAGACACTGCCTTCAGGTGAAGGCAGGTCAAAGGCATAAAATCATCAAGAAATAATACGGCTTTTCTCATTCTTAAGCTTTCAAATCAGACTGAATGGAAACTTCAACGCCCTTGGGGGCATAAACTTCGATTTCCTGACCATGACCAATAAAGGAAATGAATCCTAAACCGGAAACACGAATAATATTGGTGAGATTATTATCTACTTTAAGCTTAGTAACCTGCAAATCAGCAGAAGAGGAAATCTTCTTGGATTTAATGTCGTTATTTCCAGCCTGACAATTACTTAATATCATCTGTTCAGCACGGCTGACTTTACATCTAAGAAGGGAAAGGTCGTT
>Ga0172378_10001783_pt1 | contig 19973 bp, 8 predicted proteins | sample GrowelOW332metaG_FD_119755 | JGI IMG/M metagenome (GOLD analysis project Ga0172378, IMG submission 119755) | Groundwater microbial communities from an aquifer near a municipal landfill in Southern Ontario, Canada - Pumphouse #3_1 metaG | ecosystem: Environmental > Aquatic > Deep subsurface >... | reverse complement strand
TGATAATGAAGACCCATGTTCTGTCTTAGGTTCGTAGTATTCAAAATTATTGACTAAAACTGAAATATCATAATTTTCTTTAAATAAATATAGCATCGCGATAACATCAGCTTGTTTTATGATTTTAGTATCTCCAGCTAAGCCATGCCCCCCTAAATATTCATTATCTTTAAGTTTTAATTTTAGCAATTCAGTAATGCTGATATCTTTTAAATCAAAATATCCATCAAATTGTTCAATTATACCGTATTGATTTGTTTGCTTAATATAAGTTTTATTGACAATTTCACTTAATTTTAAAAGTGTATCTTGATAATTTAATTCCTGGATTAAAAGTTCAAAAAACGAATCGTCATTATTCATAAATAACGTTTGATATTCTAATACTGTTTGAAAAACCATCAATACCAATTGATTTGTAAATGCATTATTATGAACTCGTTCATGATATTCATCAGGTCCCATGACATCCCAAATTTCAAATCGATCGTCTAGTATGGAATATCGACCATAATCTAAATAGAATCTTGCAACTTCTAAAATGACTTTTAGTCCGCCATCTATTAAAATACTCAAATCATTTGTTCTTTGAAAATATGAGTTTATTGCATAAACAATATCACCTGAGATATGAATTTGTTTATCTCTAAAATATGTTCTTAATGGACGGTGTGTGAAAACATCTGTTACATTATAATCAGAACAAGCATCATATCCGTTTTCTTGTGACTCCCAAGCATAAAAAGCACCTTCAAATCCATAATGTCTAGCCTTTGTTTTTGCGCCTTCTAGTCCTTCTATTCTGTATGTAATAATTTGTCTTGCACTTTCCCAATCTGTGTTTAAATAAAAAGGTAACATAAATATTTCTGTATCCCAAAAAATTGCGCCTTTATATGTTTGACCAGAAATCCCTCTTGCAGGAATTGAAGCATGTTTATAACCACTTGGTGAAAGAACCAATAAATGATATATTGAATATCTTAAAGCGCGTTGTGCTTCATCATTACCTTCAATCAAAACATCAGAATCATCCCATTTTTTTTGCCATAAGATTTGATGTTTTAAGTAATATGCATCAAATCCAATTTTTTGAATAGAATCTAGAAGTGAAAAAAGTTCTTCATCATTTGAATCTATTTGGAATACTGCATATTGATTAAATTTATAAATTGAATTCTTTTTGCCTTCAATTGTATAATGATTCATCATGAGATTATTTGAATCTATTTGTTCAAAATCGTAATCAAAAAATACCTCGATACGCTTCAACAAAGCGATATCATGATTATTTTCATTTGTTTTTCCTTTAACTAAAAGGTCAGAATGATGAAGCTTTTTATTGATATCTTTAATATGAGGACCATGAATATCCCAAACATCTAAATCAATACCAGAAAAAATTTCTATTTTCGTATCTTGATTACATGTTACTTCATACGTTCCAATGATTGTTCGGTCATCGCATAATGAAACATATCGTCTTGATTTAATAGTAACCTCAAGAAAATCTTTTTTAAATATTGAAATACGCTCCATCATACCTGTTTTCATATTTAATGTTTGTTCATGATATGTTGGTTCATAATGTAATATGTCAATGGTTAAACCATTGACTTTAATTGTTGTATATAATGGATTAAATCCATTGATTGGTTCTCTCCAACCAAATCCAACTTGATCATAAATTAACGGAAGATTTAGCCCAACAAGTTGTTCTTTTCTATACTCATCAAGGGTACCTCTTACACCCAATTTTAAATTACCTATTAAAAACTTATTTCCAAAGTGGATGATATTTTCTTTTTTATATCCTACTTCTTTAATTTCCCACATATATTTTTTTCATTCCTTTTTCAAGATAATATACTTGATCAAAGACCTGGATTGGTTTTAATAAATCTTGATCTAATGAAAGTATAATTTCAGTCTTACTAACTTTAATATTAATATTAACTCCAAAATATTCAATATTAAAAATGTATGACTCCCAGCTAATAGGACAAACGGGTGCAAGTCTTAAAATTTTTGCATCACTTCTTAAACCACCAAAACCATATACAATGTTAATCCATGCTGCAGCAATTGATGTTAAATGTAGGCCTTCTGAAGTATTTCTATTGTAATCATCTAAATCCATACGTGTCGCAAAACTGAAAAAATCTAGAGCTTGTTTTTTATAACCTAGTTCTGTAGCAAATATAGAATGAATAGATGGTGAAAGCGATGATTCATGAATTGTTTTAGGTTCATAGTAATCATAATTTGCCTTTTTCGTACTTAAATCAAATTCACTATTATATAAGAATAAAAACATTAATACATCTGGTTGCTTAATAACATCATTTCGATATATTCTGTCATAACTCCAATTTGAATAAAGCGGGAAATCTGTAACAGGGATATCATGAATATTAATATGTGGCAAGTCATAAAAACCATCGTGTTGTTCAAACAATTTCGTTGTTTGGTCAAATGGTATATACATATGATCACATTTTTCAATCATGCTTGATAATTCTTCTTCTTTAAAATCTAATTTACTTAATAGATTGATAATTTCTGGATGTTGATTATGTTTATGATAACTATCAATAAAATATTCCATTGATTTTTTAGCCATATAATTTGTATATGTATTATGATTTACCATCATTTCAAATTCATCTGGACCCATAACTGAATAATATCCAAATTTAGTATGATCGCTGTTATATTGTCCTCTTGATGAAAAGAATCTAGCAACTTCTAACAACATTTCAAATCCAAATTGTATTAAAAATGCTTCATTATCAGAATTATTCATATAATGCCAAATAGCATAAGAAACGCCACTCGTAGGTTGAAATTGAAGTGATGCATGTTGCCATAAATCACAGGCTTCATCTCCATTAAGTGTTGCTATAGGATAACAAGCCCCTTTACAATCCAATTCAATTGCTCTTGATCTTGCTTGCATCAATGTATTATATCTAAACATTAATAAATTTTTTGCTGCTTTCATATTGGTAAACAAATACACAGGTAACACATAAGTTTCTGAATCCCAAAAAGCATGACCTGAATATGCTTCACCAGTTAAGCCTTTAGCACCAATGTTATTCTTTTCAGATAACCCTTGATACGTATTAACAAGTTGAAATAAACAATACCGAATGCCTTGTTGATTTTCTAAGTCACCTTCGATTATAATATCATTTCTTTTCCAATAAATTTCATAAAATTTCTTATTTGATTCTATCGATTCTTGATATGTAGGTAGATTAAAACTTTCACGTGTTTTAATATGATCTTCATCTTCGTTTTTATCAATTAAAGATAAAATAGTTTTATTAATAATAACTTCTTTCGCTAAATCAAAACTAAACGTTTCTATATTTAATTTGTTATGATAACTCGTTATTGACTTTATATCTAAATTCATATCAACTTGATAAGAAACAGAAAGTTTTTGGTTTGTCGTTGTTTTACCAACACTAGATTGATGACGATGTTCTACTACCTCCCAAAAACCTGGTTTGTTCCAGTGTTGCGTTGAAAAATCGATTCCCAATTCAATTTTTATATTGCCGTGGTATTTGATTGGTTTAATTTGAATTTGTTGATGTGCTACTTGATAGATGTTCATGTCAAGCACACGTTTAAAAGTGATTTCTAATAAATCTTTAATTTTATAACTTCTCGTTGATTCACCAGTTTTAAAATCTAAAATTCTTTGATAATCAGTTACTGAATTTTCATCGAATACATATAACTCATCATTGATATATAATCTAAAATATAAGAAATTGGAACCATTAACCATATAGTGATTTTTTTCTGAAATTCCTTTATAATGATTTGTTTGAACATCTTTTGGTTTTTCATAAACACCATTATAATACGTTCCAATGAGTGAATTTTTATCATAACCTTCTTCAAAAAATCCTCTCATGCCCATATATTCATTTGCTAAAGAGAATAACGATTCAGAAACTAATGATCTTTCTGAATGAAATCCATTTTCAATTATTTTCCAAGGATTTTCTTCTAAATACTTTTTTGCGATTTTACCCACAATCATCCCTCTTTTCTAGGTGATTTTTTTATGTAGCTTAGATGTAACAATATATCTTTAAATACTTTTAATTCTATTGTTTTATCATTCATAAAATAGTTATACACATTTAATTTTTCATTAAATTGTATCGTAACATTTTCTTTTTGTTCAACAACTTGATAACCATAATTTCTTAAGGCATCAATCACATGATTGTTTTCATCAGTTTTTGGTATATGATCAATATAAATGACTTCATTAGATTCTTCATATACTCTTTGCTTATTTTCATTAAAACAAAGCGCATCTGCATTTAAATCTATATATACAGTTTGATTCATTTCATATTGCTTTGTTACGATAACTCTTAGCGTTTTAGTAAAAAAGTCTAAATGCAATAACTGATTTTTACCAAAATTTTCGACACTTATGATTTCCGCTTCTATCAATTTAGGAGAATTTTCTTCAAAAACACTTATTTGATTAGGTCTTATCGTTAAGTAACCATGTTTTAAATGATTTGTTTTAATCAACGCGTCAATTTGATTACTTAAAAAAACTTCGTTTTCATCAACATACACTTTATTTTGATCTGCTGTGAATTCTATTACATTATTATCAGGTGAACCAATAAAAGTAGAGACACTTAAATGCACAGGATTAAAATACATTTGAAATGGCGTTCCCACTTGAACGATATGACCTTGATCTAAATACACAATTCTAGTTGCCATTGCCATTGCTTCTATTTGATCATGTGTCACATAAATAGCTGTCATTTTAAATATTTTATGAAGTCGAATCAATTCACTTCTCATCTGTTCTCTAAGAACTGCATCTAAATTTGAAAGTGGTTCATCAAATAACACAAGTGATTCATAGTCAACGAGTGCTCTTGCAAGAGCAACTCTTTGTCGTTCACCACCTGAAAGTTGAAATGAGTATCTTCCTAGTTTCTCATAGAGGTTAAGTTTTCTAGCAACTTCTTCAATTCTTTTTTTCTTTTCTAAAACTGTCATTTTTTCATTTAATAATCCAAATGAAATATTACCATAGACATCTAAATCCGGAAGTAAAGCATAATTTTGAAATACAAAACTCAATTTTCTAGATGATGGATCAAGATCATTTTGAAGTATATCGTCAATCCACAAAGAACCCTTATCAATTTCTTCTAAACCAGCAATCATTCTTAAAGTTGTTGTTTTTCCACATCCAGAAGGACCTACAAAAACTAAAAATTCATCTTCAAATATTTCCAATGATAAATCTTTAATTACATATTCATTTTTATGATATGACTTATATACATTTTTCAGTGAAATATGGTTCATATGTCTGCCTCCTACTTAATACCCGATGTTGTTTCATTTGATGTGATTCGTTTTTGGAATATAAAGAAAATAATAACTGGTGGAATCATTGTAAATAATAATAAGCTTAAGAACTCATCTAATGTAATACTATAGGCATACATTTCTGCATTTACTTTATATAGTTTAATCATAACTGTCCAGAAATCTTGATTATTAATCATGATGTATGGTAATAAGAAATCATTCCAAGATCCTGTGACACTAAAAATAGCAACAACCATAATAACCGGTGTTGATAATGGAATAATGATCTTGAAAAATGTTTGCAAGTGACTTGCGCCTTCAATCTTAGCAACTTCAAATAAATCTTTTGGTAAACTATCAAAATGAGTCTTAAATAGTAAGAAGTTAAAAGGTGAAGCCCCAGCAATAAACCAAAACGGAATAAGCGTAATAAATGTTGATTGAACCTGTCTAAGAGACATGCCTGTTATTTGAGCAATAAAGCTATATATACCTGTAATATTTTTATATAATGGCACAAGTGCAACTGCTGAAGGAATAAGCATAGATCCTAGTATTAAATAAAATATAAATTTACTTCCACGTGGTTTTAAAACAGAAACAACGTAAGCTAATAAACCATTAAATACCACTGCACAAATAGCCGCACCTAATGATATAAATAAAGAATTATAAACATTATGCATAATTTGAGTTTTTTGTATAACATTTGTGAACTTACTCCATTCATATTGTCTAGGAAAGAATTGGTACACATTTGGCATTTGCAATAATTCATTACTATCTTTAAACGATGTAAAGAATAACCAAACAAATGGTAGTAATACAAATAACATGCCCGCTACTAAAACAATAAACATGAAATAATATCCAAATCTTCTTGATGTTTTCTTATAATCTGAATATGATAATATCCCATCTTTTTTAGGTTTAAAAACTTTAAGTCCTAAAGTTTTTGTATATTTAGAAATATTAAAAAAGCCTTTTTTAATGAATTTTGTAACTTTTTGTATTTTTATTTTAGAGAAGCCTTGATGAACAAAACTAAAAGTTTTAGTTAAAAACACTTTTACTTTATTAAAGATTCTATAAAATAGTTTATGTTCCTTAGATTCTACAATTGCAAACAATTCTTCATATGACACATATTTTTTGTTTTTAGGAACCATTTTATTTGTTTTCTTATCAAAATACAAATATATATACGTAAACACTAATAATATAAGCATCGTTATAACACCTAAAGCTGCAGCTTGACCTGTATCTTGGGTTGTATAGATTAATTTATATATTAAAAGACCTAATGTATTCGCTGTATTATTTGTTTGACCCATAAAAATCATAGGTTCATAAAATATTTGAAAAATAGAAATAATTTGAATAATTAATAATAGTTTAATGTTTGGAAGTAAAGCGGGTAAAGTAATATATCTGATACGTTTCCATACAGATAAACCCTTTATACGCGCTGCTTCATAAAGTGAATTATCAACTGATTGAATCGTTGCTAAGTAAATGAGCATCGTTGAACCTGCTGATTTCCAAGTCAATGTTAAAATAATTAAAGGAATGGATAAACTATCATTTGAAATCCATTCAGAAGTTGGTAATCCTAGTTTAGCTAAAATAATATTAAAAAAACCATAATCATTTGCATCCATCATGATTTTCCATGTAAGAATAACCGCGATTGCTGGAACAATATTAGGAATATAAAAACCAACCTTAAATAAACTCTTTGCTCTAACAACTTCGCTTATAAATAGTGCTAATATAATAGGAATAATAAATCCAATAGCAAGTGAATATAAAACATATAATAACGTATTAGATAATGCTTGAGCAAACCTAGGATCTGAAAATACATTTAAATAGTTTGAAAAACCATTAAAACCGATGATATCAAAATTGTTTGTTTCAGAAAAAGAAAAAACAACATTTTGAACCAATGGTCCCCAAATAAAAAATGTAAACAAAAGAAGGGATGGAATTGCTATAACCCATCCTATAATTTCACTCTTTATATTCTTACTATTTTTTTTATTATTTCTTATTTTATTAACATTCATATTTAATCTAGTTGCTCTCTTAAGTAATTTTCAAATAATTCTTGCTTAGAATTTAATGCTGATTCAACATCAAAAGCTTGGTTTTTTAAATTAACGACGACTTGGTCTAATAATTCATACATATATTGTGTGTAATAAGGTTCTTCTCGATGTCTTGTACTATTTAAATTGTCATAAAAATCTTGAAAATTATTAAGTTCTCGAACATTAACATACTGAGCATTTAACGACTCAACTAAATCTAAATAATCTTGATTAACCCATGCTCTAACTTCAGGTAAAATAAGCATGTTTTTTTGAGCAGCAGTTTGAAAACCTTCACGCATCGCATCTTGTGCAACATCAGTTGTTTCAGGTGATCTTCCCATATATTCTAAAAATCTTATCGCACCTTCAACTGCTTCATCAGAATCATAAGCACTAAACATATATGGTGTTCCACCAAATAAAGTATATTGTCCACCTGGACCTGCAGGAATCGGAACAAATGCGATATTATCACGATCCATACCACCTTGTGTGATTACATTTGAAATAACATCATTACCACAAATTGCCATTCCAACTTGACCATTACCTAAGCGCGTTGCCCATTCAGAATAGTTCATATTACCAATAGGTGTTAATTCGTCATCATAAAATGATTTCAAAAATGACATTGCATCAATTGATTCTTGACTATTTAAGTTTGCATGAATCTTGTTGTCATCACCCATCACTTGAAGAGATCCACCAAATGCCCATGCATAATTACTAAATTGCCATCCGCCATTTTTGTCGACATTAAGAACCATAAGTCCATCAACGCCTGTATATTCTTTAATTTGAGATGCATAATCATAAAGTTCTTCCATTGTTTGTGGATAAAATTTTTCATCTGGATTGTCAGGATTCACAATATCATAAATCCCATCGCCATCCATATCTGTAACTAAACCAGCCTCATGAAAAACATCAAGGTTAATAATAAGACCTAATCCATATCCATCTCTTGGAATACCATATAATGAATCATCAAAAGTCAAATATTCTTTTAATTCTGGATCCATTTTGTCGTACCATCCAAGTTCAGTTACAATATCAGTGATATCCTTAGCATGACCTCCAGAAACAATCATTTGAGGTTCAGTAAACCATGTTTGAAAAACGGTTGGAAGCGTTTGTGAATTAGCTCTTGCATAAAAAGCTTCAACTGAATATGTAAAGGGTTCACCTATAATATCATATTGAGGGTAATCCGCTTCAAAACGCTCTTTCCATGTGTTAAACATAGCAACATCAGTTGTATTAGCTGATTCAGGCCACATACCAATTACGACTTCAATTTTACCACTTGATTGACATGCAATAAGACTAAATGTGCTTATCAGTAAAACAATTATTATATATATTTTTTTCATTTTTGCCTCCTAATGTTTTTATTGAAAAACATTTTTTTTACAATAAAAACATTAGATTTCTTCCCTAAATATAGGGAAGAAATCTTGCATGTTTTTTAAATGTTATTCTTGTATAAATAAACTTGTTTGATGATGATACGCATCTTGATAGACAACTAAATTATCAATGATCACACCACCTGTATTAATATGAAATCCTAACACTTGTAATCCATTTGAATTTACAAGGTAATCAGAAAGAGGAATCACAACAGTCATAAACTCTGCACCTAATTCACTCGCATATCCATCAGCAACTAAAGTTGAAAAATATACGATGTTTCCATCACCTAATTCTAATCTAAACTCATCAGCATTATTACCTTCAACTAATTTTACATCAAAAGCAACATATTGTGAATTGGCAATTAAAGGAGATCCAAATCTTAAAGCTGCATAATCTAAACTTTCAAGTGCTACAACGCCATCAGCAACTAAAGCCCATTCACCCCACCAGTATGATGCACCATCATTAACCGGTGTAACATCAAAGTTTTCTGATAATACAGGATATAAATCAGCTGTTGGATTACTCCATTCAAATGATAAGTTATCAATATAGAATACTGCACCATCATTAGCTTCAATGCCAAATGCATCTGTAATTGATAATCCAGAAGCAACAACATCAATTGTAATATGAGCTGAACTACCTGCTTCTGGTAAAACAATTGGATTACCATCTAAACCGATAAGTCCTTCATTCCAAACATGCGTACCTAAATTGATACCTAGACTACCAGCTACTTCAACATCAATATCAAAAGATACATATTCTGGTTTAGCCATAACGCCTGTATAATATTGAACATATCCTAAAGCGGCATCTAATTTTAATTTAATATTTTCTTCATCACTTACAAATGAAGTTGCTGAACCATAATTGTCAGCCCAATATTGACTTGAGCCAAATACATTGGCAGCACTACCGACTGCAAGTCCATCCCATGAACCCCAAACAAGCATTTCATCATAATAAGGATTTTCATTTAACCATGATAAATTGTCTAAGAAATATATTTCTCCATCACTTGAATGAAATAAAATTGTATCTGAAATAGGTAGACCACTTACTGTTAAATCAATAACATAATGATGCCATTCGCCATCATTATTGACAACCATTGCTGCACCATTTGAAAGTATTAATGAACCATCTTTAGCCCATAATGCATCATTTGCACCAGTAGACATTCTAAATGATTCAAGTACACCAATTGTTGTAACTTTAAGATCAAATGCAAAGTATCTTCCAGAACCCTTAGTGCCTGTATGATATTGTGCATAACCTGTTCCATCGATTTGTAAAGCTTGATTTTCTTCACCATCAGCAACGATTGTTGCAGGTGAATCATAAACATTTACCCAATATTGATTTTCACTTACTTGACCTTGAGCTGATGTATCAACTGTTAATCCTTCAAAATCTGCCCAAACAAATGCAGATGATTGATCAACATCAGTTATTGGATTTGCAAAGAATATTGCATCAAATGAAATAGATGAACCTGTATAATAAATATCAAATCCATAAAAATCTGTTGAATAACCTTCTGTTAATACTAAATCAACAACTAAGTATGTCCATTCACCATCAACATAAGGATATGAATTCATATCTTCTGGAATTGAAGATAAACCAAGTCCTGCTTGCCATTGGTTAGCATAAACAGTTGCACCTGAAGTATCACTACTGTTAATTTGTGCGATTCTCAAATCATTTAGTGAACCACTATCATTTAATTTGTATTTAAGAACTAAATAACGATATTCATTTTGATTTGCTTTTGTAATTGATTGTGCTTTATAGCTTACATAATCTCCACCAGTTGAGTCTAATGTTAAAACACCATCTGTAAGTTGTGAAGCTAATATACCTGAATAAGAAATAATATAACCAAATCCATTATCAATTGCAACTTGATTGTCTAATGTATAACCTGCAGATGCACCTAGAGATTCTCTATTAAAATTATCAAAAATTAATGAATTTTCCATATCTAATAAAGGATAATTAACATCTGTATAATCACCTAAATATGATAAGAAAGATTGTGAAATTGCTAAAGATGTACCATTATGATTAATAAGTTTATATCCTGCAATAACGTGTGATCCATCATCTAAACTTGCAAAAGGTATTGTTAAATTAGTCCATCCACTACCTAAAAATTCAGGTAATCCTTCAATTGTACTTAAAGCTACTTCATCGCCTTCTGTACCGTCTGCAAATATAGGTTGCAAACCTAAATTAGCAACACTTACGACACCAGGGTTTGATTGTTTTACTTTTAATACTAAATGCGTATTAGCAACATCAGCATTTTCAGTTAAATATTCTCCATAATAACCATCAGCTTCAATATTTACATAAGTGCCTACTGTCTTACCACCTGTGACAAACCAGTAATCTCTATTTTGGCTATAATCGCTACCTTCATATGGATATACAGGATTTGGAGTTTTTGCATAAAAAGCATCTTTTACTTCTAAAACACCACTACCATTTTCAGTTGTATTCATTAAATGGAATCCAACTAAAACACCAGAAGCTGGGACATCAGAGTAACCTGTTTTACCAACAAAAACTCTTCCATCTAAAGTATCAGTAAGACTAATTACATAGTTATACCATACACTACTTAGTTCAGTCGTGTTTTCTTGAAGATCAGGATCTAATGTTTCAACAAATGGAACAATAAGCACTTCATGATTATCATCTAATCTAAAACCTATCGATAAATCATTAATAGAAGCACCAGAGAATCCTCTTAATCTTAAAACTAAATATTGGAATGCTGCAGATGCACTGTTTTGACTACCTGCTTGTTTCCAAATTGAATCATCTGGATTACTAGCAATGCCTTTAGAATATCCAACAGAAACATAAGGTTGTTCAGCATCAATACCTGATAAACTGAAGTTTGTAGATGTTAAAGTTGTAGATTGAAAGTCATTAATAAGTTGGTCGAAATCCCCATTAAATACTCTGCCTGCATAATCAGAAGAATCAGGAATACCCATAAAAGTATATTGAGCATCTAATACTACATTATTTTCTACAGCACTAGAGAAATCATAAACGTTACCATTTAAAAGCCAGTTTTCGAATACAAAAGATGTTTTAACTGGATCTGCAGGTTCAATTGCTGGATTACCGTCTATAATTGTTTGTGAAACTACTGATGATCCGCCTACAGAATTAAATGATACTGTGAATTCTTCAGGTGCAACAACAACTGCTTCATATACTGCAATCAATGTCAAATCGGCATCAATAGGTGTTGTAAAATTAAATTTAACACCATTTAATTGCCATTCAGTAAAAGTAAAATCAACTTTTACAGGATCTTGGGGTTCATTAACTGTTTCCCCTTCTTTAACTTCGACAACTACAGATGCAGTGCCATTATCTGAATTAAATGTTACATCAAACATGGTTTCTGCATTACCTTTACAACTGAATAAAAATACAGCAAGAAAAGTAAATAGAATTGTCTTTAAAAATCGTTTGTTAATTTTTTTCATATTTTCTCCCATTTTTTGATGAGATAGTTCATCAAAGATTTTTCTTATTTAAGATCACTATCAATCATTGTTTCTTTTATTGATAAACACTTATTTCTGAGAATTGTGCACCATAACCACCTGGAGCATCATTTCCAGTAACAATAAGTATAATAGAACGCATATCGATACCATCAGGTAAAACAATTGATACCATATTTCCATTAGAACCATCAAAATAATAATCAACTGGTCCATCTAATAAATCTATCCATCCACTAGAATTCATTGATGTTTCATTTGTTAGTGAATATTTAATTTCTATTGTTTGTGTTCTACTTGGCCAACTTGATAATGGTGGCAAAGAAATATTTATAATTCTAACACTAAAAGTTTGACCCATATCTACGATAATCCAACCAGGCCATACACCTTTTTGTGATTCAAAATATGAATTTAAATCTCCATCAGTTAATTTTTCCGGATTATAAACATCTTCATATTGGCTTGCATAAGGTGTTTTACCATAAGTGAGTGATGCTGGGTAAAATTCAATATATCTTAAGAAAGCTTGATTTGAATATATTGGTCCATCTTCAAAGTTGAATCTTAATTGAATACCTACATATGCGCCTGGAGCAAGTCTAATATCAACATAATTGTTTTTAGATGGTGAGAACTCATAGTCTTCTCCATTAAGTTTTTTAGAAAAAATTGGAAGTCCTGTTTCATCACTCACTCTAGTTGCTGCATAAACAGAAATATTTTGTGTTAAAAAATACATTGAATCTGTATTACCAAATAAACGAATAGACCCAACTTGATAAACATCATCAAATTCTATTGATAATGCAACATAGCTTCCATTTTCACCAATTTCTGACCAGTCACTTGTTATCCATGTGCTGGTATCATCTAATAAGACATTAGATGCTTCGTGACCTTCTATTTCTTGATTTATATCAGATGATCCACCCCAATCTACTGTTGACACACCTGAAGTTGCTCTTACGGTAAATTCGCCTTCAATCTTAGCACCAGCATATGGTGGATTTGCAGTTGAAACTGAAAAATCTGGAATTTCTATGGCTTCTTGTTCTCTAGCTGCAATTACTTCTTTATTAACAACATAGTAATCACCTAATTCTAATTCATAATAATGATATATTGCTGCGCCTGTTGGCTCATTAGATGATTCAATATATATATTAGAAACAAAATTATTCGAACTAATTGAGTTTGCTGAAGTAATTGGTGTTCCTCTAAAATCTACATCTGTAAAATATATATTACTTATATTTTTATTAGAATCAAAACCATTCATTCTAATAATTAAATCTGATTCAGTCGCACCATATTTTTTATCATTTAATACTTTAATATTATCAAAGTAAACATTTTTTATGGTTCCTCGAACTGATTCTGATTTTGACCAATCTTTATTATATGCAATTGATAAATCAATAAAAAAGTTATCATAACTTTCTGTCCAAACATCACCAACTTCATAAGCATCTTCTATTGTAATATTTTTAAAGTATATATTTTCAATATTTGCTTGATCAGCATTATGAATACTCATAACTGCTTTATGATAATTATGAAGAACAGTAATATCTTCAAAAGTTACATTTGTAATGCTTCCTCCATAAGTTTCATAACCAATTTCCATTGATTGAGCTAAATCTGTCCAAATAATATTATTGCTAAATCTAACATTATTTGTTGATTGGTTATTAACATTTTTCACGACAAGTGAATCATCCCATGTTCTAACAAATGAATTTTTTACAACAACATTATTACAAGATTGAATAGATACCCCATCACCGTTAGGTCTAGCTGTAATAATCTTTATATTATCAATAACAATATTTGATGATTCTTGTGCATGGATTGTCCATCCTGCGGGATCTAAGAGACTAATACCTTCAATGTAGATATTATCGCAATGTTGAAATTCAAGAGGAATTGTTCTTTCTGATGCTTCTTCTCGAGAATAAATACTTCCAGAAATAATCCCTCTACCTCTAATGGTTACATCGTTTACGTTATATAAATTAAATTGTCCATAGACAAATGCGCCACCAGCAATATAAATCGTTTGTCCAGATGATACAGGAATTGTATCTGTTTTCCATACACCAGGGCCAATGTAGATGATATCGTCATCTAAAGCAGCTTCAGCTTCAGTAATTGGATCTTCTTCTATAGGATTTGCAAAAAGATGAATAGCTTCTTGAATAACAGAACCATTAGGTGCAGATTGACTGACTGGTTCATTGAGTTCTATCGTATAATTTGCAGGGTATTCAAGATCAAACTCAATCATGTTGCCTTTAATTGTTGTTTCTATATTATATGAAAGTGGATGTACAGATGCTTCTGTTACAATATAATCATCTTTTATATTAATTTGTACATGTACTTTACCTAAAAAGTCAAAACTTGCAACTGAAACTTTATCAGTTGAATTTACCCAAGTAAAACTTCTTGCATGATTCACAAGTGTTTCATAAACAAATAATGGTGAATCTTCTACTAAAATTTCATATCTGCTTGATGTATCTAAAATATCAGGCATATCATAAATGATAAGATCAGTTGATGTTTGAATACCAGATAATATTTGAACTGAAAAATCAGCTGATATATCTAAGTAAGTAATGACGACAGTTGATTGACCAACACTTGAAGAGTCAAAACCTGTAACATCATAATCTGAAACGATTTCTTCAGTACTGCCCATTTTATAAGTAACAACCATACCTTCAGGATCAAACATTTGATCTAAATAATAAGAAGTCTTATAATCGCCAGTTATAATCAGCTCTGCGACATCGCTGTTTTTGCATCCAACAACAAAAAATGATGTTAAAAACAGTAATACTATTAAAGTGTATTTTTTAATTTGATTCATAAATTTACCCTCTCGTTTCTTTAGACGTCATCATTATACTATAAAAAAAACTATAATGAAAGCGGTTTAGTAAAAAAAGTTAACCGATTAACTAAAAAGTATTATTTTAACTTAAATTTTTGATATTTTTTAGATTTTTGAATATATTTTCTATAAAAAGGTGATATTTAATTATTATTTTATTTTTAAATTATCTATTCACCTCTTTTTAAAATATAAAAAACCCCTGAATCATGATCTTTATGAAAAGACTAATCATTAAGGAGTATTTTAAGTAAATTTGAGAAAACTTCAAATATATTCTTTATCCTGTAAACGCGTGATATTATAATATATCTTTTAAAGCGTTCACATAGATTTTATAACCCGAATCATTAAGATGAATGCCATCTTTTGTTCGTGTTATATCTAATTCATGATTTTGATCTACCAAATCACTAAATAAATCAATAACCTTAAACTTATTTTGCTCTTTTAAAAATAGGTTAATGGAATCCGCATCATGTAAATTTCTATATCTAACAAACATTTGTTTAGGAAAGCTAGATTTATTAATAGGCGTCAAATTTACAATAATCACATGGACATCATGAATTTGTTCTTTAAATATTTGAGCTATGGATATAAGATTATTATATATTTGTTCTGCATCAAAATCTGTTAAAATCAGATCATTTAATCCTACATGAATAATAACAGTTTGTGGCTTAAGTAAAATTGCTTGTTCAATTCGATTTAATACACCAATAGTCGTATCACCAGGAATACCCAAATTATATATTTGATCAGATAACCCTAAACTGTTTATCGGAAAATAAGCAACCATTGAATCACCAATCATCGCAATTTCTTTTCCTGGTTTTAATAAATCAAAACGTTTAATGTGTCTATCGTAGTCTGATTTAATAATCGCTTTTAAGACAGTAAGTTCTCTACTCATAAAACTAGCCTCTTTGTGAACGAAGTTCAAATATTAAATCTCTTATTTCAGCAGCTTTTTCAAAATCTAGAGCTTTTGCTGCTTCATTCATTTCTTTATCTAATTTTGAAATCATTTGTCTAATATCTTGTTTAGACATCTTTTCATAAGTTTGTTCTTCTTCAATAATCTCTTCTTTCATAGATATTTGATCACGAATATCTTTTTGAATTGTCACTGGTACAACATGATTTTCTTCATTAAATTTTAATTGTAGTGCGCGTCGTCTATCAGTTTCATCAATTGCAAATTGCATCGCAGCAGATATACCATCAGCATACATAATAACAAGACCATTTTGATTTCTTGCTGCACGACCAATTGTTTGAATTAAACTACGATTAGATCTTAAAAATCCTTGTTTGTCTGCATCAAGAATAGCAACTAAACTTACTTCGGGTAAATCAAGACCTTCTCTAAGTAAATTAATACCAATTAAACAATCATATTTTCCTAATCGTAAATCCCTTAGAATTCGAATACGTTCAAGTGCTTTAATTTCACTATGTAGATAAGTAACTTTTAATCCTAATTCTTTAAAGTACTTTGTTAAATCTTCACTCATCCTAATTGTTAAAGTAGTTATCAAAACACGTTCATTTTTATCAATTCTTTTTTTAATTTCAAAGTATAGATCATCAATTTGTCCGTGCGTTTTTCTAATCTCAATTCTTGGATCTAATAAATATGTTGGACGAATGATTTGTTCGACAATTGGAATATTTTTATTTTTTTCATAATCTCCAGGGGTTGCTGATAAATAAATAACTTTATCGATTTTATTTTCAAACTCGTCAAATTGTAATGGTCTGTTATCTAGCGCCGAAGGCAATCTAAATCCATGTTCAACTAACGTTGTTTTTCTTGATCGATCACCAAAATACATACCTCTAACTTGTGGGATCGTAACATGGGACTCATCAATAATCATTAAAAAATCATCACCAAAAAAATCAATAAGTGTTGCTGGGGTTTCTCCAGCTTCTCTTAATGATAAATGTCTTGAATAGTTTTCAATACCACTACAAATCCCAATTTCTTCAAGCATTTCAATATCATATTTTGTTCTTTGCTCAATCCGTTGTGCTTCAAGTAATAAATTATTTGATTTAAAATAAAGAATTTGTTCTTGTAATTCGTTTTTTATTCTTCTAATTGTTTCATTTAATTTATCTTTATTTGTCATAAAGTGTGTTGCTGGAAATATTGTAACATACTCTAAATTTTCAATTGCTTGTCCTGTTAAAACATCAAAAGATTTAATTGCTTCAATTTCATCACCAAAAAATGAAACTCTAATACCTTTTGCACGTTCATAAGCTGGAATTACCTCAATGATATCACCTCGAACTCTAAAAGTTCCACGGTGAAAATCCATATCATTTCTTTGATATGTCAATTCAACTAATTTATTAATCATAAAATCTCTACCATATTCATTACCAACGCGTAGCGTCATCATTGAATTTTTATAGTCATCAGGATTACCAATACCATAAATACAAGAAACAGATGCTACAACAATCACATCTTCTGATTCTAAAAGAGATGCTGTTGCACTATGTCTCATTTCGTCAATTTCATCATTGATTGAAGAATCTTTTTCAATATATGTATCTGACGAAACCACATAAGCTTCTGGTTGAAAATAGTCATAATAAGAAATAAAATATTCAACTCTATTATTAGGAAAAAAAGACTTTAACTCACCGTAGAGCTGACCTGCAAGTGTTTTATTAGGGGCAAGTATTAATGTCTTTTTTTGAAGTGTTTGAATAACATTTGCCATCGTAAAAGTCTTACCTGTACCTGTCGCACCTAATAAGACTTGTTCTTTATAACCTTTTTTTATATTATCTTTTAATATTTCAATCGCCTTAATTTGATCACCTTTTGGTGTATAAGGAGCTTTTAATTCAAACATGTTGTAACTCCATTTTTCTTGAAAATATCTACTTTTATTATACCATATATTATATAAAACACTTTTCTAAACTGCCTCTATAAATATGATAAAAGCCCTATCTATTTGAATAAAAAGATGGGGCTTTATAAATCTTAAATATCTTTATCAATTTCCTTAGGCTTTGGTATAATCACATCTTGTGGTATGTATAACGGTTCAATGATTGAACTTGCAATATTCATAAGATGATCACCAATACGTTCAAGATTTGCTAAAATATCAACATAGTTTTCTGCTTTGCTATATTTTATTTCACCTTGTTTTAATCGTTCAATATGGCGATATCGATATACTTCTTCTAATTCATCAATTAAATCTTCTTTTTTAATAACTTCTTTTGCTTTTAAAATATCTTGTTTTTCAAAACTATAAAGTGTATCTACAAGCATTTGATTTAATATACTAAACATATAATCTAATTCTTCCGTACCTTCAGGAGTTAATAAACGATCTTCTTCATACCGCTCAACAAAGAAATCCAAAATATTTGTCAAATGATCACCAATACGTTCAAAATCCTTAATTGTATCAAGATCTCTTGAAAGCCTACTTGAATTAATTTTATCAAGCCCTGATTGAGAAATTTTAATTAAATAATCATGTAATTTTGTATTATATGTATCTAATATGTTTTCTTGAATATAACCTTCATGAACTGCATTGTTTTTTTCCGCATGGCTATAATCTTGAACAATTGCTAAGTAATCTTTAACAACTGAACCCATATATAAAACAGTTTTTTGAACAAACTCAAGGGCAATAAGTGGTGACTCATCAATAAGTTTTTCATCAAACATATTATCAGGTATAAGTTTATTTTTATCATCTTTAACTACAATTTTAGCTAATTTAATCATCGGTTTAATAAACCAATATAATAAGAACGTCATGGCAACATTTTGGAAAGCATGTGCAAATGCAATGGTTGCTCTTGAGTATTGCGTAAGAAATTTATTTTCAAACCAAGCAACTAAGTGTTCATATGGCAATAAGATAATTAGGAAAACTCCTAATGATACTAAATTAAATAAAATATGAATAAATGAAGCACGCTTACTTTCTGTATTCCCACCAATTGAAGCAAGTAATGCAGTAATTGTTGTTCCAACATTAGCCCCTAATAAAATCGGAATTGCCCCATTTAATGAAATCGATTGAACTCCTTCAGCATTTAAAGCATATAAATATTGTAAAATACCAATGGCTGCTGATGAAGATTGAATCAACATTGTAAACAATGTCCCAAAAAGTGAGCCTAAAAACCAATTTTGAGAAAACACTGAAAACATTTCATAAGCAGTTGCCGTTGATGCTAATGGCTTTAAACCAGCACTCATAGTATCAAGTCCAAAGAATAACATACCAAGACCAATAAGGACACCACCAAAATGTTTAACTCGTTTTTGTTTAAAGAAATACATTAACACACCAATAAATATAAAATAAAGTCCATAATCAGCAATTGGTAATGCAATAATAAATGCAGTCACAGTTGTACCAATATTTGCACCCATAATGATACCAACACTTTGTGGTAATGTCATAAGTCCAGACCTAACAAGACCAATCATCAATGCTGTTGTTCCAGATGAAGATTGAATAAGCATTGTTAATAAAATACCTACAAAAATACCTTTTAAAGGTGTATTAGTAGATTTTTCAATAATCATTTTTAATTTATTTCCTGCGGCAAGTTTTAATGAGTCACTCATTA
>Ga0172378_10001781_pt1 | contig 19976 bp, 17 predicted proteins | sample GrowelOW332metaG_FD_119755 | JGI IMG/M metagenome (GOLD analysis project Ga0172378, IMG submission 119755) | Groundwater microbial communities from an aquifer near a municipal landfill in Southern Ontario, Canada - Pumphouse #3_1 metaG | ecosystem: Environmental > Aquatic > Deep subsurface >... | reverse complement strand
GAACTTGAGGGGTTAATAGGATTGGAGAGTAGGGTTACGGTACTTGGGCATATTCAACGCGGAGGGTCTCCTAATACTTATGACAGGATTCTTGCTACTCGCTATGGAGTTGCAGCAATGGATGCAGCGCTGGAAAAAGATTATGGTAAAATGACAGCGTTAAAAGGGGCAGATATTGTTAGAGTTCCTCTTTGTGAAGCAATTAAAAAGCTGAAAATGATTCAAAGTGATGATGCCGTTTTGCTGACAGCGAGAAAATTAGGGCTGAGATTCGGAGATTAAATCAAGTATTATATAGTGGAAAAAGTGCCTAGCTTAAAGTTTTGAAGCTAGGCATTTATAATTTAAGGTCAATTCACTGTGTGAATATTGAATGTTATCAAAGTTAATACGTAAATTAGGTAAGTATTAGAATTGTTTGTTTTGCTGATAATAAGGCTGATATAATATATAAAACAAAAGATGAATAGCAAAAGATAAAGCAAAAAAATTATTTACTTTATGGTTTCTAACTGCTATACTACATTAAGTGATTACGTTAACGAATGAACGATTTAATCAACTAAAGTACTAAATTATTTATATAAGTTTTTTTTGAAAGGAGATTATTATTATGTCAAGAAATTTTCTGACGATAGCTTTGCCAAAGGGAAAGTTATTGACGGATTCAGTGGATATTCTTACTAAGGCTGGGATAGAGTGTAGTTCAGTTACGGAGGATTCTAGGAAGCTTACCTTTGATTTTCCGGAAAGTGAGGTAAGAATAATTATTTGCAGACCTACAGATATTCCTACTTATGTAGAGCATGGTGCTGCGGATATTGGCTTTGTTGGAAAAGATACTTTGTTAGAGCAAAACAAGGATGTAGCTGAAATATTAGATTTAAAATTTGGCTATTGCAGATTCATGGTTGCTATGCCGGAGGAATCTCTTCCTCCGAAACTTCCTAATGGTGAATATGATTTGAGTGTTATGAACCATAAAAGAGTAGCTACAAAATTCACTAGAGTTGCAGAGACTTTCTTTAATAGCAAGGGATTACAGGTTACTCCAATAAAATTGCATGGAAATATTGAGCTTGCACCAAGAGTAGGGTTGGCAGAAATGATAGTAGATATAGTCTCTACTGGAGCAACGCTTAAACAGAATAAGCTTGTTGAAATTGCTCCGATTCTTGAGGCGACGACTAGGATGACTGCAAATAGAGTTGCCTATAGGGTTAAGTATGAGAGAATTCAGGGTCTTGCTGAAAAGTTGAGACAATTGGTAAATAATTAAATAGTTAAATAATTAAATAATTGAGTTTCAAGTATTTAAAATAATAGTTAGAATGTAAAAAGCCCATTTTGCAGAAACTATATTATATATAATATATACGTTTATGATGAGAAATATCAATGTCTATATATTGTGTATTTACGAGGTAAAAGCTATTTTTGATACCTAAACTAATAATGGAAATAAAAAATATTAAAATGTTATAGGAGTAAAGATAATGAAAAAAATCTTAAACTTTTCGGAACTTGATATAAAAAAGCTTACTACAAAATCGTATGGTGATGATTCACAACTGGAACAAATTGTTGCAGGTATTCTGAAAAAAGTTAAAGAAAATGGTGATAAGGCTCTATTTGAGTTTAGTAGTAAATTTGATAAAGTTGATTTGGAAAAGACAGGTTTAAAAGTAACCCAGGAAGAAATAGAAAAGGCTTATTCTGAGGTGGATGAAAATTTTTTGGTTGCCATAAGAAAAGCCAAAGAAAATATTTGGAATTATCATGAAAAACAAAAGAGAACATCTTGGTTTAGCCCATCTGAAGATGGAAGCATATTGGGACAGATAATTCGTCCATTAAATAGAGTGGGAATATATGTTCCAGGAGGTACTGCGGCTTACCCATCTTCAGTGTTGATGAATGCTTTGCCAGCAGCTGTAGCTGGGGTAGAGGAAATCGTGATGGTTTCTCCTCCTTTAAAAGATGGCACACTTCTGCCAGAAGTTCTGACAGCAGCGGCTGAATGTGGAGTAAAAGAAATTTATAAGATTGGCGGGGCCCAAGCCGTAGCGGCTCTTGCTTTTGGGACTGAAACTATTTTACCTGTTGATAAGATAACTGGACCGGGAAATATCTATGTAACTCTTGCCAAAAAGCAGGTTTATGGAACTGTCGATATTGATATGTTGGCGGGACCTAGCGAAATTTTGGTATTGGCTGATGAGAGTGGAGAGCCGGTTCAATTGGCTGCAGATCTTCTTTCTCAGGCTGAACACGATAAACTTGCTTCTGCTATTTTAGTATCTCCTAGTCTGGAAATTTTGGGAAAAACTGTAGCGGAAGTAGAACGTCAAATAGAAGCTCTACCGCGTGCTGAAATAGCCAGGGCCTCATGGGATACATACGGTGCGGCTATTCTTGTTAAAGATATTAAAGAGGGAATAGAACTGGCTAATTTGATTGCACCGGAACATTTTGAACTTGTAGTGGATAATCCTTTTTCCTGGCTGGGTAGAATTAAAAATGCTGGAGCTGTTTTCTTAGGCAAGAATACTCCTGAGCCTGTTGGAGATTATTTTGCTGGGCCCAATCATGTTTTGCCAACAGGAGGAACAGCTAGGTTCTATTCTGTTTTGGATGTAGATGCTTTTGTGAAAAAAATTAGTGTCATTAATTATTCAGAGGAAGCACTTCAGAGGGATGCTGAACATATTATGCATCTTGCTAGGAGAGAGGGCCTTGAGGCTCATGCCAGGGCAATAAAGGTGAGACAAAAATGAAAAGATTTCTTAGAGAACAGATAGTTGAATTAAAACCATATGAAGCCCATGTTAATCCCCATAGCGTAAAAATGGATGCTAATGAAAATCCTTTTCCCTGGCCGGACGGAATGAAGGAAGAGGTGTTTTCCCAGAATTATGATTTTAACAGATATCCTGATGGGAGCGCTATTGAGCTGCGTAAGGTAATAGCTCAATATAACAGAGTAGAAACAGAAAATGTCCTGGTAGGGAATGGTTCTGATGAATTGATACAGATAATTTTTAATACTTTTGGTGGAAGTGGAAGAGCTGTAATGATACATCCTCCGACTTTTAGTATGTATGCTTCTGCAGCAAGAATAACTGATACTAGCGTGATAGAGGTTCCTCTGTTAGAAGGAGTAAGACTTGATACGGCGGATATGATTGCTAAATGTCAGGGGGATCCTGGAATTAAGGTTATTATTATTTGTAATCCCAACAATCCTACAGGCGCCCTTTTCCCTTGGGAAGAGGTACAAAAACTATTAGATGAGACAGATTGTCTAGTGGTAGTAGATGAAGCCTATACTGAATTTGCGGGAGAGACTTTCGTAGATAAAATAGCTGCTTATCCTAAGCTACTTGTGATGAGGACCTTTTCTAAGGCCTTTGGAATGGCGGCTTTGCGACTTGGCTATGTAATGGGATGCAGGGAAATAATTAACTTTCTGAATAAAGTAAGACAGCCTTTTAATGTAAATTCTTTTTCCCAGAGAGTGGGAGTTATTGCTTTTAAATATGTTGCTGAATACCAAAAGCAGATCGATTTAATAAAAAAAGAAACAGAATTATTGTATAATGGATTAAAAGGTATTCCTTGTCTGAAAGTCTTACCTACTAGGGCTAATTTTATTTTGTTTAAGGCTGAGGATTCCAATAGCCTGGCAAAGGAATTGGGAGAAGCGGGTTTTACAGTACGGAACTTGGGAGAAATTCTTGGTCTTGGCAAATGCTTAAGGATGAGTTCTGGTACTCCTGAGGAAAATAGGTGTTTCCTGGAAACGATTAAGAGCTTGCTATAAAATGTTATTAAATAATATCATACTGTATTTGGGGTAGGTCTACCTGCCACAATACCGCTATTCGGCAGATTGTGCCCTCCATGGCAGCTGCTCCTTGCCCTCCATGGCAATGCTGCACTAGGTCATCCATGACCGTCGCAACAGCCGCGCTTCGCATCGTGCTACGCTTGATGCGGTAACTGTGTCAGGCAGACTGATCATAAGATTGGGGTCAGTTTGAGTAGCTTTAGTAATATTAGATGTTTTTAAAGCAAATTAATATTACTGTAAAAACCTTGTGTTAATTGGTGATAGTGCTTTATGATTTTGAGCAGTGGGATTACTAAATATATGTGATTTTGTTATATTTTAATTGGATTATATTATCTGGAAGGAGGAGTATTAGTGCGTAATTCAGAGTTGGAGAGAAAAACCCTGGAAACAGATATAAAGGCAAAGCTTGAAATAGATGGAAGTGGGGAGACTTCAATAGAAACGGGTGTAGGTTTTTTTGACCATATGCTTAAATCTCTGTGTCGGTTTGCTCTTTTTGATCTTGAACTGTCAGTTGATGGAGATTTGTTTGTAGATCAGCATCATACAGTAGAAGATTGTGGAATTGTTTTGGGAGAGGCTTTAAAACAGGCAATTGGTGATAAAAAGGGAATTGAGAGGGTAGGCGACTGCTTTTTCCCGATGGATGAAGCTCTTGCATTTGCTGCTGTGGATATTTCCAATAGAGGTTGGTTGGTTTGGGATGTGGATTGTCCTTCAGGATTAGTTGGAGATTTTCCAGTGGAGCTTGGAGAAGAATTTTTTAGGGCTTTGGCAATTAATGCTGGTATTACACTACATATTAGACTTATAAGTGGTAAAAATAGGCATCATATATTAGAAGCAGTATTTAAGGCTGTGGGTAGAGCAATTGGTCTTGCAGTTATGAAAAGTGAAAGATTCCAAGGAATACCTTCGACAAAAGGGAATCTTTAAATACCGGGAGGAAAATGAAATGATCGGGATAGTAGATTATGGCAGGGGTAACCTTAGAAGTGTTGAAAAAGCACTGGAAAAACTAGGATATGAAGTAAAAATTATTGAGTCCCCTAAAGAAACAAAAGATATGCAGGGTATTATTCTGCCTGGTGTGGGAGCGTTTGCGGATGCGATGGATGCTTTAAACAAGGGTGGATGGATTGAAGAGTTAAATAGCTATATAAGTAGTGGAAAGCCTTTCCTAGGAATATGTTTGGGAATGCAGCTTTTGTTTGAAATAGGAGAAGAATATGGCGAACATAAGGGTCTGGGATTTTTGCCAGGAAGGGTAGTTAAATTTCCAGAGGGATTAAAAATTCCCCATATGGGTTGGAATAATTTAAAAGTAGTTCGACCGAATCCTCTTTGTACGGGAATACCTGATTCTTCGTATTTTTATTTTGTGCATTCTTTTTTTGCAAGGCCAGATGATGAATCCTGTGTTGCTGCTACGAGTGATTATGGTATGGATTTTGCTGCTCTAGTAGGTAAGGACAATGTCTGGGGGGCTCAGTTTCATCCTGAAAAATCAAGTCCTTGGGGGCTAGTGATGTTGGACAATTTCGGAAAGTGGGTGAATGGGCAATGATAGTATTTCCAGCCATAGATTTAAAAGATGGAAAGGTTGTTAGGCTTTTACAAGGGAGGATGGAAGATGCTACGGTGTATTCAGATAATCCTGTAGAAGTTGCCAAGGGTTTTGTTGAAGAGGGCGCAGAGTATCTTCATGTTGTGGATTTGAATGGAGCCTTTGAGGGACAGCCTGTAAATGATAAAATTATAGGAGAGATTGTTAAAAATGTCAGTCTCAAAGTACAGGTCGGCGGGGGAATACGTACCTTGAGTAGGATCGAGGAACTTTTAGAAATAGGTGTGGAGAGGGTAATCCTGGGGACAATAGCTGTAAGAGACCCAGAACTGGTGAAAGATGCTGTTCAAAGATTTGGCGGTGAACATATAATAGTTGGAATTGATGCTAAAGACGGGATGGTAGCTGTTCAAGGATGGGCAGAAAAAACAAATGTTTTGGCTGTGGAGCTCGGGAAAAAGATGCAGCAAATTGGTGTTAAAAGAACGATTTATACAGATATAGCACGTGACGGTATGCTTAAAGGTCCTAATATAGAAAGTACTGTGAAGATGGCTAAAGAAACTGGATTAAGAGTGATAGCCTCAGGTGGTATTTCTTCACTTGATGATTTGAAAAGAGTAAAAGAGGAAGCAACTAGTGGAGTAGCAATAGATGGGGCAATCACTGGAAAAGCATTGTATGCGGGGGCTTTTACTTTAAAACAGGCAATAGATGTGATGCATAAATGAGAATCTTACGTAGATGTATTGCACAAACCAATGGGAGGAACAAAGATGCTGGCCAAACGAATAATTCCCTGTCTTGATGTACATGAAGGAAGAGTAGTAAAAGGTACCAATTTTGTAAATTTGCGCGATGCAGGAGATCCTGTGGAACTTGCAGCTATGTACGATAAAGAAGGCGCTGATGAACTGGTTTTTTTGGATATTTCCGCTTCTTCTGAAGGAAGAAAGACGATGGTGGAAGTAGTGAGAAGAACTGCTGAAAAAGTATTTATTCCCTTTACGATAGGTGGAGGACTTCGAAATATCGAAGATATCTCTAGGATGCTTAGGGCAGGTGCTGACAAAGTTTCGCTTAATACGGCAGCTGTTTTAAATCCTGAGCTAATTAGAGAAGGTGCCCATGCTTTTGGTAGTCAGTGTATAGTTGTTGCCGTAGATGCCAGGAAGGTGGGCGAAGGTAGATGGGAGGTATACACTCATGGAGGAAGAACTCCAACTTCCATAGATGCTCTGGAATGGATAAAGAAAGTTGAAGAGTTGGGTGCGGGAGAGATTCTGCTTACTTCCATGGATAGAGACGGAACAAAAGAAGGTTATGATAATGAGCTTAACAAGGTTGTTAGCAGAGCTGTTTCCATACCACTTATTGCCAGCGGAGGGGTAGGGAATCTTGAACACCTTGCCGCTGGTCTTAATGAGGGTGAGGCAGATGCAGTACTTGCTGCTTCCATATTCCATTATCGTGAGTATAGTATCAACGAAGCAAAAGACTATTTGCAAAAAAAAGGTATACCAGTTAGGCGATAAGAGTTATAATATAAAGGTTAATGATTTTTTTCAGAATAATATAATTAGTTGAGAAAGGAGATTTAGTAAGAGTTTGGCAGTTAGAAGATATGCCCTTACTAAAATATAATTTAAATGGAAAGATTATTAGAAGGTTTTGATTTTGATAGGTTGTTTGGAAATATAAAATGGGATGAAAAAGGACTTGTCCCGGCTGTAACTCAGGATTATGAATCTGGTGAAGTATTAATGCTGGCCTATATGAACAAAGAAGCTTTGAAAAGAACATTAGTGGAAGGAAAAGCCTGTTATTACAGTCGTAGTAGACAAGAATTATGGTTAAAGGGTGAAACATCCGGACATTATCAGGAAGTAAAAGATATTAGCTTTGATTGCGATAAAGATACGATACTTCTAAAAGTCATCCAAACAGGAATGGCTTGTCATGAAAATTATTTTTCTTGTTTCCATTATGGTATTAATAATGAAACAGAGAATAAAAATAAGGTCTTTGATATAATTAGAAAACAGGGAGAGGTACCTCCTCAATCTATCGGTACAATTCTGGAAATTTTGGCAGAAATAATACATACCCGTAAATTAGAAAAACCTGTTGGGGCATATACCACCTATCTTTTTGAGAAAGGAATTGATAAAATATTAAAGAAGGTGGGAGAAGAATCGGCAGAGGTAATTATTGCTGCTAAAAATAATTCTCCTGAAGAAATTCGCTATGAGACTGCTGATCTTTTTTATCATTTGTTGGTTATGCTAGAAGATAGGGGAGTAAGTCTTAGAGAGATTGCTGCCGAACTAAATGGAAGACGTAAATAGCTTAATAGACTAGATTAGACATAGAACTAAAGAGAAATTTTCTTAAGGGAAATTTTTTCTATGGATAAGAGATAAGAACCATTTTAATTTAAAAATTAAACTCAGAGATCCTAAATTAGTCTCCGGGTTATTTTTATTGGTGCAACAAATTTCGCATTTATTTCCTAATTTCCAGATATAAGGGTAATTTATCTTGCTATAAATTCCATTAATTATAGAACTAGGTGGTATAATATATAATGTGAGTATTTTTTGAAGGAAATACAATTAGTGGGGAGAATACTGTCATGGGTCAAAAAATATCCAAAACTATAACATTGCCACGTTTAAATAGGCTAACTCCTTCTCTAGAAAGTACTGCTCTGAAAATAATGGAAGAATCAGGAGAACTTGCCCAGGCAATTGGTAAATTACGGGGTTTGAGTGGAGAAAAACAGACTATGGAGGAAGAAGAGGCAATGCAGTATGTTGCCGAGGAACTGATGGATGTTGCTCAAACTGCGGTGACCATGATGTTTGTACTTGAGGAACAGTATGAAATAGACATTGAACAAATTTTAAAAGGTCATATTGCAAAACTTAGGAGAAAAGGGTATTGTGATTGAGCCGTGTATGGAGAAAGGAGTATAACGAAGATATGTACCACCTGAATGAACTAAATCCTGTTCAACGTGAGGCTGCAGAATATAAAGACGGTCCAATTCTTATTCTTGCAGGAGCTGGTTCTGGAAAAACCAGGGTGCTCACTTATAGAATAGCTCATCTTATAGCTCAGGGGATTGAACCATGGAATATACTGGCTCTTACGTTTACTAATAGGGCTGCTAAAGAAATGAAAGAGAGAGTTGGGACTCTTTTAGGATCAGAAGGACAAGGTTTATGGGTATCCACGTTTCATTCATCCTGTGTAAGGATACTCAGACGTGAAATTTCTGCGCTTAATGGATACTCAAGAAGTTTTGTCATATATGATTCTTCGGATCAGATGACTTTAATTAAAGAATGCCTGAAAGAGCTTGATATTGATGACAAAAAAATAGCACCTAGAGCTGTGCTTAGTGCTATAAGCGATGCAAAAAATAAGCTGAAGACAGTAGAAAATTTTGATGCCCAGGCAGGAGATTATTTTCAAGATATTGTTAGTAAAGCTTACAAAATATATCAAAAGAAGCTTTTTAATAATAATGCTCTTGATTTTGATGATATCATAATGCTTACTGTTAGGGTTTTTAGGGAATTCCCTGACGTGTTAAAGCATTATCAGGAAAGATTCAAATATATTCTTGTTGATGAATATCAGGATACCAATCATGCTCAGTATATTCTTGTAAAATTGCTTGCTGGTCTCTACCGTAATCTATGTGTTGTTGGGGATGATGATCAGTCTGTATACGGTTGGCGTGGAGCTGATGTGCAAAACATATTGGATTTTGAGAGGGATTATCCGGAAACAAAATTGTTGAAATTGGAACAGAATTATCGATCTACTGGAAAAATACTTAAAGCGGCTAATACTGTTGTTTGTCAAAATGCTAATCGTAAGGATAAAGTGTTGTGGACGGAAAACAGTGAGGGAGAAGATATCGAAATTTACAAAGCGAGTAATGAACATGATGAAGCCCGTTTTGTTTCCAATAAAATTAGGGATTTATCTGATGCTGAAGGTAGGCCTTATAATGATTTCGCTATTCTTTATAGAACAAATGCTCAATCAAGGGTGATTGAAGAACAATTTATGAAAGTTGGGATCCCCTATAGGATTTATTCAGGCCAAAAGTTCTATGAACGAATGGAAGTTAAAGATATTCTTGCTTATTTGAAGCTTGTATATAATTCAGCTGAAAGTGTTAGTTTTACTCGGGTTGTGAATATACCCAAAAGAGGCATAGGGAAAGGTTCGCTTGAAAAGGTTTTTGAATACGCTGAGGAACAAGGCTTAAAGGTTTTCGATGCTCTGGCTGAGGTTGAGCATATCCCTGGTTTGCAAACAAAAGCAAAAAGATCTCTGGAAAGTTTTTATAACTTGGTTGTGGAATTTAAAGCAAAAGCAGAAGAAGGAATTGCTGTTACTGATCTCACTGATAAAATTTTGGCAGATACAGGTTATATTACTATGCTAAGAACTGAAGGCACGATTGAGGCAAATGCTAGACTGGAAAATCTTAATGAATTCCTTTCTCTAACGTCTGAATATGATAAGAATTTCGAGGCATATCTTGAAGATACTGAAATAAAAGAAGAACAGAACATGGTTATTTTGGGTGGCTTTTTGGAACAGGTTTCTCTTGTGGCTGATATAGATAATTATGATGAAGTAGAAGATGCTGTAAAGCTTATGACAATGCATAGTGCTAAAGGGCTTGAATTCCCGATAGTTTTTGCTGTGGGTATGGAAGATGGAATATTTCCTAGCAGTAGAAATACACTGGATGACCTCCATCTGGAAGAAGAACGTAGACTTTGTTATGTGGCGATAACTAGAGCAAAAGAAAAATTGTATTTAAGTCATGCTTGTCAGAGAATGGTTTATGGGCATATTCAGGACAGTTTGGCCTCTAGATTCTTGGAAGAGTTGCCTGAAGGGATATTACTTAAAATTGAATCTAAGGCACTAAGTTCTAATTTCGCTTCTGCAGGTACAAGTTATCAAAATAAAAAATGGTTAGACAATGGTTCGGAGATAGTAAAACTGGGCTCGGTAAAATTTACAGTCGGGGATAAAGTTGAGCATATGACTTTTGGCAGAGGAATAGTAATGGCAGTAAGTGGTGAAGGAAAACAGGCTGAAATTACGGTTGTTTTTAGTGGAGAAATAAAAAAACTTATTGCAGAATATGCAAAGATGTTAAAGATATAGTTAGAGATTCTAATGCAAAAACCTTGTGTTAGAGCCAAAGTACCATGGCGCCTTCGGCCGTAATTGTCCACTGGACATTTACGTGTTCGCACACGCTACATTTGCTACTCATTTGTCGCTAAAGCTACAAGCCAAAACCTCTTGGTAATTCTGGATGTGACCGCTCCTTGCCATCCATGGCACCGCGGCATTAGGTCATCCATGACCGTCAACCATTGGCTTCCTTAACGCTTTAGCGTCTGCACTCGTTTTACGCAAATTGCGCTTAACGCAAAAATCTGTATCAAGACTTTTGCTATGCAATAGCACTTTTCTGTTTTTTTACTGGATTATAGTTAGAAGGAGTTGTTAATATTGAGTCGGGATTTTGAGTATCTGCAGGAATTAAAGAAAAAAATAGAAGAAGCGAATTATAATTATTATGGGTTGGATAAGCCTGTTTTGACAGATAAAGAGTATGATGAGCTTTTGAAGGAACTGCAAATAATCGAAGAAAAAAATCCGGACTGGATAACGCTCGATTCTCCAACAAAGAGAGTGGGGGGATTTGTAGCGTCTCAATTCTCCAAGGTCAGACATTCCCAAAGTTTGCTCAGTCTTGATAATGCCTTCAATGAAGGTGATTTGAGAGAATTTGATCGCAGGGTGAGTAATATAGTTTCTGATGTAGAATATGTTGTTGAATTAAAAATAGATGGACTAACAGTTGCCCTTACCTATAGAAACGGATTGCTGGAAAGAGGAGCGACACGAGGAGATGGGGAAACGGGGGAAGAGATCACAGCTAATGTAAAGACTATCCGATCCGTACCCCTTAAGCTGAGGAACCAGGATGAAGTAGGTCAGTTTTCAGAAGTAGTTGATGTTCGTGGAGAAGGATATATGCCTAAAAATTCTTTTGCTGAACTTAATGAGCAAAGAGAAGAAGAGGGATTTTCGTTGTTTGTTAATCCCAGAAATGCTGCAGCAGGTTCGCTTAGACAGCTTGATTCAAAAGTTGCGGCAAAAAGGAAGCTGGGATATTTTGCTTATCACTTGCTTCAGGCGGAAGAACTTGGCTTGAACACACAGCAAGAAGTGCTTCAGGAACTTAAAAAAATGGGGTTTGTGGTGAATAATAACTTTAAGCTTTTTAAAGATATAGACAGTGTTATTAAATACTGTGAAGAAATGAATGAACAGAGACATGGATTTCCCTATGAAATTGATGGACTTGTAATAAAAGTAAATAATTTTGCTCAGCAGAGAGAACTGGGATTTACAGCTCGGAGTCCGCGTTGGGCAATAGCTTATAAATTTCCTGCAGAACAGGTTGAAACAATTATTAGAAATATTGAAGTTAAGGTTGGAAGGACAGGTGTACTTACCCCAACTGCTGTATTGGAAGATGTGTTTGTGGCAGGTTCTACTGTCGGGCGGGCCACTCTTCATAATATAGATAATATCAGAGATAAAGATATTAGGATTGGGGACCATGTCTTGTTACATAAAGCCGGAGACATTATTCCCGAGATAGTAAAAGTACTTCCTGATAAGAGAACTGGGGAGGAAATATTATGGAATATGCCTACTCAGTGTCCTGAATGTGGGAGCAGGGTAGTGAGGATAGAGGGAGAGTCAGCTCACCGCTGTCAGAATATAAGTTGTCCCGCTAGGCAGAGAGAAGCAATTATTCATTTCGTTTCCAGAGATGCTATGAATATTGAGGGTCTTGGACCTTCTGTTGTTCAGCAACTTTTGGAAAAGGGTTTAATTAGAGATGCTGCAGATTTGTATTTCTTAGAGTGTGATAAACTACTAGAGCTTGAGCGCATGGGTGAAAAGTCAGCTAATAATCTTCTAATAGCGGTTAATGCTAGTAAGCAAAGGGGATTGGCTCCTTTGATATTTGCTCTTGGGATTAGAAATGTGGGAGCAAAAGCTGGAAGATTGTTGGCAGCAAAGTACGGTACTATGGAAGATCTGGAAAAGGCCAATCAGGAGGGACTTCAGGAAATTTCGGATATCGGTGGAGTAATGGCTCAAAGTATTGTGGCGTTTTTTGGTGATGAAGGTAATAAAAAATTTATTGATAGACTCCGCCAGGCTGAGGTCAAAATGACTGCTGACAATTCTATGAAATCTGATATTTTTTCTGGAAAGAGTATTGTGGTAACGGGGACTCTTAAAAATTGGGGCAGGAAAGAAATAGAAGAGATAATAGAACAGTATGGTGGAAAAGCTGCCACCAGTGTCAGTAAAAAAACAGCATTTGTTATTGCAGGGGAAAATGCAGGGTCAAAGCTTGCAAAAGCGGAAGAACTGGGTATTACTGTATATAGTGAAGAAGAGTTCGGACAATTACTTGAGAGTTCCTCTTCTAAGTAAGACCAAGTAAGACCAAGTAAAAAAATAAAAGCTCAGAAGTTCTATATTAAACTTCTGAGCCAATGTTTGATAATATTAAACTTTACTCTACAGGTTTATCTTGTAAGTAAAAAGAATTGTCGTTATAAGGAAAATAGTAGAAACCATCTTTTAATGTTTGGTTAATTTGAGGAAGTTGCGTTTTAAGCTGTTCAGATTTTTCTTTCTGTAGTTCACTTAAATAGTTATTCCATCTATCAGGAAAGGGGTTAACCAGTATAAGGTTAGAGTTTTTGAAAAGCAATTTCGCTTTTGGAGAAATATCTTTGTGGGTTCCGAGTACAGTCCAGATATCAATGGGGTGGGAATCGTTATTATTTAAGGTTTCACTGATATAATGAAGTCTGGTTAATTGCTCGATAAACTCGGGAAGCATAAGGAGTTGGACGGGGTAGTCAATAAAAACTTTAATGCTGTTTTGTATTTTTTCCTCGTTTTGTCTGGCCCAAGTTGCCAGACATTCTAAAAAAGTAATTAGTCTTGGGGCATAGTTGCAGGCACAATAATATATGCCTGGTTTGGTTGGATCTGTTATCCAAGAAATATCTGTACTGAAAGGGTCAATAGTGGTGACGGGATTTTCAGCCGGTTTGGACCAAATCCTTTTTTCAGAATCTGTAAGTACGATGTTAACGGAGTTTTCTTCATAAAAATTCTTAGATTGAAGAAGAGAACAAATTAAGCGTGTTTTGCCTGATCCTGCTTCTCCCAGAATAAGATGACTTCCCGGGAGAAAGTTAATAAATGGTTTTACTTGTTGCTCCATGGGCATGACTCCCTTTCTATAAGTATTTTTATTATTGATTTAATAAAACTTTGCATTTTAATTAGATAAAGTAGTGTCTATTTATTTTCTAATTTTACTTACTTATTCTACGCTTTTATCAATTAACCTTTTTTGTTTTTCCATTATTAATCAAAAAGATGATGTTTTTCAAGAGGTGTAAAGAGTATTAATCCTTTATTCTTGCCTCAATCTATAATATTTGGTATATTAAAGAATATGTTTAATATTCAAAAGGATGGTGAAAAAAATGAAAATATCTAGTAAAGAAGTGGAACATGTTGCTCTTCTTGCCAGATTGCAGTTAACTGAAGAAGAAACGCTAATATATACCGAACAGTTGAATTCTATTCTTGGTTATGCCCAAATGCTACAGAAGCTAGATACTACTGATGTTGTCCCTACGGCGCATGCGGTTGAATTATATAATGTGATGCGGGAAGATGTTGTAAAGCCGTCAATGGAGTTAGAAAAAGTAATCAGGAATGCACCAGATGAAGAAAATGGTTTTTTCAGAGTACCTAAAATAGTATAATTGAACTGAAAGGAGAATCCCTTACAATGGGTATATTTTTAAAGTCTTTGAACGAAATGCACCAAATGCTCGTAAACAGAGAGATTAGTTCGCTAGAATTGACAAAAGCGTATTTGAAAAGCATACATAATAAAGAACCTCAAATTAATGCTTTTATTTCTATAAATGACGAATTTGCTCTGAAAAAGGCAGTTGAAATCGATGGAAAAATTTCTTCAGGAGAGGAAATAGGAGTGCTGGCAGGTATTCCTATGGCTCTAAAAGATAATATGTGTACTGAAGGAATTAATACTACATGTGGTTCCAAAATGCTTGAAAATTTTAACCCTCCTTATAATGCGACAGTTACTCAGAGGTTGTATGAACAGGGAGCGGTATTGGTTGGAAAACTCAATATGGATGAATTCGCAATGGGTTCTTCAACTGAGAATTCCGGTTTTTTCACTACTAAGAATCCTTGGAATAAGGAGAGAGTTCCAGGCGGTTCTTCAGGCGGTTCTGCGGCTTCAGTAGCCGGAGGGGAAGTGCCATATTCTTTGGGTTCAGATACTGGAGGATCAATTAGACAGCCAGCAGGTTTCTGTGGTGTGGTTGGGTTAAAACCTACTTATGGAGCAGTTTCCAGATATGGGTTGGTGGCTTTTGCATCATCTCTCGACCAGATAGGGCCTCTAACTAGAGATGTTAGAGACAATGCTGAAGTACTTAATGCAATTGCTGGGTATGACTCTAAGGATTCTACTTCTATTTACTTTGATAAACCAAATTATACCCAATTTTTGCAAAATGATGTAAAAGGACTAAAAATTGGTGTTCCTGAGGAGTTTTTTGCTCAAGGACTTGACCCTGATGTAGAAAAAATAATTAAAAAAGCAATAAAGACTTTGGAAGAATTGGGGGCAGAAGTGGGTACATGTTCCCTACCACATATGGAATATGCAATGCCTACTTATTATATTATTGCTCCTGCAGAGTGCAGTTCTAACCTTGCTAGATATGATGGAGTGAGCTATGGATTAAGAAATCCGGCTGAGGATATGATAGAAATGTACAAAAAAACAAGAGCTGCAGGATTTGGGCAAGAAGTTAAGAGGCGCATTATGCTTGGTACTTATGCTTTGAGTTCAGGATATTATGATGCCTATTATCTAAATGCGCAGAAGGTTCGCACGCTTATTAAACAAGATTTTGATAAAGTGTTTGAGAAATTTGATGTCTTAGTTTCGCCAACTACGCCTAATATTGCCTATAAATTTGGTGATAAGTCTGATCCTATTTCTATGTATCTTGGGGATGTATATACGATACCTGTAAATCTGGCCGGACTTCCAGGAATTTCTATTCCTGCAGGGTTTGTAGATGGAATGCCTGTTGGACTGCAGCTTATTTCCAAACATTTTAATGAAGGAATTTTATATAAGACTGCTTATACTTTTGAACAGAATACTGATTTTCATAAATCTTGTACAGGATTACTGGAGGAGGTGTAAGTTATGTGTTATAGCGATAGATATGAAATGGTCTGTGGAGTAGAAGTTCATGTTGAGATGGCTACAAAAACCAAGATATTTTGTGGTTGTAGTACCGAATTTGGTGGGGAACAGAATACCCATGTGTGCCCTGTTTGTCTTGGGTTGCCAGGTGTTTTGCCTGTGCTTAACAAGGAAGTTGTTAATTTGGCCATAAAAGCAGGACTTGCTCTAAACTGTGATATAGCGGAATTTTCCAAGTTTGATCGTAAAAATTATTATTATCCTGATTTGCCGAAAAACTATCAGACTTCCCAATTTGATTTGCCAATCTGTAAAAAAGGTTGGTTGGAAATAAATGTTGATGGGGAAAAGAGAATTATAGGGATTACACGTGCTCATATGGAGGAAGATGCTGGAAAATTGGTTCATAGTGGAGCAACAATTACTACCTCTGATCACTCTTTTGTTGATTATAATAGGACAGGGGTTCCCCTTTTGGAGATCGTATCAGAGCCTGATATGAGGTCAGAAGATGAAGTTATTGCTTATCTTGAACAACTGGTTCAAATAATTGATTATTGCGGTATTTCTGATTGTAAAATGGAACAGGGTTCAGTAAGGTTTGATGTAAATCTCTCTCTTCGTCCTATTGGAAGTAAGGAATTAGGGACGAGAACAGAGACTAAGAATCTTAATTCGTTTACATCGGTTCGCCATTGTATGGAATATGAGCTTGAACGTCAGGCGGATTGTTTGGATGATGGGGAAAAAATAATTCAAGAGACAAGGACTTGGGATGAAGGGAAGGGTATAACCTTATCACTTCGTTCTAAAGAGGAAGCTCATGATTATCGATATTTTCCAGAACCAGACTTATTACCTATTGTTATTGATCGGGAATGGGTAGAAAATATTAGAAAGACACTGCCAGAACTTCCTGCACAGAAAAGGTCAAGGCTTGTGGACTTGGGGCTGTCTGAGTATGATGCGGATGTAATTATATCTTCAAAACAAATGGTTAAGTATTTTGATGAGGCAAATGAGTATTTTGATGATATTAAAATTCTTGCAAATTGGATTACGGGAGATTTAAGTGGATTTTTAAAATCAAGTTCTATAGGTTTTGAAAAATGTCCTATTTCTCCGAAACAGCTTGCAGGACTTCTAATACTGTTAAAAAAAGGCGATATAAGCGGGAAGATAGCTAAACAAGTAATGGAAGAAATGTATAATACCAGTAAGGATGCAGAAATAATTGTAAAAGAAAAAGGACTTGTCCAAATTAGTGATGAAGGTGCCATAAATGGCATTATTGAAGGGATAATCATGGCTAATCCTAAATCAGTGGAAGATTTTAATGCTGGAAAAGAAAAAGCAATCGGATTCCTTGTCGGGCAGGTAATGAAAGCAACTAAGGGACAGGCCAATCCTGGTCTGGTTAATAAGCTCTTAAAAGAGCAACTTAGCAAATAAATTAAAAAACAAATCAGAGAAAACAGAGATACTAAATAGTTTTCTGTTATCTTTCAAGTTGAAAGGGGTTTATTAAATGGCTCGTAAAGTAACAATTATACCAGGTGATGGAATAGGACCTGAGGTAAGTTCTGCGACAATGGATGTTATATCGGCAAGTGGTGCAGATATAGAATGGGAAGTTGTAGAAGCAGGAGCAGCTGCTATCGAAAAATATGGCAAACCTCTCCCTGAATACGTAATAGAATCACTTCGAATTAATAAAGTTGGTATAAAAGGACCAATAACAACACCGATAGGAAAAGGTTTTAGAAGTGTAAATGTCCAGCTTAGAACAGCTCTTAATTATTATGCTAATGTCAGACCACTAAAAAATCTTCCCAATGTTTTTTCTAGGTACTCAGGGATAAATATGATTATGGTTAGGGAAAACACCGAAGATCTTTATGCAGGTATTGAACATATGGTAGGAAAAGATGCTGCTGAGACTATAAAGATAATAACTAGAGAAGCATCAGAGCGAATTGCACGCTATGGTTTTGAATTGGCTCGCCAAGAAGGAAGAAAAAGAGTAACAGCAGTTCATAAGGCCAATATTATGAAATTATCCGATGGTCTTTTTCTGGAATCATTCCGTAATGTTGCTAAAGATTATCCGGAAATTGAATCTGATGATAAAATTGTCGATGCTATGTGTATGAATCTTGTTCAGTTTCCTGAAAAATTTGATGTTCTGGTATTGCCTAATCTTTACGGAGATATTTTATCTGATTTAGGAGCCGGTCTTGTAGGTGGACTAGGTGTAGCCCCAGGAGCTAATATTGGGGCTGATGGTGCTTTGTTTGAAGCAATTCACGGAAGTGCACCTGACATAGCTGGACAGAATAAAGCCAATCCCTTGGCAATGATTCTTTCTGGAGTGGAAATGCTAAAATACATGGGATATAAGGTTGAAGCAGAAAAAGTAATGAAGGCAGTTCTGGAAGTCCTTGGACAGAAAGATAAACTTACGGTAGATCTAGGCGGAAAAGCTGGAACTAAAGAGATGGCTCAGTCAATTATTAGTGCAATGAAATAGACTATTCCGCTGCTGAAACCTCAATTAGCTGCTCAAGTACTATTGCTCGTTCGCACACGCTACATTTGCTACTCACTTGTCGCTAAAGCTACAAGCCAAAACCTCTTGGTAATTCTGAATGTGACCGCTCCTTGCCATCCATGGCACCGCGGCATTAGGTCATCCATGACCGTCAACCATTGGCTTGCTTAACGCTTTATCGCCTGCATTCGTTTTACGCAAATTTCGCTTAACGTGCTCACTCTGCAATAGCACTTTTAGATTTTTTGTAGTCGAAGCATAGATTATATTAGGTAATAAGATCTAAAAAATGCTAACCTTAAAAAGATAATTGCCCTGAAGTATTAAACATTGCTTCAGGGCAGTTTTGCTTATTTGTTAGAGCTACAAATGTTAATATTAAGAGAATAATTCTAATTTGGCCTAGAGATAGTGTTTGGTTTGTTTATTTGTTATTATAGAAGTGATAAATATTGAATGAAGCTGGGTTGAAATAAAAGTGGAGAAAAAAACATATGGCTGAATCAAATAAAATTTACTCATTCCCGAAAAAGACATTCCCGGAAAATATGGAATCTGATAATTATCCCAAATGGAATTTTTGGCAGGTTCTTTTTTTGATTTTGATTATATATTTCATAGAATTAGCTCTGGGTTGGTTAAACCCTCCGGTTTGGCTGGATAATTTGCATGATTTTTTGCATTACCTTTTTATTTGTTTTGGTGATGGTTTTTTAAGTATAGTTATGGTGGGTATTTTTCTGAAGCTCTTGCATATGAATTTTTCGGATATTGGATTTGGAAATTTTAAATTCCGTCATATTTTACTAGGGTTATTTGCGGGAGTTTTATTATTCCTAGGGGTTGGGTACTTTGGAAACCTATTGACAAAAGTCTTTGGAGAGCCAGAATTACAAAGTTTTGCTCTTGCTATTGATGGGGCTGACGCAGTCTGGCAGTTAGTATTATTGGTAATATTAGGTGGAATTCTAATTCCAATTAAAGAAGAGATGATATTTAGAGGGTTAATTTTTCCACCGCTAAAAAGAGCTTACGGGTCGGGAAAAGGAATATGGATTACGGCCTTATTTTTTGCAGCATTCCATTTTGACTTGATTAGATTTTTACCTATTATGCTTGGGGGCTTGGTGCTTACTTGGCTATATAATAAAACTTCAAGTATTATCCCTTCAATAATAGCCCATGGTACTTGGAATATTTTGATGTTAGGATTAATGTGGATGCAAAAGAGCTGATATTGTTTACCAAGAATGAATTTGTAGTAGATTGTCAATAATTGTAGTAAAGAGATATATATTTGATTCTGCTGCTGAAAACTAAAGTAGCTGCTCAAGTACTATGGCGCCTTAGGCCGTAAATATCCACTGGACATCTACGTGTTTATACAGGCTACATTTGTTATTTATTTACCGATAAAGCTACAAGGAAAACCCTCTTGGTAATGGAGTTAATGTAAAAATTATAAAGGAAAAAGTATATGTTGAAAAAAAATAGGAACAAGTCAGATCTGGATAAGATGCTGGGTGAAAAATATGAGGTTGTGGCAAGGGATCTGACTACAGACGGTTCAGGGGTAGGT
>Ga0172378_10001780_pt1 | contig 19978 bp, 14 predicted proteins | sample GrowelOW332metaG_FD_119755 | JGI IMG/M metagenome (GOLD analysis project Ga0172378, IMG submission 119755) | Groundwater microbial communities from an aquifer near a municipal landfill in Southern Ontario, Canada - Pumphouse #3_1 metaG | ecosystem: Environmental > Aquatic > Deep subsurface >... | reverse complement strand
TACTTCCCCGTCAATACAAATAGCAAAGCCAAGTCCTGTACCAAGCATTATACCGGCAATTCTTTTGTAATTTGGAACTTCCCTTATCGCACCAAGAATAAATGCCTCCGAATCATGGATAAATGATATCTCCACATCCTCCCCCAAAACTTCCCGCATCCATGGGCGCAAAGGAACGCCATATATAGCGGAATACTTGTGCTTCATCAGACAAATACCACCACTGTAATCAAAAGGCCCAGGAGTGTCAACACAAACTCTTTTTATCCTTGCGCCTTTTTTCTCAGCTCTTCCTCTTTGCCGTGTGAGCAAAGCGGAATAAGCTGAATGAACCACACTCGCATCCCCGTTTGAATTTGCACCTTCACTGTCAACGGAATCCGTATCAATCTCACCGTTAAAAAACAATGCACTCTTCAAAAAGCTTCCACCCGCATCAAGTGCGAGTATACATTCATTTAATTGTTCCATAAACCTCTTTATCTTTTCAACTTAGTTTTGTGTATAACAATCTTTGTGCCAGGCTTATTATTAATAAGCTCAAATTCACCCATTGAGGCAGGAATTACAAGCATATCAAGATAATCCATATGATATGCGTATTCAGGATTACTCTTTGAACGTACCGTTACATCTTCGCCATCAATCAATGCGAGAACACAGAAATCGCCGTTTGTATTATCTGTCATATAATCGCCAAAGCAGAGATTACGAAGTGAATAATAAAGCTGGTCACATTCGCCGACAACCATTTCACAACCATCCTTTTCCTGACGAATAACTCTCTTTCTGCCGTTAACAAGATTTGCCTTAACATAGTCTTCTGTCATTGCATGATTGAGGTTTCTCTCACCGTAATAACTGTGTATTGGACGAGGATTACCATCAAGGTCACGTCTAACATAATCGTACATTTTATATGTGTATGAACCAACTGTAAGGGAACCAATTTCAAGAATAACCTGATTTTGACCTGAAGCGTGAATTGTTCCTGCTGGTATCATAACCTGAGTACCCGGCTCGCTCTTTACAGCATAAACATATTTTTTATAATCGATAGGTTGGTGATCCTTTTCACTACGCTTGCATTCCGCAACAAATTCATCTATATCCACGCCGTTATTAAAGCCAAGATATGTGTATGCCTCCTGCCCTGTTACAAAAACATAATAGCTCTCGTCCTGTCTGCCAAGTTCGTTATAATTCTCTTTAATATAATCTGCTCCAGGATGAAGTTGAACAGACATATTTCCGCTTGCGTGGAATGTATCATCATAATTGAATCTCATTGGGAAAAATCCGTGGTATTCCTCAACACAACGCTTACCCATCAGCTTTTCACCATGTGAGGCAACTATTGTATAATACGGGACTTCAATTTTATATCCGTCGATAATGATAACAGTGCTAACCTCCATTGGAATAAGGTCAAATACCCATGCGCAGTTCTTCATAGTTTTCGGCAAATTACGTCTGTTATAAACATAGAATCCACCCCAAACGCCCTCAAGATACACAGGCTTTTGACGAAGTGGATAATCAAGAGCACGGGAAATAACACGGTCAAGCACATCACCGTCAATCATGGTAAGATTATCATTGTCATCAGCGCAGATATAATAACTGAGAGTTTTATTTGCAAGCAATTTGCAACGCAGAGAAAATTCAAGCTCAAAGTCAACATAATAGCAACGACGCATTGTCTGCTTAAAAGGAAGAATTTTGTCTGATCCATAGTTCTTATATTCACCCTTTTTGATATTTAAAACTGCCTGTTTAGGCGTAATGTCAGCATAAATCTTACAATCTACATATGAAATAAGCTCATCAGATAAAGCACCATGACCATATAATATCACTGCATCTTTGCTATCAACAAGTCTCTTTTTGAGAGTCTCAAGCTTCGCATCATCAAAAATCCCGACAAAACCTTTAAGAAAAAGTTTACCATAAAGAAGCACTGGGTCCTTAACTTTATCCATAGGCATATTTTCCGCGAAAAGCTCATCAAGATCAGTAGGGCTTTTATATATGGAAGACACATCAATAGCAGTAAATTTGCCCTTTACAAGTGACATGATATTGTCAAAATCAGCTGTTGCATAACCATCAATAGCAATTATTTTGCCCGCTTTTACAAGAGCAGAAATCTTTTTAGATGTTGCCACATTGCCGACAGCAATACCTGATAAATCAATGCCGTTATTGGCAATATGATTTACCGCAATTTCATCATCATAAGGAAAAGGATTGAACATAAAACTCATTGTTGTTACCTAACTTTCTAAATACTATATTTTTATAAATTCGAAATCACAAAGCTTTGCAAGAATACGTAATTCCTCTGTGCAGTCCCCCGAAGCAATTCCGTAATGCTGTGTAACGCCGTTTTCACAGATTTTCGAGAATAATTCTTCTGGTGTATACTGTGCGTGTCTAAAATTCGCATGTGAATAACTCGCAAGATAATGTTTTGTTGGCAAGCACTCAACTGTTGTACAAACCATTTTCATTTTGCCGTTCTTTTCAGACATATGCAACATTGTTTTTGTTCCCTCGGGGAAAACATACCACGCAAAAGGTGCGCCTGCATATTTCCATTGGCTTTTTGCAAAGCGTTCATCTCTTGCGATAATAACATTTTCGGGGACATCATGATAATTATTTGGCCCTGCATGACCTGCTACAAAAGTGCCTTTTTTGTGGTCAATATAGAAAGGCTCAATAAAATTAGCTCGTTTTCTTGTCAATGCCTGCAAAATATAAGTTGCAAGCCCTCCACCAATATCGCCCTCTGGTACAATAACCATTTCTTCATTCGCATTTGTCGGGGCAAATCCAGGGCGAAGGCCAACATTTGCAAAAAGAACTGTGTCAATGTCGTTTAGCACCAACAAATCGGTTTTATTGCGTCTTGCAAGCTCTTCCATGGCATAAGTTGCCTTGACGGAAGCTCTGAGCTTATCAAAATCAACATTGGGATAAACCTTGTATTTTGCGGTTAAATCATCGCATATCGCCGAAACCTTATCTTCACTCGTCGCCGAAATTTCATTTACTAACTCCATAATTGACAAAAAATGAACCTCGGGCCCTATCTTCATAAAAATATTATAAGGGTCAACATATGTAGCCCACATAGCCTCGTTATAACATGAGAGCAAACTTATGTTGCTCTTACGCAATATACTGCGAACCCTTGCAGCTTCCGCAAAGCTACAAAGCTTTGCGGATACCTCGCCAAGTGTTCCGATAAAAATATCAGACATGGGGCGGTCAAATCTCTTAAATGAACCACTACCCTCTTGAAACCCAACAAGAGCGCCTGCCGAAAGAAAATCGACAAACTGATTTTCGTCATTTGTATCTGTTATTGACAACTCGTCACGCACAACCGATGCAAAAAGCAACGGCATAGGATAAAGTTCACGCAAAAAATGTATCCATGCAAAATCCTCTGCCCATGACATAAATATTGCAATAACGCAATCAACTTTTTCAAAATAGAATTTTCTCGCCACAGCCTCAGCTTCCTCACGCTCATAAACGGGAGCATCAAAAACCACATCTGCAAATTTCGAAAAGCTCTTTATATAAAAATCGGCTTCAACTTTTTTTCTCGCTTTGTATGTACCGTCTGCCGTTCCTTCACCCAACGGTATAAAACGCTTAGCGCCTATCAAAAGAACGCCAACTTTCGGTTTTGTAAATAGATTCAAATTAATTTCCTTCTTCCTCTATTGCTCTGCCTGTATTTTTGCAACCTCATCCATTAAACTATCAATCGCCAAATTTACAGATGGCTCTATTGATTTAATTGAAGATGTTATACTTTGCATAGATGAAACGACGATAACCTTATCAATTCCGCCAAATTTCCAAATCATGCCCAAATCATACACACGATCATCAAATATTAAGTCAAGCATTCCGCTAATTTTAGGGTCATCGACAAGTTTTACATCAAGCACTACATCATAAAATTCTGGCATAACAGTGTAATAAGACTCAGCTGCCATTGTTTCTATAACATTTGTAACCATATCAATGTTATTTGATAGTTTTGGCAAGCAAAAAACAGTTGCTGAATATGGATTAACCGAACAATGATAATTACTCTGGTCTTCATCAAATTTTGGCATTGGAATAATACCGAAGTTTGAATCAAGACTTCTCAAATCAAACAATGACTGCAAAGGACGGAACATAAAAAGTGCTTTATCCTGTGCAAAAAGATTTGCAACCTGAGCAACCGTCATACCATATGTCTGTCTGTTAAAATAAAGTGTCTTGTCATTCATCATAGTGAATATTTTTTCAAGCGCATCTATCGCCGTGTCCGACAACAAATTAAACTCTGGTCTGTTTTCACCGTCATTTGTTGCAACAAGAATACCTGCCGAATGGAGAAAGTAATATGAACCGTCATTTTGACACGATATACCGTATCTATCATTTTCATCTTGCTTTCCGTCGCCATTTTCAAGAACAGCGAGGTTTGCATATTCAAGCATCTTTTCATATGTAAAGTCGCCATCTGTTGTAAGTGAATACAAATCTGGAAGACCAAGATCCTCAGCAAGATCTTTATTGTAGAAGGTCACACAAGTTGATAGCTTATCAATATAAGTCATATCGCTAACAACACCAAATATACTACCTGCTATTGTAAATGATTTTATTGATTCAATATCCCACCATGGAGCTTCAAAATCAAAATCACAATCGTTCAAGTCCTGAATAAGTCCTTTATTAAACAAAGTACTTGAAAAATTCATTTTTTGATTAACTGCTTGATACGGGTTATCACCTGCTGCTATAACCTTTTCAAGCTCAGTTGAAGTGCCTGATTTAAGCATTGTTATTTCTAGTTTTATATTAAGAAGGTCCTCTATCTTTGCATTTCTGTTATATATAGCGTCATTCAAACTGTCTCCGTTAGTAGCTTCAACAAACATATCACTTGTAACGCTGAGCCAACTATTTTCTGCAATTGAATCATGACTTAATATTGAAAAAGTTGCTCCTCCGTAATCTACACCATCTACATTAGGGTATAACTTTATTGTATCGGTTTGAGCTTTTGTAGTGTCCGATTCTGCTTTTGATGTATCTGTGCCTGTGTTATTATCACCGCAAGCCACAAGCGAAAGTGTAAGCATCAAAAGCAACAAAGCCATGGATATTACTCTCTTTAACATTTAATAATTCCTCCTGCAAAATCAGTGCTTTTTAATAGCTGTAAAGGATACGGCCGAACCAATAATAAGCGCCGCCTGTACCACGGCAAGAATTATTCCGCCTTCGCTTTTACCACAACCGGATTCTTCAGCAACTGGTTTTGTGGTTGCTGCTGGAGAATTTGTTGTTGCGGGAGTTGCCGTTGTTGTCGGAATCTTCGTTGTTGTAGGAGCTTTTGTTGTAATAGGAACCTCTGTTGTAACGGGTGTTTCTGTTGTTTCTGGAACTACTGTAGTCTCATTCGGATCATCTGTTTCAATGCTGAATGATATAATGCTTGAATCAGTTGTCGGAATGACACCTGTAAGTCCGCTGTTTATAGTAAGCTCGCAAGTGATAGCTGATTCTTCAGACAACGTGAAATTATAATAATTAGCGGTTTTTGTTCCTGTAGTTTCACCTGACAAACCAATTTTTGATTGTATTTCAACACCTTTATAAACATTAATAGTTGTGTTTCCATCAACACCGCCTGCTCCACCTTCATAAACTGAATCAAATACACCACCATATAAATTTATTATAGGATTACCTTTAACTTGACCAGCGCCTGCTGTACCAGCACCATAAATTTTGCCAAAATTCCCACTATAAATATTTATAACAGGGTTTCCTTCAATACCACTATCAGAGTTTGCTGTAAAACCATATATCCTCAAACAATGTGTTTGTGAATCAGCTATTACATCAACCCCCATACCTACCGTAAATTCATTACAATATGTATAAAGATTTATATTCTGTGCCTGTGTGTTTTCGATTGTTATATTATAAATTTCCACAGGGCCGAAAAATGAAATAACTGTACCCGTACTGCTCTCATTTTTGATAAGCTTTGAACCATTGTGTGAGGTAATATATACCTTACCCGTATGTGCTGGCATATCAAGCTGATAACCTGCGGCTGTCTGCATATCCTCTGTAAGTGCAGGATCATCCATAATAGTGTTACCAATAACATCAATGATACCACCATCATTTCCGAGCTTAGTAAATGCTGCATACAATGTTGCAACTGCTTTGCCTGTTGTTAATCCGCTGCTTGAATCATTGCCGTTTGTGCTGTCAAGATATACCACCTTAATATCTGTTGCCGACGATGTTAGAGTCATTGCTGTGACTGCTGTAAATACAAATACTACTGCTAGAATAACCGAAATAGCTTTTTTCATGACTGATTTTCTCCTTAATTTTTAAATTTAATAAATAACGGGTAATCAAGTACAGGCAGATTTTCCAACAGATAACTCTGTTCACCTGTCTTTTGCATAATGCTTTCGGGAATTTTGTAAATTGTACCGTGATAAGGGTCAATTATTTCAAAGTCATCGCCAAGCGAGGTAACTTGTAGGGTTGTTGTCCCAAAATATTCCTCACTCATAAGGTTTGCGGGATACCAATAAGCGAATAATTTCTCTCCACTGTTTGATGCAAAGCCACATTTGCTCATTTTGCTGGGTTCGATATCAAAGCCAAACATTCTATCGGACTGCATTTTGAGTGAAAGTATCGGTAGATTTGTTTTTTCTTTGAAATCAGAAAACAGCGATGCAAGGTTTTGAAGTGCGTAATATGAGGGCTTAGGCTCATACTCACCTATCGAAAAGCCATTTTCGTCAAACTGTGCACCAAGCACTCCGAAATAACCGTAATCAAGATAAGAGCTAACATCACCGCTTTTGCCACGCAACGCCTCAATCATATCCATACAAGAAAAATATGAAGTGAATTTTACCCCACACCAAAGGTCGGTCACCATATGACGAAGTAACTGCTTTGCCTGCTTTCTCTCTGTCCATGCTCCCTTCTTCAAAGCTCCATTTCCGCCACTTCTAGATTGTGAGCCTGATTCCCCCTGTATCAGCTCAATTTTTGGATTATATTGGTCAAGCAAAGCCCGAAGGAAATAAATTCTATCGGGAACTGCTGTTTCGTCTATTGTATAAGCGTGGAAAGTATAAGCATCAATAACTTTTCCCATACCACAACGTAATGCTTCAGACACATAGAAAATATCATTCATATAATAAGTTGCACCACCAATAACTTTGGCTTTTTTATCGCCCTTGCGTATGGCTTTTGCAGTCATTACCACAAAATCCGAGTATTCCTTTGCATTTACACCGCTTTTCCAACAATGCTTACCATCTGGTTCGTTCCAAATCTCGTAATATGTTATCTTGCCTTGATAGCGACTAGTAAGCGCGGTAACGTATTTGCACCATGCCTTTTTAGCTTCGTCTGAATTTATCGGCGGACAACCAACAGCGCCAAATATTTCCGCTGCCATTTCTCCGTAAAGCCTATTTCCATAGCAAAGGCAAACCCATGGCTGTAACCCTCTCGACAGCAGATTGTCAACAATACTGTCAAACCACTCAAAACTATAAATGCCCTTTTCTTTTTCAGTGCGTTGCCATCCAGACTGTATTCTAACCCATTTTGCACCGATTTTACTAAGCTTATCGTATGCTTTTTCAGGATCAAACACGTCTCTATCGAGCTTTTCAAACCCAATACCAATAGGTGATGCTTCAATTTCCGCTGCACTTTTCGGCGCAAGCTTGCCAATCTCAATTAGTCTTTCCATAAATCCTCCTGTACAATTGTTGTATTATTATCTCGGATATATCATCATTTCAACATAAAGAGCATTATGATCTGACATAAAACCTCCGCTATATTTATCTATAATGCTGTATTTGCAAACATTTATTTCATCGTTGACAAAGCAGTAATCAATAGGTCCTTCATAAGGTGTCACATCTTTCAAATCGTTAAATGTTCCCATAGAAGTTGTATTAATTGTAAGATATCTTGAGCTTTGAACTCCTGCTGTGATAACAGTTGAATAGATAACCGAATTTTCAAGAGAATTAAAATCTCCCGTGAGAACAACTGCATATCCCTCATTGATAAACTCTTCCATCTTAGGCAACAACACAGTAAGCTCTTTTTCTCTTATTTCTTCTGAATTCACATCAAGGTGAGTGTTCATATGTACATATCGACTGCCGTTTTCAAGTGACTCAAATATTGCCCAACAACAAGAAATATAAAAACTTGAACCAAATCCTTTTGAGGACTGCTCTGGGGTTTCGGAAAGCCAAAACACTCCACTATCAACAACCTTGAGTTTATCCGTGCGGTAATAAATATAGTTTTTGGTAACAGATGTGACCTCTTGTGCTCTCGCATAACCCGTAAGTACTGTATCAAGTCTCATCCTCCAGAAAATTTCACATTCCTGAACACCGAGCGAATACGGCTGATATGTTGCCACAAAATCAGCTATTCGTGGTTCTCTTTCCTCCTGTTGATTCTTTTGAGCATTAGAAGCTGTAAGCACATTGAGACTAACCACACTAATGTCAAGCTCTTCATACTTGTAATCATATTTCATAGTGTAATTCTCCTCGCTTTTAAGTATTGCTTTTCCATCCTCATAGTCAATATAATTTGCAAGAAAATACTCAACAGCCAGAACTGTTGCTCCAGGCGAGCCTCCCGTGATAACAATTTTACTATCCGAAATAACAATGGAATAGTCTTTATTAGTCAACTCGAAAATAACTTCTGTCGTCTGACTGTAATTCGTCTGACCGACAAGAATTTCTTTGACTGTATCGTCGTGTTTTCCATCTGCTGTCCAGTCTGTTCCTATTAACATAGTTTGTGATATATTATCAAAAACACTGTCTTTAAGCATAACTGCCGCACCAACTTCAATATCGTCTCCATCGTCTGGGCGTATAATTTTATATTTGGAAATGTCTGTTTGAACGATAGGAGTTTCTGTAAATACAGCTGTGCCCTCCCCTATATTCTTATCATCATCACAAGAGGAAAGTAGCATTGCAATAACAAGAAAAACAACTATAAATAATTGAGCTTTTTTCATAATAAAAGCTACCTCCGTTCTTTATCTGACAATGCAGTCAATTCCATCAACATCCATATTGAAAGTCTTACCGAACAATTCAAAACTTAAACTGTGCTTTGAGGCATTCCACAAAGCAAACATTCTCTTTTTGCCTAAAAGATATTCGCAATATCTCACACCCTCGGGAACATCAAGCGTTGTGTCACATACATAACGTCCGCCCTCGTAAAAGAACTCCTTATATTGTTCCTTGAGCTTTGTAATTTTTGCAATATGCTCAGCATATTCCGGCAAAGCTGCCATAGTGGACTTGCGACATCTGTAAATAGCAACATCATAGAGAAATCCATGAATAAAAGCATTATTAAGATCATCACGAAAGCCTGTTCTGCAATCGTGTATAAATCTGTTTGTCATGATAATTTCAGGGAAGGTTCTGCGGAACATCTGGGGAAAAATATTCTTTGTTGGAGCGTTTTTCTTGTTTCTGTAATATGCGCCCGAATCGCAACCGTGAATATAATCAACTTCTCCCGCCGCCGCATCGTTTATGCATTCTGTACCAATAGCAATATCACCTTTACATATCGCACGCAACTCACGCAAATTTTGACGTCTATATACCATTTCATCATCAGGTCGGTAACCGTGCTTGTGATTTGGATTAAAACAAAGCTTTGAACGTCCACCTATCTGATCATAGAATATAGCATTCGGTCCAAATGAAATTTTCAACTCGCCATTTTGCTTGAGTATATCAAGCCAGCCATCAGTTGCTTGACAAGCATCCACAAAGGATTTATAACCGTAATTACGGAGAACCGTTCCGTTGTCCTCAAATTTATAATGGTCTTCATATTCGTTTCCGTCAATATCTATGCGTGCAACATCTTCATGATGTTCACGGTAAAAATCCGATTTTTTATCTATCAAAATACCATTGTTGTATAGTATTACATAACCACCAAGACGCTGAACCTCTGCAATAGCCTTGCGAAGTCCTTCTGCGCCTCCAAGTTCCTCATCAACCTCATAATGGGGATATCCGTTGTCAAAACGTCCTTTCCACCATCCGAAAACAAGCAAAGTATTTATTCCATATTGCTTACCTTCAAGATAAATGCGAGGCAAGTCCTCATATTTCCAGAAAATATCTCCAAACTGATGACGGAGAATTATCCTCTGCCAACCTGTCATTTTATGAACCCATGGCTTCGGTTCAACAGGATGATAAAACGTGCTTCTTGCATATGCGCCATATATATCAGAACCATTCTTCCAATTTCCCTCTCCAAAAGCAACAACCACAGGGGCACAACTTAGTGTTTCGCCTTGTCTTACAAATGGGTACTGACAAATTGAACTTATCAGTCTTTTTTCTGTGTCTTCTCTAGGCTGAATTGCATTGAGAAGACAGCACGCACGGCTTCTCTCGTCATGCTTTCCTATATAAAGGAATTTGTCACCACTCTCAATTCCAAGCCATGCCATTGTTGCAGGGCGAGGATATACAAGAGTTGATTTTATTTCCTTATAATCACTGCTCATGTATTCTGTGTGCGCACTCTCAAGTACATCCCACGGGTTTACAATCCGTTCACCAAGACCATTCGGCCTATAAAGCACATCCTCGTTGCGTTCTCCACAGAGTTTGTTTAAATCTATGTAGGGATATTCCAGTTCATTTATACGAGTTGTGTCTCTGTTTTCAATTTTATTTTCAAAAACAAGTCTGTCCTCTCTCTCCGTGATAGTAAATGTAAGGGATGTATCAATAATTCTTCCAGCATCGGTTTTCAGCTTCGGATAATAAACTGTTGTAACGTTGCCATTCCTTGAAACAGTTCCCTCCTGCTGTGATGATTTAACAGACATTTCAATAAAATATGAATCGTCCGCCATAATACGCCAAAAATCCGCTCCCTTTGTTGTTTTGAGCTTTGTTCCATCAGCAAGCCACTTTAAATCATTTCCTTTGTCATTAATAATAAATTTCAATATGTTTTTCATAAATACCTCATTGTGATCATTTTGTAATATAATTATAATGTGATACAGATAAATTGTAAATGCACAAACAAGGTAATATATAATACAAAATGAAACTAGGCTATTGACATATGCCTGCTTTTTAAGTACAATTATATTAACGGAAGTGGGTGTTAGTATGTTATACAAAATCAACGCAGAGAATTTGTTTGATTTGACGTTGTTCGGACGTTTGAAATATAAAAAAAACTGGGGTACCCGATATAGACACCGCAGAAATGTTATCCTTTTCATGTTAAAGGGCGAATTTGTTTTAAGAATGAATGAAAGCGATGAACCAATTTCGGTGAAAGCTGGAGAATACATAATCATCCCGGGGAAAACCATTTATAAAACAAAAGTTAATGAAGACTGTGACTACTACTATGCACATTTCGACACTGTTGAACCCATTGAAGAAATAAATAAGGAAATAGTAATCACGGAAATAGAAAAACAAGTGTCCCTCCAAACGAACAAATTGCGATACCGTAACCTACCTCCGCAGCCAAAATATCTATATATAGACGACCATACTTCATATGAAAGCAAAAAAGAGGCGATATCATACGAGTTGTCACAATGCGAGATAATCCGAAACGATCTCACGCACAACTCAAAATTCTTTCTCAACAACGATTTTTTCAAAATTATGCTATTACTCTCCTCAATTACAAGTCATAATATTGTACATAAAAATGCAATGCCGCCTTCTCTCATGCGAATGATCTCATATATCAATCAAAACTATAACGATGTCATAACCTCAAATACAATATCCGAATATTTCGGTTATTCACAACAATATATTGCAAGACTTTTCAAAAAATATATTGGCCGTACCGTAACACAGTATATAAATTTCATAAAATTACAAAATTCAATAGAGCTTTTGCGTTATACAGATTTAAATATCAGTGAGGTAGCATATTCCCTTGGATATTCAAGCGCTTATTATTTTTGCCGTGTTTTCAAGCAGGAGTTCAATATAACGCCCACGGAATACCAGCTTTCAATTACATACAAAAACGCGCCGTAAAGTTTGAATCAAAAATTAAAATAAAAGACACAAGTACCAATTCTTCCGTTTCATATAAACTTGATTCGAATATTGGTAGCCGCGTTGCGGCAAAAATGAAACATAAGGAGAAATGCAATGAAAAAATCACATGAATATTTGATTGTAGGCGCTGTAATAGCTGCCTCTTTAATAATTGCTATAATCGGTTACATTATTTTGCCTGATATGCTGGTGTTACAGATAACAATTTCGGGTGAAAGCGGCACAACATTGCCGAAAATTATTGGAATTTCTATACCCTTAATAATAAATATTGGGGCTTGTTATATGTATCTCAAAAGCAAAAATAAGACCAAGTATATAATAGCCCTTGCAGCAGGAATGCTAATTTTTATGCTAACCTTTGTGTTTAATCTCAAATAAAAAAGCAGCTCTCATAAATCAGTGTGGATTTATGAGAGCTATACTTTAATTATTGCTTATTCAAATTTAACTGTTATCAATGCAAGCTTTTCTTCAAGCGACCTTTCAACAGCATTATAACTGACTATCCAAGATGTACTATCTTTACTAACCATATTTCTAAAAAGGCTATATGTGATATTATCAAGGCCTGTGGTGAATATTCTACCAAGGTCGATATAAACTGTCGAGCGAATTATATCAAACATTTGGGAATCTGTTTCGTCGCTCGAATATTTAACTTTCATACCAATCTCAAATAGAACGGGAGTTACCTGTCTATATGCCTCTGAACCTAAGCACTCAAGCGTTGCCGCTGCCTTTTCTTTATCAGTGGATGCGGTAGATATTGAATAAAGAGTGTAAGGAAATCCCATTACGGTTATGTAATTTTCTTGACGTTCATCATATTTGCATACAGGCAATATTCCAAATTGAAAATCTGTTACAGATGTCAGTGTGCCAGAAGAAATATAAGAACGGTCAACGGTGAACAAAAGTTGTCCGTCCGCAAAAGCTTGTGCGCTACCATATTGCGAAGTTTTTCCTTCTCCGAATGCATCATTTGAATGATACAGAAAAGCGGTTAATGTCTCAACAAGATCCTGCGCTTTGCTACTTCCGAAACTCTCAGAAATTACAGGAATTCCATCGCTGTCCTTTTCTATCGTTTTAAGTCCCGAACCTGTAAAGAAAGCATCAAAATGCAAATCTATTGTTGCAAAACCGAACTGGTCGCCATAATTCTTTATATTGTCAGAGTTCAAATCCTTATATACACCTTGTGACATTTCAATCATTTTTTCAATTGTCCATTGATTTTCAAGAACAAGTGTGTATGGGTCTTCGAGACCATAATCCGCAAGCAATGTTTTATTGAAAAACATCGCATACATCATATGCAAACAGTTCGTTGAAATATCTCCCGAGCAAAAATAAAGCTTGTCGTTTATTGTTGCCTCACCTATTAGACTCTCTGGCCACCAAGGCTTTGAAAAATCTAAATATTCAAAATCAAGGAGATTATCTGTAAGTCCCTTAGTTGCAAGTGTTGCCCCAGTGAGACTGTAACCTGCAAAAATATCGTATGTACCGCCAGCTTTTACGCTGTTTTCAGCCATTTCAACAAAGTTGCTCTGATTTTGATAATTACCCTTAGTTCCAGTATACTTCAGTACAACTCCGAGTCTCGTTTCAACTTTACTGTTACGATAATAAATTGAATCGTTAAGATCGTTTCCTGTTATTTCCTCAACGAAAAACTCAGGACGTTCAACATCCTCCCAATAAAGAATATTTACCTCGGCTCCGCCATATGACAAATCAGAGGGCAAATCATCTTTAAGATAACCATTTTCATCAATTGTAGGGTCGCTTGTTTCAACAACCTCTGTAGTACTTGTGATTTCCTGTGAGATTGATGGTTCCTCTTTGACGGACAAACACGAGGATAACGAAGCAATTATCATAAGCATCACAATCAGTAAACAAACAAATCTTTTAAAATTATTATGCATAAATTTTCTCTCCTTCATTGGTGTTTTTTTCATTATATATTATATATATTGTTTTTTCAAGTATAAAAACTCGTATCGACCGATTTTATAAATATAATAGCCGATTTTTTATAATTTTCAGTGTTGACATAAAATAAATAATGTGCTACACTCTTTTTTAGAATAGTAAATACTAAGCAAAACAGAAACAGCACATTATTAAGCGTAAAAAGCAATAAAATTAATCAAGGAGAGGAGCGTAGCCCATGCAGATTTTTATTATAAATTTGTGCGTGCTACACACGCATGGGTATTTATATGTATACCACAAAATTTAGATATCTATTTACACGCACAAGAGCCGAAAAAAATATAATACAGCCTCACAAACATGACTTCTGCGAATTTGTATATTACAGAAGTGGCTGTGGGAAAAGCACAATCAATGATTGTACATATAAATATATTAAAAATTCTTTTGCTTTTATCCCGTCAGGCATACCACACGAGGAAATTTCAAACGACAAAACGGAACTTAGTTGTCTGCTTTTTAACAGTACTGTCTGCAAAAACGTAAGTGGACTTTTTGAAGATAATAACAATGAATTTATTACAATAGTTGACGCGATATGCAATGAATACGACAGAAACTCGAAGAACAGTGTTGAAATAATCGACCACTATTTGAGTATCCTTGAGTTTAAACTACTTCGATTAAGTAGTTGCGACCCATATATAAAAAAGCAAAAAGACCCCATGCTTGACAGTACCTATAACTATATTCTGAATTATTACAATTCAAACATCAGAATACCTGAGCTTGCGAAAATGATAGGTTACAGCACAGACAGATACAGACATATATTTAAGGAAAGATATGGTATTTCCCCGAAAAATCTAATCATAACCACGCAAATTGAATCCTCAAAAAATATGATAAAAGAAAACCGCAATGGAGAAATGAATCTTGAACAGATAGCAAAGCAGTGTGGTTTCCCCTCATTTTCACAGTTCTGTGTCTCTTTCAAAAAGGCTCTGGGTATGACACCCCACGAATATAAAACAAAATTTATATCACAGAAAAGCACGTCAAAATAAGCTTTACAAACAAACCCAAGCCTTCTCCAGCGGAGAAGGCTAAAAAACGAGAAACTAACCTTACTCAAACCGTTCTCAAAAACGAATGAAGTACTCTTAATGTTAGGAAATGCGCCACCCAAAGGCGGCGCATAAAGGTTTGTTAGATTATTCAGTAAGCGTTAATCAGGAATATCAAGCGGCGAAACAAACAACACATCAGCACACACATAAAATTGCTTGTCATCAAAAAAAGTACTCAGCGCAAGGCAACCATCAATTCCTATCTGCTTTTTCTTTGAATGCACCGCCTCGTCAGCAACACATAACATTCGCAAAAGTGGCTGCAAATTTTCTTTTTCGGGCGACGTAATCATATGATAATCAAATTCCTCGCCATATGAGTTGCGATATAATTCATCACTTTTCACAATTATGAGGTCTGCCTCATCAGCAAAATCACCACACGCCATGAGAGCGGCAGGAATTTGCACAGTTATTCCTGTCTGCATATCCTCGTCAAACGGCACACATTCGTACCTTAATTCATTGCGTACATCAATAAAAGTCTTCTTGTATTCGCAAAGCTCCGCATATGTCGTGATAGATGGGAAAATAACAATAATGCTTCCATATACAGAAGCTCTGCACAGTGCGCGAAGCTGTCTTTTCCTGAATATTTGCCCCGTCAACTTGTTCTCCTGCAATATAATATCATTTTTTGATGAAACTACACTAATTATAGTTGTTTTTCCTGTAACAGACTGAACAGCCTTTTTATAAATTGCAAAAAGCTGTTCCTCCGACAGCATGGATATAGGCTCTCCTAAGGTGTAAAAATCTCCACATAAAAACGAAATACCACCGATATAACTATTTTTCTGCTTTTCCGCTTGTGAGAGAAACACTAAATCCTCGTACAAAACAGCATTCCGCTCAACAACTCTCAACATAGCCTCACTGCGCTGCTGTTGTTTTATCCCGTCTGCCGTTTGAGCGCTAGTGGCAGCAAGATCAAGTTCAACTATATCCGGTGCTATTATTAAAAGTTCACGCTCCGAATCCATGATAGCTTCTCTATCGTCATATTCATCAGAAATTATATCGGTAATAACAAGCAACGGAATTTTAAAACTTCTTGCAAAAGCATTAAGATATCTGGGGGATTTTTCAGCACATAAGACAATACCGAGTATTTTTTCGGTATTGGAATTGAATGAAGTTACCTCGGAAAGAGAGAGATTATCTGCAACAATAATATAAGTCCCATCACCAAAAACATCACCACTCGCTTTTATTTCCTCTGTTCGGTATCCATTTTCCTCAACTTTAAGCACATTTTTTTTATTGAATAAAAGCAGTTTTCCCATAACTTTACCCGTCGTAATGCTTTTGCCGTGAATAAATTTCATCTTGTTAGAAATATCAATTTCAGAAATCATAAACAGTCCTCCTCTTTCTTTTATCGGTAAAAATTATTTTTTACCAATTTTGCTAAAATATACACTTATAATATCAATAAAATAAATTAATAATAAATGTAAGTAAAATTTTCAAAAACTATTTACTTTAAGGGAAAGTTATGGTATAATAATCTTTGCATGGTTATGCGCACGTCATCTCGGAATAAGGATATAGGCCAAAAGGCATTTCACCCGCCTTATCCTGAGTTGAACGAATAATTTTTTGAAAGGTGAAACATTATGGAAAAAGAGATTAAACAAGCTATCATTGATGAGTACAAAACTCATGAAGGTGATACAGGTTCTCCCGAGGTTCAAATCGCGATACTCACATACCGCATTAACAGCCTTACAGAGCACTTGAAGCTCAACAAAAAAGACCACCACAGCCGCAGAGGTCTTCTTAAAATGGTTGGTCAAAGAAGAAACATGCTAAACTATCTGATTGAAACAGATATTGAACGTTACCGTTCCATTATCTCAAAACTCGATATCAGAAAGTAATAACAGTAACGGAGTGAAGAGCGGGAAACACTTCTCGCCCCTCACTCCGTGCTGTTTCTAATCAAGGAATTATTCTCACATGGATTAGCAGTTAAATAAGTACCGGACAAGCCTCGGGTATTTATTTAAGTGCTAAACCTCCGTGGGAGTGATAATAATAAATTTTTATGGAGGAACAAAATGTTCGAAAATTACAAAGTGTTCAATTTTACATTTGCAGGCAGACCACTTGTTGTAGAATCAGGCAAAATAGCTGGACTTGCAAACGGCTCATGCCTTGTACGTTATGGCGAAACAGCAGTTCTCTGCTGTGCAACCGCATCTTCAAGACCTCGTGATGGTATTGACTTTCTTCCCCTCTCTGTTGACTTTGAGGAAAGAATGTATGCTGCTGGAAAAATCCCAGGTGGCTATCTCAAACGTGAAGGTAGACCTTCCGAAAAGGCTATTCTTGCATCCCGTGTTATTGACAGACCTATCCGTCCCCTTTTCCCGAAAGATTTGCGTAACGACGTTAACCTTTCGCTGACTGTAATGGCGGTTGATCCCGATTGCTCACCTGAAATCACAGCTATGATAGGCGCATCAATTGCATTATCTATCTCCGATATTCCGTGGGGCGGACCTATCGGTGGCGTGTTTGTAGGCCTTATTGACGGTCAATTAATCATTAACCCAACAGAAGCTCAACGCTTGAAGAGCGACCTTGAACTTACAGTTGCTGCTACTAAAGAAAAAGTTGTTATGATTGAAGCCGGCGCAAATGAAGTCGACGATGACACAATGTTCAACGCAATCATGAAAGCACATGAAGAAGTCAAAGGTCTTCTCGTATTCATCAACCAAATAATAGCTGAAATCGGCAAGCCCAAATTTGCTTACCCCTCATGCGAGCTTGACCATGATATGTTCGATAAGGTTTTTGCTTTTTGTGAAAAAGACCTTATGAAAGCTCTTGACACCGACGACAAAACAGTCCGTGACGAGAGAATGCTCCCTATTCAAGATGCAATTACAGCACAATTTAAGGAAGAATATCCCCAAATTGAAACTATTCTGCCTGAGCTTATATATAAGCTCCAGAAAAAAGTTGTCCGCCGTTGGTTGCTCGAGGATAATAAACGTGTAGACGGTCGCCGTCTCGACCAAATTCGCCCACTTGCAGCAGAAGTTGGACTGTTGAAGAGAGTTCACGGTTCAGGACTTTTCACAAGAGGTCAAACACAAGTATTAACTATTGCAACTCTTGGAACAATAGGCGAGGCACAAATGCTTGATGGTATTGATAACGAAGAAAGCAAACGTTATATGCATCACTATAACATGCCTAGTTACTCTGTTGGTGAAGCAAAATCATCTCGTAGCCCAGGACGCCGTGAAATAGGTCATGGTGCACTTGCAGAGCGCTCACTCATTCCCGTTCTTCCCTCAGAAGAAGAATTTCCTTACGCTATCCGTCTGGTATCCGAAGTAGTTTCATCAAACGGTTCAACCTCACAAGGTTCTGTATGCGGTTCAACTCTCGCTCTTATGGATGCAGGTGTACCGATAAAAGCTCCTGTTGCAGGTATCTCCTGTGGACTTATCACAGAGGGCGACCGTTATATGACAATGCTTGATATTCAAGGACTTGAAGACTTCTATGGCGACATGGATTTCAAGGTTGCAGGAACTCACAAGGGTATCACATCAATACAGATGGACCTTAAAATTGATGGTCTCACACCTGAGATAATCAAAGAAGCTTTAACCGTTACCCACAAGGGACGTGATTATATAATTGATGATGTTATTCTCAAGGCTATCCCAACTCCACGTTCTGATGTGTCCGAATACGCACCAAAAATGCTCAGCATGAAAATCAACCCCGATAAAATCCGTGAAGTTATCGGTTCGGGCGGAAAGATTATTCAGAAAATCGTTGCTGATACAGGTGCAAAAATTGATATTAATGACGACGGTACCATATACATTGCTGCTGTCAATCGTGACGCGGCTTACAGTGCAAAGACTATTATCGAAGGCATTGTATTTGAACCCGTTGTCGGTGCTATTTACTCAGGCGTTGTAACAACAATCAAAGAATTCGGCGCATTCATTCAGTATGCTCCTGGCAGAGAAGGAATGGTTCATATCTCTAAGATTGCTCCCCGCCGTATAGAAAGAGTTGAGGATGTACTCGCTGTTGGAGACAAGGTTAACATCAAATATATGGGACTTGACAACAAAGGCAGACCTGATTTTTCAATTAAGGATGCAGCTCAATAAAACCCTATTAAACTGTTTGGGGGCGCAGCTTCGGCTTCCGCCCCCATCTTTGTAAAAATTCAAAGAAAGGTGCATAAAAAATGGGATTATTTAGAAATAATAGCCCTGATAACTTAACACTTGATTCACGTCAAAAACGTCATCAAAAAAGGCGTGTTATCCTTTTGGTGATTTTTTCACTGATAATTCTTCTGCTTTCACTGTTTTCATTCATTATTTTTCATGAAGCTATCACTTCTTGTAAAAATGGAATCTCAGGTAATACAGACAACACAACAGTAGATACAACCGTAGGAAATACCAATACAACGGCAGGGGTTGATTCAACCGCAGTCACAACAACCTCCACCTCCACTATAACTGAAAAATCTTGTTTTTCTTGTACAGGTTCAAAACTTTCAAGCGATACAACAGATAAAAATACTGCAGAAGACAAAACTCTTACATACAACGCTGACAAATATGTTTATAAAAGCAATGATGACATCAAAATAGGGGAACTTCTTTTAATAGACAACGACCATCTGTATCAATT
>Ga0172378_10001779_pt1 | contig 19982 bp, 13 predicted proteins | sample GrowelOW332metaG_FD_119755 | JGI IMG/M metagenome (GOLD analysis project Ga0172378, IMG submission 119755) | Groundwater microbial communities from an aquifer near a municipal landfill in Southern Ontario, Canada - Pumphouse #3_1 metaG | ecosystem: Environmental > Aquatic > Deep subsurface >... | reverse complement strand
TTGATTCAAATCATGAGAAGCATAGTTGTGAATGACAAACCGTACTCTGAAATCTTTTTTCAAAAATCGCTCGAAAAATCTCTAAAAACGGCTTGACATTGACACATTATCTTCAGTCTGCGTGGCTCCGGCGGGCTTCAGACCGCGCCCCCGTTCCCGAACACCACCGTTTTTCGTCCCCCCCACTCAACTTATAACTTACCACCCTATTCTCCCGGGTCGATATTGACATTTCGGCGTTGAAAGGTCGGAATATCGAAATTCTGTCCGTAATAATTACTTGGCAGTCCACCGGTGAAGATACCGCGCGGTTGATCGCTAAAGACAAACTGCAATTGGTTTGGGTCCTCCTTGCGGGCGCCTTTGCCGGAGACCCGTTTGGGGGGTGGGAATTTTGCAAAGGGGTAGAGGAAGCCAATGCTACTTTCTGCTAGCCAGCGTGCTGCCTGCGGGTAGGCTTCCTCCCGCGTTTTATCCAAAAACAACGCCCCGAATTCCTGACAGGGCAGCAATTGCACTGCTGGAGTGATTTCACGGAGTTGCCGCAGTCCGGTTTCGGCTCGGGAATGCAGTTCCGGGCTGTCGAAACTATGCGGCATTGCCACAATGGCCGCGCAGGCCAGCTTTTTTGAACGCGCGTAACGTAATGTCTCCAGCGTGTAATAACAGCCTGCCCGTCCGCCAAGGCCAGTGACTACCAGAAGCAGATGAATCGTCGGAAATTGCGCATCCAAGGCGGAATACAGTACCGAATGCCGCTCGTCCGCTGCATCCCCGGTCTCGTCGGGAGCCTCTTCCGGCGCCGGCAGCAACACGGTATTCAGTCCGGAGAGTTGTTGCAAGGCGGCTTCATCGCTATCCATTGCGCCGATTCGCAGCCCTGGGAGGCTGCCGCGCTGATAGACATAATACGCCGCCCGTCCGCCGGCATTGCCGACTCCGATCAGCAACATATTATTGTCACCTGTTATCTGTTGAATGGCCATAATTACTGACTTACCAGTCTGTGATTGCTTTCCAGGCATTTTTCCACCATTCTACGGTGGAGCCCAGGGTTGAGGCCTGCTGCGAGACCTGTTGGGCGACTTGTAGATCCCGGTATCCCGCTCGGATCAAGCCAATGACCGTATTGTATTGTGGTAACGGCTGAAAATCTGCTCGTCCGGTAATCCGGTATGGCTGCGCCACTACGACCGGGCGGTTGAAGACGGTCGCCGCCAGATCGCTGATACGCGGAATCCTTGCTCCGCCGCCGGAAAGAAAGACCCGGTTGCCCAGCCAGCTGTAAGCTCCGCGTTCATCCAATTGCCGACGAATCAGTTCAAAAAGCTCGCGCATACGTAGTTCCACGACCAGCTCTATGCTGGAAGCCGGAATGACCCGGTGTTTGCTCAAGTTGTCCTGATTAATCGATACCATTCGCGCCCGATTGTCTTTGGTCGCGACGGCCGTACAATGCAAGGAGTCCATCTGGCTGACCAGAGACCTAGCGGTCTGAATTGGCAAATCCAGCGCGATCGACAGATCATTGGCCAGATGTTCGCAGCCAATACCGACTTGGCCTAAATGAAAATGCCCGACCGAGGTCGGCATCGCGATCGAGGTCATTCCCGCTCCGATATCAATCACCAGATTAAGCGATTCATCCGAAGCCGCTGGTGGGAAGACGGCGGAGCTGACGGCCAATGGCGTATAAATAACGGTGGCGACTTCGAGTTTGCCCAGTGCTTCGGACAGTAGGCAGTAGGTCGTATTAGCGCGTTCCCATTCCGCGATGAAATGCTGTGTTTCCACTTCCAGGGAGCGCGAACACTGTCCGATCGGATTGAACAAAACTCGTCCATCGGCCAGACGAAACAGGCGGTTCACTGATTGCGCTAAGCGGAACTTACCTTGCGGCACTTCCGGCAGATTCGTCTGTCGTGTCGCTTCTTCCAGGTCGCTTTCCGCAATTCGCCCGGTGGGTTCGTTGATCAAAACGCTCCCGGTGATATTGACGGTCTCCACAAAAGCCCCGGAGATGGACATGAAAACCGGCCCAGTAATCGGGAAGCCTGCCGCCCGTTCAGCTGCTGCCAAAGCCTGTGCGACCTGACCGCCAACCACCCGGGTATCCGCCGCTTCACTCTTACACATCTTCAACGAAGGGGCTTCCCCAAGAGCCAGAACCGACAGAGAATCACCAGGCAAAAATTCCCCCAGCATCACCTTGATGCTCGAAGTGCCAATTTCAACCCCGGTGTATATTTCACGCTGCGTCTTCAATGTCTGAAAACCTCAGTTAAAAAACTCGTGTTATTACTAAGTAATCTAAAGAATATATCCCGACGAAGGAGACCCTGCAAGAGCAAATGACGCTTTTTGCCAGCCGAGTATCCTGAAAATAAGCTCATGCAGGAACGGGGAAGTGGGAAGGGAGGTTTTCAAAATGGTTCCTGAAATTCATTTGACAATCTGCGAAGTGGGGGTTACTGTTTTCACAGGGTAGAGACTGGGTATCATATTTTTTCAAAAGGACAGGTAAATAACGGATGAAGAAATCTCTTCAGCGTGTTTCCATTATTGATATTGCTGCTCGTTGTGGTGTTAGTGCGATGACTGTGAGTCGGGTTTTGCGGCAGAGTGCGTTGGTGAAACCGGAGACGAAGGAGCGGGTATTAACGGTTGCGGAGGAGCTTGGTTATCTACGGGGTTCCAGGCTGGGCCGTCCTTCGGGGCGGGATCTGGCCGCCGCCCGGCGGGTTTTGCTGATCTGCTGGAATAGCAGCAATCATCTTGCCTTGTACCATACCGGATTGATTACCGCGCTTGAACAGCGTTTAACAGCCAGCAATTGCGAATGCCTGCTGCTCTGCGGAAATGGGGATTATCGGGGCTTTCTCCGGATGCTGGAGGCCGCCAAACAGCGGGCTGCTGAAGGGACCTTCATCATTGGGGATTTTCCCCCCTCCCAGCTGACCGCGATCATCGCCACTTTTCCGGGGGCGATTCTGCTTGATAACCCCGGTGAATCCAAGATTGCGGCATTCAGTTCTCTGGGCTTTGATAATACGGCAGCGGCCTGTTTAGGAGTGGAACACCTGCTGTCCTGCGGCTGCCGGGAAATTCTACTGGTATTAGGGAATGATGAACACTTCTTTTCCCGGGCAATGCTGGCTGGCTATCGAAAAACCATGCTGGCGCATGGCCTGAATGTGTCCCGGGAACATATTCAATATACCGATTTTACCGCCGAAGGGGCAGGCCGTGCGGTTTCTGCAGTGCTTGATAAGAAACGCCATTTTGATGCGGTTTTCAGCAATGATGAAATGGCCGCCGGTATCTGTCGCGAATTGCTATCCAGAGGAATCGGTATCCCCTCTCAAATACAGGTTTGCGGATGCGATAACCTCCCCCTTGGAAAATTACTTTTCCCCAGTCTTACAACTGTCAATTTGGATTATGTTGCCCTGGCAGAACAGGCCATTCAACTCATTGTCGATAAAAACCATGCAAAATTCCCGATTCAACTCCGTTTGCCTCCGGAGTTGATTACTAGGGAATCTACCGCGTTTTGTAAGTTGTAAATGGTAAGTTGTGGGGACAGGGGACGGGGTGCGGATTCCCTGTTTTCAAGAATAAAAGGTCAAAAAGAGGGTTTGACCTTGACAAGACGGGTGTAGAAATTATACTAATACAGAGTTTTTTGCTGAGATTTTTGCCATCAACGAGTTTTTGTTTCAGGTAGAACTGCTTTGCGACCAGAGAGAAAGCGGAAAAACCAGTAATAAACAGAAAAAACTTTGCGTGCGTTTGCTGTTTAGGTGTAAGTGGGCTACATTATATGCGTTGACTTGATTGGCAGTAGCATATAAGTTGTCTGCCTGGTCTGTTATGTCGGGGCGTGGCTCAGCCTGGTAGAGCGCTGCGTTCGGGACGCAGAGGCCGGAGGTTCAAATCCTCTCGCCCCGACCATTTTTCCAGTCTCTGCAGCGTATTTTCTGGCAGAGTAGTTTTGCCTTGCCGGCGGATGTTATTCGGATTGAGAAATAATGATAAAAGGGTAAGGCATCTATGAGTATAAGACTGAGTACCCGTTGCAAAAGGATTGCAGGCGTTCTCATCCTGGCGCTGGCCGTTTGTATGAAACCCGCTGCAGCTCTTGATGAGTTTGATCTGGACTTGGATTTTCTACGGGAATTGAGCCGCATTGAGTTTAATGATTATGCTGAACTCCAGCTGTCTCAGATGCAGCTGAAATATCCCGATAAAAAAGATGTTATCAACTTGGAGAAAGCACGAGTGTTTTATGCGCTTGGGCGTTCTCGGGAAGCGGATGCCGCTGTGGCGGCGATTCCGGGAAATTCTCCACTCCACAATGATGTTCTGTTATTAAAGGCGCAGGTATTTGCAGCCCGCCGGAACTGGGTGGAAGCTGATAAAGTATTCAAACAGTATTTTGCTGCCAATCAAAAACCCGCTTCTAATAAAAAATCCGACGCGAATATTTTTAAACAGGCGGTGATGATCTACAATCTGGTTTTGAAATCGGTAAATAAACCCGCCGAAGCGGCCAAAATTCTTGATTTGCTTGCCACTGTCAAAGGAGCCGTTGATGAACGGCAGATGGACTTTCTGAAGTTGCTAACTGCCATCGATGCCGAAGAAAACAAATTGCTGGCTGGTGGGAGCATCGATAATTCAGCCATCAATGTCGCGATCAAGGGGATGGAAAATCTGCAGTTTGTCCGTGACGGTGTGGCGGCTTCGGCCTCTGTGCAATTGGCTCGCGCTAACATTTTGCTAGGACGAAGCAAATTATTGCCCTGGTTAAAAAACGAAACTGCCAACAAAAAAAATATTGCTAAACTGACGGATTTTGCAAAAGCCGTGCAGGCTATTGACATGATTTATCCCCGGCTGGAAGAGATGGAAAAATCTCTTGGCTTGGAAAACAATGTGAAATCGCCGGTCGTTGAAGCGATGTTCTATAAGGCAGTCGCATATGCCAGCCATGCTGCTGTGACTTATGCCAAAGGAGACGGTGAAAAAGCCCGCAATCAGATTCGTGGTGCGGCGACGTATTTTGAGCGGATTTTACAGGAATATGGCGACAGCCCCTTTCAGAACAAAGCTTTGACCGAACACGAGGGGTGCAGCCGTTTTTCCGAAGCAAAATTCGGGGAAAAAATTGTCTTACGGCAAGGCGGCAACGCAGCGATTATTTCCAGTAGCCTTGAAAAGGCGGGTGCTTTTCTGCAGCAGAAAAATTACAAAGCGGCCTACCCCTTTTGCCTCACTGCTTTGCGAGCCGGACGGCTGAGCAGAAAACTTCCCGATATCGGTTTGCGTTTGATCATGTGCTTGGCGGAAATGGATGATCTCAATGGTGCGGATGCCCTGCTGGATTACCTGAGCACTATGGAACCACAAGCGGAAGGCACCGCCGATGCGGCGTTGCGTTTGGGCGCCATGTTGCTAAGCAAAAGCAAAGACGAAAAAAATCCTGTCAGAAAAATTGAATACACTGAGCGGGCCATGCTAGCCTTTGATAAATTTGTTACGGCAGCGCCGGCGCATCCAAGGGCGCCGGATATTGCTTTTACGATTGCCGAAAGTCTGTATCAGACCGCCAGTGAATTGGCCATTGCGAGCAACAAGGAAAAGAACGACGCAGCGAAACTCAAGCTGCAGCAGCGCACCAAGGCGGCTTTTCAGGAAGCGGTGCCGAAATACCAGCGCATGATCAATCTGTTCAGCGTTTTTGATAAAGGGATTCGCTCGTTGTACAAACTGGGCTGGTGTTATGATGCACTCGATGAGAAGGACAAAGCGATTGAGATGTTTCTGGCCTATTATGACAGCGAGACTTCCAGCAAATATGCCACGGATCGGCTGCAGGCAAAATTCCGGGCGGCATATTTATTATTATATGGGGAACATCCCAATGATGCGATGGCGCAGTTTGAGGAATTGCTGGCCGTCTTAACGAAAAAGGACAGCGGTTTTGATATTAACGGGGCTGTTGCCTTACAGATCCGCGAAGACAGTGCCTCCCTGTTGCCTTGGGCTTTCCATCTGACAGCAGAAAAACTGCGTCCGGCAATGAATCTTTTTCAGAAACGTCAGGGGACTCTATTGGAACGTATTGATGCATACAAAGCAATGTTGAGTGACAGCGAAGCCGAACTCATACAGGCTGAAAAAGAGCAAGCTGTCCTGGGAAAGGATTTGCTGGAACTGAAAAAAGTTTTCAGCGATTTTACTTTCGACTTTGCTGTCATGGCTCAAAAACAACTCACTGAACATGGAGAAGACAGCAGTAAAATGAGTGACGCGGAAAAGCAGATGTATCAGCAGACGTTGGCGGCCAACCTGAAAGAACGCGCGGCTCTGCTGGAACAACAAAAGAAAAATGAAGTCACTGGAACGATAGCCTTGCAGGAAATACGCAAAGAAGAAGCTCAGGCGAATCAAACAGCCGCCGAAAAACTTGGCGAAAAACGGAAGGCAGAGAAAACGGCGATTGCAGCGCAAATTCAGGAACTCCGGCAAAACATCGCCGCTGCGCAGAAGAAAACGGTGGCTTTACGCGCTGCGATAACGGAGACGGAAAAGCAATTAACCCAAGTGGAAGCAGATCGCCAGACGGCTCAGAATCGGAAGGCGGAGTTGGAGGGCAAAGTGGATGACAGCCAGGGCGCGGAAAAAGAAAAATGGCAGAAAGAGCTGGATCGCGTCACGGCGGACTTTAATGCGATCAATCAAAAATTTCAGGAAGCCTTCAGCCAACATCAGGAGGCCGTCAGTGAATCCTCGCAGACGATGATCGCCGAACAGGAACGCAGGGTGGTTGAATTCGGTGAAGAAGTGACTGCGGCTGAAGCAGACTTGAAACGCTGCGAAAATGCACTGGAGCTGGCAACGATCGATAGTAAAATCGCTGCCGCTGACTATTTAGCCGCCGCCCGATACCTCGCCTTGGCTAAAATCTACGGCGAAACCCTGTCGAAAAGCCCAGAACTGCGCAATGCTGCTTTGGCAGAACTCGACAAAGAACGTGAAACGGCCTACCAAGCCGCCAGTGATCTGCATACAATCCGAAGCAGTAAATTCAAGGCACGAAAACAATATCTGGCGCAGCGTGATGAAGATTGCCGTAAAGGGATCCGTGAAACTGAAGCACAAAACCTGGAATTGAATAAAGCCATTGACCCGGTACGGAAACAATTCTTGGAATGGAAAAACAAAGCCGTCAGCGGATTTACGGATTTTCTGCAGAAATATTCTGCTTCGAATAAAGTCCCGGATGCGATGTCCATGCTGGGTTCCATCTACCTGTTTGATGTCAATGAAGCCAGCAAAGCCGCTGAAATTTTACGTCAATTGGCCGCTGAATATCCGAAAGACCCGGCCACTCAGAAAGCTTTGTTCATGCTTGGACGCGCACAGGCGGAAAATGGAAAAATCGAGGAAGCCGGCAAATCCTTCGCAAAGTTGCTTGATAAACCTGAAGAGATCGCGCTGGGCAACCTGCTCTATATTTCAGAAGTCTGCTTGAAAGCTTCCCTGCCGGATGCCGCTGCCACGGCAAATCGTGAAATCCTGAAACGGGCGGCCAGCCCGAATCATCCGGATGCCGCTCTGCTGAGCAAAGGAATTCGGGAAAGGGCGAGTTTTGCGCTCGGACAAAGTCTGGTCGCTCTGAAACGCTATGCGGAAGCGATCAAGATTCTGGATAAACTGATCGAGGAAAATGAGCGTACTGCGTATTTCTTTGACATTAAATTTCTTCTGGCGGAAGCCAGAGCTCATACTAATCCACCGGATTGGGCTGCACTGGAAAAAGATTTGTACGACATTTTGATGCTGGCGACTTCACCCACCATGCGCAACCGGGCTTCCTGTTATTATGCGGAGGCGTTATTGCAATCCAATGAGCCCAGCAAACGCAATGCCGCACTTTCCAACTTCCAACTGGTGTTGCTGGCGGATCATAATAATCCTGACAACCGGGACTACATTGAACGCGCTCTCTACGGTAGCGCCAAAATCTATGCCGCGGAGGGAAAAACAACGGAAGCCGCTGAAATGGTGAAACGGTACAAGGAGCTTTTCAGCGGAGGCAAGTATCAGGCCGAGTTAAATCGGCTTGGACTGTAAATTTGCATTTAACAGGTTTTCAGATTACATTCTGCTGACGAAGTATATTGGAGATAACAATGATGAATAAATTCAAGTCTTTCGCGGTCTGCCTGTTTAGTCTGACCGTTTTCAGCTCCCCGACCCTGCTGCTGGCGCAAAGCCGCCAGGACTGTTATGTCGTTCGTGCGGATGGCAGTAAAATGAAGGGGAAGGATTTGACGGCAGACGAAAAGGGCAATCTCCTGCTGGAAGTCGATGATAAACTCAAAATGCCTTTCCGGGTCGGTTCGTATAAATATGGTTTCATCCCCAAACCCAAAGAAGTCGTGGCACTAGAAAAACTTTTTGATGAGAAGAATTATGACGGGGTTATCAAAACCGCTTCCGCCGTTTTTGGAAAATATAAATACTTGGGCTGGAGCAATGTAATTGCCTCCATGGAAGCGGAGGCCTACCTGGCTCAGGACAAGACCAATGAGGCGCGGAAGGTGATCAGCGCGGCCGCCCGTATTGGCGGTGAATATCGGGAGAAACTTAACGGCTCCATTGTTAAGTTGTATATCGCCGATAAAGATTTCGATAAGGCCGAAGCGATTCTGAAAGCACAATTGCGTACTGCCGATGACCAGTTGGCAGCGCAGGCCTTCTGCCTGCTTGGCGAACTCGCTGAAGCCCGTGACGATAAAAAACAGGCCGTTCTCGAATATCTCAAGGTGTTGATGCTCTTTGACGGAAAAAGTGTCAGCGAAACACGCGCTTCGGCGAAAAGCCGAGCTCTGAAACTGATGCGCGAGATGAAAGACCCCAGAATTGATAAAATTGCGGCATACGAATAACCCTTTTTGCCATAACCTTTGATGTTTCTTTTTCTGAATATCATTTGTCATCCGGAGAAAAACCATGTCTATGAAGTCTTTGCCTGGAAAATTCGCTGTTCTGAGTCTTTTTGTTTTGCAACTGAGCGTTCTGGCTCAGGAAGCCGCCGCCGAAGTCGTTCCTGAAGCTGCCGATGGCGGTACTGGCATCTGGACAATTCTCTATGGCGGGAGCATCATCAATCTGATTATCTGGATCGCCATCTTTCTCACCTCGTTCGCCATGCTTTGGTTCGCAATCGACAGCTTTATGCTGGTGCGCCGGGATAAACTACTGCCGCCCGCACTGGTGGAAGGTGTGCGCCAGGCACTCGCCAATGGCGACCTCGATACGGCGGTTGCTTCCTGCCATGCCCATCCGGGATCTCTGTCGAACATCCTCCAGGAGGCCTTTGACAACATTTATGACGGGTATGATGTCGTACAGCAGGCCGTTTCTTCCCGTTCAGAACTTGAAAATGAGAAGCTGATGCAGCGGGTAAACCTGCTGAATGTCTGCGGGCAGATTGCCCCCATGCTCGGCCTGATGGGTACCGTTGTTGGTATGGTACTGGCTTTTGCCGGCTTGGCCAGTGCCACCGGCGCTGCCAAAGCACGGGTACTGGCAAACTCGATTTCAACTGCACTATGGACAACCTGTATCGGCTTGCTTGTTTCTGTGCCCGCTTTGCTGTTTTTTACTTATTTCCGTAATAATGCAACCCGTCTCCTGCTGGAGTCCGAAGCCACGGTTCTGGAACTGATCAAGCCCTTGCGCAAAGCCGTTGTTGAGGAATAAAACCGTCCTTTCACTCTTTCCGTGCGAAAGGAGTTCCCTGAATGAAACGCAATGAAGAAGAACTGCAGACACCCATCACTTCGATGATTGATATCGTTTTTCAGCTGATCATCTATTTCATCGTCACCTCTTCTGTTGATAAAGATATGGTGGATGAAACGATCAAACTGGCGGAAGCAACTCATTCCCCCGCAGTCGAAACCACTGACCCCCGTATGGTCGTCATCAATGTCAATGCACAGGGTAAGGTCAATATCGCATTGCAGCCCTTAAATATGAAACAGCTCGAACAGTTGCTGCTGGCCATGAAAGTCCAATCCGGAAACTCCGTGCCGATCTTGATCCGTTGCGATGGAAATACCCGCTTCGATTACGTCGATCAGGTGATGCAGAGAGCCGCCAAAGTCGGACTCTACCGGGTACGAATTGCCGCCATGGTCGAAGGCTGATTCTTTGCTTCCGGAAATGGAGAAATCATGAAGAAGAAAAACGAAGAAGCGATGTCCGTACCGATGTCTTCGATGATTGACGTCGTCTTTCTGCTGCTTATTTACTTTATCATTACCCAAAAAGATGAAATCTCTGAGGCGCATCTGGCGGTCAATCTGCCGGCTCCTGGCAGCAGCAAGCCCTCGGATACCAAACCCCAACTGCTGGAAATTGAGGTGCATGAAAACATGTACTCGCTTCGCGGGGTTGCGTTATCCCTCGAAAATCTGGAAAATACTCTCGCGAAGTTTAATGACCCGGATTTGACGGTCATCATTAAAGTCAGTATTCAGGCCAAGGCCAAGGATCTGGTGTCGGTCCTGGATCTCTGTCAAGGTGCCGGACTGACCAAGATGAATGTCGTCACCCTCCGATAAAATTGGCGTCTGCACCGGATACGATGCGGACAGACCAAACCCGAGCAAAGGAGTCCTCAGAATGGAAAATATAGAAGCACAAGTACCGCAGCCGGAATTCGATCCGGAAGCCGTACTGGCTGAATATCAGCGCCGTAAAACGCTGGAAAGCATGGCTGGCCCGATTATTTCGCTGGTCGTGCATATTTTCATTATCGGCTCAATCATCCTCTTTTATGAAGCCGATGCTACAACAGTCAAGACCTCTGTTGAGCTGGAAATGAAGGAACTCGAAGTCAAGGAACTCGACCAGAAAGAACTTGAAGAACTCGAAAAACTCGAAGAAATTGCTGAGGAAGTCGTTCCAACCGTGGAACGACCGGTTATCGTCACCGACAGTAGCGATGCCCTCAGCGATGCCGCCGCCTCAGTTTCGGATTTCAGCGATCAGATCGCCTCCACCGATGACAGTATGAATTTTTCAGATGTTCTGGACATCCGCGCCAATGATTCTCCGTTGAAGTTGTCGGCTCTGTATGGCGGGCGTTCCAACGAGGGACGTGCAAAGTCTCTGCGAAAATTCGGAGGTTCGGATGTGACAGAGCGAGCTGTTATCAAGGCCTTGGAGTGGTTAAAGAAGACTCAAAACAACGATGGATCCTGGGCGCCCGCTTCGCGTCCCGCCATGGCTGGCCTCTGTTTGCTGGTTTTCCTAGCGCACGGTGAAACCCCCAGCAGCGAAGATTACGGAGAAACGGTGCAGAACGCCATGCAGTATCTGATCAATCACGTACAGACCTTGCCGGATGTCACCACCGGAACCAGCAAGGTCGAGCCATATACCAACGGGATTGTGGCTTATGCACTGTCAGAAGCCTATGGACTGACCAAATTGCCGAATCTTAAACCCGCGATGGATAAAGCGATTTTTCTGGTTGTCGACGGGCAGCAGAAGAGCGGTGGTTTTGATTACAGTTATGCGAAGGCTGCGCGTTGGGATTTATCGGTAGCCGGCTGGCAGTTCCAGGCGATGAAAGCCGGCTATGTTTCCGGAGCTGCGGTAACGGATCTGGATAAAGCGATTGAACGTGCCATTAGCTTTATCAAGAATGTCGCGTATTCCAAAGACAATGCCAACGCCCCGATGGGCTATGCTTCGCCAGGCGGCGGCAGCTGGGGTATGCAGGGGGCTGGAACGCTCTGTTTGCAATTGTTGGGTGAAGGCAATGCCCGGGAAGTCAAAGCAGTATCCAAACTGATTGTGGACAAACACCTGCCGGAAATCGTCTGGGCGAATCCGAAGCTCTTGATCAGTGGTCCGCATTCCAATCCGATGTATCATTGGTACTATGAAACGCAGGTGATGTTTCATGCCGGGCAGTCTTCCTGGAAGAAATGGAACGAGAAAATGTCGCCCTTGTTGATCAAGAATCAGAAGGAGGATGGGCATTGGGAATGCCCACCCGGACTCAAACCAGACCCCAAAACCGGAAAACTCGGCAATCCGGGGAATTATGACTCCTGGTACACCACGGCCTTGTGCTGCCTGAGTCTTCAGGTGTACTATCGCTATCTGCCGACCTACAAGATGCCTAAGGGAATTGCCAAACAGGAAAAAACCGCGCTCGATGCTTTGGATGCGGAACTTGGACTCTCCTTGTAAATAGAGCCCGTCCAAAAAGGTACCAAGAATTGTTTTGTCCGCAGATTTTAAGGATTGTTTTTCACAGGCATCCCTAGCAATGGTAGAATTCGCATACTAATGCATAACAAGCCCCATCAAGAAGGCCGACGGGATATGGAGCGCCGGCATCCCGGATCTTGGTTCGCTTACGTCCTAAAAAAACAAAGGTGTCAAAGTCAGAATTTCGTCTCTAAAAACAAAAAATCTGTGGTACTCTGCGAAATCTGCGGATAAAATCTCCCGGAAAACCTTTTTGGACGGAGTCTAAATAGAGTCCAGTGACTACCTGGGTAGATGTTTCTTTGGTCAAAGGTGGCCTTTTCGGCCGCCTTTGCTTGTTTCATGACCGGACAACTTTTATTACCTCATTCTGAGAGCATTACATGACGATTACTGATCTCAACACCTTGCGCCTGACGGGCTGGTTTCCTGGACATATGCTGAAAGCCGGGCGTCAGATGCAGGAAGCGCTGAAACTGATTGACCTGTTGGTCGAACTCGTTGATGCCAGAGCGCCACTGGCCACCCGGAATCCGGAATTGCGCGAGATGCTCGCCACAAAGCCGGCCTTGCTGGTTGCCAGTAAAGCTGATCTGGCGGCTCCTCTCTTTTCGCGTCAATGGGAAAAATACTTTGCGGGTGAAGGGGAACGTGTTTTCTTTCTCGATTCCCATAAAATTGCCAATGTTCGCGGGCTGGTGCAGCTTTGGAAAAAGATCGTTCTGGAAGAGCGTGCAGCCCGTGGTGCGACTCGCTCTTTGCTGCGCCCGGTACGGATCATGATCTTGGGCATCCCGAATATTGGCAAATCGACCTTAGTCAACTGCCTGCATGAAAAGAAGAAAGCCCAGGTTGGTCCAAAACCCGGTGTTACCCGCCAGAACCAGTGGATTCCCATTGCGGATGGGGTGGAATTGCTCGATACACCTGGTGTTCTCTGGCCGCATATCAATGATAAATGCCACGAGCTCTTGCTCACCTTGCTTGGCAATATCAAAGAGGAAATCGTCGGCTCCGTTCTGACCACCCAATATCTCTGCTTGAAATTGCAGGAAATCGGTCGCCAAACCGTCCTTGAACCTCTGGTCGGTTCGGAAAACTGCAATGCGGAACCGGAGCAGATTCTGGCGGCCTTTGCCCAACACCGGAATTACCTGCTTCCCGGTGGAGTGCCGAACTTGGAACGCGCAGCTATCGCCATGATCAAAGAATTCCGGGACGGAAGATTAGGCCGAATTACCTTGGAACAGCCGTCTCTCTGATACGAAAAAAACTCATGTCACAAAAAATATACAATCATGTTGATGGTTTACTGTTGATTGACAAACCCCAGGACTGGACCAGTCATGACGTGGTGAATTGTGTGCGTCGGCGTTTTAACCTCGATAAAACTGGGCATTGCGGTACTCTGGATCCTTTTGCTACCGGGTTATTGGTGTTACTGCTCGGCAAGGCGACGAAACTGCAGGATCAGCTGATGGGGCAGAACAAGATCTATGCCGGCACGATTCGTTTCGGCATTGAAACCGATAGCGAAGACCGCACCGGTAAGACCCTGTCCCAATCCGATACCAGTACATTGTCCGTCGAAAGTCTGACTGCGGCTGCCGCCCAATTCCTTGGTCCACAGACTCAGATACCGCCGATGGTTTCTGCATTGAAAGTGGCAGGTCAGCCACTGTATAAACTGGCTCGACAGGGAAAAACAGTCGAACGTGCCCCCCGCCCAATCCAAATTTTTTCCTTCGTTTTGAACGAGATTCGCCTGCCAGTAGCAGAGGCGGATTTTGTCGTGTGCTGCTCGAAAGGGACTTATATCCGTACTCTGGCTGCCGATTTGGGACGCCGGCTGGGTTGCGGGGCACACTTGCAGGAATTGCGCCGCATCAGTAGCGGCAACCTGAATGTCGAACAAGCTTATGGTATCGATGTGGTCAAAACGTGGGAATTGCCAAACTTGACCGCAAAAATCCTGCCGATGCCAAAGCGCCAACCCCTGGAAAACGACGCCATGAGCAAGCCCGAATAAGGCGAAGCATAGCCCAAAGTCCAGAGACGGTAAAACACTCTCCAGCTCCTCATACTTCAGATAGTACTGATTCTACAAAGTTTTTTTCTCTTATGTCTCAGACTCCCACCATCGTTTCTTATCCTGCCGAACTCTCCGGCCTGCGGCGTAAAGTCGTGCTGGCTTTCGGCGTTTTTGACGGAGTGCATCGTGGCCATCAGGAGATTCTGCGCCAGCTGAAAAGTCTCGCTGACGAGCATTCCGCTTTGCCGGTGTTGTTATTTTTTCATCCGTCACCCAAAGCGGTTTTGTTTCCGAAACGGGCTCCGAAAATGCTGTATCCCCTATCGGAAAAGCAGGCTTTGTTTCAGAAATACGGCATTTCGCATCTGGTCTGTTTCCCATTTACCCGGGAATTGGCATTGCTCAGCCCGGAAGAATTCCTAGAAAAATATCTTTTTTCATCTGGCTTGGACTTAGCTGGCTTCTGTGTTGGCCAGGACTGGCAGTTTGGCCATCAGAACGCAGGTAATGCAGACCTGTTGAAGAAAATCGCCACGACTCGTGGCATCACAGTACGGATTGTTTCTCCAGTATGGATGGGGGATGCCCCGATCAGTAGTACGCGTATCCGCAACGCCATTCAAAGTGGAAATTTTGCTGAAGCTGCTGCGCTTTTGGGACATCCCTGGTGTATTTGTGGCAAGGTCAGCCACGGCCTTGGCTTGGCTGGCTCTAAACTCCGCTGTCCGACCGCGAATCTCAGCGACCCGGAATTACTTTTACCCCCTTGGGGCATTTATGCCGCTAAAGCGTCTCTGCCCAATACAACGCAGCCGTTGAAAGGGATCATCTATGTCGGAGATGCTCCAACCATCCGAAAGGATGGACACCCTGAAATCATCGTCGAACTGCACTTGTTCGACTTTTCCGGTGACCTCTATGGCCAGAAACTCAAAATAGAACCGATTGAATTTCTGCGGCCAAGCCGAAAATTTGCCAGCGAAGCAGAGCTGGAAGCGCAAATTTGCCAAGATATCGCTCGAGCAAAACATGTCCTGGGCTGAGCGAGCCAAGCAATGCCCGCCGCAAGCGGCGAGCCACAGAACTTATGTTGTCTATAGGTACGCTTGTAGTTCAGGTTGCCATACGTCCTGCGAGCTTTCGCTCGCCGTGGCCAACAAAAAACGCCGTTTCCTGAATTAGGAAGCGGCGTTTAGCGTTCTATATCTGGATCTATCAGTCTTTGATAGCGGTCCAGTATTTGCGTTTGGTTTCCGTTTCCTTCATAGAACTGACATGTCCATCCAGCCAGAGGAAATTTGCTCGACGCCCATGCGGCCAAGCTTTTGCCACCGTGGCCGCATCCGTAATTGAAGTGTTGCTGATCCTGATTTTTCCAGAGAAAGTGATGCATCAGCAGCAAGAGTCCCATCATAGGCTACGGCATCATTAATTTCGCACCAATAATCTCCATTTTCAGTGACGACGTTACAGGCAATTTGAATTGTTCCACCGGGTTCCGGAACCTTCGTAATCGGGAAAATCTTGTCAATCCGACCGTTAGTAGCAGTCACTCCCAGCTGAGGGGTTGCATTAGCCCAATTCTTCGTCTGATTGATGCCATAACTGAGTTCCTAGGGCTGAGTGTTCAGGGTATCTATATCTGGGTCACTAGCACCAACGGGGTCGGGAGTATTACTGAAAACTGTACAAGTTGGGCTGTGGATGATAATCAAAAATGGCACCTCAATGATTCGTTTCACACCCCGATATATTTTAAGTTAGCGCCAATAGGCATCCTCGCTGGCATCCGTACAATTCGGTTTCATCCAGAAAAAGGAGACGTCAAAGTAGGTGCCGCAAGCTCCGCGGCACCCGACAGATTCGTCCGGGAGCGGGAACGGATCCGGAGCTGGAAGCTCCGGCCACATTCTGGGGAAGATACGGGAACGGGGAAGCGGGCTGAAGCCCTCTGGAGCCACGCAACCTGAAGGCTGAACTACAAACGTATTTATCCGACGAACGCACCTGACCCGGGATGACCCCATGGCGCAGAGTAGCATTTCATGGTAAACTCGTTTTAGCCCAGAACAGATTCATCGTTACGATGCGCCTGAGCGACGGCAGAAGCAAGTTGATCGAGTTGGGCGAAGGTCTCACTGGTCGGCAAGCCTTTCTGCAGGATGGTGCCCAGCACTTCGACCTTCAGGCTGGGGATCAGGCCGCTGATCTGTTCAATGGCTTTGCTGCCCCAGCCATAAGAAGCTATAATCGCTGCATATTTGGCTTTAGGATGCAGCATATTTGCCAGGGAAACCGCATATTGCACTGCGGGATGCGGGCCGACATGCACGGTCGGTGTTGCCACGATCAACGTGGCGGCATCAACGAGCGATACAGCCAGTTTGCCGATATCGGTCACGGTCAGATCAAAAGGCTGAGCAGAAACACCTTCTTTTGCCAAGGCATCAATCAGGTAATGAACCATTTTCGCAGTGCTTCCATGCATACTGATGTAAGGCAGTACCACTTCGTTTTTCATTTTGCCGAAAACCCAATCCCGATAGGCCGACAGGATGAATTCCGGTTCCTGATATACTGGGCCATGGCTGGGAGCAATGACGGAGTAGGGGTATGCTGAGAGTTTTTCCAGATTTTTCTGAATGATTTTTCGGAAGGGCATCATGATTTCCGCATAATAGCGTTTTGCGGCTTCATAAACCCGTGCCTGATCGTTGGCAAAAAGCTCGGACGTCGCCAGATGCGAACCAAAGAGGTCGCAACTGAAAAGACAACGTCTTTCCGGAATATAGGTTGACATCGTTTCCGGCCAATGCACCCAAGGCGTATAGATGAATTTCATCGTCATATTGCCCAAAGATACCGTTTCGCCATCCTCGACAACCTGAATGCGTTCCGGCGGAATCGCCAGATGAGTGATTAGGAGGTCTTCCGCTTTTTTGCTGCAAAGCAGTTTGGCCTTGGGATAAAGCGCGAGCAGTTCCGGAAACAACCCGGAATGATCCTGCTCGGCATGCTGAGAAACCAGATAATCAATTTGGCGAACCTCCTTCAATGGTTCCAGCAACTCCTGACGCAAATCCGGATCCGTGCTGTCGATCAAAGCCGTTTTTTCGGATCCTTGGAGCAGATACGCATTATAGCTGGTGCCATCCGGCAGAGGGACTAACGAATCAAAAAGCCGTCTTTCCCAATGCACCGAAGCGATGGCCGAAATATCTTGGCAGATTTCTCGAATATACATACAAAAGCTCCTTTCAGTTTATACGCTGTTTTTCTTCTGTTGAACAAAAAGAAAATGTCAACATTTCATAAGCAAAACCAAGTTCTGACGCGAGTGGATTCTTGAATAGATAATATAACCGTTTTAAACGCTCTTGCCGGAATACAGACTCAGTTGCCTTCCGGCAAGGCGGGAGAGCCTTCCTGATGCAGCATTTTCGGATTACGGACGGTTTCCAACCAGGGTCGCAGCCAGATTTTTTCCAAATAAGTGCAACGAATGGCAGGAATATTGGCAAAAGCATAGATGAATTCCAGCTCATTTTCAGAACAGATTTTCGTGCCATATTTTTTCCAACGCATATCCAGGTAAAGGCAAGTGGGGACTTTATTGCTACGGATGCCGATTTGTTCGCCGGCTTGCCAAAGCCGGTTCGGATCGATACCACAACGGATCAGGACATTTCCCTCCTGGCTGACCAGAAACCGACCCGCCACTGCATTGGATTGATTCCCGGATGACGAGAGAATGGTTTTTATTTTATTCAGAGGAATATCAATTCCAGCAACTCCATAACAATTTCCTTTTGGCGAAAGCACAGCCATTGAACAAGTGATAACGGTTTCATTGGTAAGCGCATCGCGATAAGGAGAGCCCCAGACTGGCCTTCCCTTGCCGTTTAATCCGGCCAGATACCAGTCTCGCTGCCGGGGATCATAATCCGCAGCGTAGGAACCGCTGCCGGGGAACGCCAGATGCAAGCCATTACTGAAGGCAAAATAGACCCAAGCAACCGGAAGACCAGCAGTGAGGAGTTCTTCTTTGAGTTCTTGTAGATTCTCTGAGTCGATATTCTGCTGACTTTTGCTGTTACGCAGGATTTTATGGATTTGGGTTTGCAACGGTGAAAGTTTTTTCAACAGTTCTTCGTCTGTCGGAGTTTTTCTGTTGTCCGTCTGAAAATAGGAGAAATGATCTGGGTCAACAATTTGATTATATGCCATGGAAAAAACGGCACCGGGGGGCTGGGTTTGTGGAGACTGGTAATCTTGATACGGGACAAAGAGATTGTGTCCCCGGCTTGAAGAATCTCTATTTTCCAGGAGAAACAGTAGATTATCGGTCAGCTGACCCAGCACATTCTCCAGACTGGCGATCTGACGATCGATCGCCATGCCGGTTTCACCAACCGAGTTATAGGCCAGACTGGCAGCTACACTGCGGCTTTGTTCAGAAACCGTTGCACGCATCTGCCTCAGGGCTGACCAAGCATGCAGCGCCAGCAACGAAAAAAGCAGGACAAAACCGCTCATAAATACGATTCGGCGGTGGTTGGTGCTCCAACGATTGAGTTTGCCCCAGAAATGATCCGGGTTAACAGAAACTTCTTCCCCACGCAAGTAGCGGCGTAAATCTTCCGCGAGTGCGTCGACGGAAGGATAGCGCTGTTCCCGGTCAAAGGCCATCGCCTTGTTGATAATCGCTTGCAAGTCGCGATCAATGCTGACTCGAAAGTGAGACTTCATCGGATTGCGCTGATTTTTTTTGATTTTTTGCATGACCGCGCTGGAGGATTCTCCGCTGAAGGCATGTTCCAGCATAACGATTTCGAAGAGGATTGCGCCCAAGGCGAAAATATCGCTGCGTTCATCGCGGCCCTGATGCAGCAAAGCTTCCGGCGGCATAAAGCGTGGCGTCCCATTCATAACGGTCAGGCTTTCACGAGTCAGAGTTTTGCCATCCGACTCATAGATCAATTTGGCGATCCCCCAATCCATGACATACGTTTCATTATATTCTCCGATCATGATATTTTCAGGTTTCAGATCGCAATGCATGATATTCCTGGAATGAGCGTAGCTGATCGCGTCACAGACCCGCAGAAAAATATCCATCCGATAATGCAGGCCTTTTTTCAGATCGAATTTTCGTACTCCCTCCATTTCATAATGCAGGATAACTTTTTGCAGATATTCCTTAAGGGTTTGCCCTTTGACCAGTTTCATTGCCAGATGGATGCCATTCTGCGGATCTTTTGTCAAGCTGTAAATGGGGACAATTGTCGGATGATCGAGCTGGGCGGTAACTTGGGCTTCGGTCAGAAAGCAATCCCTGGCCTGGTTATCTTTGAGCAATTCCTGGCGCAGAGACTTGAGGGCGACTTCCCGTTTCAAGGCAAGATCCTGTGCTCTAGCTAAGATGCCCTGGCCGCCCTCAGCAATGTTTTTTCCTGTCTCAAAACACTTGTCGACTTCGACCAGTTCCATTGCGGGGTCTGTGCTCAGATGCAAAGCATAACTCATATTTCTGGTCTGACGTTTCATCTGATCGCTCAGAAGGGCATCCAGATCATAGCCTTTTTCAAAAAGCGGGGAGGTAAAAAAACCGGTTGAACTATTGCTTTTCGCTTTGCGCTTACGT
>Ga0172378_10001778_pt1 | contig 19984 bp, 16 predicted proteins | sample GrowelOW332metaG_FD_119755 | JGI IMG/M metagenome (GOLD analysis project Ga0172378, IMG submission 119755) | Groundwater microbial communities from an aquifer near a municipal landfill in Southern Ontario, Canada - Pumphouse #3_1 metaG | ecosystem: Environmental > Aquatic > Deep subsurface >... | reverse complement strand
TATTTTAAAAAAGACTACAGTTACAACAAAGGCAGGAGCAATGATTTTAAATATATCAGTTCAAAGTAATGTAGCAGTAGATGCATATAAAAATGTACAAGCATATGCAGATGCTTTTGTGGAGAGGGCGAATCAGCTTATTCCAGATGGAGATGTTAAGATAATGGACAGTGCCCAGGTACCTGAGTCTGCCATAAAGCCTAATGTAAATCATAATACAGTAATTGGATTTTTGTTAGGACTTTTAATATCAGTTTCTATATCATTTTTACTTGAATATATGGACAACACATTAGTTACAAAAGAAGAGGTAGAGGAATACTTAGACCTTTCAGTTATAGGTATTATCCCTGAAAATAATATGGAATAGGAGGCAGTGATGTTAGATTTAATAATGGATATGGAGCCAAAATCAACTATATCGGAAGCTTACAGAACTATAAGGACTAACATAGATTTTTCATCTATAGATAAGGAAATTAAGACAATTCTTATAACCAGCTCAGAGCCAAAGGAGGGCAAAACTACAACTGCTTCTAATATTGCCTTGGCATATGCTCAGGCAGGAAAGAAGACACTTCTTTTGGATTGTGATCTAAGAAAACCATGGGTACATAAGATGTTTAAGATATCGGGTACAGTAGGTTTTACAAACATCATGGCGGACAATCTTAAGCTTACAGAAATAGTTTATCCTTTTAATGAAACGCTGGATATTTTGCCATCCGGCACAGTGCCGCCAAATCCGTCTGAGATATTATCTTCTAATAAAATGAAAAATTTCTTGGAGGAAATCTCTGTCATATACGAAAAAATAATAATCGACTCTCCTCCTATTAATATAGTAACTGATGCTCAAGTACTCTCCCCCTTAGCAGATGGGGTTCTTCTTGTAGTAAGGTCAGGCAGTACAAGTATAGAAGACGCAAAAAGAGCAAAAGAGCTGCTTCTTAAGGCTAAAGCCAATATATTAGGAGTAGTTTTAAGAAGAGTTAAGGTAAAACGCAGGAAGTATGGTTCTACAAGCAAATATTATTACTATTCTGAAGAAGAAAATAAAAAAAAGAGAAAAAAGAAAAAGAGCAGACATCCACTCTCACCTCCTGCTCAGGATTGACCATGATACAGGAAAGTAAAATTTACCTTTAATGAAATATAATATTTGCAGCTCATTGTGCATATTGAAAAAATTAATATTATAAAACACATAAGATTTACATATTAAAATATACTTTATTATATAAATATATTTCAGCATGTTAACAAAGAACAGAAGATGGATAGCAATTGGAAAAAATAAGGGGGATATTTTGGCAAGAAATCAAAAAATTAAAGAAACCATACTTGTATTTATAGATACGCTGTTGGTAAACTTCGCTTACCTTATAGCAATGTTTTTCAGGTTCGATAATAAAATACCGGAATTATACATTAAAAATTATTTGAATCAAGCCTTTTTAATTACAATTATTTACATTTTATGTTTTCGACTTTTCAGATTATACAGCAGTTTGTGGATGTATGCAAGTATAGATGAGTTTGTTAAGGGTGTAAAAGCCTGTCTATTAGGTGGAGCAATAAATTTAATTTATAGTTTGTTTAGTAGAAGAATACCTTTAAGCATTAGCCTTATGGCAGTAATGTTAGTTATGATATTTGTGGTTGGTTTCAGATTGAGTTTTAGAGTAGGCAGACGATATAGAATAAAACGGTCAAATAGGAAGCAAAAAATAAAAACTAAAAGCTATGACAGAGTAATGGTAATAGGATCGGGAGATGCAGGAAGTATTATAATTCGAGAAATGAAAAACAGCAGTGAAGTAAGTATGTTTCCAGTATGTGTCATTGATGATGATAAAAATAAAATAGGCAAAATGGTGTTGGGAGTACCAGTTGTTGGAGATAGATTTTCCATCCGAAAATTTGCAGAAGATAAGAATATAGATTTAATTTTAATTGCAATACCGAAACTTACAGGAGAAAGCAAAAAAGAGCTTATAAATATATGTAAAAACACGGGCTGCAAAGTAAAAACCATGCCTGGACTTTATGAATTAATGAATGGAAGTATTTCATTAACTAGAATAAGAGACGTTGATCCGGATGAACTTTTAGGAAGAACTCCTATAATTTTAGATAAAGAAGGCATATCAGATACTATTTCCGGAAAAACAGTTTTGGTAACAGGCGGCGGTGGATCCATAGGGTCAGAGCTCTGCAGGCAGATTTCAGAATACTGCCCAAAGCAGCTGCTCATTTTAGATATTTATGAGAATGGAGTTTATGACCTGCAGAATGAATTGAAGAAAAATTATAGTTATTTGGATTTTAAAATAATTATTGGATCTGTCTGTGATAAAAAAATGTTAAATGATTTATTTGAGGAGTATAGGCCGCAAATAATCTTCCATGCTGCGGCTCATAAGCATGTACCACTTATGGAAGATAATCCTTCAGAGGCTATTAAGAACAATGTATTTGGAACACTAAATACTGCAGAAACGGCAGATAAGTTTATTGCAGAAAGATTTGTTTTAATATCTACAGATAAAGCGGTAAATCCTACTAATATTATGGGAGCAACTAAAAGAATCTGCGAAATGATAGTGCAGTCCATTGACAAGAAATCCAAGACAAATTTTTCAGTTGTTAGATTTGGTAATGTTTTAGGGAGCAATGGCTCTGTAGTACCTCTTTTTAAAAAGCAAATTGAAGGCGGAGGTCCGGTTACAGTAACTAATAAGTATGTAACAAGGTTTTTTATGACAATAACGGAGGCCAGCCAATTAGTTCTTCAGGCAGGTGCTTTTGCAAAGGGCGGAGAAATATTTATTCTTGATATGGGTAAGCCTGTAAAAGTATACGATTTAGCAAAGGATTTAATAAAATTATCAGGATTTGAACCTGATAAGGATATAAAAATTCAGATTATAGGTTTAAGACCCGGTGAAAAGTTATACGAAGAGGTTTTAACTGAAGAGGAAGGATTAAATAAAACAAAGCATGAAAAAATCTTTGTAGGCAGATCGGTCTTTGATAATTTTTATGCTTTAAAAGAAAAACTGGGAAGTTTAAATATAATTCTTGAAAAAGGAAATAAGGGAGTAATTGTTGAAAGCGTAATAGGAACAGTAAAAGAACTGGTTCCAACATTTTATAATCCTCTTTACGAAGCGGCGGCAGCAAATGCAATGGCAGGGTTAGATAAAGAATACGAAATGAGATATAAAAAAATATCTGAACAAAAGATATACCTGGCATCACCTCATATGAGCGGAATGGAGAGAGCTTTTGTAAAAGATGCTTTTGATACCAACTGGTTAGCTCCACTGGGGCCTAATGTGGATGCTTTTGAAAAAGAGATTGCGGATTATGTTCACATTAGTGAAGCTGCAGCTCTTACTACAGGAACTGCTGCAATCCAAATGGCAATCAGGAGCTTAGGCATAGGTAAAGGAGATTTAGTATTTTGTTCAAGCTTAACCTTTGCAGCCTCCTGCAACCCTATAATCTACGAGGAAGCAATACCTGTCTTTATAGATTCAGAGAGAGAAAGCTGGAATATGTCTCCAAAGGCGCTACAGAAGGCTTTTGATAAATGTGAAAAAGATGAAAAACTGCCCAAAGCGGTTATTATAGTTAATTTATATGGACAAAGTGCCGATTATGGTAAATTAAAACCAATTTGCGATAAATATAATGTTCCTATCATTGAAGATGCAGCAGAATCATTGGGTGCCACATATAAGGATAAATATACAGGTACAATTGGAGAATTTGGTATCTTCTCCTTTAACGGTAATAAAATTATAACTACATCAGGGGGAGGAATGCTTGTTTCAGATAATGAATCAGCTATAAAAAAAGTAAGATTTTCTGTGACTCAGGCAAGAGATAATGCAAGATATTATCAGCACAGCGAACTGGGCTTTAACTATAGAATGAGTAATGTGCTGGCAGGTATAGGAAGAGGACAGGTTAAGGTATTAAATACAAGAATAGAGCAGAAGAAGAGTATTTATGATTTCTATAAAAAGGAGTTTGAGAATATATATGATATAGAAATGATGCCGAAAGCTTCCTTTGGGAAACCAAATTACTGGCTGTCTGTTATGACAATTAAGGAAGGCTCCAAGGTAAAACCATTAGATGTAATGATAGCCTTAGAGAAGGAAAACATTGAGAGCAGGCCGGTATGGAAGCCAATGCAGCTTCAGCCATATTATATGAATTATGATTTTTATTCAAATAATGATGATGGAACCAGTGTATCAGAGGATTTATTCAACAGAGGTGTATGTCTGCCCAGCGACACGAAGATGAATAGAAAAGAGATAGAGAGAGTAGCTGGGATAATAAAGGGGTTGTTTGATTAAAGGTGGTGTTGTTGTGATGCAGACTGAGATTAGAACTGATATAAAAATAATCAGCAAAAAAAATATATATAAAAAATATTTTAAAAGGCTCATGGGTGTTATTTTATCAAGCTCTGCAATTATTGTTTTGGTGCCAGTGATGCTGATAATTGCAGTACTTGTAAGAGTCAAGTTTGGCAGTCCAGTGATTTTCAAGCAAAGAAGGCCGGGACTTAATGAAAAGATATTTACTATTTATAAATTTAGGACAATGACAAATAAGAAAGATAATAATGGAGAGGTATTATCAGACAGTTTAAGACTTACCAAATTTGGTAAGCTGCTTAGGTCTGCATCTTTAGATGAACTGCCGGAATTGTTTAATATTTTAAAAGGTGATATGAGTGTTATTGGACCTAGACCTCTATTAATACAATATCTGCCGTTATACGATGAACATCAAAAACGCAGGCATGAAGTAAGACCTGGATTATCAGGGTTAGCACAGGTTAAAGGACGCAACTCCATTAGTTGGGAAGATAAGTTTAAATTCGATGTTAAGTATGTAGATAATATCAGTTTTTTAGGAGATTGGAAGATTATATTTTTAACTATAAAGAAAGTTTTTGTAAGAGAAGGCATCAATTCTGGTACTGCAGCAACCATGGAGCTATTTAGAGGAACATCAAAAGAAAGTGTGAGACTATGAATAATAGAAGTGAACTAAGCATCCGGTCTTCAGATTGGGAGTCTGCCCAACCTGAAGCAGAATTATAGGATCATCCACTTATAGAAGCGGGCGTATTGAAATTTTGATAAATTAAATGCAAAGTTGGTACGGGTCCCTTGGTAATTAAAGATATTACTTAGTTTGGTACATATGTTCGTGTACCAATAAAAGGAAATTGGTGGTAATAATGAAAAAAATATGCTTTATAACAACCATATCAATTACTTTAAAAGGATTTTTAATAGAAACAGCTAAATACCTTCATGACAATGGGGATTATGATATAACTTTTATATGTAATAATGATGGCACTCTCAGGGAGTATATTCCAAATTATGTACATTATATACCAATTGCAATGAAAAGAGGAATTAGTTTATCAGGTATTAATTCAATCTGTGAATTATATGGCATATTTAAAAGAGAAAAATTTGATATAGTTCAGTATTCTACTCCGAATGCAGCTTTTTATGCAAGTATTTCTGCGAAAATGGCAAATATTCCAGTGAGGCTGTACTGCCAGTGGGGAATACGTTATGTAGGGTTTGAAGGAATTTATCGTAAGATATTTAAAATGATTGAAAAAAAAATTTGCAGCTTATCTACACATATAGAGGCAGAAAGCTTTAATATCTATAACTTTAGCATTGATGAAGGATTATATAGCAGAGAAAAAGGTAAAGTTATCTGGAATGGCAGCGCCTGTGGTGTTAACTTGGAGAAATATGATTATTCTCATAGAAATGCTTGGAGGAAAGAAATCCGTAATAAATATGGAATAAAAGATAGTACAATTCTATTAGGTTATACAGGGCGAATTACGAAAGATAAAGGAATTAATGAATTGCTTGCTGCCTGTAAAGAAATATTTTATCAGAATGATTGCAAATTGATGCTGGTAGGATCCATTGATAACGAAAATTCAATTAATAAAGAGTTGTATCACTGGTCACTTGAAGAACCAAAAGTTATTTACTGTGGATGGACAAATGAAACCGAAAAATATTTATCATCACTTGATATTTTTGTATCTCCCAGTTATCGAGAAGGCTTTGGACTTGTTGTAATTGAAGCAGAATCCATGGGAATTCCTGCAATAGTGTCAAATGTGCCGGGGCAAGTTGACGCTATTATTGAAGGGAAAACTGGAATCTCAGTCCAGGTGAAAAACTGGAAAGCACTTGAAAATGGAATACAAAAGCTTATTGAAGATAAAGAATTAAGAGCCCAAATGGGGGGAAATGCCTGTGAATTTGTAAAAGATAATTATGAGCAAAAAATGCTATTTGAACATATTTTAAAAGAAAGAGAAATGCTATATAAATTAAAAAGTAGTTAATAATGTTTAAAGTATCAGTAAAAAATGGAGTTTATAACAGAAACAGTAATGGGTATTTAAATTCTGCTGTAAATCTATTCAGATATAGAAATTGGGGGTGATAAATTTGGAGGGTCATAGGGTATCTGTGATTATGGGAATATATAATTGTGAAGCAACATTAGAAACAAGCCTAAATTCATTGCTGAAACAAAGTTATCAAGACTTTGATGTGATAATGTGCGATGACGGTTCTAATGATAATACGCTTAACATTGCAAAAGCATTCTGGGAAATATATCCAGAAAAATTTAGGCTGTTAAAAAACAAAAAAAATATGGGCTTAAATTATACACTTAATAAATGTCTAGCACATGCAAAGGGAGAATATATTGCCAGGATGGACGGAGATGATATTTCACTGCCATATCGATTTCAAAAAGAAGTGGAATTTTTAGATAATCACCCTGATTTTTCTATAGTAAGCTCTGCCATGATATATTTTGATGAAACTGGAGAATGGGGCTTTGGAAGACCGAAAAAGATCCCGCAGAAGAAAGACTTTATTGCAGAATCACCATTTGCACATGCTGCATGTATGGTAAGAAGAGAAGCGTATAAGGCTGTAGATGGTTATACCATAGATGAAAGACTGCTAAAAGTTGAAGATTATCACCTTTGGATTAAAATGTACGCACTGGGCTTCAAGGGTTATAATTTTCAGCAGCCACTTTACAAGATGAGAGATGATCAAAATGCCGCTAATAGGAGGAATTTTAAACGAAGATTAAATGAAGCTTATGTTAAATACTTGGCAATAAAGCTGTTAAATCTTCCATTTTGGTATAGTATTTTTGCTCTAAGACCTATTATTGTTTGGCTGCTGCCTAATGAATTGTATTTATATTTACATAAGAAGAGATTGAAATTGGATTGATGAAAGGAATAAATTATGGCTGTTTATCTTATAAATTTATGTTGGGTACTTATAATGTCAATATTAGCTGTAATGTTATCTGAAGTTAAATATAATCAAGAGCTGAAGATAGAAAAGGAATTACCAAATGCTTTTTTTACTGCATTGATACTTTTGTCATTGATGAGTTTATATGCACTCCGATGGAGAACAGGAACTGATTTTGGCAGTTATTATCATTACTATTTTACTTATGGAAAAATGAATTTCAGAGATTTAATAGGTACCAGAGATTGGGGATTTTATGGTCTAACATCAATAATTTATAAAGTTTGGCCTGATAATTTTGTTTTCTATAACTATATACTATCAGCGTTAACATATATTCCTGTAATACATACATTTAGGAAATATTCTAGTAATTTTGCGTTTACAAATATTTTATATATTACAATGATGACTTACTATTGGCCTTTTAATGGGGTAAGACAAAGCATAGCTTGTAGTATTTGTTTCTGTGCATATCCTTTGCTGTATGATAAAAAATATATTAAATATGTGTTTTGTGTTTTAGCAGCATATTTGTTTCATTCTACTTCATTGCTGATGATCCCTATTATGTTTATTGTAACAAAAAAAGCGTGGTCTAAAGCTGTGACAGTACCTTTATGTACATTAATTTTAGCCTTAATATTTCTACCTAATATTTGGAATCATATTATTGCCTTTTTGAAATTCATTGGACAGGAGAAAATGGCTAATGACTATAGTGCATTTAATTATGCTGATAATGGTGCAAATATATTAAGAGTTTTAGTAGTATTGATACCAATAATTATATCTTTTATTTTCTATAAGCAATTGAAACAAAATAATCCTAAAATAGATATTTTTATAAATATGAGTTTAATGTGTGCATTGTTTATGGTTTTTGCTAATAAGCAAACGATATTTGCACGAATTTCTGATTATTTTGTTTTTTTTAATGCATTACTTATACCAGAATTTTCAACATTATTTAAAGAAAAAAGCAGAATATTGTTTAAATATGCAACAAATGCATTGTTCCTGATTTATATGCTGATGCTGCTGCCAATAGATTCTAATCTGCTGCCGTATCAATTCATATTTAATCATTGATTGGGAGGGAATATGAAGAAAATTCTGTTTTTTATTAATAATTTAAAATATGGCGGAGCAGAGAAAGTCCTGGTTAATTTAGTGAATAACCTAAACAGAGAAAAATATGATTTGACGGTACTTGTTTTGTTTGATGAAGGCGTTAATAAAAAGTACTTAAGAAGTGATGTAACATATAGGTATGTTTTTAAAAACACATTTCGTGCTAATTCCTATATATTAAAAATATTTTCTCCTGAATTTCTCTACAAAAAATGTATAAAAGATGATTATGATATAGTGATTTCTTATTTAGAAGGTGCAACTGCCAGGATTTTATCAGCCTGCTCAAATAAAAAAACTAAGAAGATATCCTGGCAGCATACATGTGTTTTTAACAAGCATGAACTGACACATCCCGTATTTCGAAATTTTAATGAAGCACTGAAGGTATACCATTCTTTTGATGCAATAGTGGGAGTTTCAAATACCGCAGCCGCGTCTTTTTCAAAAGTAACAGGGATAACAGAAAAGATACATGTGTTATATAACACGGTGGAGACAGAAAAAATCCTGGGATTAGGATTGCTGCCAGCAAGCATTACGTTTTCCAGCCAAGTCATAAATATGATTACTGTAGGAAGATTGGTTAAGGAAAAAGGGTATGAGCGTTTATTAAGAATTATAAATAGACTTGTCAAAGATAACATAATCGGTAAAAAGTTTCATCTTTATATATTAGGTAAGGGAGAGTATAAGGATAGACTGAAGTCATACATGGATTTATATAATTTGAAAAATTATGTAACTTTATCAGGATACCAGGAAAATCCTTATCAATATGTTAGCAAAGCAGATTTGTTTGTATGCTCCTCTTATAACGAAGGCTTTAGTACCGCTGTAACAGAAGCTTTGATTTTAGGAATACCGGTTGTTACAACTTTGTGTTCCGGTATGGAAGAAATGTTAGGTGATAATAATGAATACGGACTTATTACAGAAAATAATGAAGAAGCATTATATGAAGGTATTAAAAAAATGATAGCAGATCCAGATTTATTAAAACATTATAAAAAAATGGCTGGTGAAAGGGGAAAATATTTCAGTACAGAAAAGACTGTTAAAGCAGTGGAAGAACTGTTTGATAGATTGTGAGGTGTATACATGTTTGTTATTAAAATTATAAGAAGGGTATTGTTTCGTATACGAGGAGAATATACTACAGAAAAACTAATTAAGATGGGATTAAAAGTTGGTAATAATTTCAAAAGATCAAATGGAGTTATTATTGATCCATCACATTGCTGGCTCATTTCAATAGGAAAAAATGTAACATTAGCTCCAAGAGTCCATATATTAGCTCACGATGCAAGTACAAAATTTATTTTAAATTATACCAAAATTGGACATGTTGTAATAGGAGACAATGTTTTTATTGGCGCGGAAAGTATAGTTTTACCTAATATAACAATTGGAAATAATGTGATACTTGGTGCTGGAAGTGTAGTTACGAAAGATATACCTTCAAATGGTGTATATGCAGGAAATCCAGCAAAATTAATTTGTGCAATAAGTGAATATATAGAAAAAAATAAAGGTTTAATGAAAAATAGACCTGTTTATGGAGAAGAGTATACATTACGCAGGAACATAACCGAAGAAAAGAAAAATATAATGATTACTGATCTAACAGATGGAATAGGTTATGTAGATTAAGGGGGTAATATGGAACCATTAGTAAGCATTGTTATACCAATTTATAATGTAGAAAGATATATAAACAAATGTATAGATACAATAATAAATCAGACTTATAGTAATTTGGAGATCATCCTAATTGATGATGGTTCAACAGATGATAGTGGTAGGATTTGTGAAGAATATTCTTTAAAAGATAAACGAATCAAAGTCATACACAAGAAAAATTCAGGAGTGTCATCAGCCCGTAACGATGGGATAAAAGCAGCTACAGGAGATTATATTTACTTTATAGATAGTGATGATTTTGTGGAACTTGACTTAATCAAAACTGCAGTTTTATCAGCAGTTGAAAATAATTCAGATGTTGTTGTTTGGGGTTATACAAAAGTCTATGTTGATAAAAATGATTGCTTCTTGAAATCTATCATTTATGTACCTGATAGAATATGCTGCTCTGTTGATAAAATCTCATCATTAAGCAGTAAAATTAATGATGAATTGTTAGGAATTTTAGGTTACGTTTGGAATAAGCTATACCGATTAGAAATAATAAAAAGAAATCACATATTGTTTGAAGAAAATACAAGCCTATATGAAGATATCTTATTTAACGTACTAGTACTTACAAATATTAAAATTATTAACTTTATAGATGAGTCATATATTCATTATATGCAAAGATCAATAATAACATTAAGTAATATAGTCCATAATAATCTCTTTGACTTAAATATCAGAGCATGTATAGAAAAGAAGCATCTTTTAGAATGTTGGAATATTGATGCAGCAATCATAGAAAATTCCTTTGAGAAATCATTGGTACAGGCTATAAAATCAATAATAAAAGAAGTTAGTATTTCCTCAATTTGCAGACGTGAAAAAATTAATTATATAAATAGTATGCTGAAAAATTATAAAGTTAAGAGAATAATAGATAATATAAAAACTCACACGTTTAAAGATAAAATTATTTTTTGGTTATTAAAACATAATTATATTAATAGTACTATTTTTATATATAAGAATTTAATAAAAGTAAAATATAGGAGATTTATCAATGCTAAATAAAATAAAATCAATTATACCAAATAATATTAAGTCTGAAATTTGTGCATTTTTAAAACCAGAGAAAATTAAAAATTTTAAGATGTATAAGAATAAAAAGAAATTTATTATATTCTTAGCAGGATATTATCAAAATTTAGGAGATATGGCACTAACTTATTCACAAAAAAAATTCATAGAACAGAATTTTCCGCAGTATGAAATACTAATCATACCAAGCACAAAAACATATTCTTATATGAGGAATCTAAAAAGTATTTGTACCCCAGAGGATATCATTACTATTATAGGCGGCGGTAATATGGATGATATATATGTATCCTTAGAAGATGCCAGACGATATGTAATTAAAAATTTTCATAATAATAGGATAATTTCTTTTCCACAAACTATGATATTTTCAAATACTAATTTCGGTAAAAAAAGACTGAAAAAAACAATTAATACTTATAATAAACATAAAAACTTATATATATTCGCACGTGAAAAAAATTCATTAACCAGAATGAAAAAAAGTTTTACTAAAGCAGCTATTGGCTTTTGCCCAGACATGGTTTTATATTTAAATAAAATGGAGACTCAGTTTACCAGGAATGGTATTATTTGCTGCTTAAGACAAGATGCGGAGATTAATCTATCAAAGGAAGAGTATGACAATATACGTAAATTTCTTAACAAGAAGTATCATAATGTTTATTTCACTGATACTGTTAATATATCTTTATCTGAGTGCACCCCTGAAAAATATGAAGATACACTAAATAGATTTTGGAATCTTTTGAAAAGAAGTAAAGTTGTTATAACAGACAGGCTGCATTGTATGATTTTTTGTGCTATAACCAAAACACCTTGTGTGGTTATGGATAATTCAAATCATAAAATATCTGGTGTTTATGATGCATGGATAAAAGATTTAGGCTATATAAAAATGATGAAAGATCATAAAATTGACAAGTTACAAGAAAATATAGAGTTGTTACTAAATATTAATGTGGATGATTTCCCTGCTTTGAATTTGCAGACTGAATTTAAGGATCTTGCTGATGCATGTAAAATTAAATAATAGGAGGTCATAAATTTAGTAGATGCTTATAGAATCTGATAATAGGAGGATTTAAATTGATAAATATTGGAACTATTAAAAAAGAAATTATAGGGAATAGTGCTCGTGTTAGTGCAGAAATTAACTTTGATGGATATAAAAAGATTTTATTTTTTGAAACATCCCAGGGAAATGCTGAATATTTGTGTGATGATAAAGCAGATGGCTTTTTATTAGGACTAATAGTTGTTGCTCTAAAAATGCATTCTGATATAACTATAGAATCCCCTGTATCCCAAAGATTACTATATGGACTTAACACATTTTTAATACCGGCATTACTAAAAATGAATCCTGAATTTGAAAATATTAGTATTTACCCTATGTATACAACCAATCAAAAATCAAATAAATTTGATGGAGCAGCTACTGCTATTTCCTGTGGAGTGGATTCATTTTATACTGTGTTAAGAAATATTGATTTAAAAATACCTGATTCTAATAGATTGACACATTTAGTGCTTTTTAATGCTGGAAATTTTGGATTAGAATATGAAGATTCATTAAGAGAATTTCAAAAGCAGATAGAATTTGTTAAGCCCGCATGCAACTCATTAAATCTGCCGCTAATATGGTTAAATTCCAATTTAATGGAATTTGTCAGATTTTCATTTGAGCAGGTACATACATTTTGTAATATATCTTGTGCTCTGGCTTTACAAAACTTGATTACGACATTCTATTATTCCTCAGGGCATTCTATAGAAGAATTTAAACTAAGTTTTTCAGATAGTTCTCATTATGATTTAATAAACGAAATTGCGTTAAAGACAGAGAGCTTTGAGATGATTTCATTTGGTGGGTTAGTTTCAAGATTTAATAAAACTAAATATATATCTGATTCTATGACTGTAAAAGAAAATTTAAATGTATGTGTAGATTCAAAGATAGCAAGAAAAGAGTTTACTAAAAGAAATTGTTCGAAATGTTTTAAATGTATTCGTACTATGACAAGTCTGGATGTACTTGGGACGCTAGGTAATTATGATAAAGTATTCGATTTAAATATATATTATAAGAATAAATCTAAGTATTGGGGTGATCTTAGATATATTAAGTGGAGAACTAAAGATGAATTTGCTGTTGATATTATTTCAAACGCAAAATCAAATAAATATAAAATACCGAAAATGTCATTCCTTTGGATGATTTATAGAGGTATTAAAAATCAGATAGATAAATTGAAAAGATAGAGCAGGATTGAGTTATTACTTGATTAAGGAGTTATCGATGAGTGAAAAGTCCAGGAAAAAATATGTATCGCTAAATATTGCAGTTGGTACGGTTAATCAGATGCTAAATTTTGTCTTACAATTTATTTGCAGGACGATTTTTATACGGGCATTAGGTGCAGAATATCTTGGAATTTCAGGACTATTTAGCAATGTACTTAATGTACTATCATTAGCTGATCTTGGGTTTGGTACTGCAATTATCTATAGCATGTATAAACCATTAGCAGAAGATGATACAAATAAATTAGCTGCTTTAATGACATATTATAAAAAAGTTTATAATATTTTAGCAGTTGCAGTAGCAATAATTGGAATTTCTATAGTGCCTATCTTGCCTTATATTATTAAATTAGAATCAAACATTCCAAATCTAATAATATATTATTTAATGTATGTTGCCAATATTGTAATGTCATATTTATTAGCATACAGATCTACAATAATAGCGGCTGATCAGAAGAGTTACTTATTATCTATTTATACAATGATTTGTACTGTTGTTCAAAATGTTTTGCAGATTATAATATTGGTCGTATGGAAAAATTATTTATTATATTTATCGGTAGCAATTTTAAGCACTTTTATATTGAATCTTTTTCAAGCTAATAAGGCAAAGAAGTTATATCCCTATGTGAAAGAAAAAAGAGAACTGGATCCTTCAACTAAAAAGGGGATTATGGAAAATGTAAAGTCCATGTTCTTATATAAGCTGGGCGGAGTTATAATGAATGATACTGATAATATACTGATTTCTGCTATTGTAGGCACCATATATGTTGGCTTGTATTCTAATTATTTAATGGTTATATATGCTGTATCTGCATTTACTAATATTATATTTAATTCTATGGCTGCAAGCATCGGAAACTTAAATACAACAATGGACAAAGAACGACAATATGAAATATTTAATATAATGAATTTTATTGCCTTTTGGATATTTGGGTTCTGTTCTGCCTGCTTCATAGTATTATTCAATGATTTTATTACGTTATGGGTGGGAGCAAAGTATACATTTGACATGCTGACAGTTATAATTATAATTCTTAATTTCTGTATGCCCGGTACTATTCGGCCTGTCACAATATATAGAGACACCACAGGAATGTTTAAACAGACTAAATTCGTTTTTTTAATAACAGCTGCAATTAATATTGTTCTTTCAATTATATTAGGAAAAACAAGCGGAGTATTTGGAATACTGCTTGCGACCATTATTTCCAGATTATTAACTAATATGTGGTATGAGCCTTATGTACTTTTCAAGAAATATTTCAAGAAAAAAGCCACTTTGTACTTTAGAAAACAGATAGTATATTGGATGATTATTGGAATATGCTGTGGAGGTACATATTTACTTTGCCGAATATTTAATGATATTTCTTATTTTAACTTGATAGTAAAACTAATTATTTGCATTATTGTACCAAATATGATTATAATTGCTTCCTTCTATAGGAGTAAAGAGTTCAAATATATTTATGAACAGATAATAGAAAAGGTAATGATTAAATGTTTTAGAAGTGATTTATATACCAAAAAATACACACATGAAAATATGCGAAATAATTAGCAATAAAAGTCTGTTTGCTTCATTTTAGGGCTTTGGCAGCAGTCAAGAAACGGTTTCCGTTTCACTGAGACTGCTGAATAAGTGAACCGTAGCCAATTTATGCTTATACAAATCAATTAAATAACTAGTTGACTAAACAAAATTTAACAGCCAGATGAAATAATATTAAATTAATATAGAATAATCTGGTATTATTAAAAAATTAAAATTTTAAATGGAATAAATAAATAAATATAGAATATTTATAATTTAGAGTAAATTACTTAGGAATACAAAGCAGAAGCAGTGAAGATGGTGCTGGAAGGTTATAAAATTCAGAACCAGACAGCAGACCGCTTTATAATAGCAGGGCTGGATTGTCTGTTGACTTCATATGAATTATATAAGGGGTAGGGAGTTATGAGTTCATTTTTAAGCAATGAAGAACTTGATAAAGTAGGATTTAAATCACTTGGAAAAAATGTATTAATAAGTAAGAAGACAAGCATATATCTGCCTGAACTTATTACTATTGGTAATAATGTTAGAATTGATGATTTTGTATTCTTATCCGGGGATATTACTCTTGAAAACAATATACATATTGCTCCGTACAGCTTGCTTATAGGAGGTTCGGATGGCTCTGGCATTGTAATGAAAAATTATTCCGGGTTATCCAGCCATGTAACCATATACTCTATATCAGATGATTACTCAGGTGAGTTTATGACAAATCCAACCATTCCTGCCCAATATACCAATGTGAAAAAAGGGAGGGTGATATTGCAGGAATATGTCATTGTTGGAGCTGCATCTGTAATATTACCCGGAGTAGAAATAGGAGAAGGAGCTGCTGTAGGAGCTATGAGTATGGTGACAAAAAGTCTTCCAAATTGGAAGATATGCAGAGGCATACCAGCAAGAGCTATAATGGATCGGAGTAAAAAATTAAAAGAATTAGAGCAGCAGTTTAAAGATTTTAGTAATAAATCTTAACTTATGTGGCTGCATTAAAAGGGGAGGAAAAAGATATGGAGGAAAAAGTTACACTGGAGCAGATTTCTCAAAAAATAAGAGGCTTTTTATTTGAGAATTATTTATTTGGTTATGATGAAAATGAATTTAGTAATGACTCATCTTTTCTGGATTTTGGAGTACTTGATTCCACAGGGATTCTGGAATTAATAGTATTTATAGAAAGTGAATTTATTATAGAAGTTGAAGATTCGGAAATCTTACCTGAAAATCTGGATTCTGTAAACTGTGTCAGTCGTTTGGTCTATAAGAAAGTGAGCCCGCTTAGCTAAAACTGAATATCTGGCCTTTAGATGGGGAGTCTGCCCACCTGAAGCATAATTATAGGATAACCCGCTTATAGAAGTGGGAGTTTTGAAATTTTGATAAATTAAACTTTAGGGGATGGTAATTTGAAGATTTGTAAGAAATGTACCTTAACTGACAACATTTTTAGTGTACACATAAATGATGAGGGATTATGCAATTATTGTGCTATGAGAAGTAAAAGCTTCAATAACATGTCAGCTGAAGATTATGAAAAAAAAGAAAATGAGTTGATGGAGGTTTTCCATGAGTACAAGCATCTGCCCTATCAGGTTGCTCTGGCATACAGCGGAGGTAAAGACAGTACCTTTACGCTTTACAAGCTGAGAAAAAAATTTCATGTATCTGTACTTGCAGTTACCTTTGATAATGGTTTTTTAACAGAACAGTGCAGGCAGAATATACATGCAGCAACGGCAGAGCTAGGTGTAGACAGCATAACCATTAAGCCCTCATTTTCAAAACTTGCAAAAGTATTTAATCTGGCAGCATCCAAAGAAATATACCCGAAGAAATCTCTGGAAAGGGCAAGCTCCATATGTACGGCCTGCATAGGAATTGTAAAATCAACTGTTTATAAGGAAGCAATGCTCCGAAAAATTCCTTTTGTCTGCTTTGGCTGGACACCGGGGCAGGTACATGTTAAATCTCCTGTAATGAAACTGGATTACAGGATGCTTCTGGCAAATCAGAAACAAATCCAGGCGCCTATTACAGCAAATCTGGGTGATGAATATAAAAAATATTTTATTGATCCTAAGTGGATTGAAGCTCTAAAGGAATATGTACCATATCTTGCTTATCCTCTGGCATTTGGTAATTATAATGAAGAGGAAATCCTGGATACAATTAAAAGTATAGGCTGGAAAAAGCCTCAGGATACAGATATGAATAGTACAAACTGTCTTCTAAATTCCTATGCTAATTCCATACATGTCAGGGATTATGGCTATAACCCATACAGCTTGGAGATTGCAGGTCTTGTCCGAGAAGGCTTCTTAACCAGGGAAGAGGGATTAAAAAAGCTTTCGGTTTCAGGTGAGGATTCAGTAATTAAATATGTAAAAAATGAACTGGATAAATATTTATAGCTGCAATATTATGAGGTGATTTTATAATGTGTAATGTCTTTTCATTCTTACAGGAAAGCGCCGGAATGTATCCGGATAAGGTTTATGTGGTTGATAAAGAAAAGGAATTTACTTATTTAGAACTTTATAATAAATCAGTTGCTTTGGCAGGATTACTGTATGACAAAGCTTTAAAAACCGGAGACAGAATACTTATTTACCTTGACAATTCTGCTGAATATATTGCATCCTTCTTTGGAGTGCTGCTGGCAAACTGCATTGTAGTGCCAATTAATAAAAATCTTAACATTGAAAGTATCAGCTATATAATTGCTGATACTGCGCCTAAGCTGATAATTACGAATACTGTGTTCATGAAAAGACTTCAGCAGGGCAAGGCTGATTTTGAAGAGAGTAATATGATTGATATTAACAGGATGTGGGAGGATAAACCGGTTTATAATCCGGATTTAACAAGTAAGCTGATTAATGATGGTGATTCTCCTGCTCTTATTTTATATACCTCCGGCACTACCAGAATGCCAAAAGGTGTAACCTTGACTCATAAAAATCTGACAGCGAATACAAAGTCCATAGTTTTGTATCTTGGATTAACTGAAAAGGACTCAATACTTCAAGTAGTTAATTTTGGCTATTCCTATGGGAACTCACTTATGCTTACACATACAAAAGCTGGAGGCAGGATTACTATTGAAAATAGGACAGCATATCCCATAAAAGTAATAGAAAGAATATATGAAAGCCGTGCTACCGGATTTTCAACGGTAGGCTCCTATATTAACATATTGTTGAAACAGGAAGTATTAAGGGCTTTTCATCTGAAATATCTGAAGTATGTAACCTTTGCCGGAGAAAGTACAAGCTTTGAGGATATTTCAAAGCTTAAGGAGATAGCTCCCCATATAAAAATATTTGTTATGTATGGACAGACGGAAGCATCAGCCAGGCTTAGCTACCTGGAACCGGACCTGATTTTTAAAAAGGCAGGCTCTATTGGAAGAGGCATGCCTGGAGTTACTCTCAGGGTGGTAACAGAGGATGGCAGGGAAGCGGCCGCTGGGGAGATTGGTGAAATTATAGCATCCGGAGAAAATATTATGAAGGGCTACTGGAATAATGAAGAGGAGACGAAAACTGTTATTAAAGAGGGATGGCTTTATACCGGTGATTTGGCTGTAAAAGATGGAGATGGCTATATTTATGTAAAAGGAAGAAAAGATGATATTATAAAACACCTTGGACACAGGATAAGTCCTGTTGAGATAGAAGCTGCTATTAACTCCTGTGAACATGTTTTAGAATCTGCTGTGGTTGGGATTGAAAATAATGATGAGAAGCAAATCAAAGCATTTGTTGTTCTTAAAAATGGCCTGCCTGATGTTCAAGACATAAATGCCCATGTGAGAAAGCTGTTACCGTCATTTAAGAGACCGCAGATAATCGAATTTGTAAATGAGCTTCCAAGGACATCCACCGGTAAAATTAAAAGAAGTGAATTGAGAAAATTGAATAATTCATAAATAAACTTTTAAAAAAACATTGATAATTCGTTATTCTTAAACTGAAAAATCAGCCCAAAGGTAATTATACAATTTTATTTGATTAAGAAAAATTAGTAATTAAGAAGATTTAAAAGTAGATTTTCTTGAGAATGGAGGAAGATACATGTGTGGAGTTGCAGGGTTAATATCAGGGAATAAAATAAAATACAGCAGGATACTCCATGATATGGTTGAAAGTATAAAATACAGGGGACCGGATGATACCGGATATTATATGGATGATTATATTGGGCTTGGTCATACCAGATTAAGTATAATTGATCCACAAAATGGCAAACAGCCTACAACTAATGAAGATGAATCTGTCGTTGTAATTTTTAATGGAGAAATTTTTAATTATCAGACACTTAGATGCGATTTGCTGGGAAAGGGCCACTGCTTAAAAAATAATTCAGATACGGCAATATTGCCACATATGTATGAAGAATATGGTCTTGATATGTTTGAAAAGCTTAACGGGCAGTTTGCCAGCGTTATATGGGATAAGCAGAAAAAAAGACTTATACTTGCCCGGGACAGGTTTGGAGAAAAACCGCTTTTTTATTTTCATAAGGATAAAACCTTCTGCTTTGCATCGGAAGCTAAGGCTATATTAAAAAGCGGATTAGTTCAGGCTGCAATTTCACCAATTGCCTTAAAGCAGGTGTTTACATTCTGGACAACTGTCGGTGACAGAAGTATTTTTCAGGATATTTATCAAGTACCTCCAGGAAGTTTCTTAGTATTTGAAAATTGTGAAACAGATATTAAAGCCTATTGGAACTATGCATATTCAAAAGGTACTGATATTAAATATAAGAATCAAAATTATTTTATCAGTGAACTGGAAAACAAACTGGTAACATCTGTTAAAAACCGCATGATATCTGATGTGCCAATATCTTTTTATTTAAGCGG
>Ga0172378_10001776_pt1 | contig 19986 bp, 13 predicted proteins | sample GrowelOW332metaG_FD_119755 | JGI IMG/M metagenome (GOLD analysis project Ga0172378, IMG submission 119755) | Groundwater microbial communities from an aquifer near a municipal landfill in Southern Ontario, Canada - Pumphouse #3_1 metaG | ecosystem: Environmental > Aquatic > Deep subsurface >... | reverse complement strand
TTTGCAATACCTACAACAAACAAAGGGAAAATTATGAGGAAAGGGGGTTTGGGGGAATTGGAACGATTGCCCCCAATATATTTTTATCCAATTTGTCCAACATCATTGACAAACCAACAATAAATTTTATTTTTGCAAATCATTTATATTGCAATTTACGGAATTTTGTACTATACTAATAGCTATGGATTATGTATCATTATATAGGCGTTTTCGACCTGACACATTCGATAAAGTAATAGGTCAAGCGCACATTGTAAAAACTTTAACCAATCAAATTGCTAGTGGAAGAATTAGCCACGCATATTTATTTACGGGTACCCGTGGTACTGGTAAAACTACTTGTGCTAAAATTTTTGCTAGAGCGGTAAATTGCTTGAATCCTATTAATGGTTCGCCTTGTGGTAAATGCGAAATTTGCAAGCAACTTAGTAATCCTAATAATATGATTGATGTTATTGAAATGGACGCAGCAAGTAATAATGGCGTTGGGGAAATTAGAGAACTTAAAGAAAGTGTGCAATATCGTTCGGATTATTGCAAATATAAAGTTTATATAATTGATGAAGTGCATATGCTTTCGGGCTCGGCTTTTAATGCCTTGCTAAAAACTTTGGAAGAGCCACCATCTCACGTTATTTTTATTTTGGCAACCACTGAAGTTCAAAAATTACCACAAACAATTCTATCTAGATGTATGAGATTTGATTTTAGGTTGGTAGCTATTGACCAACTTGTTGCTTTATTAGAAAAGATTTTTGGTGAATTAAAAGTTACCTATGATATAGAAGCATTAACGCAAATTGCTATTCACGGTGAGGGAAGCGTTAGAGATACTTTATCTTTAGCGGATATGGTACTAAGTTATTGTGGTAAGCATATAAGCTATGCTGACACATTAGAAGTGCTTTGTGCAAACGATTTTGAAACACTTAATGAGTTAGGCAATGCTATTTTGTCATCTGATGTAGCCAATGCTCTTAGAATTACTGAAGAATCATTAAAGAATGGTCGAAATACGATTGCTAAAGATTTAGCAAATTACTTTGTTGATGTGTTAGAAATAAAAAATGCGGAAACGAAAGAATTAGAACGCATATCGGCAAATCAAAGAGAGTCACTAAAAGCTACTGCAAATAAATTTAGTAATTATCGTTTGGCTAGAGTAATGGACATTATGGCAAATATGGAAAATACTTTGCGTTTTGCTTCGCAACCACGAATAGTATTAGAATCAAACATTGTTAGAGCTTGTGAGTTAGTTACTGAAACAAATTTGGAAGGTCTTACAAATAGAATAAAAGAATTAGAAACAAAACTTAAAGGAATTGAGCAAAACGGCGTTTGTGTAATAGATAATAATGCTATTGCCCCTGAGGTTGTTGCAAAAGCAACTAAAGCAAATAAAGTAAAAAAAGAAACAAAAAAAGTAATTAGTAAACAACCTGAATTTGTTAGTGACCCCGATTTTGATGCTAATAAAATATTGAGCGAAAATTCTTTGCAAATAGAAGAGGTAGAAGTATTTGATAAAGTTGAAGATATTCAGGATAATTCTAATCACGAATTACAAATACTACTTGAAAAGATAAAAGGTAAGTTGATTGAAAGCGATGAAAGTTTTATGGAAACTATTCTTTCAGATATAGATATTGATTGTTATAACCTAGAAGGTAATAAAATAATTGTTGATGCAGATGCTTCAATTAAAAGTTTTTTTAATATGCCCGGTAAACTAGAATTTTTGAAACAAATAGTCAAAGATGCACTAGGCGAAGATTTTGATATATTTTTCAAAGAACAGGCTGAAGTTAAAAAACTTAAGGAAGACGATAGAATTATGCTTGCTGACCTTTTTGGGAATAAAATTAAATACACCTAATTTATTTAAAAAAATAAAAATTAAAGTTATTAAAAAAGGTAAATCAATTATTGATTTACCTTTTTTATTTTACTTACATAACAACACAGGTAATAATAATTTTTATAAATTGCTAATTATGGGGGTAAATGGTAGATTATAATCCAAATATACCTTATTTTGGATAACAAAAAAGCCCCGAAAAAATATCGTGACTTTTTTGCTTTATGATAAGGGGGAAAATTATGAGCTAATTAATATATTCATATTATACCAATAGTGGAATTTAGTCAAATCAAAATTCATTTTATATTAGTAAATAAAAAGTAAATATTCATAAATTAAGTTTTACTTGCATATGCTGTATAAATTAATGAGGTGCGAATTGAAAAAATTATATATTGCTATGATAATTATGTTGTCAATTATTGGTGTAATTTGCATAACAGGTTGTGTGAATAAAACTAAAAATGAAACAAAATTAATTTCTTATAAAATGAATGTTGCATATGCCGAAAACCAAATAGTAGGAACCCAAACTACGACTATTTGTAATTATTATAAAGAAGGATTGGATAAATTATGTTTTAATTTATATCCGAATGCTTATAGGGAAGATGCAAAATTCCCAAGTTTTGATAAGGCTATGGAAAGCTATGGTGGCATTGAAATAGAGACAGTTATGTTAAACGATAAAGATAAGCTACAGTTTGCCGTAAATGATGATAAAAATCTACTTATAGTAAATATAAGCCCTTTAAAGTTGGAAGAAAGTATTTCAATATATATGACTTATACTCTTACATTGCCGATTTGTAATTTGCGAATGGGTATAACTGATAACAATATAAAATTGGCTTCATTCTATCCGCAACTAGCTTATTTTGAAAATGGAGAATTTAGGAATGACCCTTTTACTACAATAGGTGATCCATTTTTAAGTGAATGTGCCGATTATGATATTACTATTTCAGCACCAAGTGATTATATAATTGCATCAAGTGGTACATTAATTAATTCAAACAAAGAAGGGGATAATCAAATAGTTAATCTTACGGCAAGCAATATTCGTGATTTTGCAATTGTTATGGATAAAAATTATCAAGTGACAGATTCTATATGGCAAAATAAAGTTATTAAGTATTATCATTATGGCGATGAAAATGTAGATAAGACTATGAAGATAATAACGGATTCAATGGCGGTTTATTCAGATATGTATGGTATGTATGATTATCCTACATTAAGTGTTGTTGTTACTGATTTTGTAGATGGTGGTATGGAATTTGGCAGGCTTGTTTATATAAGCAGTAACGATAGTGATTTAGAAACGACCATAGCTCATGAAATAGCTCATCAATGGTGGTATTCTATGGTGGGTAGTGATAGTATTATGACTCCTTTTATTGATGAGGGAATGGCTACTTTTTCTTCTATGCTTTATTATAAATCTATTTATGGCGATGAGGCTTTTGAAAGTAAATTGAATGCAGTATGTGACAGTTATTCACTGTATGAGAAATTGCAAAAAATGCGTCAAACGGGTGTTAGTTTGGAATTAAATAAAAGCATTTATGATTATACCGATTATCAATATCAAATGCTTGTGTATCAAAAAAGTGCAATGATGTTTGGTCATATTTATCAAACTATGGGCAAAGAAAAGTTTAAAAAGGGTATGTCTAATTATGTGAAAAAGTATAAATACAAAATGGGGAATATCGATAATATGATTGAAGAACTTAATGATGCTTATGGACAGGATATAGGCGGAGTTGTTAAGGGGTGGCAAAATGCGTGTTGTTATTATGTAAATTAAGTTAATAATAAGCTAAATAAAGAAGAAGGGATAAGTGCTTTAGGCAACTTGTCCCTTTTTTTTATTGTTAATCGTATTAATTTAGATAAATACTTAATATATAAATTGACTAATTGTTAAAATTTTGGTAAAATTTATAGATATAGTGTATAATAGTTATAATATATAAATTATATATAATAAGAAAATATTAGGAGAATATTGATTTATGGGAATTTTTGATTTTATTACAAGAAGAGATAAAAGAAAAACTTTGGATAAACTTACAAATAGTGTAGAAGGCATTAATGTGCTAGAAGAAAAATATAGTGTACTTAGTGATGCGGAATTAAAAGAGCAAACTCAAATTCTTAGAGATAGATATAAAAATGGTGAAACATTAGATGAATTATTAAATGATGCTTTTGCAGTAGTTCGAGAGGCAGGTAAAAGGGTTCTTTTAATGCGTCATTTTGATGTGCAGTTAATTGGTGGTATTGTTTTGCATCAAGGTAGAATCGCTGAAATGCGAACTGGTGAAGGTAAAACTTTAGTTGCTACATTGCCAGCTTATCTTAATGCTTTAGAGGGCAAAGGTGTTCATATAGTTACGGTTAATGATTATTTGGCAAAACGTGATGCGGAATGGATGGGAAAACTTTATAACTTTTTGGGTATGTCCGTAGGTGTAATTGTACCCGATATGTCTTTTCAAGCTAAAAAAGCTGCTTATGATTGTGACATAACCTATTGTACAAATAATGAATTAGGTTTTGATTACTTGCGTGATAATATGGCGACTACTAAAGAAAGAATAATGCAAAGAGGATATAATTTTGCTATAATTGATGAAGTAGATAGTATTTTGATTGATGAAGCAAGAACACCACTTATAGTAAGTGCACCATTAAATAAGAACAATAAAATTTATGAATCTATACAAAGATTTATCCGCATATTAAAAGAAGATGATTACGAAATTGATGTAAAAGATAAACATATTTTTCTAACTGAAAGCGGAGTTACTAAAGCTGAAAACTTTTTCAGACTTGATAACTTAGGCGATGAAAAAGGTGCTGACTTAAACACAAAAATAAACAATGCTTTGCGTGCTAATTTTATTATGGCACGAGATCAAGATTACATTGTTGAAAATGATGAAGTAGTAATTGTTGATGAATTTACCGGAAGAAAAATGGCAGGTCGTCGTTATTCGGAAGGTTTGCATCAATCAATAGAAGCTAAAGAAAATGTTCAAATAAAAAGAGAGAATCGTACTATTGCTACAATTACTTTCCAAAACTTGTTTAGACTATATCATAAATTATCAGGTATGACAGGTACGGCAATAACAGAAGAAGAAGAATTTAAAGGTATTTATAATCTTGATGTTGTTGAAATTCCTACAAATATGCCTATGTTAAGAGATGATGAGGCAGATAAAATTTATCCTACTTTAGAAGATAAATATGCGGCTATTTTGGAAGAAATTGCGTTACTTAATGAAAAAGGGCAACCTGTTTTGGTAGGTACAATAAATGTAGATGTATCCGAATTATTGTCTAAAAAACTTAGTCAAAAAAGAATTCCACATAAAGTGTTAAATGCTAAAAACAATGACCAAGAAGCTGGAATAATTGCTCAAGCAGGTAGCAAGGGTGCAATAACAATTGCTACTAATATGGCTGGTCGTGGTACTGATATATTGCTAGGTGGTAATCCTGAATTTATGGCTATTAGTGAAATGAAAAAAGAGGGTTATGCTGAAGAACTTATTAGTGTTTCTACTGCTTTTAATACTCTTGATGTTCAAGAACAAATTAGTGCAAGAGAACATTATACAAGTTTAGTAAAAAGATATAAAGAAGGTACTGAAAAGAATAAAGCTGAAGTTAAGGCATTAGGCGGATTACGGGTTATGGGTACAGAAAGACACGAGAGTCGTCGTATTGATAATCAGTTGCGTGGTCGTAGTGGTAGACAAGGCGATGAGGGTAGTTCGGTATTTTATTTGTCATTTGAAGATGAATTGTTGCATAGATTTGGTGGCGACAGATTAAAAGGTATTATGCAAACACTTGCTGGAATAAATGGCGATGCAATGTTGCAAGTGCCTATTTTGTCTAAGCAAATACAAAATGCACAAAAAAGATGTGAAGATGCCAATTTCCAACGCAGAAAATATGTATTGAATTATGATGATGTAATGAATAAGCAAAGAGAAATCATTTATAAGCAAAGAAATGAAGTAATTAATGGTGCGGATGTACACGCACAAGTGCTTAAATATTTTGAACCAGTAGCTGAAGAAATTGTTAGTGAATTTGTAGATTTTACTACTGGCGATGAAAGTACTGTTAATTATGAGGCTTTTAATAGAGCATTAGAACAAAGAATTTTGAAACCAGGAACTAATTTAATAGAAAAAGAACTTGTAGGACATTTGAATTATCAAACTATAGTAACTGAAATAGTAGAAGAAGCTGTAGCACAATATGAAGAAAAAATTGAGTTTGCGGAAGCAAATAATATTAATTTCAAAGCTACCGAAAGTAATGTACTATTAAATCAAGTTGATAAACATTGGATGGAACATATCGATAGTATGGATATTTTGCGTAAAGGTATCGGACTTCGTGGATTAGGACAAAGAGATCCAGTTTTGGAATATCGTAGAGAAGGTTATGCAATGTTTGAGGAAATGATTAGTAGTATTCAAGATAATGTTGCTATTATGCTTTGTAAACTTGATGTAGAAACAGTTGTTGAAAGGAAAAATGCTTTTCAGGATAAAGTTAAACAAGTAAATCAACAAAGAAATGGAATATATAGAAATAGTCCTTGTCCTTGTGGAAGCGGTAAAAAGTACAAAGATTGTTGTGGTAAGAAGGATAATAAATAATGATAGATTTTTATTATCAAAGACAAGATCTTAATGTTATTAGTGATAAAATAAAAACGCTTTACGAATGTTTTAATATAGAAAATTGCAGAAAAGAAGCAATTTTACTTTCTAATAAACAAGGTGAAGAGGATTTTTGGCAGGATATAGAAAAAGCACAAACAGTTAATAAAAAATTAACGGTAATTCAAAAGAAAATTAAAAGCTATGATAATATTAAAAAGAAATATGACCAAACTGTAGAATTGCTTGATTTTGTCGAAGAATTGGATGATGAGAGTGAAGTTGTTGCAGCGAAAAAAGAAGTAGATGAACTGCAAGAAGAAGTTGAAAAAATGAGTATAGTAGCACTTCTTAGAGGTGATTATGATGCTAATAACGCAATTTTGTCTCTTCACGCAGGTGCAGGTGGTACAGAAGCTCAAGATTGGGTAGAAATGCTTTCAAGAATGTATTTTCGTTATGGCGAAAGAAAAGGTTATAAGGTTTCTGTAATAGATAAGCTTGATGGCGAGGAAGCAGGAATAAAAAGTATTACTTTTATGGTAGAAGGCGAAAATGCTTATGGGTATTTGAAAGCTGAAATGGGTGTGCATAGACTAGTTAGGATTAGTCCTTTTGATTCTAATAAGCGTAGACATACATCATTTGCAAGCTTAGAAGTTATGCCTGAAATAAATGATGTAAATGAAATAGTAATAGGTCCAGATGATTTGAGAATTGATACCTATAGAAGTTCGGGGAAAGGTGGGCAACATGTCAATAAGACAGATAGTGCTGTAAGAATTACCCATTTACCTACAAATATAGTTGTTCAATGCCAAAATGAACGAAGTCAAATTCAAAATAAAGAGACTGCTATGAAAATGCTTATAGCTAAATTAGTTGATAAAAGAGAAAGAGAAAAAGTGGAAGATGCTCAAGCGCTTAAGGGCGACATTAAAAAAATTGAATGGGGAAGTCAAATAAGAAGTTATGTATTTTGTCCTTATACTTTGGTAAAAGACCACCGTACTAATTTTGAATATAGTAATATTGAAGCAGTTATGGACGGAGATATTGATGTCTTTATTTTAGAGTATTTGAAGAGGTCGTAAAGTGGAATATTTTGATATAGCTAAGGCTAAGTTAGATAAATTAAGGAATCGTGATGATTATTATATATTAGCAATAGAAAGCAGTTGTGATGAAACTGCTGTTTCTATTATTAGAGGTAGAGCAATCATTTCTAATATTATTGCTACTCAAATTGAAATACATAAAAGATTTGGGGGTGTAGTGCCGGAGATAGCATCTAGAAACCATATATTGGTTATTGATAATTTAGTTTTAGAAGCTCTTAGTAAAGCAAATCTTACTTTTGATAATATAGATGTAGTGGCAGTTACTTATGGTGCAGGTTTATTGGGTGCATTATTAGTTGGTGTATCTTATGCTAAAGCATTGGCGTATAGTTTAGAATTACCGCTTGTTGCGATTGACCATATAAAAGGGCATATTTGTGCAAATTTTTTAGTTTATAAAGACTTAGAATTTCCATTTGTTTGCTTGCTAGTTAGTGGTGGACATACGGAAATTTTGAAAGTTAATAGCTATCATAATATGGAAGTATTAGGGACGACTAGAGATGATGCAGCAGGTGAAGCCTTTGATAAAGTAGCAAGAGTAATTGGATTGCCTTATCCCGGTGGACCTGAAATCGAAAAGACAGCTAAAAATGGACAGAATAATATCAAGTTACCTCGTGCTTTCAAGGGAGAAAAACATCTTGATTTTTCATATTCGGGATTAAAAACAGCTGTAATTAATTATGTGCATAATTTACAAGCTAAGGGCTTGGAATACAATGTAGCCGATATAGCTTGTTCTTTTCAAACTGAGGCGGTAGGCGTTTTAATAACAAACGCATTAAAGGCAGTAAAAAAATCTAAAGCAAATATTTTAGTTGTTGCCGGCGGTGTTGGTGCAAATGAGGCTTTAAGAGAAGGATTGTTAGAACAAGGAAAACAACTTAATTTGCAAATTAAGTTGCCACCAAAAGCACTTTGTACAGACAACGCTGCTATGATAGGTGAGGCGTGTTATATGGCAATTAAGGAAGGAATTCTACCAGCTGATTTGAGTCTTGATGCTGATTGTAGTTTGTAAATAAGGAGTAAAATAAATTGGCAAAAAAGAGAGTAGTTATTGGAATGAGTGGCGGTGTCGATAGTGCTGTTTCTGCTTATTTATTAAAACAACAAGGCTATGAAGTCATTGGTTTGTTTATGAATAATTGGAAAGAAACAGGCAATAACGATGTATGCACTTCTGAAAGTGATTATGCAGATGTAAGGCGTGTTTGTGCCTTAGTTGATATTCCTTATTATTCGGTCGATTTGAGTAATGATTATTGGGATAAAGTTTTTGAACAGTTTTTATCCGAATATAGAGCGGGACGCACTCCAAATCCTGATGTTCTTTGCAATAAAGAAATCAAATTTGGTGCTTTCTGGGAGCAAGCTAGGAAAATGGGAGCAGATTATATTGCTACAGGGCATTATTGTGGAATTGTTAAAAAAGATGGGCATACCTACCTTAGACGGGCAGTTGATGAAAATAAATGTCAAACATATTTCCTAAATCAAGTAAGTGAAGAGCAAATTGAAAATGTTATATTTCCACTTGCGGATATGTTAAAACCTGATGTTAGAATTTTAGCAGAGGAAATAGGACTAGTAAATGCAAATAAAAAAGATAGTACAGGGGTTTGTTTTATTGGAGAACGCAATTTTAGAAAATTCCTAACACAATATATTCCAATGAAAGAAGGCGATATAAAAGACCTTAATGGCAATGTATTAGGCAAGCATAAGGGTGTTTTCTTCTACACGCTAGGACAACATAAGGGTTTTGGTCTTGGTGGAGTAAAGGGTAGAACAAATAATGATAGTTGGTTTATTATTAAAAAAGATGTAGAGAATAATATTTTGTATGTAAATTGTGGAGAAACTGAAGATCTATATAGTAAATATCTTACTTGCAAGGATTTTAATTTTATTACCGAAAAAATAGCAAACGGTACAAGGGTATTAGTTAGAATAAGACATAGACAGCCACTTCAAGATGCGACTTTTATTGTTAATGAAGACAATTCATATACTATAAAATTTGATAATAAACAAAGAGCAATAGTGGCAGGGCAATATTGCGTAGCTTATATAGATAAAATTTGTATTGGTGGTGGTGTTATTGAAACTGCTACTTATTGTATAAAATAAATGTGCTCGTAGTTCATCTGGATAGAACGTTAGCCTCCGACGCTAAAGGTGGAAAGTTCGAGTCTTTCCGGGCACACCAAAAAAAAGACACACTAATCAAATTAGTGTGTCTTTTTTATTTATTAAGTTATTTAATTATTTATCGTTTGTTCATTGCATCTACCGGTTTTTGTCTAGCAATTTTGAATACCGGAATAAAGCTTGCAACTAGTGCAATTACTACACTTATACCTAAGATAAGTCCAATTTGTCTAAGACCCATATTAAACATAGTAATCATTATACCGCTTTGTGTTCTTAAAGTATTATTTATTACAGCTGTAATGATGCCCGTCGATATGGTAGCAAAAACAAAGTTAATTAATGCTATTATCAAACTTTCATTGGCGAATATCCCGAATACATCGGCACTTCTTGCACCGACTGCACGCAATATACCAATTTCACGGCGTTTGTAAGCAATACTTGTAGAAATAAAGTTCATCATGAGTAGTGCACTAAATAAAGCAAAACCTATACCTATATAAAGGAATACTTTTTTAGATACGCTACTAAAACTATTAACTATTTCAATTGAAAGCATTGCGGAAGTGGACATTTTATAATACATACCGTTTGTGGTAGTTTCCTCGTTGTCATAACCGAATTTTACTAATTTGGATATAGTTCCTTTATTATTAGGCAATGCTGCAATAAGTGATTGATAATAACCTGTAGTTTTGTCGAAAGTATTATAAAAATCTCCGCTTGCTACAATATTGCCATTTTCTTGTAAATCATTACTATTTGTTACCCCGACTATTTTTATTTCAGTTGCACTCGAATATTTATTATAATAAAGAGTATCAGGTATGCCGTCTACAAAGAAAGTGCCCGCATTTAAACTAGATTTAATTATATTAAGTTGTTCTACCTCATTGTATGCCATTTGGTAATCATTCATCCATTGTGGTTGGGTAAAAGAATGTTCAGTTTGCTCGCAATAATAATAATAATTAATTGCCCAATCTGTATAATCTTTAACAGAAATTAATATTTCATTATTACCCAAACTTGTTTTTTCATTATTTATGAAAAATGCAGAAGTATTAAAATCACTTATATCACTTGGTTTAACCATTTTTGTGATAGTAAGATTACTCGTGTAACCACCATCTTGCATTCTCATAAATGACTGCTCATCTGAATAATCATAAGGGTCAAGACTAAGTCTTGAATCATCAAAATATATGCCTTTTCTGTTTTTAAGTTCAATTAGTTTACTATCAATAAATCCATCATTTACAAATGCATTGGTATGGTGTTCGGTTGATAAATAAGTAAAAAGTTCCATACCAAGAACAGATGTTATTAAGCTATTACTATTAGAATCATTTAGGCTTTTATAATGATCATAATCGAATTTTGTATCTATTATGCCAACAACTAAATATTCCTGATTATCTAGAGAAAGTTTTATATTTTTAGCTAAAAACTTTTGTGTAGTATCAAGTTCAGTTGCTTTATAATGTATAATTGAATTTGTTTTGTAACCATTTTGTTTGAAATGTTGATAAAGATAATCCGAAATGGCAATTTCATTATCGTTTGTAGGTAATTTACCGACTAAAGAATAACCTAAATTATCTATATCAGATTGGGTCATTTCGAAATATCCGGAAAATTCGTCAGCTTGCAATATCTTATTAGAGTCACTACTAGAACTATTTGGTGTTTCATAAAAGAAGTTTGTAAAGTTCGAATCTTTGACTTCTAAAACGGGTTTGAAATCTAAGCCAGTTTGTTTATTTAGGTATGCAATATCCTCATCTGTTTGCTTACATGTCTCATCACCATACCAATCCATTTCGCTTTTTTTATTCTTTACAAAAGATATTGCGGAAAGATTATTATCACTAAATGAATTTGTAGTAGTAGTATATTTATTGTAAGCACTTACAGTATCGGCAAGACCAAATAAAGTAAAAGCTACGACAGATAATAAAATAGTTACTATCAATCTTATAGGTTTGCTTTTTAGGCTACTAGCACCAATTTTGAATGAATTGCGGAAAGGTAGATGACTTTTTATTAGTTTGAAATTTTTGTTATCAGAAATATTTATTGTGCTTTCATCTGTAGTTTTGAAAGATTCTTTATTGCCATTATCATCAATTCTTGCAATTTTTTTCAAATTATCATTACTATCTTGGTCGATACTAACTATTGCATTGTTGTTTTCTAAATATTTATTTATCATAGAAATATCATCAGTAGAAAGTTTGTATCCTTGTTTTATTTGAATAATTTTATCATCAACTACATTGATATTTGGATTAACAACTTTACTAGGGGCAAGATATTTTTCGATATCACTAATTACATTACCATCTTTAAATTCGATGACACGATTACCATATAGTTCGGCAAATTCTCTATCGTGAGTTACGACAACAACTAGTTTGTTTTCTGCCAATTTTTTTAGAGTATCAAACACTTGAATACCAGTATGGCTATCTAATGCACCTGTTGGTTCATCAGCCATAATGATTTCTGGGTCCTTTACTAAAGCCCTTGCAATAGCAACTCTTTGTTTTTGTCCACCTGAAAGTTCGTTTGGTTTTCTATTGCCATAACCTTCTAAATCTACTTCTTTAAGTATTTTTGCAATAGCTTCATCATTAGATTTTTTACCTTGTAATTGTAGAGCAAGTCCAATATTTGCACCTACAGTAAATTCTTCTAAAATATTATATTCTTGAAAAATAAAACCTAAATAAGTATTACGATAGCTATCAAAATCGCTTTGAGAGAAATCCTTACTAGATTTACCTTTAATAATTATTTCTCCGTCATCAGCTTTATCTAATCCGCCTAAAACATTTAATAATGTAGATTTTCCACTACCCGATTTACCTAGTATAATTACCATACCTTTTTCGGGGAATTTTAAGCTAATGTGGTTAAGGGCAATTACATTTCTTCCCTTTTTTGGTTTGTACTCACGGTACAGATTGTGTACTTCTAACATAAATTTTCCTTCCTTTTAAAAAAAATAGTTTATTATTATTTTATTGATAAGTGTTATTAGAACGAACCGTTATTCATATTGTTATTAGAACCATTATTCATATTGTTGTTTATATTAGGAACAGCAAATCTGATGTTTTCATAAAAATTGGCTTCAGCGGCTTTCATATATGGCAATACATAAACGAACAATATTCCACAAGTAAGTACAGATAACAAAACCCAACCCAAAAAGCTAAGATAAAATGCAAATAATTCTCCTGAGTGACCTATCATCATTGCTTTAGTTTTATTCATTAATTCTTTATATGATAATGTAGGGTCGTCAATGTGAACATATTCTAATAAACTGTATCTTAAGCTCATTATTATTCCTGGTATAATAAGGCAACAAATTCCTAAAAAAATATATAACATTCTTAATATCCAAGCTATTACAAATTGTACTGTTTTATTTATATCTTTATAATAGAAGAATAAATCGGTTAGGTCTATTTTTTTATTACCATTGCGAATAAGTTGAAGAAATATTTTACAAACGCCTAAGTTTATAGGGATAAGTAATAAAGTAATAAAGAGGGATAAAACTCCTTTAGTATAATAACCTAAAATTGCATTAATAGCATATTGCACTAATTCTACTATAAGAATAGGAATAAAGCAAAGAAATACAATATCCCTAATGTCTTCTTTTGCCTTGTCTTTAATTTGCGTTCTTGTCATTTTTTCTCCTAAATCCGTGTTAATTTTATAACAATTTTCTTAATATATACTTAAATTGATAATCAAATTATAATGCTTTATTTTATTTTTGGCAAATGATTTGATATCAAATTAATGTATGCTGTAATTCGGTTAATTATTTGTATAAATAATTGCAGTGTCTTTAATAAGGTAGTAGTTAAGTAATTTTGTTGACTTTTATTATTAAAATGATATAATTAAACTATCTATTTTAAGGAGAAATTTGAAGAAATGTTCGTAGTTGGAATTGATATTGGTGGTATGACAATTAAAGCAGGTTTAATTGATGAAAACGGCAAAATTTTGCAAAAAGCTGTTTGTGATACTTTACCAGAAAGAAATTATAAAGAAATAGTAAAGGATTTATCTAAGCTTGTGCATACTCTTTGTGAAAAGCAAGGCATTAGCATAGATGTGCTAGGCGGTGTTGGAATTGGTAGCCCGGGAGCAATAGATTGCAATAAAGGCATTATTGTTTATGCGGGGAATCTAAATTGTAAGAATGCTCCGTTAGTTCAAGAATTAGGAAAGTATATAAATGTTCCTATATATTTGGGCAATGACGCTGATTGTGCTGCACTAGGTGAAACAAAATATGGCAGTGGTGAAGGTGTTGCAAATGCTATTATGGTAACTTTGGGCACAGGTATTGGCACAGGATTCATTATTAATAATCAAATATTGCAAGGTGGTTTGGGAATTGGTGGCGAAGGCGGTCATATTTGTATAGAAGTAGACGGTCAGCAATGTACTTGCGGTGAAAAGGGTTGCTGGGAGGCTTATGCTTCAGCTACTGCACTAATTAGATTGACAAAAGAGGCTATGGCAAAAGATAAGAATAGTTTGCTTCATAAAGTAGCTAGTGAGCAAGGTGAAGTGAACGGACGAACTAGTTTTATTGCATATAAAAAAGGTGATAAAACGGCAATAGAATTGGTTAATAAATACGTAAAATATTTAGCTACCGGACTAATCAGTTATGTAAACGTATTTAGACCACAAATTATTATTTTGGGTGGTGGCGTAAGTAATGAAGGCGAGTATTTTATCAAAATGGTAGAAGATTATGTAAAAGAACATGCTTTTGGTAAAAGTTTTAATAAAATATGTAAAATAGTTGGAGCGACATTGGGCAATGATGCGGGTATTATTGGCGCAGGAATGTTAGCAATGGGAAAGTAATGGATAAAAGAATAGCGAAATATTTAATGCAAGTGGAAAAACCTGCCAGATATATTGGTGGCGAATATAATTTACCGAATATGGACAAACCTTGTAAATGCAAGTTTTGTCTTTGTTTTGTTGATATTTATGAAGTGGGTATGAGTAATGTTGGCATTAATATTCTATATGATATACTCAATACAGATAAAGATATTGTGTGTGAAAGATGTTTTGCACCTTGGCCGGATATGGGCGATATTTTAAGAAAAAATAAAATTCCTTTGGGTTCTTTAGAAACAGGAACAGAATTACGCAATTTTGATATTGTCGGTTTTTCTATTCCATACGAACTTAGTTATACTAATGTTTTGTATATGATGGATTTAGCAAATATTCCTTTTAGGGCAAAAGATAGAGATGAAAGCTACCCGATTATTATTGGTGGTGGTCCTGCAAGTGCGAACCCCGAACCTTTTATTGACTTTTTTGATGCTTTTTTTATCGGGGAAGGAGAAGAAACCGACCTTGAATTTTGCAAACTAAATATTAAATATAAAGGCAATAAGAAAAAAATTCTTGAGGAAGCTAGTAAAATAAATGGTATTTATGTGCCTAGTTTGTGCAATGTAGTTGCGGGAATTAATACAACAAAAGTAGTTAAATCGATTGTTAAAGATTTAGATAAAATGCAATTTCCTAGAAAACCGCTTGTCCCTAATATGGAAATAGTGCATGATAGGGGAGTGTTAGAACTTTATCGTGGTTGTTATGCAGGTTGTAGGTTTTGTCAAGCTTGTTTTTTCTATCGTCCGATTCGATATAGAGAAAGCGATACTTTAATTGGAATTTTTCAAGATATTGTCAAAAATTCAGGATACGACGAAGTTAGTTTGTCAAGTTTGTCAACAGGCGATTATGAAAATGTAGTATCACTTATAGAAAATATGAATGAACTTGCGACAAAAGAAAATGTAGCTTTGCAAATGCCAAGTATGCGTCTTGATAGTTTTACAAAAAAACTATTAACAAATGCACGCATAAATTCGCTTACCTTTGCACCCGAAGCAGGTACACAAAGATTGCGAAATGTTATTAATAAAAATATTACCGATGAAGATATAGATACTTCAATGAAAATTGCTTTTGAATTAGGCTACAGGACAATAAAGTTATATTTTATGTTAGGTTTGCCTACAGAAACAGATGAAGATGTATTAGCTATCGTGGATATAGTCAAAAAAATAAGAAAAATTTATAGTGAAACCACTAAGCGTAAGGACCTTTTTATTAATGTTAGTACAGCTATGTTTATCCCAAAACCTGCTACTCCATTTCAGTGGGTAGAACAAATAAGCGAAGCAGAAATGTATCGTAAGCAAGATATGTTAAAGAAAGAACTTTTCTATATTAAAGGGGTTCATTATTCTTGGCACGGGGCTGGTAGTAGTGTGCTAGAAGGGATATTTGCTAGAGGGGATAGAAGTCTTAGCTATGCAATCGAAAGGGCTTACAATTTAGGTTGCTACTTTGATAGTTGGTCTGAATATTTCAAACTTGATTTGTGGAATCAAGCATTAAGCGAATGTAATGTCGACACCCAAAAATTTACTGGTTTGCACGATATTGATAAACCAACTCCTTGGGATTTTATAGATTTTGGTGTAACTAAAGAGTATCTAATTAAAGAATATAAAAAGGCACTTATCGGCGAAGTTACTCCGCCTTGTAAATATAAATGTAATGGTTGTGGTGCTAATAAATTAGGTGCCTGCCGTATGTTTGAAGGGGAGGAAAATAAGTGATTACTATAGCATTCAAAAAAACAATAGATGGAATATATGTATCCCATACTGATATATTAAGGTGCCTAAATCGCACATTTAGACGTGCTGGTATAGAGGTCGCTTATAGTAAAGGTTATAACAGACATATGAGTTTGAAGCTAACGCAACCACTTCCTTTCGGAATAGCTAGCGATGAAGAATGGGTGTCTTGTGAAATAGTAGGAATGATTACAACGGAGGAGTTATTAGAGAAATTTAATTTGCATTGTCCACCATACCTAAAAGCACATTTAGCTTACAAAGTAGAGGGCAATCCTAATTTAGCAGCGTTAGTAGTTGCGAGTGATTACTTTATCGAGTGCAAAGAAGCTATTAAATATAAAGCAGAAATAGAGAAAATAAAAAACCATTTTGAAGTAGAAATAAATAGAAAAGAAGAACAATATATTAAAGAAGTAAGTCAAGATATATACGGGTTGGCAATTACTGATAAAGGTATATATTTTCAGTTACCATTCGGGAATAAAAATTTGCGTATAGATTCTGTGGGAAACCAACTTGCCAAAAATTTCGGATTGGAAATTGATAACACGAATATGCGAAGATTACATCAATATGTTTCAGTAGATAATAAATTTATTGAAGTAAGCAAATATTTGGAAACACTAAAAATATAAAGGAAAGATTATGAATCAAGAAGTATTTATTAATGATAAAAAAGAATTTTGCGAGGTGGCAATTCTTGTTGATGGCAAATTACAACATTATTATAATTTGTCAAATGATATGCTAACCGGTAGTGTCGTACTAGGCAAAGTTATAAAAATTAATAAACTAATGGGTATTTTTGTGGATATAGGCAACGAAAAAAATGCGTTATTAAAATTTAGAAATGATATCAAAATAGGCGATATGCTTGTAGTGCAAATAAAGCGTGATGAAGTCGATAACAAGGGTTGTTCTATAAGTGAAAACATCACTATTGCTGGAAGATATCTTGTACTTAATGATGAAGGTGTATATAAGTTTAGTAGGAAAATAAATTCGCAGAATAAAGAAGAATTATTAAAAATTAAGTCAGGTTATGATAATTTGGGGTTTGTATTCCGTTCTGCCTGTGATGATGCGAATATAATTGATATAGAAAAAGAAAGTAAAATATTGGTTAGTAATTATCTAGATGTGATAAATAATGCTAAAAATAATACAAAAATTCAAATTTTGTACAAAGAAGAGGCTCTTGATATTGCAAAAAGATTTGCAATAAATGAAAGTAATATTAGGTATGATTTTGAAGAAATAAAAGATGAATTAGATAGATTGCAACAAAGAAAAGTGTATGTGGAAGGAATTGAAATTGTTGTCGATAAAACTGAGGCAATGACAGTAATTGATGTAAATAGCCATCAATTCAATAAGCAGTATAAAGATATAGATAATGCACATTTTCAAGCAAATTTACTAGCAGTTAGTGAAATAGCCAGAATACTCAGAGTGCGTAATATTGGTGGTATTATTATGGTGGATTTTATTTCATTAGCGCAATTAGAACTTAAGAAAAAATTATTGGTTGCATTAAATAATGAATTAAAAAAAGATAACGTTATGGTGAAAGCTGAGCTTATAGAAAGTTTGTCGCTTTTTGCGATTGTTAGGAAACAAAGATACGCATCTTTATAATAAAAAAGTATTTCAACAAAAAAGAATATTATATAACATTAGATTACAATTTTTAGGGGTCTTTTTTCTTTATAATTTATATTACATAAAGGAATTTGTATGAAAAAAATTGTGGTCTTATTTTTTTTAATTATTATATCTGTGCTAGCAGGGGTGTCTTATGGCGGAGTTGTTCTTGCTTTAGATATGCCTTATGTGTACAACGAAAATGATGTATGGCTTCTAGATAGAGATACGGGTGAAAAATTATTTGTTTTGCCAAGTACATATTATGCTAAATTGGATAATATTGATGATATTTATTATATGGTTACTTTTAACGGAGTAAAAGCAAAAATAGAAAAAGATAAAGTTTCTACAATTGGTTATCACACAACTCCAAAATCTACCATTTGTGATATTCAAATAGCCGAAAAATACCGTGTTTTTGCCGAAATCAAACTAAAGGCTACTATGAATGGGACAGAGGATGTACTGGTATCAACAAATGCGAATTTAATATTTTTGGGAGAATATAATATCGAGGATAAAGTTTGGTATTATGTTAGTTTTGAAGAAAAAAAGGGTTATTTGCAACCAGAATTTACTACTATTCCTGAAATGAAATTTGATAAATTTTTGCCTGAAATAAATGAAAGTCAACCTGTTGTTGATAAAATTGATACAGAGCCTACTAAAGATGATGAAAAAAGTTTTTTAGATGATTTAAAAAATAATGATTTAGCAAAAATTTTAGTTATTTCGGGGTTATGTTTAGTACTAGTCGTTTTGATTATTCTGATATTTGTACCTAGTAAACATAGGAAAAATAGATATTATTACGAAGAGTAAAATTTTTTATGCAAATTATTATAAATATGATATAATAACTTTATGAAGAAGAAATTGTTTATATTATTACTTATAATCTTTGCTATTTTATGCTTGGCTTTAACAGGTTGTACACACGCCTATAAGCTAAGTTTTTCGCAAGATGAATATACAATTATTAGTGGGATAGAATTTGAACCATCTATTATTATTCGTCCTAAAAATCAAGAATATGAGTTGCTTTCTAGCAATGTAACTATCGCTAAAGTAGTTAATAACAAATTAATTAGTATTAAAGAAGGCAAAACTGAAATTACGGTAAGAAGTGGCGATATGACTGCAAATGCAATTTTATTTGTTGATAATGATATCGAATACGATGGTTCTAATGTCAAATTTGCGGAAACGGTTACTGTAAATTTTGTTATTACAAATTATGAACTTGCCAATCTTGAAAATGAAAATTTTAGTACACCAATTACTATACTTAAAGGCGAATATGCAAATTTTAAGAATGACCCTTATTTATCGGGATATGATATAGATTTTTGGTATACAGATAGGGATTGTACCCAAAAATTTAATGCAAACGCCAACCCTCTTAATGATAACATTACTTTATACGCAATGCTTACGCAATGTGATTTAGCTTATAGTATAAACAACCATATTGTGTCGGGACTTGTTTATAAAAATTTGGGACATTCTATACTGACTTTACCAGAAATAGATAAAAATGGCGAGGAAGTTATTGGGATAGCAAGCAAAGCTTTTGAGGGTGATAGTACAATTACTGAAGTAAATATTCCTTGTACTTATGTTGCTATCGGGGATTATGCTTTTGCAGGTTGTAAAAATTTGAAAACGGTAAATTATACAGGCGGTGAAAGTCAATTGGAAGTTATTGGCGTTAATGCTTTTGGAATAACTTTTGATGAATATAATAATGAAAAAGATAGTTGTGAAAGTTTAAG